>Ga0068857_100002822_pt1 | contig 14285 bp, 9 predicted proteins | sample KBSCornC72_FD_66591 | JGI IMG/M metagenome (GOLD analysis project Ga0068857, IMG submission 66591) | Corn rhizosphere microbial communities from Kellogg Biological Station, Michigan, USA - KBS Corn C7-2 | ecosystem: Host-associated > Plants > Roots > Rhizosphere > Soil ...
CAAGCTTGCGAGGCGGAGCATGATGCTTATTTGAGTACGTCGGACCAGCCTAAATAGTTCCCAAACTAGGCAATCCGATTTCCAAATCCTAGACCATCAATTCTATCGATTTATTACACCTAATCGAAGCGGCAAGGACCCTGGTGTCCGATTGTGGGACGGCCCGGGCGAAATCTGGGACAACTTAGTTCTCGGACGGCCTCTCGATGTGATCGATGACGAGGAATTCGCCGGGGCCCTTGGCCGGTTCGAGTTTCAGTCCGAGCTGTTCCTGTAAAGCCGTAAAGATCGATGGAGCAGTAGGTTCACCCGGATCGTCGGGCAGTCTTCGGCGGAGGTCCTCGTTTGGTGCGTATTCCAGATGGAAATCAAACTTCCCGGTGATTCCGGTTTTGTCGACGACCGGGCGACCCGACCCGGTGCGGAGGAAGATGGAAAACTCGTCGATGCTCATTCCTTGCGCGTCCACCACCATGTTCGGTCCTTGGAATGTGCCCAGGGAGGCACAGTATTTTTCACCCGGCGGGAGCGCGGGCGGCGGCCCAGGCTTCGTCAAATCCCTGGGAGGGCGGGGAGTGCAACTTCCTTCCTTAAACGGCTTCAGTTTGAGGCCGCCCTTAGCCACCGTCAGCACATAGATGGGGATCTCTCTGGTCTCACGATGGATCTTCAGCCTAAACCGGTCTTCGAGAAGCGCTTGCATCATTGGTCCGCTCATCATCTCTCGCTTGGCATTCCCCTCCGCTGTCGCGTTGATCGTGTAATGCTCGGAATTCATCCAGGCCGGGCCGCCCTCGATCGGAACAGACTGGCCAGTATTGGCGTTCTGACCATTCGCGAAGATAACGTAAGCTGCATGGATCAGACCGTCTACACTCTGGCAATTCGAGGTCAATCTTCCGGGCGAAAAGCTTACGGGTCCGCCCCTGTCACCAGGGACATCCTTGCAAGACCTGACAGAGGCCACTTCAAATACGGGTCGCGCCCGGATTTTAGATTGCGCTCGCACCAGCGTACCTGCGGCCAGGATCGCGGCCGCTCCAGCACACATCGCTACAGTACATGCCGTGCGAGGACGAGAAATTCGAGGCACAGGAACGCCGCTGAGCATCTGCCGGATGCGGTGCTTCAATCCGATCCCCGACATGGCCATGCCGACAGCGTTGATCCGCTTACCCGCGCGCTGCACGGAGCGCGCCAAGTCGAGCAGATATTCGGAGTATTCACGAGCATCGTATCCGCGCGCGAGCACGGCGGCATCGCAGGCTTCCTCCGCCAATCCTGAGAGCTTTCGTTCCAGCCACCACGCCAGCGGATGGAACCAGAAAAGGGCTCGATTGAGCAAAGCTAGCCATTGAAAAAGAGGATCGCGGCGCCGAACGTGCTCGCCTTCGTGCGCCAGCACCGCATCGAGTTGCGCCTGCGGCCATTCGCGGGAGCATTCCGGCAGTATGACTCTGGGGTGCAGCACGCCCACTGTGACGGGAACGGCACACGTAGCGCTGGTCAATCGGTTCGCGCGGATGGTGCCGATCGCCAGCCTCAGTAGCAGGATGCAAAGCCCGAGGAGATAGACACCGAGCACCCAGTTGAACGCGTAATGCTGCTCAGGGCTCGTCGACGCGATCTCGACTGGTGCTCCAGCCGGAATGTCAACCGTTGGCATCGCAATCGCTGTCTGTCCGAGCTGGGGTGGCAGAACCGGAAGAGGGGCTTTCGGTCCCCACGCCAGCCATGCCGGAAGCAGCAGCATCACCACGACGACGCCGGCCCACACGGCGTGCAGCACGGACGCCGTCTTGATTCGCATCGCGCACAACACGAGTCCAATGACCGCCGCGATGAGTGTCACTCGAATTGCGCTTTCAAACAGAATCGTCATTTGGCCCCCTTACGGCTTCGGACAAATTCTTCCAGGGTTTCTAACTCGCCCTTGCTCAGGACCTTGGCTTCCACCATGCCGCTGACCAGTTCCTCCACCGATCCCTGGCAGAAGCTATCGATAATCTGCCGCACGGCGCGGGCGGCGAGACTCCGCGCGGGTTCGACGGCGCGGTACACATAGGCGCGGCCCTTTTCCTCGTGCCGCAAATAGCCCTTCTGCTCCAGCCGCCGCAGGATCGTGCGGATACTGGTTTCCTTGAGATTGCGCTTGCGGGACACGACTTGATGCACGGCTTCCACGGGGCACGGCCCGGCGTCCCATACCGCCTGCATGACTTCGTTTTCCAGCTCCGTGAGCGGAGCTCGCACGCGCGCATCCGATCTGGTCCGCTTTGTCATGGTACAAACTGTACCACCACGAAGAAGCCTCGTCAAGCCAAATTTTCCGATGCGGTTTACTGCTAGCTTAGAAAGATTATGAGGCAACTGCAGCCAGTGGTGTGGGCCAAGGGAACATTTCTTTCACCGCAGTACCTGCAGGCTCATAGCCAGTTCCAGGAAAGCCTGCTGCAGTTTCGCCTCGAAACGCTGGCGTTCCGACCCTGGGGCTTCCGCACGCTCCAAATCGATCGGGAAGCGCTGGCCGGGGGGCAACTCGCGATTACGGCCGCCTCGGGAATTTTCGCCGACGGGTTGATCTTCGACATCCCCGCCGCCGACGCAGCCCCGTCGCCCAAACCCCTCACCGAATATTTCACCGATGGCCGGGATACTATCACCGTCTCGCTGGCCATCCCCGCGCATCGGCCCGCTGGAATGAATGTCAGCGATCTGAATCGCAAGTCCGATACGCGCTATATCGCTGAGACCATCCTGCTCCGCGACGAAAACACGGGACAGTCCGAGCGGCCGGTGCAGGTCGCCAGCAAAAACTTCCGGCTGCTGGTGGACGAAGAAGTGCGCGAGGGTTCGCCTGCCCTTCCGGTCGCACGGGTAAAGAAACTGGCGAACGAAGTTCTGGAGCTGGATCCGGTCTTTGTTCCGCCGCTGCTGGATGTTTCGGCCAGCAGCTACCTGATGTCGATCCTGCGGCGGCTGCAGGAAATCCTGACAGCCAAGACCGCCGCGTTATCGGGGGTGCGGCGTCAGAAGAACCAGAGTCTCGCGGATTTCTCGGCGGCCGATATTGCCAACTTCTGGCTGCTCTACACCATGAACAGCCACTTCCCGGTGATCCGCCACTTGTTCGAGACGCGGCATGGTCACCCTGAAGAGGCCTTCTCGGCGCTTACATCGCTGGCCGGCTCTCTCACCACCTTTTCGAACAAGGTGCAGCCCGCGGATCTGCCCATTTACGATCACAACGGTCTCGGAAGCTGCTTCACGGATCTGGATGTGAAGCTCAGGCTGCTGCTCGAAACGGTTGTGCCGAGCAATTTCGTGTCGCTGCCGCTGAAGCTGGTGCAGCCCTTTATTTACGGCACGGCCATTCCGGACGACGCGTATCTGGTCAACACCAAGCTGTACCTGGCGATCACAGCGCAGATGCCGGAGGCCAATCTGATCAGCAAGACCCCCGATCTCATCAAAGTCTGCTCAGCCACGCATCTGGAACATCTTATCCGGCAGGCTTTGCCCGGGGTTCCGATCCGCCATGTGCAGAATCCACCCAGCGCTATTCCGGTCAAGCTGAATTATCAGTACTTCAGTCTGACCCAGTCGGGCGGCGCGTATGAAGCCATCCAGCGCGCCAGAACGTTCGCGGTCTACGTTCCCGCGGACTTTCCCGAGCCGCAACTGGAACTACTCGTCTTACTGCCGCAAGCGAAGTAACGCTGCTATTTTCGAAGCGCAAAAATCAGCACGAGTATTATCGCCACCAAGATTAGTCCGCCTAACAGAAGGACCACCGGCGAGATTCCCGAACGTGGCGCCGATGGAGTGGGAATTTGCACGCTGGGGGCCGGTGGGACGGGGATCGAAGGCGCCACGGGAGCGGCCACCGATGCGTGAAACGTGGGCGGCGCGGGCGCCGATGGCATGGAGGGCGCGGACGGCATGGAGGGAACCATACTCGCCGGCAGTTGCACGGCTTGGGCGGCTGCAGGGGATGGAGGCGGCGGAGCCTGGGGAGGAGCCGTGGGCATCGGCTGAGTCTGAATGATTCGCGTATACTCCCCTGGGCCTTTCGGCACCGGCGGCGCGCTACGCTCCGGCAAGCCGACGGGTCCCGAAGCGATGTTTAGTTTGGCAGCCGCCGGTTCTGGAGGCAATGCCGGGGGACGGAACGTTGGTGGGAGAGTTTGCTGTGCTGCACCCGATCCGGAGAAGTCTCTCGTCGAGCTATCTGGTGGCTGGGCGCGAAAAAGCCTGGTGAACTCGCCCGCCGAGGGAGCCGAGGGCGCGGGCGCAGGCGGTGGCGATGGCGACAGGCCCATTTCAGGCGTCTGGGAAATTTCCCGGCCTCCGGTTTGCCCAGGGAGATGAAACAAGCGTGTAAACTCGCCTGGCCCGGCAGGTTTAGCCGGTCCGGCGGTGACCATCGGATCCGGTAGATGCTGGGGAGGAGCGTTCGCGGCAGGTACCTGAAACGCTCTGGTAAATTCCCCGGGACCAGGGCTCGGTGTGGGAGCAGCGGGCGCCGAAGCAGCAGGCGCAGCAGCAACAGGCGCGGGAGCATCGGGCTTTGGCACGGTCACGGAATCCGCTCGAGGCATCGGCACCGGGCCGATCGCCGGGACGCCCGCCTCGACCCGCGGCGCAGGAGCAGGAGCGGCAATCGGGCCGGAGGCTATCGCGCTCTGGAGCCATGCCCCGATGTCCAGCAGTTCGAGTTCGGACACCGTCACCAAACACGTGGCGCCTTCCCACTCGCCGATCTCGATCAGCGGCGAACTGGCCGGCCGCGCCAGCAAATACTCCACGGCGAGTCGCAGAAGGCGCGGACTGCTGGCGAAGGTATGCAGTAATACCGGGGTTCCGCGAGCCCTCTCGCGGCCTCGCCAGACTTGCACCTCACCGTCGCCGAGGAGGTTTGATTTGCTGTACTTTCCGGCTAGGTCCATGATTGGGGTGGCGGTTATTGATATGATCGCATCCACGTTTCCCCGGTTCAAGGGCTCGCGCTGGTTTTGGCCTGGTTCAAGGGTATGATAGATGAGTGTTTTTACCTGAGGAGCAGCGGCCTTGAGGAACCTGACTCGGGTGGTGTGGTCCGAAGGTATGTACTTGGGTCCCCACCACTTCCAGACGGACAGGAAGTATTTCGAAAACTGCATTCATTTCGCCAACGATTCCCTTTGGTTCGCTCCTTGGGGCTTTGCTGGATACGAGCTTGACCGTGAAGCGCTGCGCAATGGTACAGCCGCGCTGGTTCACGCCCGCGGGGTCTTCCAGGAAGGTCTCGCTTTTCAGATTCCTGAATGCGACACTCCTCCCATGGCGCGCAGCATCATCGAAGCGTTTCCGCCCATAAAGCCTTCGGCGATTCTGATGCTGGCAATTCCTAAGGTGGTGCCTTCCGGCAAGAATTGCGTCCTGCCTGCCGATCTGCAACCTGGAGACGTGCGTTTTACCGCTGAAGAACGGCCGCTGTTCGACGAAAGCACGGGCCAGGATCAGCGTCCGGTTTTCCTGGCACGCAAGAACTTGCGCCTGGTCCTGGACACTGAGGCGCTGGATGGCCTGGAGGTGATTCCGATCGCGCGAATCGTGCGGGACGGCTCGGGATTCGCTGTGGATCCGCAGTTCGTGCCTCCGTGTCTGAATATCAGCGCCAGCTCGCGGCTCATGCTGATTTGCCACCAGCTCATGGAGATCCTGACGGAGAAGAGCCGGGTGCTGGCGTCCTCGAATACGGGAATGGGTGACTTGGCGGGGGGCATAGCAGCACGGCAGGTAGCCAACTTCTGGTTCGGGCACGCCGTAAATACGGGCCTCGCCTCCCTGCGTCATCTGGGACTTACCAAACACGGCCATCCCGAGGAACTGTTTCGCATTCTGAGCACGCTGGCCGGGGCGCTGTGCACGTTCGGACTGGACTCCCAGCCGGTGCAGCTGCCGTTGTACGATCATCTGAATCTCACCGAGATTTTCGAGCGGCTTGATATCCACATCAAAGATCACCTGGAGATGCTCCAGCCGACGAACTGCGTCACGATTCCCTTGAAGGCGGCGGCCAAATACATGTACGAAGGGGATATTAAGGACGACCGCTGCCTCAACCGGGCGCGCTGGATACTGGCGATTCGCTCGCCCTTGGGGGAGGCATCTCTGATCTCGACCACGCCGCGTCTGGTCAAGATTTGCTCCGCGCGTTTCGTCCCCGAACTCGTGCGCCGGGCCCTGCCGGGTATGGTGCTCACGCATCTGCCGGTACCTCCGGCGGCGCTGTCACCTCGCGTGGATTTCCAGTACTTCGGGATCAATCGTGAAGGGCCGTGCTGGGACGACATCTCAAAGATCAAGAGGGTTGGAGTGTATGTGCCGGGCGATCTGCCCGATCCGGAAGTAGAACTCTTCGCGCTTCTAGAGTCTTAAATCAACGGGACCTTTACGAATGAACCCGACGAATACAGTGGCGGACAATCTGGCGACCATCTTTCAGGAAACCCTGACGGTGATCGTGCGCCTGAGGTCTAACCGCCAAGGCGTTCAGGACGCCGAGTCCTTTCGGCAGGGAATTCGCTCGGGTCTGGCGGCTGCCGAGCAACAAGCCGTACGGCGCGGCTACAGCGGAGAGGATGTCCGCGTGGCGACCTTCGCGGTGGTGGCGTTTCTGGATGAATCGATCTTGAACTCCGGCATGGCGCTGTTTGCAGACTGGCATCGAAAGCCGCTGCAGGAGGAGCTATTCGGCGTCCACATCGCGGGCGAGATTTTTTTCCGCAACGTCGACCGGCTGTTGGCGCGGTCGGATTCCGCCCAAACCGAGGAGCTCCTGGAGGTATACGAAATCTGCCTGCTGCTGGGTTTCCGTGGACGCTATACATCTGACAGTGGGGCTCAGATTCGCTCCATCGCGGCGGCCATCGCGGAAAAACGGCGTCGGGTTCGCAGGGTGGATCCTGCGATTTCGCCGCACTGGGCTCCCGGTGCCGAGACGGGTCCGGTGGCCGGCGATCCCTGGATCACGTGGCTGATCTGGACCGCTGCTGCAAGTGTGGCGGTCGCCATTGTGCTGTTTGTCGGCTATAAACTTTGGTTGGGCTCGGGGGAATCGGATCTGCAGGCGATTCTGACCCAGCACCGCTTGTGAATGAAATTGTGAGCTGAGATGAGGATCACAAAAGTCCACCTATTCACGGTTTTGGCGCTCCTGGTGTGGATTGTGCTCGCCTGGATGATAGGGACCTGGTTGAAGCTCACAGGCATGGACCTGTGGCTGCTTCGCGGTGGGTTGATTCTGATCGGCATCGTGGGCGCGGTGGGATTCCTGTGGCTGCGTCGCGCAGAGCAAGGCGGCGCGACCGCTTCAGGCTCCGGTTCCGGCGAAGTGGATGGAGCGTTCCGCGAAGCAGATACCCGTTTGCAATCCCCGGCTCTGCATGCCGAGGCGAAGGTGTCGCATCTCTCCTGTCTCCTGATCGTCGGGGAAGAACGCTCGGCGAAAACCAGTATCGCCGTGCATTCCGGCCTGGAACCCGAATTGGTTGCTGGCCAGGTATTTCGCGATCGAGATATTATCGCTACCCGCGGCGTAAACATCTGGTATGCGCGAAAGAGCGTTCTGGTGGAGGCCGGAGGGCCGCTCCTGTCCGACGAAGTAAATCGTGGACGCCTGATCCGGCGGCTAATCCCGGCACGCTTCGGCTCGATGTTCGGGCGCAGTGCGCAAGCCCCGCGGGCGGTGCTGCTGTGCGTGGATTGCGAAAGCCTTTTGAAATCCGGTGGCGCGGAGGCGAGTGCCGTCGCTTCCCGGCAGTTCAACGCCTGGTTGACGGACTTGTCGCATCGCCTGGGCGCCCGGCTGCCGGTGTACGTGCTGTTCACGAAGATGGACCGCATCCCGCACTTTCAGGAATACGTCGGCAGCTTGACCGCGGAAGAAGCCGCGCAGGTATTGGGTGCGACGCTGCCGATGCGAAGCGTCACCGAAACGGGGATTTACAGGGAGTCGGAGACTGCTCGTCTGTCGCAGGAATTCGACTTGCTCTATCAGTCCCTGGGCGACCGGCGCACCGACTATCTGGCCCGCGAACACAACCCGGCAAGATTGCCGTCGGTGTATGAGTTTCCCCGGGAATTCCGCAAACTGAGGTCCCTGGTGGTCGAATTCCTGGTCGACGTTTGCCGCCCGAGTCATCTGCGAGCCGGCCCGCTGCTGCGGGGGTTCTACTTCACCGGTGTCCGGCCGGTGGTGGTGGCGGACGTCGCCGTCGAGCCGCAAGCTCCAACCCAGGCGCGAGGCGTGGATCTGGGCGCTACCCGGGTTTTCGTGCCCGGCAGCCTGAATCCTTCCTCGATGTCGGTTTCGCAAGAACCGGCGCAAAGCCGCCGCGTTCCGCAGTGGGTTTTCCTGAACCACCTTTTTTCGGATGTGATTCTGAAGGACCAGGCCGCGCAACGTTCCAGCTCGACCAGCCTGACGGTGAGCACCGGCCGTCGGGTTCTGCTGGCGGCAGCAACCGTGGTGGCCCTGGTGTTCGCCGTGGGATGGACTTCATCCTGGCTGAACAATCGCTCTGTGGTGCTGGAAAACGTGGACACGGCGCGAGCTCTTCCGGTGGTGGATCCGGGACAGAACCTCACGGCGTCTCTGCAGGATCTGGAGAAGTTGGATCGGCAGCGACAGGTTCTGCAAAAGCTGACTGGATGGGAGCGGAACGGCGCCCCGATGAGTATGCGGTGGGGGCTGTATGAAGGCCACAATCTCTATCCAGGCGCGTATCGAGCCTATTTCGAAACGTTCCGGCGAATGCTGTTGCGCCCCACGCAGGACACCTTGACGCGGTTCATGGCGCGCCCTGCCTCGGCCGAACCGCAGGGTTACCGTCCGGTCTACGATGCTCTCAAGGCCTATCTGATCACCACCTCCAATCCGGATAAGAGCACGCAGGATTTTCTGGTTCCGGTGCTGATGGAGCACTGGCAAAGCCGTAACCAGACCGATCGTAACCAAGGTGACGAAGATCGCCAGACGCTGGTCCGGCGGCAATTCTCGTTTTATGCGTCCGAATTGCCGTTTCAAAATCCATTTCCAGGATCCAATCCCGACCAGGCCGCGGTCGGTTCGGCGCGCGCCTACCTGGCCCGTTTCGCCGCGACCGAAGCGCTGTATTCGGCGATGGTGTCCGCGGCCGGAGCTTCCAAGCCTGCGTTCGATTTCAATAAGGCCTATCCCGGTTCAGCCGATGTCGTCGCCAATACCTATGTTGTGCCGGGGGCCTTCACGCGGGACGGATGGAGCTTCATGCAAAATGCCATCCAGCGGCCCGACGATTATTTCCAGGGAGAAGCCTGGGTCCTGGGACCGCAGACCATCGGCAGCCTGGACCGCGCGCAGCTCCAGCGCGATCTGCATGACAAGTACCGCGCCGATTTCCTGCGCTACTGGCGTGAGTTTTTGCAGCGTACCAGCGTGGTGCGATTCGGCAGCGTCTCGGATGCGGCCGGCAAGCTGACCAAGCTATCGAGCAATCAATCGCCGCTGCTCGCGGCGTTATGCGCGGTCTCCCGCAACACGTCGGTCGACGATCCTGAAATCGTAAAGGATTTCCAGGCCACACAGCAGGTGGAACCCGCCGCTTGCAGCGATCGGCTGGCAGCTCCCGGGAACGCGGCCTATGTCTCGGGCTTGATCCAGCTTCAGGCCGATCTGCAGCAGTTGGCCCAGAATCGAAACGATACGGCGGCCCAGGCTCAAGCGACCTCCGCGGCGAACGCGGCGCTGGTAACGGTCCGCCAGATGGCGAGCCAGTTTCCGGTCGACCGCGAGGGCGGAGTAAGCGCCAAAACCCAAAGCCTGCTCGAAGATCCCATCAAATTCGCCCAAGCATGGATTGCGGGAGTTCCGCGCGAAGGCGTTAACTCGGCGGTTCAAGGCTTCTGCAGCCAGTACCGCGCGCTGATTTCGAAATATCCTTTTGAACCGAAGGCCAGCGCCCGGGCCACACAGGGAGAATTCGATGCCATCTTCAAACCCGGTGACGGCGCGCTTTGGAAACTGTACATGTCCACGCTGAATCGGTTCCTGACCAAGCAAGGCACTGAATACGTTGTGAATCCGGGCGGCGGAATGACTGTGACTCCCCAGTTCCTCGGCTTTTTCAATCGTGCCGCCGCGGTGAGTGACGCGTTCTACAGGGGCGGGGGCCAGACGGCCAATCTCAATTTCAGTCTTAGGCCCATACCATCCGAGGCAGTGGTGCAGGAAATCACTCTGACCATCAACGGAAAGACCGCCACGTTTAAGAACGGGCGGGGCGACGCGCAGCAGTTCTCATGGCCCGGCTCGGGCGCGCAGGAAGTGAAACTGAAGGTGCGCTTCGCGGGCGGATCCGAGTTCGACATGATTACGTACTCCGAGCCGTGGGCTGTCTTCCGCTTCTTTTTGGATGCGGAACGCTGGCAGGCCTCGGGCGGCCAGCACGCGATGGAATGGACGGCGCGTTCGACCACTGGCCCCATGATCATCGGGGGCAAGCCCGCCACAGTGAGATTTACGCTCGACCTTGGCGGCGGCCCGGCCGTTTTTCAGCCCGGCTTCTGGTCGGCGTCGGCGTGTCCCGGCGCGGCCGTCCGGTAGAATGTGACGAAGAGTTCTCAAGGATAGGAATGCCCGAACCATACACGACCCAACGAATGCTGTCGCTGCGGAAGCTCACGCGTGCTGCCGCCGAACAGATGCGCAATCAGCTCAAGGACATTCTGTCCGCGGTGGGACCCTTATTGCAGCCCAAGGTCGCACTAGGCGACTACGTGCGCGGCGTCAAAGAGCCGGTCCGCGGCGCCGACGCCTTGTTCAAGGAAATCGAGGCCATGTACAACCAGGTGGGAGCCGGCAAGCCTTTCGGGTTGCGCCGGGAGCTGACGCCGCCTCTCGATTTTAGCGGCGCATCCGTCGACGTCAATCCGCTGGAATACAGCCACACCGCGGCCGTCAAAGGGCTCAGTAAGCGCGTCACCGTGACGTCGCCGTTTCGATGGGTGGTGAGCTATACCGGGCACTCTTTGCCGGAGCTGAAAGCGCTGCTGGCGGCCGTGAGCCCATCCAACGACCAGCTGCATGCGTTTGTGTTGCATTACGTCACCATGAGGTGCCAGGTGGCCCGCCAATCCCCGCTCACGAATGTCTTCAAGGCGCTGCGATATAAGGTGAGCGTCACCACGCAACCGGAGTTTGGAGAATTGCCGTTAACGTGTGTGTCGGCGCCTATTTTCACCGTGCGGCCGCCGGATGAGGTGATCATCGAAACCACCGAGCTGACGGGCTCGGACGCATTCGAGGAAGTGATCGATCTCGAAGGCCTGGCCACGCTGCGGGATCCCATGAAGGATTCCCTGGTGGAGCTTGCACGTTCGCACGGCGAACAGGTCTAAGCCGGCGCCCAATGATCCGCGCTTAGCGTTTGCCGCCCTTGCCGTCCCCCTTGCCCTCCAAGGAAGGCGGGGGTTTGGGCGCATCGAGCACCCGCCAAGTTAGATTCACGGAATATTTCTGGGGGGTCTTCTCGGGATTGCTGACGGCAATCTGGAACCCGGCCCGCCCGTCGCCGTCGGGAGGGACATAGGTGTATTCGGCCAAGGGCGTTTTACTCTTGCTTTTCCTGGGCTGGACGCTCCGCACCCAAGTGCCGCGTTTGGGGTCCAGAACTTCCTGCCCGCAAACCAGCTCTGGAGAGTCGAGGCCGCATTCAATGTCGATGAATTCGGCGGTCTTATTCCGCGGAGCGGGCTTGCTGAAATAGGCTTGGATATCCTTGGGCCCGGCGCCCTCGATGGTCTGGATGAAAAGGGCCGTGTGTTTGAAGATGAATTGGCTCTGGCTTCCAGGCGGGAGTTCCATGTCGATTTTCAGCCAGCCTTCCTGAGCCTCTGGATCGTATTCGTGAGCGCGCTTCAGCACAACGGTTTGGTACGGGGCCACCAGGGGAATGGTCGGGATTTTGTCATCGGGCACCAGGAAAGCAATCAGGTCTTCCCGGGCGCCTGAGGCGCGTAAGAAATTTACCGTGGCGTCGCTCATTTCGAGGCCGCTCACGCCCCGAGCCCGGACTTCCCGGAAAACCGCTTCGGGTGTGAAGCGCTTTAAGAGAGTCTGTAGTTCCTCCACGTTCAAGGGCGTCAAAAAACGCGCGCGGCAGTCCTGACAGGCGCTTAGACACGCCGTGATCAAGGCAGCCATTTCCTTGGGGTCGCGCTTACCCTGGTTCCCGGCGCTCAAGATCCGGCCTAAGACGTCGCTCGAAACATCGAACCGGATGCCATTGCGTTGAATGGCTCCTCTCAACTCCGCCACCTCCGCGATTCCCGGGTCGGAGAGCGCGGTGAGCAAATCGTCCAGGACAATGCGCTGATCCGCGCCCGGAGTTTGGCCTGTGATCAGTCCGTAAGAAAGCATCGCAAGCAACAGGAGTCTGACGGCCGTCATTGCCTTCTCATTGCTTTCTCATGGCTTCTCATTACTTTTTATCGATACCGAGCTTCTTGCGCAGTTGCTCCCGGCGCTCGGCTTCTTGCTTTGCTTTGAGCTCGCTGTCCGAAAGTACCGGCTGCGACGGCGGGAGGGAAGACGCTTTCGCGTCCTGGACTTTCCCCTGATCCGGTTCACTGGCCGGACTTCGCTTGCCGCTGCTGGTGCGCCCGCCTGAGGGCGGAATCAGATAGACGTAGACCACCGGTTGGCCGTCGGGCTCGGCGTACATCTCTCCTAAGGTGCGATCGCCGTAACGTGTCGCGGAAAGGGCGATCTTCTGACCGCGCGAGACGTCGAAGGAACCATCCGAACCCAGCACCCGCGACTGACCATCGATCGTTTCCGTGATTCCTCCATTGAGGTTAATGGCGTAGTAGGACACGGTTTTGAGGCTGAGGGCAGTCGCTACTCCCGACACGCCGGGAGAACCCTGAAAGGTCGGTTTCGCGAGTGTTACGGACGCTTGATTGACCTCAAATTGGATGTCCAGGTGATCCTTTTTTGAACTGGCCCACTGAATCGAATGGGGTCCGTCCGACAGATCGGCCTTGAATTCGGATCCGTCCGTGGCTTGGATGGCATTGTCGACCGTTAAAGTCCCTGATGAGCCAGCCAAAATGACTCGCAACTGAGCGGGAAGAGCCAGCCAGTGCAGGTCGAGCGTCTTCTGGGACTCGGCTGCAGGCTGAATACTGAAGTTGGTCGTGAGCGGCGCAAACCCCGCGCGGGATGCCGTTAGCTTGTAATCCCCCTCGCTAAGACCTGATTCCAGAGCGTCCGTAACGACGGATCCCTGGGCATCGACAACCTTGACTGTATCGGGAGCCTCGAGGTTCACGTGCACGGGAACCTTCTTCGCCTCCACCTTCGCGGTCCCGGCTGCGATCCGGGAATTCGAGTAGCTCCGGACACCCCAAATCAGGACTGCAATCACGGCGAAAGCGGCAACTCCCCAAACCACTTTTGCGTTTGTCGCAGTGCTTTTTGCTTTCACCGGAGACGGCGGCGGCGATTTTGTGGCCGATTGCATGGTCGCCGGTTGCATGGTCGCCGGTTGTGAAGAGGGCTCCGCGAGGGCCGGCGCCTCGATTGCAACTGTTTCGGCATCCTGCTCCTGGCGATGCCGATCCGCGATCGCTGAGAGCTTCTCCTGAACCGCCGGATCGTTCTGGTCCTTCCGCGGCTGCTCTTGCGGCTCGGGGGCCAGCTGCGGCAGCGCGGTCAAATCGCGCGTGCGGAGATTGTCGCGATCCTGGGCCGTCAAAAGCTGATTCAGAGAGGCGCGCAGCTTGATCAGGCGAGGTTCAAGGGGATAGAGGGCCAACACCTGGTCCAGCTCGTTGATGGCTTCCGCTGGATTGCCCCGCGCCTGAAACTCGCGAGCCTTGGACAGCGCATTGGAAACGTCCTCGTCCTGGTTTTTGTCGCGGATCAGGGTGCTTAAGCTCTTGGCCAGGGGATGGCCCGGATCGAGCTCCAGCGCCTCCTGGACAAAGGCTTCGGCGGAACGCCAATCTCCATCCAGATGTGTACGGGCTTCTTTCAGCAGGACGTCCATCAGTCCATTGCGTATCGAGGAGTTGTGTTGGTTAAGCTGGACGGCGTCCCGCAGAAGTTGAAGGCCTTCGGCGGTGGCGCCGGACTCGTAGATTTCTTTCCCACGAACCGCCTGCTCCACGGCCTGCGCGGTTTGCTGCTGGTGTTGCTGGACCTGCTTCGCGACCGCCGACAACTCCGCATCGTTTGGAAATTCCGCCAGAGCCTC
>Ga0068857_100002833_pt1 | contig 14260 bp, 12 predicted proteins | sample KBSCornC72_FD_66591 | JGI IMG/M metagenome (GOLD analysis project Ga0068857, IMG submission 66591) | Corn rhizosphere microbial communities from Kellogg Biological Station, Michigan, USA - KBS Corn C7-2 | ecosystem: Host-associated > Plants > Roots > Rhizosphere > Soil ...
GTCTCATCATAGAAGCGGCTGTCGCTGAGGATCTGATCGGGCCAAGAGGCGGCCCGCACGAAGGCGAATCGCGCGAGCGCGGCCGGGTCCGCCGGAGCGTCCTGGCTGGACCTCTCAAAATCAGGGTGCCGCCGGATCAACTCATCGATGTGGGTGCGCGCCTGCGGGGTCAAGCGCTGGTAGGCGATTTCGGCGACAATCCAGTGACCCGAGAAATTCCACGCCGCCGCTGGAAGGGCTAGGGCTAGAATGGCGATGGCAAAACGGAACAGGCGCATGGTCCCCTTCTATTTAGCAGCGTGCTTGATCAGTTGCTCGGCGTGCCGCAGGGCCTCCGGTGTAACGCGCTCGCCCGAAAGCATGCGTCCGATCTCGCGGGTGCGGGCTTTCACGTCGAGCTCCTCAATGGTGGTGATGGTGCGCCCGCGCTCCGTATGCTTCTCGACATAATAATGATGCTCGGCGAAGCCGGCGATCTGCGCCAGGTGGGTCACGCACAGCACCTGTGCGACGCCGGACAGCTTCTTCAGCCGCCGCCCTACGGATTCAGCGGCGCTCCCGCCCACACCCGAATCCACCTCGTCGAACACCAGCGTGCGCGGGATGGCATTCTTTTCAGCGCGCGCCGGAGCTACACAGGTCTTGAGCGCCAGGGCCACGCGGGACAACTCGCCGCCCGACGCGATCTTCTCCAGCGGTTTGAGTTCTTCGCCCACGTTGGGCGAGATCAGGATCTCCACCGCATCCGCGCCCGTGGCCGACCACTCTGCGACCGAGACCCGAATCTCCACGCGCGTCTTGTCCATGGCGAGAGAAGCCAGTTCGCTCTCGACCGCCTTGGCCAGCCGCCGCGCCGCGTCCTTGCGGAGCTTCGAAAGCCGCCCGGCCGCGGATTCATACGATGCCGCCAGCGCCGCGACTTCCTGCGTCAGCGCCGTCCGCCTCTCGCCGGAGGATTCGACTGCCGCCAGATTCTGGGCCACGTCGTCGCGGAAGGCGATCACCTCTTCGAGCGTAGCCCCATACTTCCGGCGCAGTTTTTCGAGCGCCGCCAGCCGCGTTTCGATCTCTTCCAGGCGGGCCGGGTCCGCCTCTAGCTTCCCTAAATAATGACTCAACGAATGAGCCGCCTCGTCGACCGCAATGCGAGCCGGTTCCAGCGCAGCCACCACGTCCCGCATACTTTCGTCGATGCGTCCCAGGTCTTCCAGGCGCTTCACGACCGCGTGCAATTGCGCCGTAACGCTATCGGGGTTTTCGTAGAGAGCAGCGTAAGCCGCTCCGGCGGTTTCCTCCAGCTTCACGACATTGCGCAGCACGCGGCGGTCGTTATCAAGCTGCGCGTCTTCGCCCGCTTGCGGATTCACCGCTTCGATTTCGTTGCGCTGAAAGGTCCACAGGTCGGCTTGGCGCAGTTTTTCCTGCGAAGTGCGTTCCAGTTCGGCCAGTTCCTGCGAGGCGGCGTTCCAGCGCGCGTAGAGAGAACCGACTTCGGACGCCTGCTCGCCCGCGCCGGCGAACCCGTCCAGCATTTCCCGTTGCACACTTCCCGAAAACAATTGCTGCTGATCGTGCTGGCCGTGAATGTCCCCTAAGCTCCGTGCCAGGTCCTTGAGTAGCGCCGCCGTCACCGGCCGTCCGCCCGCGAAAGCCCGCGACTTGCCGTTGGGCAAGATCTCGCGCTCGACGATCAGCTCGCCGTCCTCCGGCTCCACGCCCTCGGGGAGGGCTTGCCCGTCCACTTCAAAGATCCCGGCAATGCGTGCCCGCTCCGCCCCGCTGCGCACCATCTCCGCCGCCGCGCGCCCTCCCAGCAGCAGCGCCAGCGCATCCACCACAATGGATTTGCCGCTCCCCGTCTCGCCCGTCAGCAGATTCAGCCCGCGATGGAAGCGCACGCGCACCTTCTCGACGACGGCGTAGTTCTCGACGCTGAGTTCCAGCAGCATGGGGCTTCTATCGAATTATAGGCAACTGTTGCACCTTACCGCCGCAAACATTTCGAACTTCTTTTGTTTTATGAGGTCCAGGTCGATTACAATGTGAATGGATGAACTTCGGCATCTTAGCGCAAATCAATTTCTGGGAGATGATCAGAAGCTCGGAGCCAATCCCCATTGCGGTGATGGGCATCCTGCTGCTATTTTCGCTGCTCTCCTGGACCGTCATCTTCTCCAAGTGGTTTACGTTCAGCCGCGCCGCCTCGGCCAATAAGAAATTCCTGCGCGCCTTTCGCAAAGCCGACCGCATGGACGCCATCGCCGCCGCCAGCCAGCAATTCACCGCCGCGCCGCTGGTGGCCGTGTTCGATTTCGGCTACGGCGAGATTCGCCGGCAGGTGACAAAGCGCGGCAGCATCGCCAGTCCGGTGGCACTCGAGCGCACGCTGCAGCTCGGCATCAGCGAGGAGATCTCGAAGCTGGAACGCAACATGAGCTGGCTGGCCACGGCGGCCACGATCTCTCCCTTCATCGGCCTGTTCGGCACGGTATTCGGCATCATTGATGCTTTCCAGGCCCTGGGACTCTCGGGCTCGACCAGCATGCGCACCGTGGGACCGGGAATCGCCAATGCGCTGTTTGCGACGGCTCTGGGACTGTTCGCCGCTATCCCTGCCGCGGTCTTTTACAACTATTTCGGCAATAGCATTAAGGTGATGGGCACCCGCATGGAAGATTTTTCGCTCGAGTTTCTGAACGCAGCCGAGCGCATGTTCGAGGGCTAAATCCATATGGCTTTCTCGGTCAGCAACGGTAATGGAGCCAGAAACGGCCTCGGCCGGCGGCGCTTCGGCGTGGGCAACGGCACGCTCTCGGAAATCAACATCGTGCCGCTAGTCGACGTCGTGCTGGTGCTGTTGATCATCTTCATGCTGACGGCCCACGTAATGGAATTCGGTCTCGAAATCAAAGTCCCCGAAGTCAAGAACACCAAGGACACCACCGAAGAACTGCCGGTCATCAGCATCACCCGCAACGGCAAGATGTACCTCAACGAGAAGCCCATCAACATAAACCAGATCGCCACAGAGGTTCCCAAACGCTTTAAGAACCAGAAAAGCGTATATGTGATGGCTGACAAGGCCACGGTTTACGATCCCATCGCCCAGGTGATCAGCACGCTCGATCAAGCCCATCTATCGGTCAAGCTGGTAACCAAGCCGCAGGAGAATGCCGGTCGCTGATGGACCAGAATTACCATCCCGATATCCTCGATCAGCCCGAGCCGCTCAGTCGCGCCTTCCTCGCCGCCCTCAGTTTGCATGTAACGCTGATTGCCGGTATGGGCATCTACAGTTGGGTGAACTCGCATCACGATTCCTTCGGCGCTCAGAACGCCGGCGGCGGAGCTATTGGAATCGAAGCGGTGAAATCCATCCCGTTGCTGCATTCCGGAGAGCAGAATCCGGTTGCCAACGACACCGAGTCGCAGGTGCCGCAGCAGCCCGCGAAGCCCATTGAGCAGGAAAAAGTAGAAAAGGTGTCGCCGAACGCCGTCGCTCTCAAGATGAAGCAGAAGAAGCGCCAAGCCGACGTCGCCAGCGAACGGCAGAAATTCCGGCCCTTCAAGGAAATCGACCAGAACCAGGTCTTCGCCAAGCAAGCGCCGCAGGTTTCGAATCCATTGTTCTCCGCCATGCCTGGCTCGGGACGCATTGGCACCGGGGCCAATACCACGCTCGGCACCCGCTTTGCTGGCTACGCGCAGCAGATCCAGCAACTGGTGGCGCAAAAATGGCACACCGGCGAGGTCGACGCGCGCGTGCAAACCGCGCCGGTGGTCATTGCGTCCTTCGATCTCATGCGCGACGGCCGCATCCGCAATTTGCGAATCGTGCAACAAAGCAGCATTTCCGCACTGGACTATTCCGCGCAACGCGCCATACTGGAAGCAAGCCCGTTTCCGCCGATTCCTCCGGGATTCGATAAGGATTCGGCCCACGTTGAATTCACGTTCGAGTTGAAACGATGAAGACTAAAACAATCGCAAAGATCCTGGTTCCGCTTGCGGTCCTCGGGGCCTCGCTCCGAGGACAAGCGCAAAGCGACATCACCGGAAGAATCAGTTCGGCGGAGCGCCCCGCCATTGCCGTAGCCGATATGCGCGGCACCGGCGACGCGCAGCGTAACATGGACACTTTCAATTCCACGCTGTGGGACGAACTCTCCAACGCCGGAATTTTGAAGATGGTGGCCAAGAGCGTGTACCCGCTCGAAGCCCCCCAGCGTCCGCAGGATTTCAAGCCGCCCACCGTTCCCGCGAACGCGCGCCGCGGGACGCCCCCCGTGCGCAATGGCCCCTGGCTGACGGATTGGTCCGGGCCCCCAGTCAGCGCCAACTATTTAGCATTTGGCTACACTGCCGTGCAAGACAACCGCCTGGTCTTATACGGATGGCTGTTCAACACCGGACAACAGGACGTGACCAGCGCGCAAGTGATCGGCAAGCTGTACTTCGGAACGCTCGACGCCGACGGTGCCAAGAAAGTCGCGCGCGATTTTGCCGCCGACATCCTGCAGCAGTTCGGCGCCAAGAGCCTGGCCGGTACCAAGATCTATTTCGTCTCCGACCGCAGCGGCGCCAAAGAAATCTGGTCCATGGATTACGACGGCTCGCACCAGCAGCGCCTGACCCAGTACAACTCGACATCCAGCATGCCCGCCGTTTCGCCGGATGGCAAGCTGTTCGCATTCACCACCTACGCCGGCGGCAACCCGCAAATCCGCGTGCACTCCGTCGAGACCGGCCGGCGCATGCCGTTCTATAACCCGGTTTCGTCCGTGGTCGAGACCCCCGAATTCACCCCCGACGGCAAGCAGTTGCTGTTCGCTACTGCACTCAACGGCTGGGTGCAAATTTGCGTCGCCGGTACAGACGGCAGCAATTTCCGCCGAATATCTAACGTGCGCGCGATCGAGGTCTCGCCCAAGGTGAATCCCAAAACCAGCAGCGACATGCTGTTCATCTCCGGCCGCGGCGGCCGGCAGCAGCTCTGGCATATGAATCTGGACGGCACCGACATGCAGCAGTTCACAACTGGCGAGGGCGATGTGGCGAATCCCTCCTGGAGCCCAAGCGGCCAGCAAATCGCCTTTGCCTGGACCCGCGGCTATGAGCCGGGCAATTTCAATATCTTCGTGATGGATGTGGCCAGCCGCAAGCCCGTGCAGCTTACCCAAGGTAGCGGCCGCAACGAGAACCCCTGGTGGGCGCCCGACGGCGTGCACCTGGTGTTCACTTCGAAGCGCGGCAACTCCACTCAGATCTACACCATGCTGTCCGACGGCAGCAATGTGCAGCAATTAACCACGCAGGGAAATAACATCCAGCCCGTGTGGGCAAACGGAGTAAACTAATTTTCAGATGTTTTTGCGAGAACTCCGTTTACGAACTAGTCCGTCGCAAATTAGTCAAGGAGGCACGTCAAAGCAATGCAAATGAATCAGAGAACACTGAGTGCAGCGGTGTTCGCCGTGGTGTTGATGATGACGGTGACCGCGTGCTCGAAGAAGGTACCGGCGCCAGCGCCAGCACTGCCGCCGAAAGCTGAAGTTCCACCACCACCGCCGCCGGCGGCGCGCGCGGCGCGCATCACCAATTTTGGCGCGGAACCGCGTGCCATTCAGCGCGGCCAGTCCGCCACTTTGACCTGGTCGGTGGCGAATGCGACTGATATTGCGATCGACAACGGCATCGGCTCGGTGGCCGCCGACGGCACGCGCCAGGTGTTCCCCACCAACACCACCACTTATACATTGACCGCGACGTCCGCCGGCGGCAACGATACGCGTTCGGTAACGGTCGAAGTGACCGCCCCGCCCGCGCCTCCGCCTCCGCCCCCGGCTGCCCCGAAGATCTCCGGTACCGACATGTTCAATCGTGAGATCGCTTCGGGCGGTGACGCGTTGTTCGATTACGACAAGAGCGATATTCGGGATGACGCCCGCACGGTGTTGACCACTGACGCGGATGCCTTGAAGCGTATCTTCGCCGCTGACCCGTCATTTAGCGTGGTGCTGGAGGGGCACTGCGATGAGCGCGGCTCTGCCGAATACAACCTAGGTCTAGGCGACCGCCGCGCCACCGCTGCCAAGGACTTCCTGGTGCAGTTGGGCGTGCCCGCCGATAAGATCCGCACCATCAGCTACGGCAAGGATCGCCCGGTGTGCACCGATGCCACCGAGGCCTGTTACCAGCGCAACCGGCGTGCGCATCTGGCGCCCGCGCAGTAAGTGAAACGGGGGACGGCCGCCGGTCGTCCCCTTGTTAAAAGGAGTTCGTGCATGAAGTTTTCCCGACTGGCTGCGATGGGCTGCTGGCTGACATTGGTGTCGGCCCCTAGCCTGCTCGCGCAAAAACGCGAGGACATACTTTCCATCCAGCGCGACGTGGCGCAACTCCAGGATCAGATCAAACAACTGCAAACGTCGCAGGATCAAAAGATGGCGGCGCTCGAAAGCTTGATCAAGCAGGCGCTCGACCAGTCGAATCAAGCCTCGGCCTCCATGACCGCGCTACAGCGCACGCTCACGGATCGTCTCAACGACCAGCAGACCAAAGTGGCCGGGCCCATCGCCGTACTGGGAACGAAAGTGGACCAGTCCGCTGACGAAATGCGCGGGGTGCGTGAGAACCTGGCCGCGCTGTCGAGCCGCATGGCGAATCTGGACAATAAGCTATCGGATATCTCGAGCGCCGTGCGCACGCTGAGCCAGCCGCAAGCCGCGCCTCCGCCTGGTGCGAGCGGTGCGCCGCCGGCTGCGGCGCTCGGTGCAGCGGCACCCCCGGGAGTCTCCGCCGAGAGCCTATGGCTGAATGCTTTCCGCGATTATTCCAGCGGCAAGGATGAACTCGCCATGATGGAGTTCAACGATTATTTGAAGTACTTCCCATCCGCCGAAAACGCCGCATCGGCGCAGTATTACGTCGGTCAGCTCTACAATCGCGCCAAGATGTATGACGATGCCGTGCAAGCCTTCGACGCGGTGCTGGAGCGCTACCCCGACAACCCCAAAACCCCCGACGCCCTCTACGGAAAAGCCGACGCCTTACTACACGGCGGGCGCCGCGCCGAAGCCGCGACCGAGTTTAAGGATTTCCTGGCGCGTTTCCCCACGCACAGCCTGGCCCGCAACGCGCAAGCGCAGCTTCGAGAATTAGGGACCGCCACGGGACGTGCGCGTCCCACTCCGCCGCCTGCGCACTAGTTCGCTCGCTGGATCAATTCCACGGCGACGCCGTTCGGGTCCTCCACGAATACATTCCGCGACATCCCTAAGTTCACCGGCTCACCACCGCTTGTAATTACTTTCATCCCCGCAGCCTTGACGCGTTTCAATAAACCGTCTACATCGCTCACCCGCAGGGACAGCGCCGGCGATCCCGGGTCCGGAATCCGCAGGCGGAAAGGCGTACGGCTAATATCCTTGAATTCGTAAAACTCGATATGCGCCGTGCTCCCGGGCACCATGCCAGCGCTCTGCTTCACCTGCCCGCTGCTCGCGCCCACCATGTCGAGAATCGCCTTATTGCCGCCGAACGCCGCGCCGGCCTTGATGTCCATCCCCAGGATGTCACGATAAAACGCCAGAGTTTTTTCGGTATCGCCAACCGTCAGGCCCATGGTGGTCGTAATCACCATCCCCGCCGGCGCATCCGCCGCGATCGGGTTAGCCTGAATCACTTCCAAAATGTAGCCATCCGGATCCCGCGTGAAAACCGAGCGAATCTTGCCCGTCGGCGGACCAATTTTGACCGGCACCCCCGGCAAGCTGATGATCGGAGCCCCAGCCTTCTTGAGCGCGGCGAAAGCCGCATCCACGTCGCGCACCCGCAGCGCCAAGTCCGCCGCGCCCGGGTCCCAGTGATTGGGTTGCGCCGGCTTGCGGTCAATGCCCGTGAACTCGGTCAGCTCCAACCCAAACCCCGCACCGGGAATCTTGAAAGTGGCTGCGCGGAATTTAGCGCCCGCCGCGTTCACCAGACCCAACACTGTAGGGTTCGCATTCGGGGGACGCAACTCCCCGTTCATCTCCAATCCAAATACATCGCGGTAAAACGCGACCGATTTTTCGAGGTTGGCGACACTGTGAATGAAATTTTGCATGCCCGCGACGGACGCCGGCGCGTTCGTTTGTGCGAAAGCGGCTCCCGACAGCAGGAAGATTACTAAATTTCGCATAGCCCAAATCGTAGCAGAAATGCTTGGTGTGCTAATATTGACGCTAGACTTTGTCTCGTGGGCCTGTGGCGCAGTTGGGAGCGCGCTTCCATGGCATGGAAGAGGTCAAGGGTTCGAATCCCTTCAGGTCCACCATCATTCAAAAGCAGTTAGCCCTCAGGGTAGTAGGTACCCACTCTTAGTCAAAATTGCGCGGCCTTCTGGGCCGAGCAGAAATGACCGGAACTGCTTGGCTTCCTCGATCCGTTCCGAAGAAGCAACGATCGCCAGCGCTTGTTTGATCGGATTGTAGAGTTGTGGATCGATCTTTACGACGGTCCCTTTGTCGTGCAACACCAAGGAATAGCCCGTGAAGGCCGCTTCGGCGTTTCCCGTCGCCGCCATTTGCTTGGCCATGCTAATACTGTTTGCATATACGATTTTCGGCTGCGTCACCTCCCATAGAGCAGCGTTCTTCAGTGTCTCGGTGGTTGCTCGACCGTAGGGTGCTAGTTGAGGTTGCGCTACAGCGATGAAGTGTACCGGCTGCTTGGCTAGATCCTGCAACTCCCGAATACCGCTCCGCTCACCGTCGGGAATCCACAACGCGAGTTGACCTAACGCATAGACGGCGCGACTGTCACCTGTGAGCTTGCGGGCTGAAACCAGATTATCAATGTGTTCCGTATCGGCTGCGGCAAAGAGGTCAAAAGGAGCGCCATTTTCAATTTGCTGCGCCAACTGCGCAGTGGAACCGTAGCTAAAGACCACGTCCACACCAGTTTTACTTTTAAACCCGCGTCCGACCTCGCCGAAAACATCTGTCAGATTGGCGGCTGCGGCGACAGTAAGTTTACTTGCAGATGGAGGATCTTGCCGCGCGCTACAAGAGCCCAGAAGTGCGACGCCACAAAGTATCCATCTCGCGCGTTGAAGGAGCATAGACTGTTGCGTCTATTATATGCCGTCTTGTAAGCGCTACATCTATGGATGTCGTGATAACATAACATAGTCCGCTTCGCACTACAGATGGATTATTGGGAACGCATATGAACAAACCAAAGCTGGGGCTGATTACTTTTCTTTTGGCGTTGATCTGCACGGCGACACTGTGTTTCGCGCAAGCTGGACGGGCAGAGTTGTTCGGCACGATTCAAGACCCCACGGGCCTTCCGGTTCCAGCGGCCAAGGTAGAAGCGGAATCTCAGAATACACAGGTGCAGTATCCGGCGATCTCCGATGAGCGCGGCGAATATCATTTGCTGGGGCTTCCCGCAGGAACCTATACGCTCACTGTGGAAGCCAAGGGCTTCCGTACCTTACACCAATCGGGCGTCACGTTGCGAATCGGCGATCAAACCCAACTGAGTCCGAAGCTGCTGGTAGGGCAGGCCAATGATTCCGTGGAGGTGATCGCACAAGCTCCGCTACTACAGAGTGCCAGCGGAGCGGTGACATACTCCGTCGATCAAACGAAGATCGTGACTCTGCCGCTCGACGGCCGCAATTTCATTCCGATGGTGGCGCTTTCGCCCGGCGTGGCACTCCCCGGCGGCGGCAACCTACTCCCGCGCATCAACGGCAGCCGTCCGCGAACTAACGAGTATTTATATGACGGAATCAGTATTCTGCAGCCCGAACCGGGCCAGGTTGCATATTACCCGATCATTGACGGGATCGAAGAATTCAAGCTGAACATCAACGCCTATTCGCCGGAGTATGGGCGCTCCAACGGCGGCACGATCATGGTGATCGGCAAATCCGGCAGCAATCAGTTTCATGGAACGGCGTTTGAGTTCTTCCGCAATGAGGATTTGAATGCACGGAACTTTTTCGCGCAGCCGGGGCCGAATCCCGAGTTCCGCCGCAATCAATACGGCCTGGCGGTGGGCGGCCCTATCCAAAAGAACAAGACCTTTTTCTTCGCGGACTGGCAAGGCACACGGGTGCGCACCGGCGTCACGCGCTTCAGTACGGTACCTACGGACGCGCAGCGCAACGGATTGTTCACCAGCGCGATCAAGGATCCGGGCAGCAATTTCCAGACTAATTTCCCGAACAACACGATTCCTCAGACCCAGTTCGATCCCATTGCTAAGTTGATCCTGGCCCACTATCCGCATGCTAATCTGCCGGGCACCGCCAATAATTTCGTGCGTACGGCCACGGAGCCGGATAATCAGGACCAGTTCGACGGACGCATCGATCACTACGTCAGCGACCGGCACCGGTTGTTCGTCCGCTATTCGCATTTTCAGGACGACGACGCACCGGTGACGCCGCTTCCCGATGGCAGTGGGACGATTTCGTCAGGTGTGACTGGGCACGCAATTACCCATGCCGATGGAGTCTCCGGTGAATACGATTGGACGCTTTCGCCTACGACGCTCCATCAGGCGCGTTTCGGCTACACGCGCCGCGGCCTCAACCAAACGTCGCTGCAAAATGGCGACGTTACCATACCGGGTCTGCCGGCGAACTCGTTCTCCTCGGTGTTGCCGACTTTTCTGGTGGCTGGTTTCCAGCAGATTGGCCCAAGCACCGGCGCCAATAGCGACTTTACGACTTCCGTCACCGAAGTTCTGGACACTTTTTCGATGGTGCGCGGACGGCACACGATCAAGTTTGGAATGGACCTCCGGAGGGAGGCCTTGGATGTGACGAATCCGCCCAATCCGACTGGCGCGTTTACGATCAATACCTTGGGCTCCGGCAACGCCATCGCTTCCTTATTGCTGGGGCAGGTTAACGCGTTTACGATCGACATCCAGCAGAAGGTACTGCAAGAGCGCGCGCACATCGCTGAGTTTTTCGTGGGCGATGAATGGCGCGTTACCAATCGCCTGCAACTCGACTTGGGAACCCGTTACACGCTCAACTTCCCGTCGACCGAGGTCAACGGCCAAGGGGCGGTGTTCAACCTGAAAACTCAGGTGCTGGATTTCCCAAACACCGGGCGCAATCTGGATTGCTGCGACTTCGGTCCACGCGCGGGCCTGGCTTATCGCATCGGCGATTCCACCGTGATCCGCGCCGGCTACGGCATGGTCTGGTTCGAGCAGAGTGGCATCACTACTCCCTTCACTTTCCCTCAGTTTCCGTTTGTGCAGACGATTGGACTGCAGTCGCAGGACAACATTCATCCGGCGTTTGTGCTGGGGACTGGGCCTACAGTGACGGTCTCAGCGCCGAATCCGAATTCGGGTTTGGGCCAGGGAGTCTTCAGCACGGACCGCAACACTCCGTCGGGCTACTCGCAACAATGGAATTTCACGATTCAAAAGACACTGGGTTCGAATCTGAACTTCGAGATCGGCTACCTGGGATCGAAAAATACGCACCTGGGTATCCCTGATCCAAACATCAATCAGTTGCCGGACACCGATCTCTCGTTGGGATCGGCGCTAAACACCAAAGTGACGAATCCTTTCTTCGGGACCATTCCGGTGTCGTCATCCATCGGTACCGCCACCATCCCGCAACAGCAGTTGCTGCGGCCCTATCCGCGCTTCACCAGCGTGGCCCTGTTCCGCAACAATATTGGCAACTCTAGCTACAATGCACTACAGGCGAAGGTCGAAAAACGGCTCAGTCACGGCTTGACCTTCACGAGTGCTTACACCTTTTCCAAGCTGATTGACGACGCATCGAGCGTGTTCTCGAACAGCATCTTCGCGGGACCCGTCGCCAACACCGGTGTGGCCGATGCCAACAACTTGCGCGGAGAAAGATCGCTTTCAAACGGCGACATCCCGCACGTATTTTCGGCGGGGTGGGTGTATCAAATTCCGCGGCTGTGGAAGATCTCCGGCTGGCAAATCGCCGGAATGGTTCGCGTGCAGGCGGGCGATATGGTCACGGTCTCGCTGGCAACGAATACGCTTTCGAGTCTCGGGTTCGGCGTTCAAAGACCCAACTTGATTGCGAATCCTAACACGCCCGCCGTGCGCAGCGTGGCGCAGTGGTTCAACACAAGCGCATTTGCACCGCCCGCGGCATTCACGCTCGGAAACGCTACGCGCAATCCAGTGCGGGGCCCGGGATTGCAAAATGCCGATTTGATGATTGGCAAGACCTTTCGCGTGATCGAGCAAGTCGCCATCGAATTCCGCGCGGAGGTTTTCAACGTGAGCAACACCACACCGTTGAACGATCCCAATGGGACGGCGTGCTGCAGCGGTGCATTCGGATCGATTACCAGTGCGGGCAATCCTCGGGACTTCGAGTTTGCGGCTAAAGTTCACTTCTAGGCATTGACAGGTACAATGTGATGTAGTCATGTATACACGACGCTCTTTGGTCTTGGGTCTGCTCGCGGCGAGTCTTCTTGCTGCGCAGGATGCGGCCCCAACTATACAGGTGACGGGCGCGGTGAAACAGGCACTCACGCTATCCGCCGACGATCTGGCGAAAATGCCGCGCGCTTCGGTGCGCACTACCAACGCCGGAATGGAGACCGTCTATGAGGATGTCTGGCTTCATGACGTATTGAAAATGGCCGGCGTCCCGCAAGGCGGCGAACTCCGCGGCAAGGCACTAGCGGGCTATGTGCTCGCCGAGGCGCAAGACGGTTATCAAGTAGTATTCTCGCTCGGCGGAGTTGACACTGCCTTTATCGACAATGAAATTCTGTTGGCCGATACCGCGAACGGCAAGCTGCTATTCGGCGCCCAGGGCCGCTTCCGGCTAGTCGTGCCGAAAGACAAATCCGGAGCGCGCTCGGTCCGTATGCTGACCAAACTAGAAGTGGTTCAGTTGAGGAAATAGCGGCTGTGAAGACTCGCGTCGAAAACAGGCTGGGCCAGATTCGAAAGAGCAGAGGCGTGGGCGCCTCGGATCTCGCGCGCCGCGTCCGCGTAAGCCGGCAGACGATTTACGCGATCGAAAACGGGACCTACGTTCCCAACACCGAAGTTGCGCTGAATCTTGCGCGCGAGCTCGAAGTGACTATCGACGAACTGTTTTCCCTCCAAGGGGGCAGTCAGAAATCGCCAGAGTCTTTGGCCGCGGAAGTATTGAGCGCGGAAACGCCCGCGAAAGGTCAGCCTGTCCGCATCTGCCAGATCGGATCGCGCTGGGTGGGCGTGCCCGTGAGCGCCACGCCCTACTATATGCCGGAGGCCGATGGCATCATCAAAAAAACCGGCCGCACGAACCGGCGCGCGGACTTGGTGGTGTTCGCGAAAGATGAGGCTGCGCAAAAGCGGCTGGTGCTGGCTGGGTGCGACCCGGCTACCGGTCTTCTTTCCAGCATGGTGGAAAAGATCAGCGGAGTGGAAGTGGTCTCCGCGGCCGCTTCGAGCAAACTCGCACTGACATGGCTCGCGGAGGGAAAGGTGCACATCGCCGGCTCACACTTGGAAGATCCGAAAACCGGCGAATTCAATCAGCCCTACATCCGCAAACAGTTTCCCGGTGAGGATTTCAACGTCGTCACCTTCGCGCGCTGGGAAGAGGGTCTGGTCCTGGCTGCGGGAAATCCCAAGCGTATCCGCAAGATTGAGGATCTGGCTCGCAAGAACGTCAGGTTTGTAAATCGCGAGCCCGGTTCGGGAAGCCGAGGGTTGTTGGATGAGCTTTTGGAGAAAGCCGGGATGGAGGCGAACAAGGTCCAGGGATACGACCGCATCGCCTTCGGTCATCTGGCAGCCGCCTACTGCATCGTTTCCCTCGACGCCGATGTGTGCCTGGCAACCCGTTCCGCGGCGCAAACTTTTGGGCTGGACTTCATTCCGCTGCGCAGTGAGCGCTACGACTTGGTGATGCGCAAGCGGAGCGCGGACCTACCTGCCGTCAAGGCATTCCTGGATGTTTTGCAACGAGCTACGCTACGCCGCAAGTTAGAGGTACTCGCCGGGTATGACACGTCGGAAACAGGCGCGCTGGTCGCTTAGAACCCTCGCCCTCGGATGCGCGTCGGGGTGACCTTGATGGGCGGCGACTTCGACTGGAATTTGCCCAAAGGATTCCCCCGGCCCGCGGTGCCTGCCGATAATCCGATGAGCGGCGAAGGTCCAGTTTGGCCGCCACCTGTTTTACGACAAACGAATGTCCGTGAACGGGAAGGCATCGGGCAGCACTTATCATCGTCAAGAATTG
>Ga0068857_100002835_pt1 | contig 14256 bp, 13 predicted proteins | sample KBSCornC72_FD_66591 | JGI IMG/M metagenome (GOLD analysis project Ga0068857, IMG submission 66591) | Corn rhizosphere microbial communities from Kellogg Biological Station, Michigan, USA - KBS Corn C7-2 | ecosystem: Host-associated > Plants > Roots > Rhizosphere > Soil ...
TCCCAATTCCCCTCTCTCACACGTCTCATTTCCCACCGCCACGCCGCCCTTCCACGATCCTTGAAATCCGCGACATCCCGCGAGGCGCCACCCGCGATTCGCCCCGTCCCAATTTGAATCGTAGATTGGTCCTGACCCGATCGTGGAGAAACCGCCGTGCAACATCTCCTCCTCATCGTCGACGACGACACCGCCGCCCGCCGCGCGATGGACGTCTTCTTTCGCCGCGAAGGCTTCCGCACCGCCCTCGCCGCCGACGGCATCGAGGCGCTCGCAAGTGCCGTCGACCGGACGCCAGACCTGATCCTCCTCGACCTCTCGATGCCCCGTCTGGACGGCCTCGAATTCCTCCACGCCCTCCGCGCCGTCGACCGCCTCGCCGGCGTCCCCGTGCTCGTCACCAGCGCCCGCAGCGATCAACCCGCCGTCGCGGCCACCACCACGCTCGGCGTCGCCACCTACCTCGTCAAAACCACCTACTCGCTCCGCGGCCTCCTCAACATCGTTCGCGAACAGCTCGCCCGCCGCGCCGCCTGACGTCCGTCACTCACCCGGACGTTACGACTGTCGCCGTCGACCCAGCAACTCGTCATAACTCACCTCCAGCAATTCCGCCAACCGCCGCACCATCGCCTCCCCGCTCCGCAATGACCCGTCCAAGCCGGCGTCGAACACTACCGGCGGCAACTTGCACCTACCCATGTGGTACCGCAACAACAGCCGCGACAAGATCCCGTTGAAGCCCGGCACCAGTGGATCGGACAGCAGTCGCGCGTACGTCCCGGCGATCTCCCGCACCGCCGGGCCCGTTCGCATCTGCGGCGAATTCAGCCGCCGCACCATCTCGTCAAGCCGTCTCATCGACGCCCGATCCAATCCCGCGATCGACAGCCCCGCGGCGATCCCCGTGTACCACCGGACGACCGCCTCCGACGTCAGCGCGAGCCCGTCCCGCAGGTCCGTCTCGATCCGCCGCAGGATCGCCGCGTGGTTGCGGATCCGCTGTCCCTGCCGCGACCGCAGCATCGCCGGCCGCTCGCCACCGCCCCCCGCGCCGTTATGGCCGCCGCGCGCCAGCGACTCGCGCACCTCCACCTCCGAGACGTCCAATCCTTCGAGCCGAAAGCTCGCGTACGTCGCCCGGAAGTAGTATTCGTCCGGCGGACGCACGCCACCGCCGGTCCGTTCCAACAAACGTCGCTTTCGCTCCAGCCGCCGCAGCAGCGTCTCCCAGTCCATCGCCGCGGAAGGTAACCGCGAACGCGAACGCCCCCCGTCGCCCCCCGCGCCGCCGGCGGGCGGCGACTGGGGGACAACGGGGGGCGGATTCAATTTGCGTCGCAAGGGCATTCGTCTTCCGTCCGCTCGCACTCACGCGGCATGCGAACACCCTTGCCTTCATTCGGACACAACCCACCGCGCGGCGTCGGTCTTGCGCGCGACGCCGCGCGGGTCGTGCCGATTCCGGGCTCAGGCGTGCGAGACCTTCGCTTCGGCGCGGGCCATCGAGGCCGACAGGCCGGACGACGAACCGCCGTCCACCACCGCGCCACCGAATTCCGCCTCGAAGTTGTAGCCGCTCTCGCCGTGCTGCGTGAGATCCAGCCCGTCGAACTCGTCGGCCTCGTTGACGCGCAGGCCGCACAGGACGTCCGTGATCTTCAGGAGGATGAAGGCGCCGATCGCCGCGATCGCCCACGTGATCAGCGTGGCGATAAGCTGGTTCTTGAGCTGCGGCCCGCCGAACGCCAGGCCCTCGAGGTTCATCGTGTCGTTCTTGATCGCCGGGTTGAAGAACGCCTGGGCGAACACACCCGTCAGGATGGCGCCCAGCGTCCCGCCGACGCCGTGTACGCCGAACGCGTCCAGCGAATCATCGTAGCCCATGGCGTGCTTCAGGGAGGTGGCGGCGAAGAAGCAGATCACACCGCCGGCGAAGCCCATGATCAGGGCCGACATCGGGCCGACGAAACCGGAGGCGGGGGTGATGACGACCAAGCCCGCGACCGCGCCCGAGATGGCCCCCAGGACCGTCGGCTTGCCCGTCTTGATCCATTCGATGAACAGCCAGCCCAGCGCCGCCGCTGCCGCCGCGAAGTGCGTGGCGACGAACGCGCTGCTCGCGCCACCGCCGGCGCTCAGGGCGCTACCGGCGTTAAAGCCGAACCAGCCGACCCAGAGCAGGGCGGCGCCGATCACGCTGATTACGACGCTGTGCGGGGCCATTGCGACCTTGCCGAACCCGCGACGCTTGCCCATCACCAGGGCACAGATAAGGGCCGACACGCCCGACGAAATATGCACGACCGTGCCGCCTGCGAAGTCCAGCGCCGGGATGCCGTGTGCTTCGGGCGGGAAACCAAAGTTAAACAGGCCACCCTTGCCCCACACCATGTGCGCCAGCGGGCAGTAGACGCCCAGCAGCCACAGGATCGAGAAGACCAGCATCGAGCTGAACTTCATGCGCTCGGCATACGCGCCGCAGATCAGGGCGGGCGTGATGACGGCGAACATGCACTGGTAAACCATGAACGTGCTGAACGGGATCGTCGGCGCATACTCCGAAGGGAACATCGCCACGTTCTTCATGAACGCGAAGTGCAGCCCGCCGACGAACGGGTTGCCCACGTCGAACGCCAGACTGAAGCCCACCAGCGCCCAGACGACGCTTACCGCGGCCATGAGGACGAAACTCTGCATCATGGTGGCGAGCACGTTCTTCTTGCGAACCAGGCCGCTGTAGAAGAGGGCCAGCCCAGGGCCCGTCATCATCAACACCAGCGCGGCACTGGTCAGCATCCAGGCCGTATCGCCGGAGTTCACCTTGTCGGTATTCTTGTCGATCGAAACCGGCGAAACCGGGTCGGCCAGCACCGGCAGCGTCGAACACGCGCACACCATCAGCAGACATCCCATCAGCGCCCACTTTGACGCGAGAACCTTGCCTAACATGTGAAGTTCCTCTCTCTTCGCGGCGACGTCTGGCGGCGCCGACAAAACGTTTGTTCCGAACCTCCGCGACGTTCCGATCGCGGATCTCTACGTGTTTCAGTTCCTGCTTGCCCCTGACGTGACCCGATTGGCTTACAGCGCCTGCTCGTTCCGTTCCCCCGTCCGAATCCGCACCACTTCGGCGATCGGGTAGACGAATATCTTCCCGTCGCCCACTTCGCCCGTCCGCGCCGCCTCGACGATCTCCGTCACCGCCTTGGCCGTCTCTTCCGATTTCACGCAGATCTTCAGCAGCACCTTGGGGACGAATCCCACGTCCATCTTGGCCCCGCGGTAACGCTCCGTGTGGCCCATTTGCCGCCCGAAGCCTTTACATTCCACCGCCGTCACGCCCAATATGCCCAACTTCGCCAGCGCGGTTTTCACGGCGTCCAGCTTGTGGGGCTTGATCACGGCCTCGATCATCTGCATGGCAAACTCCGTCCGAGTAAGTTCCTGACCCCGGCGACGTTCGCCACCTGAGGCGATCACCAAGGTTGCGAGCAGCCAGAACAACCCCCGTGCCAAGCCCCGATAAAGCCGCCCCCGGCCGCAAAACCTCGATTTCAACTCAAAAAACGCATAGGGAGCGACCCCGACCCACCGCTCAGGGAATGGCCAGTGCCTACTTGCTGTGCAGACGTGATATCGATCTCCCCCGCTGCGCGCAGAATCAGCGGCTGACTTCTTCCAGCACGTGATCCGCCACGAAGATGGGGACGACGGTCGCGATCCCCAGCGCGATGGCATCGCTCGGCCGGCTGTCGATCTCGACGCCCTTCTTCCCGTTCTGCCGGATGTGAATGCGCGCAAAGAACGTGTGCGCCTGGAGGTCATTAATCTCGATATGGTCGATCGCCCCACCCAGGCTTTCGATCACGCTTGCCAGCAGGTCATGCGTCAACGGTCGTGGCGTCGGGATCCCCTTCAGTCGCCGGTCAATGGCGTACGCCTCCGGGCTACCGATGACGATCGGAAACTTCCGCTCGCCGTCGACCTCTTTGAGCACGATGATTTGTTGGTCCTGCATCTCGCTGATGATGATCTTGTGCAGTTCCATTTGGACCGACATCAATGCTCCTTGACGGGCGAAGCGGACTTTTCATAAACGTAGAAGTGTCGTCGGGGAGTGTCAAGTTGAAAAGCCAAGTGACGGTGGCCTAAGGAATTGCCGCACGCGTCCAACGGCGCCAAAAGATTTGTGAAGATTTTCACAATATGCCAATCTATAATCGCCCGGCTATGCATCGACCGGGCTACATCCGCTTTAAACTTCTCTTCTGGATTGCGGGTGTCTTCTTGCTCCTCGCGGTCGGCGTCGCGGTGGCGCAGAAGTTCGTCCGCCCGGAAGTCCAGGTGACCCGCATCACCGCTGGGCCCGTCGTACAGGCGTTCTACGCGACGGGGACCGTCAGTCCCGAGCGGGAGTATTCGGTCCACTCCAACGTCGCCGGAATCCTCTTCCTCCAGGACGGCATCGACAAGGGCGTCGCGGTCAAAAAGGACCAGCTCCTCGCCCGCGTCGTGTCGGACGATCTGGAACAGAAATTGAAACAGGCCCGGGCGGAGTTGAAGGAGAAGATCGCCCGCGCCGACGACCGGAACTCGCCGGTGCTGCTCGCCTACGACAAGCGGGTTGAGGCGTACGGCGAGATCATGAACATCGCCAAGCGCGAGTTGCAGCGGTTGCAGGACCTCGCGAAAAGCGGCGGCGCCCAGCAGGTCGAGATCGACCGCACCGAGGACCGCATCAAGACGACCTGGGCGGACCTCGAGGCGACCAAGGCGCAGCGGGCGGCGATGGTGCTGCAGCTCAGGAAGGACCTCGAAGTCGCACAGGCCGCCCTCGACATGGCCAAGTGGAACATCGAGCAGCAGGAGATCCGCGCGCCCATCGACGGGGTGATCCTCGATTGGCCGGTGCCCAACCGCACCCGCCTGGCGATCAACGACCCGATCCTGCTGATGGCGGACGTGCGGCCGGAGCGACTCGTGATGCGGGCGGCGGTGGACGAGGAGGACAAGAACAAGCTGCACGTCGGCCAGCTCGTCCAGATGACGCTCTACGCCTTTCCGAACGACAAGGACAAGTTCACGGGACACGTGAAGACGATTTACCACAAGGCCGAGCCGACGCGTCGGACGTTTGAGGTGGATGTCGAGATCGATCGACCGGCGGGCGACGACGCGACCACCCTGCCGACGACGCGGCCGAACCTGTACGATCAGTTTGCCGCCGGCATGACGGGCGAGCTCGCGTTCATCGAGCAGTCCAAAAGGCAGGCAAACATCCTCCCGCGCCAGGCGTTGCAGAACGACGTCTTCTATGTTGTCCGCGACGGCAAGCTCGACCGCGTCGAGGCGAAGACCGGGGCGAAAAACGTCACGCGAGTCGAAGTTCTCGACGGGCTGGATGCGAACGCGGTGGTCATGATCAGCCCGATCGGGACGATGCAGCCTGGGCAAGCGGTTCGCACCCAGTTTGTTGATCCGCGGGCCGCCGCTGATTTGAACAAGCCGCCAGAGACGGAGATTTTCAAGGGAGGGTTTTGAACGGAAGTCCTGAGTCCTGAGTGCTGAGTCCTGAGTAAGAAAGGTGTTCGGCACAACCCCACCCTCAGGACTCAGGACTTGGCACTCAGGACTGTTTTCGCCATGCGCTGGTTTATCTCCACCCGATACTTCTTCTCGCACAAGCGGCAGTCGCTGGTCTGCATCGCCGGCGTGACGATCTCGGTGATGATGTTCATCGCGATGCTGGCGATGATGAACGGCTTCACCGACAAGTTCATCACCGAGACGGTGGAATCGTCCGGGCACATCACGGTACACGACGAGCCGCGCGAGAAGGACACGCAGATCCTCGAGCGGTTCACGACCCACCCGGACGCGCTGCTGTCGATCGAGCGCACCAAGCCGCGCGACACGGTGAAGCAGATCAAGAACCCGACCGGCCTGGTCGCGCAGCTCCGGCGCATGCCGGGGATCGTGGCGGCGGCGCCGGAAGTGACCGGCGAGGCGATCGCCTCCTACGGCACGCGCAACGTCAACATGGCCATCGTCGGGATCGAGCCCGAGCAGCAGCAACGGGTGACGACGATCGGCAAGGACGTCAAAGAGGGCAGCTTCCGGCGGTTGAGGACGACCGCGGACGGCGTGGTGATCGGATCGGGCCTGCAGAAGGTGCTCGGGGCGCAGCTCGACGACACGATCGTTCTCACCTCCAACACCGGCGGCCGGACCAGCGCGCGGGTGGTGGGTGTGTTCGAGACGGGGGTGACGCCGGTCGATTATTCGCGGGCGTACATGCTGGTGAACAGCGCGCAGACGCTGTTGGACAAGAAGAACGTCATCAACCGCATCATCCTGCGCACGGACGACTACACGCGGGCCGAGGCGTACTCGAAGCAGATCGAATCGCTCTGCGGGTACAAGACTGAGTCGTGGCAGGAGGCGAGCGCGAATTTCCTGAAGATCTTCAAGGTGCAGACGGTCATCACGTACGTCATCACCGGGGCGCTGCTGATCGTGGCCGCGTTCGGCGTGCTCAACATCCTCATTATGGCGGTGCTCGAGCGTGTCAACGACATCGCCATCCTCAAGTCGTTCGGCCTCTCGCGGGGCGACGTGACGCTGATCTACCTCTTCCAGGGAATGGTGATCGGGCTGATCGGCGCGACGCTGGGCGTGGGGCTGGGCAAGCTGGTGGTGGAAGGGTTGCGGCGGTTGCCGATCAAGGTCGAAGGGCTTGTGAAGTCCGAGGGCCTGCTGATGAGCGAGAATGTCGGCATGTACGTGCAGGCGTTCCTCGCGTCGATCGTGATCACGATGGTTGCGGCGGTTTACCCCGCGCGGCGGGCGGCGAAGTACGACCCGGTGGAGGTGATCCGTGGCGCGCATTGAACGAGGTAGCACGGGCGTCTCGCCCCTGTTTTCTCTTATAAATGAAAACCACGGGCGGGACGCCCGTGCCACCTCAATCTCGTTGCTGGAGGCGCGTAACGTCCATCGCGTGTTGGGGAGTGGAGATGCGGCTAACCACATCCTAAAGGGTGTCAACTTGGCGATTCATCCGCGGGAGTACGTGTCGATCGTCGGGGCGAGCGGGTCGGGGAAGTCGACGTTGCTTTACCTTCTGGGTGGGCTGGATCGGCCTTCGCGGAATGACCCGGCGGGCAAGCCGTTCGACCCCCCGAGCCGCATCCTGATCGACGGCCAGGACACGGCGCGGCTGAACGACACACAGCTCGCGCTGGTGCGGAATGAGAAGGCCGGATTCGTGTTTCAGTTTCACTATTTGCTCAAGGAGTTCACGGCGCAGGAGAACGTGGCGCTGCCGATGTTGAAGCTCGGCCGCCTCTCGAAGTCCCAAATCATGGATCGCGCCGCGATGTTGCTGAAGCGTTTCGGCCTGGGGGACAAGGTCAAGCGTAAAGCCAATCGCTTGTCCGGCGGCGAACAGCAACGCGTGGCGATCGCGCGGGCCCTGGCGAATGAGCCGGCGGTGGTGCTGGCGGATGAACCGACGGGAAACCTGGATAAGAAAAACAGCGAGCTGGTGGCGGAGATCTTTCAGCAGTTGTCGGAAGGGGGGCAGACCATCGTGATGGTGACCCACGATTCGGCGTTCGCGCGGCGCGCCAAGCGGATCGTGACGATGGAGGATGGGAATGTGGTGCGGGACGGGGAGTTGGTCGGTTCGGGGGGCGGAGAAGTGCGATAAACCACGCCCTGCGAAGTCGACGACGGGTTGCGCGATGGGATTTTGTCCCTTTGCGATCGGATTGGAGGCGGATACCATCCTGCCTTCCGCGGTACAGGCCGCTAAAACTTCAGGCGATCGGGTTGTCGGCCGATAACACCGACAAGCGCTGCCGTCGTCACGCGTTACGCAATGCGGCGGCTTGTGCGCCTGGTATCCGCGGAGTTACCTTTGATGATTGTCATGACCGAGCCCACCACCGCCCCCATTCGTGAAGAAGCCGCCCCGGTTAGACCGCAGACGCAGGAGATGCCGTTTTCGGACGGACCGCTGCGCCCGAAGACGAACCAGTTGACCAAGGTGTCGATCGTCATCCCGGTCTATAACGAGGCGGCGACGGTGCAGGACCTCGTGCGGCTGGTGGTGAAGGCGCCGCTGCCCGAGGGCGTGCGGCGCGAGATCATCTGCGTCAACGACTGCTCGAAGGACAACACGGCCGGCAAGCTGGACGAGCTGCCCAAGATTTTCCCGGACGTGGATTTCCAAATTCGGCACAAGCCGGTCAACGAAGGCAAAGGGGCGGCGCTGCGGGACGGCTTTAAGCTGGCGACCGGCGACTGCGTCCTGATCCAGGACGCGGACCTGGAATACGACCCGCAGGACTACCTGAAGCTCATCCAGCCGATCCACGACGACAAGGCCGACGTGGTTTATGGGTCGCGGTTCATCGGCGAGCCGCACCGGGTGCTTTATTACTATCACACGCTCGGGAACAAGTTCCTCACGACGCTGAGCAACATGTTCACCAACCTGAACCTGACGGACATGGAGGTTTGCTACAAGGTGTTCCGCAAGTCGGTTCTGGATCAGATCAACATCAAATGCAACCGGTTTGGGTTCGAGCCGGAAATCACGGCAAAAATCGCGAAAATGCGGCCGCGGCTGCGAATTTATGAGGTGGGGGTCGCTTATTACGGGCGGAGCTACGAAGAGGGGAAAAAGATCACGTGGAAGGACGGCATCAAAGCCATCCTCACAATCATCCGATTCAGGTTTAGCAATTGACCGAATCGGCCATCAAGAGACACACTGGTTTTGACATGCGTATTCTGATCTCAGGCGGCGCTGGTTTTCTCGGTTCTCACCTGACCGATCTCCTGCTCTCACAGGGGCACGAGGTCGTGGGGGTGGATAACTTTATCACCGGCAAGGAGGAGAACATCATCCACCTGTCCGGCAACCCGAAGTACAAGTTCATCCGCCAGGATGTCATCGAGGCGTTTAACGTCGAAGGGCGGATCGACCGGATCTACCACATGGCCAGCCCGGCGAGCCCCATCGGGTACGTCAAGCACCAGATCGCGACGCTGAAGGTGAACAGCCAGGGGACTTGGAATTTGCTCGAGCTGGCGTGCGACAAGGGCGCACGGTTCCTGATGGCGAGCACGTCGGAATGCTACGGCGACCCGGCGATCAACCCGCAGAGCGAGGCGTACTGGGGGAACGTCAACCCCATCGGCATGCGGTCGATGTACGACGAGGCCAAGCGCTTCAGCGAGGCCTGCACGATGGCCTACCACCGCGAGCGGCGGGCGGACACGCGGATCATCCGGATCTTTAATACGTACGGCCCCCGCATGGACCCGTACGACGGTCGTGTGGTCATCAGCTTCATCCGCCAGGCGCTGAACAACGAACCGATCACGGTCTTCGGCGAGGGGAAGCAGACGCGGAGCCTCTGCTACGTGTCGGACCTGGTGCGCGGGATCAACCTGACGATGGAAAGCGATTTCCGCGAGCCGATCAACCTCGGCAACCCGCAGGAACTGACGATCCTGGACATCGCGCGGGAAATCATCGCGTTGATCCCGGGGACGACGAGCAAGATCGTCCACATGCCGATGCCGCCGGACGATCCGCGGGTGCGGTGCCCGGACATTTCGCGGGCGAAGCAGGTGCTGGGGTGGGAGCCGACCGTCAGCCGCCGGGAGGGGCTCGCGAAGATGATCGAGCACTACCGCGAGCGGCTGATGAAGAAGACGGCGTAAGCCTCTCGGCTCCTTTTCTAGGCGATTAGCGTGGTCGTCGAGAAGACGTTGCTGTAGGTGCTGGCGCCGTTGGCGTTAATCGCAAAGACGCGATAGTAATAGCGGCGGCCGGCGGCAAGGTTGCCATTGACGTAATTCGTAACGTTGGGGACTTGAGCTCCCAGGGCATAGAAGGTCTTGCCGTCGGTCGAGCGCTCGATCTTGAACAGCGTCTCGTTGTCGGAGTTGTCGAGCCAAGTCAGTTTGATCTGGTTGACCGACAAGGCGACGCCCGTCAAGTTCGACGGCGCGTTCGGAACACCCGGTGGGGGAGGCGGAGGTGGCGGCGGCGGCGGGGGTGGTGGGGGTGGAGGAGGAGGGGGTGGCGGAGGGGGAATATCGGAGCCCGCGATCGCGTCCGCGATATTCGTGAAATCGCTCATCCCGGCGGCGTTCTGGGCGGCGATGCGAAACCAGTAGTGGCGGCCCGTGGTGAGGTTGGAACTGACGGCGGCGGTGGCGTTGGCGGGGGAGGCGGCCAGGGGATAGAAGGTCTTGCCGTCGGTCGAGCGCTGAATCTGGAAGCGGAGTTCGTCGCTGGAATTGTCGGTCCAGGTGAGCTTGATCTGCGTGGCGGAGATGGACGTCGCGACGAGATTGGTGGGAGCGAGCGGCGGCCCCGCGACCGGGGGCGGAGGGGCAATGATCGAGACGACATTTGAGAACTCGCTGGGACCGCCGGCGTTGAGGGCGCGGATCTCATAAGAGTAGGTCTTGTCCTGAACGAGGCCGGTCTCGACGAAGGTGGTGACGTTGGCATCGACCGTGGCGATCGGAACGAAGTTAACCTTGTCGGCCGAGCGCAGGATCTGGAACTGCGTTTCGTTGTCGGATCGATCCGTCCAGTCGAGCTGCACCCTGCCCGCGACGGGTTGGACGGTGGCGACGAGGCTGGCGGGCGCGGCGGGGCGGGGGACGGGCGTGGCGACGGTAACGTTGAGGTCTTGCGCCGCGTTGAAGAAGGAGCCGGGGACGGCGGGGAGGCCGAGCAGTTCGGTGACGAGGTTGGCGACTTCGCCGTTGTGGATCGGTTGCACCGGCGCGGTCACCGGGAAGCGGGCGGTGCCGGGCTCCAGGCGCGTGGTGGTGTTCATGGCGTAGAGGTCGCCGTTGGCGGGGACGACACCGGGGTCCCAGACGTAGAGGGGGACGGTGTAATTGGCGGTGAGGGTGTTGTCGGCGTGGGCGAAGCCGTTGCCGCCGTGCTCGGAGGTGAGGATGACGGCGGTGTTACCCTTGAGGACGGGGCTGGAATCGATGAGGCCGAAGATGCGGCCGAGCTGCCCGTCGATGCGCTTGACGGCGGCGAGGTAGTCGCTGCTCATCCACCCCTTGGTGTGGCCGTTGAAGTCCACTTCGGTGAAGTGCATGACGGCGTAGTTCATCGGCGCGGCGCGTTCGGCGGCGAGGAAGGCGTCAACGATGGGGCCCGAGCCGGCGGGGAGGGTGGGGTTGAGGTCGATCTTGTCGCGGCCGTTGTCGTCGCCGGTGACGTCCGGGGCGCCGCCCTGCAAGGGGGCGGTGTCGGCGTCGTAGCTGTAGTCGTAGAGCTGGAACTTGCCGGCGTCCACGAACGCGCCGGTGTGCCCGCCGTTGTCGTGGACGACGTCGAAGACGCTGGCGACGTAGGAGCCCTTGTTGGTGTGGATCGTGCCGGGGGGGAGGACGTCGTCGTTGTTGACCCAGCCGTGACCGATCGCGCCCAGCACCGGACGGCCGGTCATGATGCTCCAGTGGTTGGGCGACGTGTTGGTGAAGTCGTAGTCCGATCGCGCGTTGTCGGTGAACGAGCCCTGGCGGCGGAGGCGGTAGAAGTTGGGGAGCTGCCCCGCGCCCAGCGTCGTGACCGCGTCGGGGCGGAAGCCGTCGATGCTGATGTGGATGACGTACTGAACGGCGGCCGACAAGAGCTGGCGCGCTTCCAGCTCTTCCATTCCCGCCGCGACCCCGCTTCGACTGGATTTAGAATAGAACGCTCGACCTGCCCGATCTGATGCCACGCTTGGCTCCGCCGTTGAGAGGATGGGATGCGTACGTCCGTGCCCGAGAAGAAAGACGCCCGATGCGGGGGGATTGTTACAGACAAAAGAAGGGCGTCAACACCCTCCTTTCGGCGTTCAGCCCGCTCACACTTTCGGGAATTTCAAATCCATTGAAATGCGTGCACGCCGCTCCGCAGCGCCTTATACTTTCAGTACCGACTGAAAGAAGGAGAACATGGCCACCGCGACCGCTGCTACCGTAACGCCCGCTACGCCCGCCACCCCGACCGTCAAACCGCCGCAAGGCCCGGCCGAGCAACAACTTCGCACCGCCCAGGATCTCTTCATCCGCCGCTGGGGGGAGATGGGGCAGGTCTGGGGGATCAACCGGACGATGGCGGAGATCCACGCCCTCTGCTACATCGTCGCCCAGCCGCTCTCCACGGACGACGTGATGGAACGGTTATTCATCTCACGCGGGAACGCGAGCATGAGCCTGCGGGCGCTGTGCGACTGGGGGATCATCCGGCGATTGCACAAGCGGGGGGAGCGGCGGGAGTATTTCGAGTCCCTGGGGGACGTGTGGGAGATGTTCTCCATCATCGCCGCCGAGCGCAAGCGGCGCGAGATGGACCCGGTGCTGGAGACGATCAAGCAGTGCCAGCAGATGCTGGACGAGGGGCACCTGGGGAAGGCGGCCAAACAGGACGCGGTGCAACTGACGCGGCAGCGATTGGCGGGAATGGAGGAGTTCATGAGCGTGACGAACAAGATTTTTCAGCAGTTCATCGGGAATGCGAAGAGCGGGCTGACGAAGGTGGTGAAGGTGTTGTTGAAGGCGTTTTAGTTTTGCCTGTGGTGTGGCCGTCCCGGCTGCGGTTCGATTCAATTGAATTCGGATGGAACCACGAAGGGACGAAGGGCACGAAGGAAGGCATTGCGGATTGGCGATTGCGGATTGGAAGAAAGAGAGGCTCCGCCACGGAGGACACTGAGGACACGGAGGACACAGAGAAACCCGTTGTGGCGTACCTGTGCATCAACTGACTATGCGGAAATTGCCAATTGACTACGCCCGCCCTGTCCGAGCACCCCGCGACCCGCTGCCACCGGCGGAAAAGTGGGCGCGCATCGTGTTCGGACTCGTCGGGGCTGCCCTCGTTGCGTTTGTCGTGTTGCTCGTCATGCACTGGCGAAGCCTCGGCGCGGATTGGGCACCCTAATCTGAGTTGAACCGCGAGGACGCGCCCCCCCTTCGTACCGCGGCAGCGGAGGGCGGAGCCCTTCAGCGTCCCGGTACTCCGCGTCCTCGCATTTTCTCTTTTCGCCGCGACTGCCCGGCGGCTTGCGGGCGCGTTGCCGCTCGCAAGACGCTCCGCAGGGACGGGTGACTTTCCGAAGGCTCTGCTAACTTTTCCACGTCTCCGCGAACTTTCCCACGCCTCACGGAACTTCCTGCTGGCTCACGGAACTTCCTGCGCCTGACGGAACTTCCTGCTGGCTCAGGGAACTTTCCCAGGCCTCGTTGAAACCTCCCAGGCCTCAGGGAAGTTCCCCAGGCCCCACGAAAGTTTCTGCTGGCTCACGGAAATTCCTGCTGGCTCACGGAAGTTCCCTGAGCCTTCGGGAAGTCGCCACAGTCTCCGGGAAGTTCCTGCGCGCGCACTCCACGTTGGTTTTCCCGCGAAATCGGCCAGAAGTGAAGGTTTTCCGAGTTTTCCGCCGCGGCGCTTCAGCCGGCCTGCTGGCCAGCCGAATAAATGCGTGTGCCTTGATGGCCTGTTTGGGCCGATTTCCGGCTAACTGCAGTGAAGGCCGGTGGGAGTCCCCTCTTTACTTCGATGTTGGACGTTGGACGTTGAATGTTCGATGTTCGCATTTGAATTCCGATAGCGAACATCGAACATCGAACCGGTAAGTGCGGGGTTCAGGGTTTTCTCATCCGCACCACCGTCCGCACCGCGACGAGCGCGAGCGTCGCGACACAGCCGATCACGAGCCCCAGGCGGAGGTGCGCGGCGGCCGGGATCGAGATGCCGACGCCGGTGACCGCCGCGACGTAGGCGGCGACGCAGGCGGGGCATTTGGGGATGAGGGCCAGGCCCAGGCCCGGGGCGAGCCAGCCGGTGGCATGACGGCAGCAGATTTGTTTGGTCATGGCGTCGTCTCCTCGTCCTGCCGCCTAACGTATGACGGATGAGTTGCGGAAGGGATTAAGGCATTAAGGCATTGAGGCACGGAGGGGTGGAAAAGGGAGAGAGGGGGAAAGTGAATCGTCGTGCCGTGCGGGTCATCCGCACTTGATCCCTCCCCGCCTGGTCCCCACTTCGTGCCTTAATGCCTCGTTGCCTTAATGCCTCTCACCGTGGCAGCAGTCGCCGCCCGTGGTGTTGGCGGTTTCGGCGGTCTTCGGCCAGTACGGCTTGTCCGCGTCGAGGAGTTCGCCGGATTGGTACTTGTCGTGGTGGCGGACCCACTGCATGTCGAAGGGGAG
>Ga0068857_100002837_pt1 | contig 14244 bp, 12 predicted proteins | sample KBSCornC72_FD_66591 | JGI IMG/M metagenome (GOLD analysis project Ga0068857, IMG submission 66591) | Corn rhizosphere microbial communities from Kellogg Biological Station, Michigan, USA - KBS Corn C7-2 | ecosystem: Host-associated > Plants > Roots > Rhizosphere > Soil ...
GGATTCGTCCTCTTTACCAATAGCGCGGACGGAATGCCATTGGCCGCTCCGCTCGCGCAGGCCACCATTCCCGCAGAGCACGGTGTCTTTCGTTTTTCGATGCTGGGCTGAGAGCCAAGGTCGGGCAGGTGAAGGCCTAAGTTCTACGCACAGTCACAAGCTGCCTAACCCATTTGATTTACGACGAGACTAACGCCGGCGAGGAGGCTCGCGGTTCTCGTCGCACAGGCACTCGACGCTTCCCCCTTAAAAATCAAAGAGAAATATCAAAGCAGGCGAATAGCCGAGGGAGGGCGTTCGCCAGATGCAAGGCGTTATCTATTTTTTTGAGCCTTGGCAAGGCGCGCGTGCGATACCCCAATTTGTGGCATTTCACACTGGATAGTTTCGGGGTAGCGTATTGCCGTGACAAGCGTCGGTACCCCCTATTAGTTGAGTGCCGACATAGAGGGGGCGGGCGATAAGGTGGATTTGAGATCGACATTCACATTGAGGGATCAAGCACAAATCGCTTTCGCGCCAACCTACGCTGCATAGGGACGGCGGCTTCCCAAAGCTTAGAGGGAGGCGATAGGGTTGAGCGTCGGCGATGGAGCGTCAACCAGTGGCGCCGCGACATCGACGTGATCGACTTATCTGGCATGTGCCGATGCCCCCATTGCGTGAGCGGCGGTGATGCCGGGAGGATCAATGAGGGGGGGGCATCAATGACTGTCAGTGTCCACAATCCGGACCAGTACATGGCGAGCCTGCGGCAAATCATTGCGCAGGGCCGAAAGAGGATCGGTCTACTCGTCGGTGCAGGGGCTCCGGCCGGGACGTTTGCTCCGGGTAGCAGCACTCCGTTAATTCCGGCGGTCGCAGGACTTACTGAGATGGTGGTTGATGCGCTCAAACCGCAATACGGTACGCCTCTTCAAGCTGTGCAGGCGGAACTGGAACACCCGAATATCGAGACAATTCTGTCGCGCGTACGAAGCTTGTCAGGTGTCATCGGTACAACAAAAATCCATGGCCTGGACGGCGACGGTTACAAGAAGCTGGGTGAAGCGATCTGTGCACAAATCGGGCAGATTGTTAACAAACCGCTCTTTGATGGCTTGTCCGCCTACACAGAATTCGTTACGTGGATCAGCGGTACTGGACGTGAACATCCCATCGAGATTTTCACGACTAACTACGATCTCTTATTTGAACAAGCGCTAGAGCGAGCCCGCGTCCCTTACTTTGACGGGTTCAGTGGCTCCCATGAGCCGTTTTTTGATCCATCTACAGTTGCTAGCAACGACCTACCAGCGCGCTGGACTCGTCTGTGGAAGCTGCATGGTTCCTTAGGCTGGGCGGCAAATGCACGTGGCGACGTTGTCCGGACGGGCAAAGCGGACGCAACACAGCTCGTGTATCCCGAACATTTGAAGTACGACCAAACACAAAAGGCTCCTTACGCTGCACTGTTTGATCGGTTGAGAGCGTTCTTGATGACTCCTGACACGCTCTTGGTTGTCACAGGATTCTCGTTTGCTGATGCTCATATCTCCGCACGGATTGATGAGTGCCTCGCGGCCAACCCCTCCACGAGCGTGTTTGCCTTCCAGTTCAAGCCCGTTGATCAGGAACCCTACGCTCGGGAGATCGCTAACCGCCGTGCCAACTTGAGCGTGTACTCGCCGGACAAAGCCGTCATTAATGGGATCACCGCACCTTGGCTGCCAGGAGACTTACCGACAAGGGACTGGGCAGCTATCCGAGCGACGTATTGGGGGACCGACGGTGGTGCCAGCACGGCGCAATTCCAACTGGGCCGCTTTGATCGCCTTGCGAGATTCTTTGCATCGTCGCGGGCGGCGCAGCATTTTCCAGCGGCGGACCCTTCTACAACGGTGACGGACTCCGCTAACCCTGCGCCATCTGGGCAGGCGGCCGCATGAGTCTCAAACCTACTCTGCTTGGTCATGTGGCCGCTGTTACTGGTGCGGCGGTGAGTGTGCGCCAATCACCCAGCGTCGCTTCCGGAATCGCCATTATTGGAGGCAAAAGCTATCGCATCGGACAGGTTGGCAGTTTCGTGCGTATTCCGCAGGGGTACCACGATCTCTATGGGATCGTTTCGGAGGTCGGGGCAAACGCTGCTCCAGAATCTGCGCGTGAAAAAGCTGAGGGCGGCGATCGCTGGATGACGATTCAACTTGTAGGCGAGAGCGTAGGAGTCTCGTTCGAGCGCGGTATCAGCCAATATCCAAACGTTAACGATGAGGTCCACCTCGTGACAGAGGAGGACCTAGCCATGATCTATGGCACGCATGACGGCGGCCAAGTGCTGATCGGGCGCCTCGCCAGTGCCGAGGGCATCCCGGTGCGTATCGACTTGGACAAACTCCTGACAAGGCACAGCGCTGTCCTGGGGTCGACCGGAGCGGGCAAGTCGACGACCGTCGCCAGCCTCCTGCGTTCCATCGCAGTCGGCGGCGGGGGCGGCGCAGGTTTCCCGAGTGCGCGGATCCTTTTACTCGATATGCATGGCGAGTATGGGCGTGCTCTTGGATCCGTTTCGACCGTTTTTCGCGTCAATCCAAATGTTGGTGAATTGCCGCTACATATTCCCTTCTGGGCGCTTGATCCAACGGATTTGCTGGCCTTTCTGATGGGCAAGCTTGACGATAAACCGTTGACCCAGATACTCGATCGCATTCTCGATCACAAGATGAAAGTGGTGCGCACATCGTCGGTAGTCGGTGTTGAAGAGAGTTCAATGACCGCCGACAGTCCGGTTCCTTTCAGTCTGCACAAACTTTGGTTCGAACTTCTCGAGCCTGAAATTAAGACTTGGGCGGACCAGCCGCGAACGGTACCGGCGCTGGCTGAACCTGGCGACGCGGCAACACTCAGGCAACCGCGCTACCTTCCAGCGGGACCAGGCTCGACACCACCCTTCATAAATCAGGTGGGTGTTCTAAGCATCCGGCGCTCTTTAGACCAGATGCGATCGCGATTACTCGACCGGCAGTATGACTTTTTACTTCATCCAGGGCCGTGGGAGCCTGATCTTGAAGGTCATGCGCAACGGGACCTCCCCGAATTGCTGCAAGCTTGGCTTGGACACGCTCGCCCGATCACGATCCTAGATCTATCCGGCATTCCGAGCACGGTCGTTGCGCGTTTGATTGGCGCTATCCTCAAGATCATCTATGAGGGTCTTTTTTGGGGCCGTGACAAAAGCGAGGGCGGTATCGCTAGACCCTTGCTCGTTGTGATGGAAGAAGCTCACCGGTACTTGTCGAAGGAGTCGGACGGTCCTGCACGTACGATGGTTCAACGCATCGTCAAGGAGGGGCGTAAGTTCGGCATTGGCGCGATGATCGTCAGCCAGCGCCCTTCAGAAGTCGATGAGACCATTCTTTCGCAGTGCGGGACCTTCATCGCGCTTCGGCTTTCGAATGCTGCGGATCGCACCAAGGTCCAATCTTCTCTGCCCGACAATCTTGCAGGCATTGTCGATAGCCTTCCGGTACTGCGTGTTGGTGAGGCAGTCATCACGGGTGAGGCTGCGCGCTTGCCAATTCGATGCCGAATTACCTTGCCAGACGAGGCGCATCGCCCCAACAGTGAAGATCCAGCTGTCGCAAGACAGTGGCAAGCACAACGCCTAGATGAGAGCTACGAACGCGTTGCCGCGTCGTGGCGGTCGCAAAGCCCGACATGGACAAATTTACGTGTCTTGCGCCAGAAAATTTCCAACGAGGAGATTGAAAAAATGGAACGAGAGGCAGTGGATTCATCGACCATCCTGTCCATCGGCTATGAGCCTTCAACCAGTACTCTGGAGATCGAATTCAAGGGAACGGGCCTCTATCAGTACTACAACGTTCCCGATGCGATTCATCAAGAGTTCATGGCCTCAGATTCGAAGGGAAAGTTTTTCCATGCCTACATCAAGCCGGCGTACGCGTGTTCGCGCGTTTGAGATCACTACCGGAGAAGGCGACTTACCACGCAAAAGCTGAGTGCCTGTATATCAGTGCAGGCTATGGAAGGGCGTCGGTGAAACAACACACATTGCTATTGAGGGACGAGTTACGGACCGTCCGTGCAAGGTTGGCTTAGCCACAGGGCTTTCTTCATGTTTTTCGGTTGCCCGCCACCCACCAATTCACGGGCAAAGCCTGCCAAGCAATGGCTCCAACGAAAGCCCGCGAGCCTCTCAGCATCGCGGGCCTTTCCTCATCTAGGCCGCATCAAACCATCAGCAGCCCCTCACCTCACTCCCCAGCCATCTCCTCCACCTTCTTCCGTGGCCCCCGGCTAAACCGCGCCGACAACGTCCGTCGCGCGGATTCCAACCCTTCCCCTTTGCCCGCAACCTTCAGGTACGTGTAACCCTCCAGCGCGGCCGTCATCAGATCACTGCCCATCGCCAGTTGCGAATCCTGCATCCGTTCCAGCAACTTCTCCACGCGGGCGAGGCGAGGGCGCAGGGTGTCAAAGCCCACCAAGTCACGTCGCATTTCCTGCAGGTTGAAATTGGCAGGAAGCACGCCGGGGTTGTTGCTCAGCAGTTCCACTGCCTGGCGGCAGAACGCTTCGGACTTGTCGCCCATCTTCATGAGCGTGCTGCGCTGCTCGACTGACAGGCCAATCAGGCCGACGAGCTTTTCTTCCAGTGTCTTCAGCGCACCGTCAATGGCGGTCAGGTCGGTGGCGCTGGGTTGAAACGAAATCAGGTTCTGAGACATTGCGTTCCTTCTAAAGCGGATATCAACGTCATGCCGATTGGCACAACCCGCTGAGGTTGGCTACCGCTGCGGCGTATCGCAATGCTGTACACAACTTTTGACGGAAAGCGCCCGCACATGGGGCGAGGAAGCCCGCTCACGCCGTTCGAGTGTTGGAACGTGAAGCGCGAGCCTCGGAATGTCGAACTCGACTCTCTGACACTGACGCTCGAGCTTCAGACGGTGGAACGTGACCCTCAGACAGTGAAGTTCGAGTGTTTTCGGCTCGAAGGCGACCTTCTGACCGTCGAGTTCGACTCTTTGACACTGACGTTCGACCCTCAAACAGTGAAACGCCAGTGTTTGACCCTCGCGTTCCACTCTTCGAGGGTGAAGCGCCCCTGTTTGAGGGTGAAGCGTGACCTTCGGACCGTCGCTCCCGACGAATCAAGAATCCAACTTTCGCCGCTGCCCCCATCGCTATAATCCATTCCGCTGCCGCACCAACGGCAGTCGGGTTTGGCGACTCGACATACTCACAACGAGCGTCCGCTTGGCGGATACGCTCGGGCACACTCGCGCATGCCTCCTATGGCGGGCCGGGTGGGGAGACCGCAAGGTCTGCCGGTTGCCGTGAGTACCGGTTCGCCAGCCCCGCCGTCAGGCCCGCCACCTTCGTCTGGCGACGAGAAGGCGGACCTCCAATCAATACTCACGGAGGCGCCTATGCCTATTGCAGACGAGACGCGACCAGCGTCGTACCCATCTCCACCCGCATCACCCAGCCCACGGCCCACGTCGTCCGACGCAGGCAGGCTCACCAAAAACCGCACCTACCTGAACGGCGCAATCGCAGCGCAGGCGTATCTCAAGCGCACACGCACCGCCATGCGCACCCACGGCCAATGCCGCCCGGGCATGCTGCGCGAGCAGCTTCAACATCTGTCCGCGCACGCATTTCCGCCAGCGTTCATCAAAGGCTTTGTGGATGCGATTGACGCGTACGTATCGATGTCGCTCGGGGGACGCGATGTCGATCCGCAATCGTGGGACGTGCTAGCCGCCATAGAGCGGCGGGGCTACAGCCAATAACAAGAGATTGACGCATTCCCGTGACGGGCGGGAATGCCGAGTAGTGCATTCGCTGCTGGATTTGCTCGCTTCCGGCCATGGGTGGCCGCCAGAGCCCTAGACATCAGTCGTGGAATGGAAACGTGCTCAATCCAAAAAGGCGCCAGATCGCCAAGCGTTATGCCCACGAACACGGCGATGGAATAGTCGAGTGCTCTTACGTGCAGATGTACTGCGACAAGTACGCGGCCAAGCACCGAGAAACAAATCTGCCAAAGCCGTGGGAACCGAAACAACTTCGGCTCAATGTTTGGCACCGATTGCGCCTATAAAGAATCCTGCGGCGCCGAGAAAGAGCCCGTTCCGAAGGGAGTACTTGGCGCACGAAGGGCTGTTCAGAGTCGACAAGCGCCGCGGTCGTCGGGCGGCAATCGGCCAGGAACGGCCATCGACGGAGTTACCCCGCAAGGCAGCAGGGATTGACGTATTACTCGTGCTCGGAAACCGCCGTTCCCGTCTGAGCAATCTCCTTCGTGAGTTGCATCACAGCGCGGCTGGCAAGCGTTAGGTCGCCATGCCGTGACATCGCGAGTGCGATATAGCGATAGACCGTCGGATCCACAACCTTGGCTGCTTGCAGCCGGCCCTCGCGTACAGCATTGGCGATCGCATACGGGCCCAACAACGCGTACATGCCACCGTCTTCCACAATGCGCGTCTGCAGACTGAGGGAATCCGCTTCCACGACCACGTTGAGCGTCACGCCACGCTCGGTCGCAAGGTGGTCCAGCCAGTCGCGCCAACTGCTCGGTCGACAAAATGAAACGAGGGGCAGCCCATGCAGTGCGGCGAACGAAATCGTTGGTTCCACTAACAACGGATCACCTGGTTTGCCGACCATATACGTGGCCGCCTCGGTCAGATAGATATCGCCGTGCTTGGGTGTCGGGCTATGCCGGAAGAGCAAAGCAAGATCGACGCTGCCATCCTCCAACCAAGTTTCCAACTGCGCGCCTTGCCCCTCGCGCACGCTGAGTTGCACGAGCGGATAGCGTTCCCGCAAGCGGTAATACAGCGTGCTGACGAGCGGATGCGCGGTCGATGGCAGGATGCCCAGTCGCACCCTGCCAATGGGCTTACCCGCCGAACTCTGGATGTCGTTGGCCAATTGCTCTGTGCCGGCCAGCCAAGCACGCACCTTGGGCGCAATACGCTGGCCAAGCTCAGTCAACACCACGCCACGGCCGGTGCGCTGAAACAGCCGTCCGCCGCACGCCTGCTCCAGCTCGGCGATCTGCCGGCTGATATGCGGCTGCGTGGTGCCATGGGCTAGGGCCACCTTGCTCAGGCTGCCTAGCTCAGCGGCTTCAATGAACAGTTTCCAGGCGGCGTAATCCACGGTATCTCTGGCCCTCAAGATATTCAATTTCAGTATATCTGAAATGCCAGATCTCACTCTTCCGGCATGCCAAGGCCCTCCCTAGACTGCATCGCATGCACGTTGACCACCCAGGCGTTTCAAGGCCTCGCCGGCGACGAGCGCTCCCCGGCATAGGCGTTAAGCCTCGGGGTGACTACCGATCCACCTTGTGAGGAGATACCCATGAAAGACATCGATTTGCGCGGCCTCGTACCCGCCCCCGTAACCCCGTTCACCCGTGATGGCGCCGTCGACCACGCCGCCATTCAGCGCCTGGGCAAATGGCTCGGCAGCTTCAACGGTGTGAAGGGCCTAGTTGTGCTCGGCCACGCTGGCGAAGGCACGTTCTTGTCGCAAGACGAGCAGACTGCCGTAATCGAGAGTTTTGTGAAGTCGGTCGACGGCAAGCTGCCCGTCATCGCCGGCATCACGCTCGAAGGTACCGAGGTGGCAGCAGCCGAAGCCAAGCGCGCCGTCAAGGCAGGCGCCTCGGCCGGTCTGGTGTATCCGTCTCATGGCTGGCTGCGCTTCGGTTATCAGAAAGGCGCACCGCAAGACCGCTATCGCGCCATCTACGAAGAAAGTGGCTTGCCGCTGATCCTGTTCCAGTACCCCGATGCCACCAAGGCGACCTACAACCTCGAAACGCTGCTGGACATTGCAGCACAGCCGGGCGTGTTTGCCATGAAGAACGGTGTGCGCAATATGCGCCGCTGGGATACGGAGATCCCGGTCATCCGCCGTGAGCGCCCTGAACTGCAGATCCTGACCTGCCACGACGAATATCTGCTGCACACCATGTTCGACGTGGACGGTGCGCTGGTCGGTTACGGCAACATCGCGCCGGAACCGCTGATCGAGCTGATTGCCGCCGGCAGGGCCAAGGACTATGCACGCGCTCGTGCTATCCACGACAAACTGCTGCCCGTGACGAAGAACGTCTACCATCGCGGCTCGCACATGGAAGGTACGGTCGCGCTCAAGCACGCGTTGGTGGCACGCGGCATCCTGGAGCATGCAACGGTGCGTTCGCCGCTGCTGCCGCTGGAGCCGGGCGCTGAGATTGATATCGCCAACGCCATGCGCGCGGCCGGCTTGACGGGCCCCGGCGCCGGCACGCTCGAACCGCTGGCTGCTTGATATACGGATAGCGGACCAAAGGGTTGGAAGAGCTGATTGCAGTCCTTCCAACCCTCGCACGCGGTGAAGGCGGGAATTCATCGCATGCGCTCGCAGTATCTGCTCCAGGGTAAATGCAGGCGGTGCCATAGGCGCCGCTGCCCCAGAGCACAGCCGTACCCCACGGCTACCACCAGAAAAACAAGATCAGTGATGCAGGCCTGTACTGGGCACCTAGCATCAAGACAATGGCATCTGGAGACAACATGAATACCAATACGCCTGCCATGGTGCACCACGGCGTGCAGGACATCTCGCGCGCAGCCTCTGCCGATTCCGGCATGCGCGCCGCGCAGCTTCTGTTCCGTATCGAAAACGTCCCCTTCAGCCGTTGGCACACCAAGGCTCGCATCATCATGGGCAGCGCTACGTTGTTCGATGCCTTCGATGCGTTGTCTCTAGCCTTTGTGATGCCAGTGCTAGTAGGCCTCTGGCATCTGTCGCCCGGCGAGATCGGCATCCTGATCGCGGCCGGCTATCTCGGCCAAGTGATTGGTGCCTTGCTGTTCGGCTGGCTGGCCGAGCGCCTCGGCCGCGTGCGCAGTGCCAGTATCACTGTTGGACTGATGTCGGTGATGAGTGTGGTGTGCGCATTTGCCGGCAACTTCCAGATGTTGTTCTTGTGCCGCTTCGTGCAAGGTATCGGCGTGGGCGGTGAGGTGCCGGTGGCAGCCACGTACATCAACGAGCTGTCGCAAGCGCACGGTCGTGGGCGGTTTTTCATCCTGTATGAACTGATCTTTCCGCTCGGGCTGCTGGCCGCGGCACAGGTGGGGGCGCTCCTGGTGCCGCGCTTTGGCTGGGAATACATGTTCTTGGTCGGTGGTATTCCAGGCATCCTCGTGGCACTGCTCATCGTGCGGCTGCCAGAGTCACCGCGCTGGCTGATCGCAAAAGGCCGGTTTGACGAAGCGGAGCAGGTCATCCAGGGCATTGAGGCCAGCACGCCCCGCCGTAACCTCGACGTGCAACGCGATAAGGCCGAGGTCGACACACGCGTGTCCAGCCTGCTCGACGGCATCCGTACACGCAAAAAAAGTTCGTGGAAGGAACTGTTCTCGCCGTTGTACCGTGGCCGTACGCTGGTGGTGTGGCTGCTGTGGGCCAGTTCGTACTTCGTGGCCAACGGTATCAACAACTGGTTGCCGAGCCTATACAAGACTGTGTATCACCTGCCGCTGCAGGAGTCCCTGCATATGGCATCGGTATCGAACGTGCTGAGTGCGTGCGCTGTCCTGGTCTGCGCACTGCTGGTTGATCGCGTCGGCCGCCGGCGCTGGGCGATGGCCAGCTTCCTCATCAGCGGCGCCTTGCTGGCTGCACTGGGTGTGCTGGGTGCAGGTAGTGCGCTATCCGTGATGATCCTGGCCTCGTCCGCCTACGCGGTGATGGGTACCACGACCGTGCTGCTGTACCTGTACACGCCTGAGATCTATCCAACCCGCATGCGCGCCATTGGCACTGGGTTAGCAACATCGTGGCTGCGCGCTGCCTCCGCTGCAGCACCGGCCATCGTGGGAGTCGTCCTAACCGGCTACGGCATCGCAGCAGTGTTCCTGATGTTCGCGTTCACTACCGTCATCGGCCTGCTGGCAGCCATGCGGATGATCGAAACCACCAACCGGGCGCTCGAAGAGATCTCGCCCTAACTGACGCGCGGCCAGTTTCTCGCACTAGGCCGCTGCGCTCTTACTCGCTTTCCATTTCGCATCACCTTGGGAGGGTCGCATCGACGCGATCTCCTCTCTGGTGGCGCGCATCCGAAAAGAACACAAAACCCGTCGCACCACCGCGCACGGGCACAACACGGAGGAGGACTTCATCATGAAAATCGCAACCTGGGTCATTGGTGTGAGCATCGGCGCGGCCACGCCGATGGTAGCAACCGCACAGTCAGTCACGCTCTATGGCGTGGTAGACACCGGCATTGAATACGTAAGCAATGTCGGCACAGCCAAGGATGGCCTGGTCCGCATGCCGAATTTGACCGGGACGGTGCCGTCGCGCTGGGGCATTCGAGGCACGGAAGACCTGGGGGGCGGGCTACAAAGCCTGTTCGTGCTCGAATCGGGCTTCGCGCCAGATTCCGGCACCTCCAATCAGGGCGGTCGCCTGTTCGGCCGGCAGGCATACGTGGGGCTAAGTGGTAACTGGGGTCAGCTCGTTTTCGGGCGGCAGAACACCATGCTGTTTTGGGCAACCCTGGACTCAGACATTCTCGGTCCAAATGTGTACGGTGCCAATGCGCTGGACAGCTACCGTCCCAACGCGCGTGCGGACAACGCCCTCGGCTACAAGGGCAAATTCGGTGGTCTTACGGTCGGTGCCACCTACAGCTTCGGGCGCGATACCGTCAACGCAGGCACGAACCCGGCCGGCACCAACTGCGCAGGTGAGCTGGCTTCGGACAGCCGCGCTTGCCGCGAGTGGTCGGCTCTGCTGATGTACGAGACGGGCACATGGGGCATCTCAACCGCGTACGACTCACTGCGTGGTGGCCCGGGCGCTGCGGCCGGTCTCACCAGCAGCAAGCTCAAGGATGACCGACTGCTTCTGGGGGCCTACGCACTGTTCGACAAAACCAAGGTTGGCATCGGCGCGTCGATTCGCAACAACCAGGGCGGTACGCCATCGCATAGCCAGCTCTACTATGCTGGCGTCTCGCACGACATCACGCCCGCTTTCAATTTGGCAGGCCAGATCTACTATCTCCATTTCAACAACAGCGCGAACAAGGCGTGGTTGGGCGCCATCCGCGGCACATATGCGTTCTCAAAGCGGACGTCGGTGTATCTCACCGGGGGCTATATCGACAACAGCGGGCAGTCGAATCTGTCTGTGAGCGCAGGCGGCAGCGGCGGAACGAGCAATCCGGCGCCGGGTGGCAATCAACTTGGGATCATGGCGGGCGTTAAGCACACGTTCTGAGAGAAGGCTGAGGCTCGAACGTGGACCTCCAACTGTCGAGCTTGAACCTCTGCGGGCGGAGCGCGCGTGTCAAACACTCGCCTTCCACCGTCCAAGCTCGAAAATTTCGACCTCTGACACCCATCTTCGACCCTCGGGCGGTGGAGCGTCGCCCTCAAGGGGCCAACGTCGAATGTTTGAGGGCCACGCCTGGGTCTCGGAGATCCGATGTGTCCGATGTTTTTGGGCCGTGTTCGGGCCTCTGATGGCCATGCGTCAGTGTCTGAGGGTGGCGTGTCGCTGTCAGACTGCGGAGATCGAATGTTTGAGGTCGACACACGGACCTAAAGCTGCGGCGCTCGGCCGTCTGCAGGAAGACAGCGGGGAATAGAAGGGCGGATGTGCTCCGCCGAGGGTCAACCGCCGCACGCACTGAACCAAGTTGTGTACCGCGTGCGCGGTCTTTGGAGCCCAGCGACCGGAGACACAGAATCGGAAGTTGGACGGAGCCCCCATCGCTATAATCCATCCCGCTGCCGCACCAACGGCAGCCGGGCGTAGCAACCCGCACAGCAATCCTTAGAGAGACTGTCGCGCAAGCGACGGTCCGCTTTCGTTCGCCTGTGTTTTTCATGGCGGGCCGGGCGGGGAGACCTTCGGGTCTGCCGGTCGTTCTCTAAGGGCCGGTTTGCTACCCCCGCCGTCAGGCCCGCCACCCCGTGTAGCAACGAGATGGCGAGCTTCCGATGCAACTTAGAGAGGCCGACATGCCACCTGTCGAAAGCGGGCACCGCCCCGCGTCGTACCCATCTCCACCCGCATCACCCAGCCCACCGCCCACGTCCTCCGACACAGGCAGGCTCACCAAAAACCGCACCTACTTGAACGGCGCAATCGCAGCGCAGGCGTATCTCAAGCGCACGCGCACCGCCATGTGCACACACGGCCAATGCCGCCCGGGCATGCTGCGCGAGCAGCTTCAACATCTGTCCGCGCACGCATTTCCGCCAGCGTTCATCAAAGGCTTTGTGGATGCGATTGACGCCTACGTTTCGATGTCGCTCGGGGGCCGCGACGTCGATCCGCAGACGTGGGATGTATTAGCCGCCATAGAGCGGCGGGGCTACAGCCAATAACAACAGATTGACGCATTCCCGTGACGGGCGGGGATGCCATAGTGGTTAGGGCAGGGGAGAAGGAGCGCGCTGCGTCAGCTGAAGATCACCGCGCGCGACGCGCCAAGCGAAGAGACCGGCACGTAACGCGCACCCCATCAGCGTTGGAAGTTCTCCGTCAATTCCCTCAACACCTGGACGAAGGCCTTGCTCGCCGCCGTCCGATACGCATCCTTGCGTTGCAGCAGCACGGCCGTGCGGGCCGGCAGCGGCGGGTCGAGCAGCACGGGGTGCAGCTCGGTATGCTCGCGCGCGACGCCGTCGGGCAGTACGGTTGCGAGCTGCCCACGCCGAACGATCTCAACGATCGCACTAATCGAACTGACCTCGATGGCGACCTGAGGGCGAATCTGGTTTCGCGAGCAGTATTCGTCGATGTAACGCCGCGTCGCGAACGCCTTGTTCAGCAGCACCAGCCGTTCGTTGGCGAAGTCCTGCGCTGACAACGGCTTGCGGCGCTTTGCGCGCGCGTGGCCGCCGCCAACGACGAGGCTCAGCGTCTCGCGAAACAACGGCTCGCTTTCGATTTCCGCACTGTGGGAGGACTCGAACGCGATGCCGGCGTCGAGCCTGTCATCGGCGAGCTGCGCTTCGATCTGATCCTGCGTGATTTCCTGAATGTCGATCGCGATGCCGGGATGCAGGCTATAAAAACGATCGATCGCAGGGCCGACGAGATACGCCGTGAAGGTCGGCGTCACGGCAAGGCGCAGATTGCCACGGCTCAGTTCACCGACATCATGTATTGCTCGCACGCCCGCATCCAGATCCTGCAGCGCGAGCTTCGCATAGCGCATCCACGCCGCACCGGCATCTGTGAGTTGCACGTTCCGCCCTGAACGGTCTAGCAACTGAGTGCGCAGCGCGTCTTCCAGTTGCCGTATCTGCTGCGACAGCGTGGGCTGCGAAACGTGCAGCGCCTCGGCGGCGCGCGTGAAATTGCGGTGTTCCGCGACGGCCAGGAAGTAACGGATATGACGCAACAGCATGGCGAACTCCCTCGTCTTCTACCTATTGGCATTGCCTATGGTGAGCATCATAAACTCGTCTTGGACACTATGACGGGGCGGGTCCATTCTCTGTTCAACGCATCGCACTGACCGACGTTGCAGCGAACGCCGGATTGAATGGAGCAGACCATGCAAGAGATCATCGACGGTTTTCTGAAGTTTCAACGGGACGTCGTGCCCACACGCAAGGCGTTGTTCCGCAAGCTGGCCACCAGCCAGACGCCGCGCACACTGTTCATTTCCTGCTCCGATAGCCGCATGGTTCCTGAACTGGTCACGCAGCGCGAACCGGGCGATCTATTCGTGATTCGCAATGCCGGCAACATCGTGCCTTCGTTCGGTCCCGAGCCTGGCGGCGTGTCGGCCACGGTCGAATATGCAGTGGCCGCGCTTGGCGTGACGGATGTCGTGATATGCGGCCACTCGGACTGCGGCGCGATGACGGCCATCGCGACGTGCAAGTGCCTGGACCATATGCCCGCCGTCGCGAACTGGCTGCGCTACGCGGACTCGGCAAAGCTCGTCAACGAGTCGCGTGAACATGCGAGCGAGCGCGCGCGCGTCGACTCGATGGTGCGCGAGAACATCATCGTGCAACTCAACAACCTCAAGACCCATCCCTGCGTTGCACTGGGGCTCGCGCAGGGCCGCCTCAATCTGCACGGTTGGGTCTACGACATTGAATCCGGTTCGATCGACGCGCTGGACACCGCGACTCGCCGGTTCGTGCCGCTCGCGGCGCATCCCGATGTCACCGCAACACCCGCCGAGTG
>Ga0068857_100002840_pt1 | contig 14238 bp, 9 predicted proteins | sample KBSCornC72_FD_66591 | JGI IMG/M metagenome (GOLD analysis project Ga0068857, IMG submission 66591) | Corn rhizosphere microbial communities from Kellogg Biological Station, Michigan, USA - KBS Corn C7-2 | ecosystem: Host-associated > Plants > Roots > Rhizosphere > Soil ...
ATCAAGGTTACGGCGCAAACGGGAACTGGTTATGTCGGGGGAAAGAGCGTGCCGGGGTTGACGCAGATTGAGGATGTGAAGTCGTGCAACGGGTACTACTCGGCGAGCGATCTGCGGATTCACTTCGGATTGGGTGAGGCGAAGAAGGTGGACGCGGTGGAGATTCGGTGGCCATCGGGCGCGGTGGACACGTTGAAGGATCTGGATGTGAATCGTCTGTACGTGGTGGAAGAAGGCGGGAAGATTCTGAAGAACGAGTTATTGGTGGCGGCGAAGAAGAAGGCGTGAGCTGAGATATGCGCGAAGATGTGATCCGGGTTGTGCAGACCTATATCGATGCGGTACGAAGAAATGATCCCGCCAGCCTCCCGCTCGATCCTGGAGTTGTTTTCGAAGGCCCGCTCGGAAGGTATGAGGGCATCGAGGCGTTCTTGCAAGGGCTGGCGGACTTCGTACCTGTACTGAACGGCATCAAGGTTGTGCATTTAACGGCGGACGATGATACATGCGCGGCGGTGCTTGAGATTGACACAATCTTCGGTTTGATTCCCTTCCTCGAGCATTTCAATTTACGAGCTGGAAAGATTGTTTCCATTCGCGCGTACTATGATCCGCGGCCGGTGCTGGAAGGTCTGGAGAAAAGGGCAACGGCTTGATTGCAAAGTCAGAACAGGCGGGTCGGGCGCTTTTCGTGATCGAGGAGCCAGCGTTTTCGTTCGAGTCCTCCGCCATAGCCAGTGAGAGAACCATTTGCGCCGATTACGCGGTGGCAGGGAACGACGACGGCGATGGGGTTGTCGCCGTTGGCTGCTCCGACGGCTCTGACCGCCGTGGGGTGACCGATGCGGAGGGCCAGATCGCCGTATGAGGTGGTCGCGCCGCAGGGTATGTTGCGCAGTTCCTGCCAGACTTTGCGCTGGAAGGGCGTACCTCCGGTGGCGATGGGGAGAGCGTCGATGGCGTCTAGTTCTCCGCCGAAATATTGAGAGATGGCCGTGGACAGGCCGTGGGGGTCCCGAGTTAGGTGAAGGGCGAAGCCGGTTGTGCCGTAGTGAAGCTGCAACCGACGGCTCACCACGGCTTCGTCCTCTGTGAATAGAGCAACCCGGAGATTCCCCTGCCGATCGGCGGCGATCATCAGGGAGCCGATCGGGGTGGGGATGAGGTCGACGAGCAAGTGCACGGGTTCAGGCATTTGGCGTTTCTGACAGGATTCCGAAGGGGCTTGCGTGGATTCTCGCATTTTTCGAATGAGGAAGGTTCGGGCCGATACCTGTGTTCCGAGAAGAACTTGGGCCACTGTCCGTAAGAACTTGCAGGAGCGCCATTAACTCCCATGAAAGATGTTGGTCAGAGGAGAGTTGAATTGTCATGCCGAATGCCAGTCTAGGCGAGAAAGATGCGGCGCGCAGCGGAGGGTGACGCGTTCAGATTTGCTGGTCGAGGGAAGGAATGGTCGTGGATGCCGTAGGTTGTTATCGCCTTCGGGGCGCAATACCAGGTTATTCAGAATCAACCATTTGGTTGAGTGGCAAGGCAATCTATGTATGGAGTGGATAACGTGTGCCGATGGCTGGGGGTTATTGCGGGCTGCTTCTTTAATGATATATCATTAATCCGTATATTGCATCAGTTTGTCCGGTTGCTATCATGAGAATACCTGCTGAGTCCTCGGCATTCCGGCCGAAGAATGTGAAGTGCCTCCAGGGGATGAGGCATAGATAAATCGCTTTATATGTAGCTTTTTGGGGACGGCCAAAGAGTCGCGGTGAAGGACTGAATTCGTGATGTTCTGACGAGTAAAGGTTTCCCGGCAATGACATGTCGATTTGAGCCTTTTATCTAAATGTTTTCCGTCATTTAACGTTGACAGGGCTTTGCACTTTTCAGTAGTGTTTCGTTTTGCCCCGAAGTCTCTAAATTTATCGCTCCCTAGTCCTGTTTGGGAGGAGTGGCGCGGGAAGGCAATCCTGTCAACGCGACAGGTGAGCGTTGCAAGCCGACTAGCCGAAGTCGAAAATGCCAGGCGGCAGAATCACCATAAGTTGAGAGAAGAGAACAACCGGCATACTTTTCAGGAGACCGCATGAACAAGTTCTTTCGCACAGCACTCGTGCTGGCAGTATTTGCCTGCGCGAGTTCGCTGCTCATTGTGACGGCCAGTGCGCAATCGGTTTACGGATCGATTTTCGGCACTGTATCCGACAAGAGCGGGGCTGTCATACCGAACGCCACGGTTACCGTGACGGACGAAGCCAAGGGCACCCAAGTGACCGTTACATCGAACGGTTCAGGTGACTACAGCATCCCGCACCTTATCTCAGGCGTATACGACCTGAAGGTCGTGGCGCAGGGCTTCAGGCCCTTCGAAACCAAAGGCATTCAGGTCCTCGTCGACACTGCACCGCGTATCGACCCCACGTTGGAAGTGGGATCGGATACGGGGACGACGGTCGAAGTCAACGCGGAGTCGGTGCCACTGCTGAAGACGGAAAAGGCAGACGTGTCCACCGTATTCGATCAGCAGCAGGTGTCGAGCCTTCCGGTCGGCGACCAAAACTTTACCAACCTTCAGCTTCTGGTTCCGGGCGCTCAGCTTCTGGGCTGGAACCACGCAGCGGACGAGAACCCACAGGGGTCGCAGCAGATCCAGGTGGACGGCCAGGCGTTCGGTGGCACCGCATTCGAGTTGGACGGCACCGACAATCAGGATCCGATTCTGGGAATTATCGTCATCAATCCTGCGATGGATGCGGTGACGGAGACGAAGATCACCACGCAGAACTATGACGCTGAGCTGGGTAAGGCCGTTTCAGCGGTCGTGACGGCACAGACGCGTTCTGGAACAAACAAGATCCATGGCAGCGCGTACGACTTCCGTACGGGCAATGCGAACCTAGCGCGTAACCCGTTCAGTCAGTACTCTGATGAGTATGCAAGCGCTCACGGCCTTCAATCCTCTATTCCTCCCGGGTTGAAGAACCGCTGGGGCGGATCGATTGGCGGACCTATCAAGAAGGATCGGGCATTCGCGTTCTTTAACTGGGAATCACAGCGTCAGAAGGTGGGTACAAATGCAACAGGCACAGTGCCGACCACCCACCTGCTCAACAGCTGTCTTGGAACAGAGACGAGCGCTTCGGGAATTGCCGGATGCGACTTCAGCGAGTACTTCACGACCTATAAAGCCACAGGAAAGCTGCCGGCGACCGCAACGCAATTGATCTACAACAATACCGGCAATGCTGCCTACGATGCAGCTTTCGCGGCGAACGTAGTTCCGACGGCACTGGTCTCGCCGGTAGCAGTCAACATTCTGAACTACTTCAAGCCGTACGCACCGAACCAGGGCTCGGCAAACCTGAGCGGTATCGAGAACAACTACTCTTCAGGTGGAACCGGTCTGTTCAACAGCAACGCGTGGACGACGCGCGAAGATGTCACGATTAGCGAAAGAACACATGCTTTTGTGCGTTTCTCGCGGTTTACCGACACGCTCTCGGGCAAGGTACTGTTCGGTGATCTGGGCGGACCGGGATTCGGCCTCAGCAACTACGGCGGCGACTCCAAGGGGGCCAACGACAGCCTGGCGATCGGCATGGATATCGCGATCAGCCCGAAGCTGCTGACTGACTTCCGGCTCGGCTACTACCGTTACAACGTGATCGACACCAAGTATGACCAGGGCGTTGACTTCGCGAACACGGTTGGGATACCCGGCATCAACCTGGGAGACAACTTTACTTCCGGCGCGCCGGGATGGCGTGTGGACAACTACAGCGGCGGCTCTGCAGATTTTGGAGCCGGCTTGGGCATCAACCGTTGCAACTGCCCATTGACCGAACGCGAAGATCAGGGACAGATCGTCAATAACTGGACGTTTATCACGGGCGACCACACCTTCAAGGTGGGCACCGACCTGCGTTACGGCCGCAACCTGCGTGTTCCTTCAGATACGGACCGCGCCGGTGAAATGGACATAGGCGCACAACCGACGTCGAACAATGGGACCTTCGGACTAGGCTGGGCCAGTTTCGCAATGGGTCTGGTGGGCAGAGGAACCAACAATCGTGCGTTCGGCCGGTACGTTTCTGTATCGACCAATGCTAAGGAGTTCCAGAAGCGGACGTTCTTCTACGGGCAGGACACTTGGCGTGTGAACAAGAACCTCACCCTGAACCTTGGCCTTCGCTGGGAGCTGTACTTCCCAGAGTCGGTTAATGGCGACGGCAACGGTTCGCTCATGAATCTCGATGACGGTTACATGCACGTCGCGGGAATCGGTGTGGTTCCGCGGGATATGGGGTGGAAGATCCAGAAGGCGAAGGGCTTCGATCCGCGTATTGGAGCGATGTACCAGGTCGATGATAAGACCGTGATTCGCGCGGGCTACGGACGGAGCTTCGACACGGGCGTGTTCGGATCGATTTTCGGACACGTGGTCACGCAAAACCTTCCCGTGCTGGCCAACCAGAGCGTGTCTTCTCCGACGACAACAGCAGCTGCATTCACGTTCGAGCAAGGTCCGCCCGCATACGCGTTCCCGACGGTTCCTCAGAATGGTTTGCTTCCCGCTCAGGGATATGCCGTGAACCCGAAGGCAAGGCCAAACCCCCTGCGGTTCCCAACCATTGACGCATGGAATCTTGCGATTCAGCGCGCCATAACGCCCACCACCTCGCTCACGGTTGCATATGTCGGCAACAAGGGAACACATACACTGGGTGACGGCGACAACAACAACACCAACCCGAACGAGCCGGCACTGTTCCTGCCAGGGCAGTATTCGCGTACCGGACAGACGCTTCACTGGGATCCGGATGCGGCAGCAGGCGCAAACGGCATTGCTCCCGATGGCGGGGTGAAGAACGCACGGTTGCTGCAACGCTACTATGCCGGTTCACTTCCGGCCTGCCGCGATACGAGCTACATCGATATCGCGAGCCTTCGCACGAAGACAGGCGATCCCAATCTGCAGGCTGGACAGTGCGGCTGGACCGAGGGCATCTCCTACTACAGCGACGATCTGAACACTGAGTTCGACGCTCTGCAGGTGACGATTGCCAAGACGTTCACAAAGGGGCTGGCGCTGAATGCCAATTACCAGTGGGCGAATGCGTTCGGAGACCAGGGCGGTTACTGGACCTGGGATCATCACATAACCCATCAGCGTGACAGCAACGTTCGCAACCACTCGCTGGTCAGCTACGGCAGCTACGATCTACCCTTCGGGCGCGGCAAGCAGTTTGCCCAGAACAATCGGATTGCCGACCTGATCATCGGGGGGTTCCAGCTGTCGTATGTACTTAACTGGTCCGGCGGTCTGCCGTTCAGCGCGAACATGGGTGGTGGATTTGCCAGCGACGGCAGAGGTCATGTTGGTGACTGCGCTCACAACACGGGCAGCACGGCAGCGCCTTGCCGTCCGAATACGAGTGGGCACATCAAGACCAATCTGACGAAGGCCAAGGTTTCCGGAGGCACGGTGAGCCGTGAGTTCTGGACTCCGCAGCCGCAGTTGTTCTCGTTCCCTGGACTTGATGTGATTGGAAACGTGGGCAACAACACTTATCGTGGACCCTCATTCTTCAATACGGATGCGGCCATTACGAAGGGCTTTACGATCCACGAGAGCATCGTTGCGAAGTTCCGCATGGATGCCTACAACGCGTTCAACCACATCAACCCCGGCAACCCGGACGGCAATATCTTCGGCACTGGGCACATCTCAGGTGTCGCGCCTGCAACGTTCCCGGCGCGCCAGCTGACATTCTCCGCTCGCATTCAGTTCTGATCTAAGGCCTGCGTACGGATCATGTCCGCAGGAACTCTGGAACTAAACGGCGAAGGAGCCGCATAAACCTAGAGGGGAGCTTCGGCTCCCCTCTTTTCTTGCGTTGCACGAATGACGATGCGTGCCGGGCGGAGTCATAAGATGTGGAACTCGCGGAGAGTTAAACTGGGTCGATCGAGTAGAAAATGAATCGGATGATTCGAATCGCAGTACTTTGCTTTTGGCTTGCAGCTGCTGGGGCAGGAGCACAGGAAGGAACAGCTACACCGGCCGGAAACACGGCTGCAGGGACAACGTTTGAGTCGGCAAAGGAACTTGCCGGCAGGGGGCGTCTGGACCAGGCGATGGCGCAGCTGGATATTTTGGCAGCGGGGGCGCCTGAGGCCGCGGGAGTCGAGCGGCTACGGGGGATGATCTTCTACCAGCGGCAGCAATTCCTGCAGGCGATTGCAGCATTTGCGAAGGCCGCGGAGCAAGATCCGAACGACCACGAGTCGATCGAAATGCAAGGGGTGAGCCTGTTTCGTATGGGCAGAATCCAGGAGGCATTGCCCCTCCTGGAGAAGGCTCGTACGGGGGTTCAAGGCGCCAACGTAGATCCAAATTACGTGCTGGCGCTGTGCTATGCGGATCTGCAGCGTTATGACGATGCGCGGCGCGCGTTCGCAAGCCAATATGGATTTGAAGCGGATTCGGCGGAGGCGCACCTGCTGACAGGGAGACTGTTCCTGCGGCGGGAGTTGAGGGATCAAGCCGGAGTAGAAGCGACGAAGGCGCTTGCGATGAATCCCATGCTGCCGCTTGCACACGAACTGCTTGGAGAGGTGCAGCTGGCACGCGGAGATACGGCGAGTGCAATCCGGGAATTTGAGGCGGAAAGGAAGATCAATCCGCTGAACCCGGACCTGTACGACCGACTGGGAGATGCCTATCTACGCACAGGGCAGTATACGGAGGCGCAGCAGGCGCTGAACCGGGCGGTGCTGCTGGAGCCCAAATCGACCGGGCCTTACATTCTGCTGGGCGAGACTTTTCTGAGGTTGAAACAGCCGATCCAGGCTCTGCACTATCTCGATCGCGCGATGAAGATGGATCCGTCGAATTATGTGACGCACAACCTGATGGGCCAGGCGTATAAAGCGACGGGTCAACTGGCCGAGGCGAATCGCGAGTTCAAGACGGTGGTGGAACTGCAGCATCGCGACGATCCGAAACCAGCGGAGAGGTAGGGAATGCGCTGGAGTCTATCCGGATTTAGCTTGATCACGTGGGGGCTGCTTGCGATCGCGACCTCGGCAAGTGGTCAGGGAGGAACGACGCCTGCTGCTGATGCGGTCCGGCGGGCGGATGCCGCGTTTCGGGCAGGTGTCGCGGCCCGTGAGTCAGGCAACCTGGAGGTTGCCCGAAGCAAGTTCGCGGAGGTGGTTCGATTGCAGCCGCGCATCGCGGAGGGCCATGAGGCCTTGGGAGCGGTGCTGGCTGAACTGGGCCGGCCGTTCGATGGAGCGAAGGAGTTCGAGGCTGCGGCGAAGATCAAGCCAAGTGATCAGGGCATCGAAACGAACCTCGCAATGGCGTATGCGCAGGCAGGGGAAGTTGCGAAAGCGGTGCCGCATTTCCAGGCTGCGGAGAGCCTGTCGCACCGAGCGGGGCATGCTCCGCTAGACGCATCGTTTTACGACGCATACGGGAGAGCACTGGCAGGGGCAGGCAGACCGGATGAGGCGAGGTTGCAGTTTGTTGCGGAGGAGTCTCTGACTGGCCCGCGCGCGGAAATCGAGGACGCAATTGGAATGCTGGAAGCTCAGCAGAGTAGGTGGGAAGAAGCGCGGAAGAGGTTCGAACATGCTTTGGAGCTAGATGGCTCGAATGTGCGTGCTCGAGTGCACCTTGCGGTGGTTCAACGAACACAGAAGGATCTGCAAGGGGCGTTAAACACTCTTGCGCCGGTGGTCGACTTGGATCCACCGAATGCCGAGGTATTGATGGAAGTGGGGCGGACGCTGACCGCGGCTGGGAAGGACGAGGAAGCATTACAGCAGCTCGATGCGGCGGTGAAGGCGGATCCGAAGACACCGGGTGTACAGCTTGAGATGGCGATGACTTTGCAGCGGCTGGGAAGACAGGCGGAGGCGGTGCCGTGGTTTCAGCAGGCGATTGAACGAGAGCCGAAGAATGAGATGGCGTTGACGAATCTGGGGCTGGCGCTGACGCTGACGGGAAAGGGGAAGGATGCACTGGAGTACTTCAAGCGGGCGCTGGCTCTGAACGGCAACGATCCGGTTGCGTATAAAGATCTGGGAGTTTGCCATATTCAGTTGTCGGCATTTGATGACGCGATTGAGGATTTCAAGAAGGCGATTGTGCTGGAGCCGAACGATCCGCAGCTTCACTACGATCTTGGGCTGGCGTACAAGTTCAAGGATCGGACGGATGAGGCGGTTGCGGAGTTGAGCAAGGCGGGTCAGATGGATCCGAAGCTGCAGGATCCGCCGTATACGCTCGGGATTTTGTATATGCAGCTCGGAAGGCTGGACGAGGCGGTGACGGAGCTGCGGAAGGCGGTGGCTCTGCGGCCGGAGAACGGGGATGCGTGGGCGATTCTGGGGAGCACGCTGAAGCAGGACTCGCGATTGCCGGAGGCGGCGGAGGCGTTGAGGAAGGCGATTCCGTTGCAGCCTGGACAACCAGGGCCGCGCGTGACTTTGGCGGGAGTATTGGCGGAGCAGGCGGGAAATCTGAGCCAGCAAGCGGATGCGGCGGAGGCGGCGGGAGATCATGGGAAGGCGGAGAGACTGCAGGCGGAGATGAAGCAGCTGCGGAGTGAAGCTGCGGATTATCGAAAAGAAGCTGCGGATTTGTCGCGGACGGCTGTGAGCCGGCAGAAGGCAAACTTCGCGCTGAATGCCGGAAACCAGCAGATGCTGCGTGGGGATGTTGCGGGGGCGATCGGGCGGTATCAGGAGGCGGTGGCGGCCGATCCGACGTTTGCCGAGGCGCATGCGCAGCTCGCGATCGCGTACGATCGACAAGGACGCGCGGATGAGGCTCGGGCGGAACGTGCGAAGGCGGCGGAAGCGGGCAAGACGCAGTAGAATTCTGATTCACAATCTGGACAGCTTTTTGGGGGACCCATGAGGGACAGGGCAGTCGTGCGCAGGTTTGAAACGTATCGGTGGTTGGTGCTGGTGTTGCTGGTTGCGGCGTGTGGCGCACTATCGGCGCAGCAGAGATGGACCGAGGCGCAGGCGAACGACTGGTATGCGAAACAGGCTTGGCCGGTGGGCGCAGATTTTTTGCCTTCGACAGCGATAAACGAGCTAGAGATGTGGCAGGCGGATACGTTTGACGAGGCGACGATCGACCGCGAGTTGGGATGGGCCGAGGCTGCGGGGATGAACACGATGCGGGTGTTCCTGCACGACCTGTTGTGGGAGCAGGACGCGAAAGGATTTCAGCAGAGGATGGATCGGTTCCTGGCGATTTCGGCTAAGCATCATATTCGGCCGATGTTTGTGCTGTTCGACTCGTGCTGGGACCCGCGCCCGAAGCTTGGGCCGCAGCACCCGCCGATTCCGGGAGTGCACAACTCGGGGTGGGTGCAGGCACCGGGAGCAGCAGTGCTGGCGGATCCGGCGCAGTTTCCGCGGTTGCAGAAGTATGTTGAGGGCGTGGTGGGTGCGTTCGCGAAGGATGACCGGGTGCTGGCCTGGGATTTGTGGAACGAGCCCGATAACGGAAATGACTCGTCGTACCTGAAGGGCGAGCCGAAGAACAAGAACGAGATTATTGCGGGATTGCTGCCGCAGGTGTTTGCGTGGGCGCGATCGGCGCATCCGACGCAGCCGCTGACGAGCGGGGTATGGCATGGGGACTGGACGTCAACGGCAACGATGACGCCGGTGGGAAAGATCCAGATCGAGCAGTCAGATGTGATCAGCTTTCACAATTATGGGTGGCCGGAGGATTTCGAGGCGCATGTGAAGATGCTGCTTCCCTACCGTCGGCCGATCATCTGCACGGAGTACATGGCACGGAATATCGGGAGCACGTTCGACACGATTCTGCCGATCGCGAAGAAATATCATGTGGGGGCGATCAACTGGGGCCTGGTAGCGGGGAAAAGCCAGACATGGATTCCTTGGGACTCATGGCAGCGACCGTATGTGTCCGATCAGCCGGCGGTGTGGCAGCACGATGTTTTCAAGGTTGATGGGAAGCCATATCGGGAGCGCGAAATTGAGGTTCTGCGGGAGATGACGAAAGCAGCTACTGGCCACTAGCTTCTAGCTCAAACTTTCGCACAGTTTGGCGAGTTCGTTGTGAGCTAGGGATCGATGCAGCTGGCAAGTTCTTTTGTTGTCGGTCAATGTACGGAACCGCTATAGTCGGCGCATGGATCCGAACAGCCGGCGGTCGTTTCTTAAGCAGGCAGCGATGCTTGGGGGCGCGTTTTCAGCGAACAGCCTTTTTCAGCAGGCGCATGCAGCGGAGTTTTCGCGTGCAGGAGCGGGGATAGCCGGGCTGAGTCCGGCGCAGGTGGCGCAGGACGAGGACTACTGGAGTGTGATCCAGCGCGCTTACTCTGTGAATCCGAACCTGATCAATTTGAACAACGGCGGAGTGTCTCCAGCGCCGATCGTGGTGCAGCAGGCGGTGGAGAGGTACAACGAGCTTGCAAACGAGGGCCCGTCGTACTACATGTGGCGGGTCATCGATCAGGGGCGGGAGCCGTTGCGGGAGAAACTGGCGCTGCTTGCCGGGGCGAAGCCGGAAGAGATTGCGATCAACCGAAACTCGACGGAATCGCTGAACACGATTATCTACGGTTTGGATTTCAAGGCCGGCGATGAGGTGATCGGGACGAAGCAAGACTATCCGAACATGATCCAGGCGTACCGGCAGAGAGCGATGCGGGAAGGGATCGTCTACAAGCAGATCAGCTTTGATTTTCCGATTGAGGATGACGAACAGATTGTGAGGGCGTACGAGCAGGCGATTACGCCGCGGACGAAGCTGATTCATGTGACGCACATGATCAACTGGGTCGGTCAGACGATGCCGGTGGCGAAGATTGCCGATATGGCGCATGCGCACGGGATTGAAGTGCTGGTGGATGGGGCGCATTCGTTCGGGCTGATGGACTTCAAGGTTCCGGATCTGCACTGCGAGTATTTCGGCACGAGCCTGCATAAATTCCTCTCCGCGCCGATTGGGACGGGGATGATGTGGGTGCGGCAGGACAAGATCGAAAAGGTGTGGCCGCTGACCTGCAACGATAAGCCGCGGTCTGGAGATATACGGAAGTTTGAGACGCTGGGAACGCGCAGTTTCCCGCTGGAACAGGGGATTGGAGAGGCGATCAACTTTCATGAAGGGATCGGAGGGAAGCGCAAAGAGGAACGGATTCGGTACTTGAAGGATTACTGGGCTTCGCGAGTGCAGGGCGTGAAGAAAGTGAAGCTGCACACGTCGTTGAATGCGAAGTATTCCTGCGCGATCTGCGGGGTAAGTGTCGACGGGATGACGCCGGCGGAGTTGGAGGCGGCGTTGTTCAATAAGTACAAGATTCATGCAGTGGGGATTGTGTGGGAGAACATCAGCTGCGTGCGGGTGACGCCGCACGTGTATACGCCTATCGCCGATTTAGACAAGCTGGTGCGGGCGATCGAGACGATTGCAGCGTGAGTCTGGCTTACTGACGCGGTTTCCAGCCTAGCCAGTCGAGGATCCATTGCCACGTTCCTTCTTGCGTGTGGGTGGTGGGTGGCGGCGGAAGGGCAGCGGCGGGGAAGGTGACGGGCTTGTTGCGGTAGGTGTCGGCTAGCTGCTTGAAGACGCGGCCGGCGGGTTTGACTTGGCCGTCGTTGGTGAGGAGGCCGAGGGTGTACTCGAGCGGGTTGAAGTCGTACTTGCGGTCGACGTCGTGGCTATCCCAGTAGGTAAACCAGCTGACGCCCTGCTCGATGGCAGCGTGGACTGCCTTGTCGAGCCATTCGGCCTGCTCGGCATCCGAGAGCTTCTGGATACACGTGTTGAATTCGCCGGCGAAGATGGGTTTCTGCTGCGTTCCTGCGTAGGAGCGGATGAGGGTGGCCATGGCGGCGAGGAGCTTGACGCTGGGCGGGTCCATGGGGCCGCCGTATTTGAGGGCGCCGGTCCACCAAGGATAGCAATGCATGACGGGGAAGCGCTGCGCGGCGAGGGCGCGGGGCGAGAATGTAGTGTCGCGGAACCAGGGGTTGTGGTCGACGCCATTGACGTGGAGGTGGTTGGGGAGGGTGGAGTTCATGAGGCCGAAGGTGCGGTCCATCCATGCGTCGCCGGTGGGCGGGTCGGCGTTCCAGCAGGTGTTGATCTCGTTGCCCATGTCGTAGCCGATGACGTTGGGGTGCGGGGCGAGGGTGCGGCTGAGCTCGCGGATGAGAAGGGCCTGGGCATCGAGCATGACGGGGTCGGTGAAGAAGCCGTTGGAGAGGCGGTTGAAGGGCGGGAGGAAGTACCAGCCGCTGAGCTGGCCGGTGAAGACGGTGACGAGGGCATCGAGATGTCGCTCGGCCATGAGGGTGATGAGCTGGTCGAGGCGCTCGAGGTGCGCGGGGCTGACCCACTTGGGGTTGGGCTGGAAGAAGGGCCAGATCAGGAGAATGCGCATGTGGTCTGCGCCGAGCGCGGCGATGGCATCGATGTCGCGGTGGATGGGGTCGGGGTTCCAGTCGTTCCAGCAGAACCACCAGTTGTGGGATGGGGTGTAGTTGACGCCGAAGCGGTGGCGGGTGAGGTCGAGGCTCTGTGCGCCGGATGAGGGTGCGGCGGTGATGGATTGCGCAATGGATGACGGGGCTGCGATGGTGGCGGCTGCTGCGGCAGAGGTTGCGATGAAGCTGCGTCTGTTCATGGGAGCCTTGTCCTTCTGGCGAAAGGAAAGGGTACTGCGGGGTGGTGGTGCAGGTCCAGCGATGTCACTCTTTCGGAAACAGTACGGATGCGGAATCCACAACGCAGGCGACCTAGAATGGGGTGTGCGCAAAGTATTGTTAGCGGTTGTTCTGCTGTTGGTTGTAGTGCCGGTCGTGGTGGTGTTGGCGCGTTCGGCTAGGCCTGTGCTTGAACTGACGACGGACGTGAAGACGATTGGACAGGCGACGCCCGTGTCGGTACACGTGACGGATCCGAGGGGGATCAAGAGCGCTTCGGCGGCGATTGTGCAGAATGGCCAGACGTTTATGGTGTGGCAGCTGCCGCAGCCGCTGAAGGCGAAGGAAGCTACGTGGAACTTTACGGCGGGCGTGCGGACAACGACGCTGCTGAAGGATGGTCCGGCGAAGCTGATGGTGGAAGCGAAGTCTGCCGATCTGCTGCATAGGTCGGCGAAGGTGGAGCGGGATGTCACGGTGGTGACGCGGCCGCCGTCGGTGAGCGTGGACTCAGAGCAGCACTATATCTACATCGGGATGGCGGACCTGGCAACGTTTGACGTGTCAGGCGCGTACACGTCTGCGGGCGTGCGAGTTGGCGATCAGTCGTTCAGGGCGTGGCCGATGCCGGGCGGAAAAGCGGGGATGTTCTCGCTGTATGCGTTTGCGTGGAATATGCCGCAGACGACGATTCCGGTGGTGTTTGCGGCGAATGGCGCAGGCAATGATGTGACGAGCCCGCTGACGGTGATCTTTCCGAAGAAAGAACAGCCGCACTACACCGTCCATCAACTACAGATCAGCGATCAGTTCATGCAGAAGGTGGTGGGCGAGCTCGATCCAAACGGTACGGGCGACCTGGTGGCGCGGTTTGTGAAGATCAACAACGAGATGAGGAAGGCGAATAACAAGACGCTGTCGGAGCTACGGTTGAAGACCGCGGATCACTTCCTGTTTTCGCAGCCGTTCCAGCGGCAGCCGCACTCGGCGGCGGAGGCGACGTTTGCGGATCTGAGGCACTACATCTACCAGGGGAAAGAGATCGATCAGCAGGTGCATCTGGGGTACGACCTGGCGGTGACACAGCATGTGGGCGTGGAGGCGTCGAATGATGGCCGCGTGGTGTGGGCGGCGCCGCTGGGGATCTATGGGAACTGCATCGTGGTGGATCACGGGTACGGACTTCAGACGATCTATGGGCACCTCAGCCATATCGATGTGCACGACGGCGATGCGGTGAAGCGCGGGCAGGTGATGGGGCAGAGCGGGATGACGGGCATGGCTGGGGGAGACCATATTCATTTCGCGATGCAGCTGGATGGGGTGCAGATCGATCCGAAGGAGTGGTGGGATTCTCATTGGATCCAGGATCACGTAGCGCGGCGGGTGGAGCTGGTGGGATTCAAGCCGTAAGTCAAGAGGTTCTCCGTTCTCTCGTTTCTTTCAGTTCTACCGTGGTTGTCATGAAATCGGTTGACTCCTCGTTCAACCTGAACAGGAGCGACGTTTGTCATAGCGGGTTGAGCA
>Ga0068857_100002843_pt1 | contig 14234 bp, 13 predicted proteins | sample KBSCornC72_FD_66591 | JGI IMG/M metagenome (GOLD analysis project Ga0068857, IMG submission 66591) | Corn rhizosphere microbial communities from Kellogg Biological Station, Michigan, USA - KBS Corn C7-2 | ecosystem: Host-associated > Plants > Roots > Rhizosphere > Soil ...
GTTGGGCTGCGTGCGCGCCTCGGCGGGAATCGGGTATCCAGGCAGACCCGGCGCGCCGGAATCGCTTTCCCCGCCGTAGGCAACGAACGTCAGCGGGACACGGGCCTGATCGCCTGAGACAACGACATACGGAATCCCGTACGGCGGCGGACCGAAATCAGGATGGAGACGCCTCACAGCCGCTGGGTTCGCTGGCGTACGGCCGCTGATGAAGTCGATGAACTGCGCCGACCGCGCGTCCACAGGCGCGGTACTGATATCGGCGTTCCACCAGTTTGAACCGGGAAACACCTGACGTCCGGCGAGCGGTTCAATGAGGGTAAGTGCGACGACGACGGCGACGGCACGTATCGGCACACGATCGCGGTTACATGGACCGTGCCCGCGGGATGTCGATGTGAAATCGTTGAAACAAAGAAAGGCTGCGCGCAGGTCTGTAATGCCGCGCGCAGCCCTGTAATCCGCTTCGATTACTTTTTCGGCGCGGCCTTCTTGACGCCCAGCTCGTTCAGCTTGGCGACGATGTCCTGCCCCGATGTCGCGGGGTTGACCTTCTTGTCGATCGCGAGGATCTTGCCATCGGGTCCGATGTAGAAGGTCCAGCGCTGCGCGAACTGTCGATCGGGGGGACGATTCGGCGGAATGACGCCGTACGTGTTGGCGATTTTCTTTTCGGGATCGGCGAGGATTGCGAAGTCGGCGTGCTCTTTTTCGGCGAACGCCTTGTTGTCTTCCGGCGTGTCGACGCTGACCATGTAGTAGTCCACGTCGTAGCCGCGAATCAGTTCCCCGCTCTCACGGAGCGAGTTGCACTCGGCCGTTCATCCACCGGTGAAGGCCTTCGGAAACCATGCCAGCACTACGGTCTTGCCCTTCGAATCCGACAGCTTGTGGATCTTGCCGTCGGACCCCGGCAGCGCAAACGCCGGCGCCATATCGCCGACCTTGAGCTCCACGGGGTTCTGCTCGGGCTGACCCTGCGCCGACACCGCGGCGGCCATGGCAACCATGCCAAGACCGGCGCAAACGGACAGGAGTTTAAGCATCTGCACCTCGAAAAATAGAAAGAAGAGCGTAGCACGGATCCGGGTGCATCCAGTATCCTCCCGCATGCGCAGTTTCGGCCGCGTTACGCCCGTTTTGCTGCTGATCCTCGCGATCCCAGGCGCTTTTGCCCAGCGCGCCTCTTCCTTTACCGAACTCGTCGATTTCCTCGCGGTCAGCGACGACGGCACGCCGGTCACGGACCTCGGGCCGTCGGACGTCACGTTCAAGGTGGACGGACGGGTGCGTCCCATCGCCTCGCTGCAATTCGTCGAGGTCGCCGGTCTCGCGGCCCCCGATCGCGGCACCGACCTCGGTCCACCTCTTGCGCCGCCATACGGCAGCAACCGTCTGCAAGACAGCGGGCGCATCGTCCTGATCGTGATCGACCGCGAGTCGGTCCGGCCGGGCCGCGAACGTCCGGCGCGGGAGGCCGCCCTGCGCTTTCTTTCCCGGCTGTCGTCGCGGGATCACGTCGGCCTGACGACGCTGCCGGAAGTCATCGTGGAACCGACGACGAACCATGCGCAGGTTCGTGAAGCGTTGATGCGCATCACCGGTCTCTCGCCGCAGGAGCGCACGCCGTCGGAAGCCGCCTGCCGCGCGAGGCTCGTCCTGACCACGCTGACCGGAATGCTCCAGTCGATGGTGGCGACCGAAGGTCCGAAGACCGTGGCGTTCATCTCGACCGGCCTGGCGCCGCCGACGCGCGACGCGCCGATGACCGGAGCCCCCGGCCAGTGCGAGATCAGATCGGTGTATTTCGATGAAGTCGGCGCGGCGGCGGGCGCCGCGCGCGCCCACTTCTACATCCTGCAGCCGAACGACGAAGGGGTGGATTCCGCCGAGAGCTCGAGAGTGGACCGAAACGTCAGCCGTTTCAGAAGCGGGGACGACTATCTCAACGGCCTCCAGCATCTCGCCGGAGTCACCGGTGGTCAGCTGTATCGTCTCAGTTCCGTGGATCCGCATGACGTGTTCACACGCGTGTCGCGCGAGAGTTCTGCGTATTACATGCTCGCGTTCGAACCCGAGCCGGGCGACCGCAACGGGCTGCCGCACCGGATCGAGGTCAAGGTCGCGCGCGCGCGGGTCACGGTGCACGCGCAGCCGCAGTTCACGATCACGAAGTGGGAAAAAGGGGAAATCACACCGCAGAAGATGCTCCGCGAGGCGCGCGCGTATCACGATCTGGCTCTCCGCACGACCGCATACGCGTCGCTCAGCCCGGACGATTCGCGGCTGAAGGTCATCGCCGTCGCGGAACCCGCAGATCCCGCGGTGACGTTCACGGCGGCAGCGGCCGCCCTCTACGATGCGAAAGGCAAGCTGACCGCTCAATGGAGCGCCGACAAGACTGAGCTCGCGCCGCGGCCGATGATCGCCGCGCTCGCGGCAAACCCGGGCACCTACCGCCTCCGTGTCGCCGCCATCGATTCCACCGGACGTCCCGGCACGGTCGATTACCACTTCCGCGCCGAGCTCGAATCCGCGGGTCCGCTGAAGCTGAGCACCATTGCGCTTGGCGTCTTGCAGCCGAACTTTCAGCCACGGCTGCAGTTCCGCGGCGAGGGGGCTGCCGTGGCCTACTTCGAGATCTACGGAACGCCGCCGCGCGCCTCGGAGCTGACCGTGAAGGTGGAGATCGCGCCGAGCGGGGATGGCCCGGCGCTCGTCGCATCAGCGGCCAGCGTGCAGCCGACAGACGACGCGGCGAAACGGCTCGCCATCGCGCCATTGGCGATCGCGTCCCTGGTTCCCGGCGACTATCTCGTCCGCGCCATCGTCAACATTGATGGGCGGCCTGCGGGAACCGCGTATCGGACGCTGCGTAAAGTTGCGAATTAGCCGATTCGTCTGCTTCGTTGCGGTTCTCGCGCTCGGTAGTGCCGTGACGGCGCAACGCAAGCCCGCTGCCCAGCTGTCGCGCGAAGCCTGGGAAGCGTTGAATGCCGGCCGCGCGCAAGAGGCGGCTGCCGCGTTCAACGAAGCGCTGAAGACCGCGCCCAACCAGCCAACGCTGCTGCTCGGGGCTGGGGTTGCCGCGCATCTCCAGGGACGCGAGGATGACGCGCGGCGGTTCCTCGTCGATGCGCTGAAAATCGATCCGGAGCTGACGCCGGCGTCGCTGGTCCTTGGCATCGTGTTCTACCAGACCGGCGACATCGACGCGGCGATCGCTACCTATCAGCAGGCGCTCGCCCACGCGCCGGATCATCCACAGCTGACCAAACAACTCGAGGCCTGGCGCAAGGAGGCGGATCTCCACAGCGGCTTCGGCCGGAAGCTCGGGGATCACTTCACGGTCCTGTTCGAGGGCCCCGCCGAAGCGGAGCTCGCGGATCGTGCCGTCGCCATCCTCGAAAAGGCCTACAGCCAGATTGGCACGGTTCTCTACACGTATCCAACCGACGTCATCACCGTCGTCCTCTACACGCGCGAGCAGTTCCGCGACGTCACCCAGTCGCCCGACTGGGCCGGCGGCGCGTTCGACGGCCGCATTCGCGTGCCTGTTCGCGGCGCGCTGCAGAACCAGGCGGAGTTCGAGCGTGTGCTCCGTCATGAATTCACCCACGCGCTGATCAAGAGCGTCGCGGCGCGCGGCGTGCCGTTCTGGCTAGACGAAGGGCTCGCGGTGCACTTCGAGGGGAGCAGCATGACGCGCAAGCAGCAGCTCGTGCGCGACGCGGAAACGCTGCTGCCGTTGCCACGGCTCGAGCGGTCGTTCGCCGATCTCTCGGCGAAGGACGCCTCCCTCGCCTACGCGGAGAGCGCCGTCGCGGTCGAAGCGCTGTTCGACGACGCCGGCGTTCCCGCAATCGTCGGCCTCCTTGCCGACATCGGACGCGGGCTTCCGTTCACCGAGGCCTTCGAGCGGAACGTTCTGATTCCGTACGCCGAATTCCAGAGGAAGCTGCAGCGCTAGCGGGAGTCGGATATCATCCTGCGACCATGACACTGAGTCCGTTGCTGGCGCTGCAGACAGCGCTTGGCGCGCTGACGGCGATCTTCGTTTATGGCTGGACCACGGTGGCACGCCGCGTCCGCGCCGTGGACGCGTCGCCGGCAACCGACGTTGGTCCGCCGAACGGCACGCAGGTGGGTATCGGCGCGTTGACGAACTTCTTCGACACGCTGGGCATCGGCTCCTTCGCGACGACGACCGCCCTCTTCCGGTTTCTCCGGATGGTCCCCGACCGCGTCATCCCCGGCACGCTGAACGTCGGACACACGCTGCCGACGGTGGTACAGGCCTACATCTATACGACGATCGTGCAGGTGGACATGCTGACGCTGTTCACGCTGATCGCCGCCGCGGTGCTTGGTGCCTGGCTCGGGGCGGGAGTCGTGGCCAAGTGGGACAAGCGACGGGTGCAGATTGGCATGGGGGCCGCGCTTCTCGGAGCGGCGGCGCTGATGCTGATGACGCAGCTGAACCTGTTTCCCGGCGGCGGCGAGGCGCTTGGCGTGCGCGGCACGCGCCTGGCGATCGGCCTCGGTGTGAACTTCTTCCTCGGCGCGCTCATGTCGCTCGGCATCGGGCTCTACGCGCCGTGCATGATCCTCATCAGCCTGCTCGGCATGGATCCGAAGGCGGCGTTTCCGATCATGATGGGATCGTGCGCATTCCTGATGCCGGTGGGGAGCCTGAAGTTCATCCGCGAACGCAGTTATGCGTTCCGGGCGGCTGCCGGCCTGGCGATCGGCGGCATCCCCGGCGTTCTCCTCGCGGCCTTCATCATCAAGTCGATGCCGATCTACTACGTCCGCTGGCTGGTGATCGTCGTCGTCGTCTACACCGCGATCACGATGCTCGTCGCGGGCCTGAGACGCGAGGGAGATGCCTGACGCTGTCGGCTGTCAGCATTATTGAAGTCCGGCGCCGCAGGATTCGCTGGTACGGGGAAAGTCGTACAGCACGGCGCCCTCCCCCTTCGCGGCAATCTCCTTTTCGAAGAACTGCACCATCAGATCCCGCCGCGCAAGCAGTCCCTCGAGTTCCAACTTGTCGAGCCATCGTCCGAGCTTCTCCCGCAGCAGGTCCGCGTTCAAGGTGCGGAGGTTTGCCAGCAGCGTCCGATCGATCTTCGTCAGATCCTTGGGATTCCGAATCGTCTTCGTCATCCGGAACGCGCGGCTGAAATCGATCATCCAGACGTTCCAGTCCTTCGTGATGAGGACGTTGGTCATGTTGAAATCGGTGTCGGCAATCAGCTCGTGGAACACCCGCGCAGCGAACATCTGGTTGTTCCATGTCGCGGAGTCTGGCGGGTCAATCTTTTTCTTGTAGCGATCCTTCTCCATCATCGCGTCGTTGATCCACCACGACACCGACGCATCCTTGCCGCCAACCCTCCGCTCGACGTAAGGCGGCACCATATTGAGCTTCAGCAATTTGGCGAGCTCGTACCCCGCCACGTTGAACTGCCAGGCATCGCGAAAGTTCACTTCGGTGGTCATCCCGCTCTGATAGACGGGCTTTCTGATGTCGACGGTCTGGATCGAGGCGTCGTGCCGGAACGCGCCATCGGCCAATATCGCCCGGGACGGTATCGTCACGCCGACCGAGAGGTCCTCCTTTTTGACGACTTTCGCTCGCTTGAGAAAACCTTCGATCGCCTCGCAGCCCGCCGGCGGCGCGCTCGCCGGCGCGGTTGCCTGCCTGGCGCGCGCGGGAGATACCTCCGCCGTCACCATCGCCTGGAAGGCCCAGAGCGTTGCTGCGACCGAAAGGAAAAGAGCCGGTCTGCCGCGGTTGATCCTCATGCTGCCTCTCTTTATCTGCCGACGGGATTGGCGAAGCATACGCGATTTCGGGAGGTAGTGGTGTAGCTTAGAATGTGCAGCGCGTGCGTGCCCCCGCCCTTATTTTTGCCCTCGTGCTTTCGCTTCCTGCCGGCGTTCCTCGAGGCGTCGACTGGCAGCCGCAGACGAGCGGGGTGAAGGCGCGAATTCGCGGCCTCAGCGCCGTATCTGCCCGCGTCGCGTGGGCAAGCGGGGCAAACGGCACCATCCTGCGGACGTTGGACGGCGGAACAACCTGGCAACCGCGTACGATCCCAGCCACCACCGCTCTGGACTTCCGTGACATCGACGCGTTCAGCGAGCGCCTCGCGTATGCGCTCAGCATCGGACCCGGCGAATCGTCGCGCATCTACAAAACCACTGATGGCGGCGAACACTGGGACTTGCAGTTCGCCAATCTCGATCCAAAGGTGTTTCTCGATTCGATGGCGTTCTGGGACGCTGGGCGTGGGATGGCGTTCAGTGACTCGGTCGACGGCCGCTTCGTGGTGTTCACGACCACCGACGCCGGACGCACGTGGAGCCGCGTCGTTCCCGATCGGCTGCCTGCGGCGCTCGACGGTGAGGGTGCGTATGCGGCAAGCGGGACCAACGTCGCGGTCAGCGGCCGCGCGCTTGCGTGGATCGGCACGACCGCGGGGCGCGTACTGCGGTCGGCTGATGCGGGAAAGACGTGGACGGTCGCACAGACGCCGCTGCACACCGGCAAGTCGGCCGGCATCTTCTCGATTGTCTTCCGCAATGCGTCCGACGGGATCATCGTCGGCGGCGATTTCAACAGGCCGGACGAGGCGGTGGACAACGCGGCGGTGACGAGCGACGGCGGCGCGACCTGGACGCTCGTGAAGGGACTGCGAGGCTATCGCTCGGTCGTCGCATGGTCGCGAGACGGGCGCGGGCCGGCGATCGCCGTGGGCCCATCCGGGTCGGACCTCTCGATCGACAACGGCCGCACGTGGTCCCCGGTGGCGTCCGAGGGCTACGACACGCTCAGCGTCGCGCCGCACGCATCCATCGCGTGGGCCGCGGGCGAGAACGGGCGCATCGCCAAGCTGACGATTCACGACTGACCGACCCTTTGGCTCTCATTTCGATTATCGTTCCCGTCTTCAACGAGGCGCGCACGGTCGCCGCGGTGATTCAACGGCTCCTCACGATCGAACTGCCGGCCGCGCGCGAGATCATCATCGTGAACGACGGCTCGAGCGACGGCACACGGGTCGTGCTGGACGCGCTGCGGCCGGATCCCGTTGTCACGATCGTCCATTCGGATCGCAACCGAGGGAAGGGGCACGCCGTACGGCTCGGGATCGCGCGGACGCGCGGCACCGTCGTGGCCATCCAGGATGCGGATCTCGAACTGGACCCGGCGCAGCTTGGCGCGCTGGTGGCACCCGTGCTCCACGGCGATGCCGCGATCATCTATGGCTCGCGGTTCCTTGACGGCAACGCCGGCGCGCCGTTCATGACCATCGCGGGCAACCGCCTGCTGACGGCGGTGACCAACGTCCTCTACGGCTCGTCGCTCACCGACATGGAAACCTGCTACAAGGTGATGCGCGGAGACATCGCGCGCGCCCTGGTACTCTCGGCGAACCGTTTCGACATCGAACCGGAAATCACCGCCCGCCTCCTCCTGGGCGGCCACCGGATCGTAGAACGCCCCGTTCGATTCGAGCCGCGCTCGAAATCCGCTGGCAAGAAGATGCGGTGGCGTGACGGATGGATGGCGCTGCGGGTGCTGCTGTCGCGGCGATTCGGGAGTTAGCGGGCGTGATGCAGTCCGGAAGCATCTTCCGGGTCCTGGCCGCTGCCGCGGCGCTCGCCGCAGCCGCCGCTGGATTCCTGCGCGGCACGCACGCCGCCGGGGGATCCGATTCGTACTGTTATCTCAGCCAGGCGGAGCTCTTCGCCTCGGGCCACGTCGTCAACGTGCAACCGATTGCGACGATGGCCACCTGGGAGCGCGGCACCGAGGCATTCATACCGGTCGGGCATGTCCGCGCGTACTCTCCACCGGGGGCCAGCGTCCCAATGTGCCCACCGGGCTATCCGATGCTGATGGCGATAGCGCGAATGATCGGCGGCCGTCCGGCCATGTTCGCAGTGGTGCCGATCCTGGGAGCGCTCGCCGTGTGGTGGACGTTCCTGCTGGGACGCAGAATCGCCGGTCCTGCCGTTGGCGCAACAGCTGCGGTGCTGCTCGCGGCAAGTCCTCCCTTCCTCTACCAGATCGTGCAACCGATGAGCGACGTCCCCGCGGCGGCGCTCTGGGCGGCCGCGCTCCTCGCGGTGACGTCAGATCGTTTCACCACGTCGTTCGCCGGTGCGCTCACCGGCGGCATCGTGACCGGGAGCGCGCTGATCGTGCGGCCGAACCTCCTGCCGGTTGCCGCGGTCATGGCGCTCGTGGTCTTCACGCGCCGCGAGCTGAGCTCCCGGATGCTCCTCCGTACGTGGACTGGATTGGCGGCCGGCGCCGCGCCGTTTGCGATTGCCGTTGCCGCGCTGCAGAACGCGATGTACGGCGGTCCCTTCAAGTCGGGATATGGCGATCTGGATTTCCTGTTCAGGCTCGACCACGTGTGGCCGAACCTGCAGCGCTACCCCGTGTGGCTGCTGCAGACGGAAACGCCAATCGTCCTGCTCTCGCTTGCCGCGCCGTTTATCGCCCAGGCCGGCCGCAGAGAATGCGTGTGGCTCCTCGGGTTCGTCGCGGCGGTGTTCGCCTGTTACATCCCGTATGAAGTGTTCAGTGCCTGGTGGTACCTGCGTTTCCTGCTTCCGGCATATCCCGCGCTGCTCGTGCTGCTGGCGGTTGCCGTCACCACGCTGTTCGAACGCTGGCTGCCGCGATGGCGTGTCGTCGAAGCGGTCGTCATTGCGGCGATGGCGCTGTTCATGGTGCGAGTGGCGGCCGATCGAGGAACGTTCGGGTTGCTCAACTTCGAGCGGCGTTTCAGGATCGCCGGCGAGTACGTCGCCACGCATCTGCCGGCCAACGCGGCGATCGTCACCGGACAGGAAAGCGGCAGCGTCCGTTTTTACTCGGGGCGGCTCACGCTGTTCTGGCGCGAAATGCCGGACGACAGCCTCAATGCCGCGCTGGATTTTCTGCGCGCGCAGGGCTATCGCCCATACCTGCTCATCGAACAGTGGGAGCAGGCTGACTTCGTTCAGAAATTCGGGCGCAGCAGCCGGGCCGGTGAACTGTCGTGGCCGCCAATCGTGGACATCAACCACGACGTGCGTATCCATGACCCGGACGACTATGCGCGTTATCGAGCCGGATTGCCGGTGCGGACGAATCGCATCTGGAGGAAACGGTAGCTCAGACTAGCGGATGATCCGGAGGTTCGTCGGTGGCGACGGCCGCGACGCCGTGGACATGATCTGCACGACGCTGCCGCCTGTGTGATTGACGACGTACAGTTCGCCGTGCGAGTCGACGCCGAACGAGCTGATGTTGCCGAGTACGGCGCCGCTGCCCAGTTCGGTCGTGTGTTCGGCCACCGCCGACACGATGGCCTCGCGCGTCGACGGATCGACGGTCAGCGTCAGCGACCACACGCGCCCCTGTACGTAGTCCGCAAAGAAGTAGCGGCCGCGATATGTGGCTGGCAGGCCGGTTCCGCGATAGACGAAGCCGCCGGTGACCGACTGACCCACGGAACGACCGTACTCGTGGATCGGATCGACCAGCGGCTGATAGGCAGCGCCCGGTGACGCGATATTGTTGTGCGCCCCCTCCCGGACCCGCCATCCGTAATTCCGGCCGCCGCGTCCCGCGGGCTCGTAATCCACTTCCTCCCACTGGCCCTGCCCGACGTCGGCGATGACGAGCGCGCCGGTGCCGCCAAGCGCCGGGGGATCGAACGAGTAGCGCCACGGGTTGCGCAGCCCGAAACTCCAGATCTCCGGCAGCACGCCGGCCGGGCCGCCGTGCACGAACGGGTTCGTCGGCGGGACGGCGTAGCCGTTGGGATCGGAGTCGGTGACGCCGACGTCGATCCGCAGCATCTTCCCGAGAAGCTCCGCGGGGTTCTGGGCGCGGTTCTCGGGATCGTTGCCGGACCCGCCGTCACCCAAGCCGATATAGAGGTAGCCGTCGGGACCAAACGCGAGATTGCCCGCGTTGTGGTTCGAATAGGGTTGCGGGATGTAGCGCAGTCCGGATGGCCATCGCAGATCGAAGCGAGACCCCGCATTGGCGACCGGCGGAGTGCTGGTGCCACGGACAAAGCGCGCGACGACGGTGTCGCCCGCCGGGTTCGTGAAGTCGACGTAGAAGCGGCCGCTCGTTTCGTAGTCCGGCGCGAACGCCAGGCCGAGCAGCCCGCGTTCGCCTCCCGCCGAGATGGCGCCACGCAGATCGAGGAAATCGGTCGGTTCCAGCACGCCGTTCTGGACGACGCGGATGCGGCCGGCCTGCTCGATGACGAATTGGACGTCGGGGTTGGTCGGATCCTGGACGAACCCGACAGGCGCCGTCAGCCCGGAAACGTGCACGCGCGCGCGCAGTCCGGCCTGTGCCTCCAGCTGAGGTCCGACGGCGACCACACCCGCGGCCACCGAGGCCGTTACCACAGCAAGGCGGAAACGCCGCATAAAAAATAATACTGCAGGATTCGCGCCTGTAGCGGCGGCGCGCGTCACGCGCGTATTATCGAAGATCATGCGCCGGTTCTGTATTCTGGTTACGATTCTTGCCGCGGCATGCGGCTCGGAAACGACGCCTCCCCCCTCTTCCCCCAACGGCAGCGACGCCGTTGAGCCGATCACGGGCCGCGAGCGAATCGGCTGGAACCAGGCCGCGCGGGACGCGGCGGAGCTCGCCACGTTCCAGTACGCGGTCTACGTCGACGGCGTTCGCAGCGTCATGGCCGACGCGCGCTGCACGCCCTCCCAGGAGCCATCCGGATTCCCCTGCGTCGCGTCTCTGCCACCGCTCAGCAACGGCGTCCATACGCTCGAGATCGTATCGTTCGTCCAGACCAGCGAAGGCATCGTCGAAAGCTCGCGCGCCGCGCCGCTGCGCGTATCGGTGGCGGCGATGACTGCGCCCGCCGAGATATGGGGCGCGGGCGAGACCGAGACGACACGCGACGGGATCACGCTTCGTGCCGAGAAGCTGACGGAAGGCCTGAATTCCCCGGTCGCAGCGGCGTTCGCCGATGACGGCGCGCTCTTCATCGCGGAGCGGACCGGCACGATCAAGGTGTTCTCGGAGGGTCGCCGCGAATTCGCCGAAGCGCTCCGATTGGGAACCGACGGAGACAACACGGCGCAGATCCTTTCGATCGCACTCGATCCGAAGTACGCGCAAAACCGTTTCGTCTTTGTCGTCCAGGCGATTCCTGCGCCGCGCGGGACGACGCTGCAGGTGGCGCGATACCGCGCGGTCGACACTCGGCTGGCGGAGCGCGCTGTGCTGTTCGAAATGCCGGCGCCGGGTCCGCCGGCGACGACATCGGCCGCGATGCGATTTGGACCGGACGACAAGCTCTACCTGGCGTCCGGGACGTCCGACGGCACCGGCCGACTGACGCGGCTGAACGCCGACGGCTCCATGCCCCGCGATCAGGTCGGCACGGCACCGGCCATTGCCACCGGCATCGAAACCGTGCGAGGGATGGCCTGGGATCCACGCTCGCGCATCGTGTGGATTGCGGATGACGGCCAGAGCGACGCGCACCTCAGTGCGCTGTCGCTGACGCCCGTGCCTGTGCGTGCGGTCCCGCGAGTGCGCAAGCGGCTGGCCGGCCGCGCCGGGTCGCTGGAGTTCTATCGCAGCGACGCGCAGCCCGCGATGAAAGGCGATGCCCTGCTCGCGTCAGCCGAGGGCTACATCGCGCGGTTTCGCATCGCCGCGAACGATCCGGCCAAAGTCGAGTGGCTTGAGAACCTCTTCGACCGCCACGCCGGCGCGATACGCGTCGTTGCCGTGTCGCCCGACGGCACGATCTACTTCTGCACCGATTCAGCGCTCGGCCGGCTGGTTGGGACGCGGTAGAAACGGCTTGGAGAATCCGACGCGCGAATCGCGCATGATCAGTGCGTCAGCGCGTACAAGACGACGTTGATGCCCACCGCGTAGCCGTCCGGCGAGAACAGGTAGAAGTAGCGCGGATCCTCCCCCTCGCGCTCCCACGCGTCGGAGATGTCGGTGTCGTGCGTCATGACGACCATGAGCCGGCCGTGCCTGTCGCTGATGCCGCGGATGTCCGGCACGCCGCTCTCCTCGCCGCGCTCGGAGGTGCCGCCGCCGCTCCGCATCCAGTGATTGATCGAGGGAATCTGCGGCAGCTTGTTGATCACGAACATCGTACGGAACAGCTGGTGATCGAGCGGGATGTCCTTGATCGGGTACTGACGGGGGTCGAGGACGCGGCCGATTTCCTCGGTCCACTGTTCCCACGCCCAGTCCCCCCAGAAGTCGTCGACGTAGAGAAATCCGCCCTTGAGCAGGTACTCACGCAGGCGTTTCACCTCGAGATCGGTGAGGCGCATCGTGCCGACGTCTTCCATCTCGAGCCACGGACAGTTAAACAGTGCGTCGTCCGTGAGGCGAACCACGAGGTAGTTTGGTTCGCCGTTCGCCTGCTTGCTGACTTTGGTCTTGGTGAGTTCGGAGAGGCGGATCGAGAAGTTGATGTCGGCGTCGGGGTAATCCGTCCACCACCCCATGCCGCCCGCCTCGCGGCGATCCTGATCGTACATGCCGCGGCAGAAGTTGAACGAGCCGTCGAAGCTGTTCTTCTCGGGAAAGCGCGGCGGCGCATAACGCATGCGGCCCCAGCCCTGCCCGAACCCCTGCGCGCCGACGACCGCCGCCGCGAACACCGCGATCGAAGCTGCCAGGAGCAATCGCTTCATCGATGATCAGTGGCTGAGCGCGTAGAGAATCGCGTTGATGCCGAGGCCGTAGCCGGTCGGCCCGAACTCGTAGAAGTAGCGCGGGTCTTCGCCTTCGCGCTCCCACGCATCGGCGATGTCGGTATTGTGGGTCATGAAGACCATGAGGCGTCCTTCTTTATCCTGGATACCGCGCCCGTGTACCTCGTCGGTGTCGGGCGGGTCTTCCGACGTGCTTCCACCTGGACGCCACAGGCGGATGGATGGAATCTGCGGCACCCCCTTCAACTGATACTGCATGTGAAAGATCGGATGTTCCGGTCTCAGGTCGACGATCGGGTATTGCGCCGGCGGCAGCACGCGCGCGATGGTCTCGACCCAGTATTGCCAGGCCTGCGTGCCCCAGTAGTCGTCGACCCAGAGGAATCCCCCTTTCAACAGGTAAGCGCGGAGGCGCGCGACTTCGTCCTCGGTGAGTTCTGCGGCCCCCATATCTTCCATGTGAAGTGTCTGGCAGTTGAACAGATAGTCGTCGGTCAACCGGACGGTCAGATGCGTGGGCTCGCCGTCCGGCCGGCGGCTCACGCGCGTTTTCGTGAGTTCGGACAACCGGATCGAGAAGTTGATGTCCGCGTCGGGATAGTCGGTACCCCAGCCCATGCCGCTGCGCATCGACCGTACCTGCGTGTACATGCCGCGGCAATACGTGAAGCCGCCGTCAAAGCTCTCTGGCGTCGGCTCGCGCAACGGCGCGCGACCGCGGCGCATGAAGTTCTGCGCGCTCGCGATCGCGCCTGCTCCGATGACGAGGGTGAACACGATCAGACAGAAGCGGGAAGCCCTCACTGCTTCTTGTCGTCTTTCTTCACCGTATCGGCCGGCTTCTCCGGCCCCTTTGAAAGCGACTTGTAATACTGCTCGACCAGCTTGCGGTATTCCTCCGGCACGTCGTCGGCGCCAGACAGGAATACTTCGCTGCCCTTCATCTCGGCCTGGCGGCGCAGGTTGAACTCGAACCGCTTCATCCCCTCAGCCACTGCGGTCTGCAGCCGTTCGAGCGTCGCCGCATCCTGATAGACACGGTCGTCGTCCAGCGCCTTCAGATTGCGAAGGATGTCGTCGAGGGCCCGCGGATCCATGCCCTGGCCCTGCACCATGCGGCGCAGCTGCTGTGCATCGTTGGCGAACTGTCGCGCCTCGCCGCGGAACTGGCGGACGTCGTTCGGGTCGTACTGTCCGTTCCACATGCGCCCGTCACGATTGCCGTAGCCGTTATCAAAACGGCCGCCGCCGAGGTTGTCGCCCCCCTGCGCGCCGCGCGCGCCCCCCTGATTGCCGCCCTGCTGCGCTTGCTGCCCTCCCTGGCCTTGCTGTCCCTGTTGACCGCCTTGTCCTTGTTGACCCTGCTGGCCTTGTTGACCCTGCTGGCCTTGTTGACCCTGCTGGCCTTGCTGACCCTGCTGGCCTTGTTGACCCTGCTGGCCTTGTTGACCCTGCTGGCCTTGTTGACCCTGCTGGCCTTGTTGACC
>Ga0068857_100002850_pt1 | contig 14214 bp, 15 predicted proteins | sample KBSCornC72_FD_66591 | JGI IMG/M metagenome (GOLD analysis project Ga0068857, IMG submission 66591) | Corn rhizosphere microbial communities from Kellogg Biological Station, Michigan, USA - KBS Corn C7-2 | ecosystem: Host-associated > Plants > Roots > Rhizosphere > Soil ...
AAAGCCTCCGACATCATCGAGAACGATCTGGACAGCAAGCCGGTGGCAGGTCCACGTCCTGACGAGTACCAAGAGGTCTACATGCACGGCGCCATCTACACGGCGCGGCCCGATGTGATGGCGGTGCTTCACAGTCACACCTCAGAGTTCGTTGCCTTCTCAGACAGCTCGGTCGCGCTGCGACCGGTCGTCAATCAGGGAAGGTTCATCGGCGAAGGACTGCCGCTGCACGACATCCGCAAGTTCGATCCGCGCGAAACGATCATTCGCACTCCCGCGCTCGGGCAAAGTGTGGCGGATGCGCTCGGCACGGCGCCAGGCGTGCTCCTGAAGGGGCATGGGATCGCGCTCACCGGCCCGTCGGTACAGGACCTGGTCGTCCGCGCGTATAACCTGCGCATGAACGCGAGGATCCAGCAGCAAGCCATCGCGCTTCGTGGACAGGTTACATATCTCGACGGTCAACCGGCCTCACCAAACGCGGAAGCGATGACTGCCGGCAGTGGATCCAATCGTTCGTGGGAGTACTGGAAACAAATGTTCCGTAATTAGGGAGCAGGTGGCAGGAGGAGAGAAATGGCGCCACGACTGAAGACGTTGGGGGCCGCGCTGTTTATCGTTACCGCGGTCGTGTCCGTTCGCTCGCAGGCTCCGACGCCACCGACGCGTCAGGCCATCATCGACGAGCTGGTCATCGCCAACCACATACTCGCGAATGAAGGCGTGCTTGACGGGTACGGGCACGTGAGCGTGCGCAGCCCGCAGAATCGCGATCACTACTTCCTCGCGCGTGCGGGCGCTCCGGCGCTTGTCACCGCCGCCGATATCGTCGAATACGACTTCGACAGCAATGTGATCGGCGGGTCAAGCGCCGCCGGTTACATGGAGCGGTTCATCCACGGCGAGATCTACCGCGCGCGGCCGGATGTCATGGCCGTGGTGCATTGCCACTGCCTCGAGGTGATTCCATTTGCGGATACGGGCGTGCCGCTGCGGCCGATGTATCACATGGGCTACTTCATCGGCGAAGGCGTGCCGCTGTTCGACAACCGCACCGGGTTTGGCGTCACCGACATGTTGATAGGCAATCCGGCGCTCGGCAAGGCGCTCGCCGCCGCGCTCGGCAAGAGTTCGGCGGCGCTCCTCCGCGGCCATGGTGCGGTCGTGGCTGCCACCTCACTTCACCTCGTCGTCGGCAAGGCGTACTACCTCAATCTCAACGCCCGCCTTCAGTACCAGGCGATGCAGCTCGGAGGCGGTAAGGTGACGTACCTGGATCCCGAGGAAGCGCGCAAGGCGGAGCAGAACTACGAGCGCTCATGGGATGCATGGAAGGCGGCGCTGCCACCTCGAATGTCGGCAGGAGGGCGATGATGCGCCTCCGACTGATTAACATGCCCTAGCACGTGGCGCGCGTCCTCTTCGTTCCGTTCCTCATCGTCTTAGGTCTTCTCCTCATCGCGCTGCTCTTGCCGTCGAAACGCGATACGAGCGTAGCGGCGTGGTGGGCGCGTGTGTGCGGTCAGGCCATTGTCTTTTCGCGGATTGCGGTCGCACTCGCATTCCTGGCAGCCATTGTGTGGTTTCTCGTGTTGCCTATGCTCGGATGGCTGCCGGCGAGGCCCTGAAGCGCCTGGTTACTTGACTCGTCCGCCGGCCGGGTCGCGGACGCGATCGTTGAACTCCTTCTCGTCAATCGGCGCAAAGATCACCTCGAGCAACTCGCCATTGGGCGATCCTTTCGGCTGCAACTTCAGTGTCCGCACGTCGCTCGTCCACGGCTTGGTGAACGTACGAGGATCGTTGACGGTGATCGTCAGCTGCATCGTGTTTGCGTCCACCTTGCGCCATCGCTCCGTAATCGTGGTGTCGTCGCTGAACGGCGTGCCCCATTCGTCCATCCACGCGCGCGCGTCGAGACCAACGGTTTGGACGACCAGCGAGTCGCCTTCCCACTTGCCTACGGAGTACCCGTACCAGTAGGGTCCAGGGTCTTCGGGAACGGCGCGTCCGTCGGTCCAGATCGTTCTCCAGAAATGCGCATACTCGAAGAGCTGGACGATCCGATCGGGGAGCTGAATGATGTCGATTGGGCGGAAGTAGACGAGCGTGCGCAGCAGTCCTGGCGGGTTCGCGTCGCCAAGCGGATCGTTGCCGAACGCGGGTGGCGTCTGGCGCGGTCCCTTGCCCGGTTTGTTCGCGTTGAATCTGGCGAGTCCGTCCGGCGTAAAGGGCGGATCCGCCTTCAGCCATTGGGTGAACTTCCCGCCCTGCTGACCTGCGCCAAGCCAGACGCCTGAGAGATTCGCGGTCTGCGCCGACGCTGCGGAGACGCACAGCATCGCCGCGAGGCCGACCATCGCCGTCACGTGCCTCGTCGACAACTTCATGGATCTCACCAACTACCAACCACCAATTCAGTTCGTGTTCACGGCTCGCGAACCGACAACGTCTTGCCGTTGGCGGTCACGTTGCACGGGTTGGCGCACACACCGACGGGTGTGCCCGCCCGCGAAGGATGTACGACGATTGACACCATGTCACCTGCGCCGAGCATCCGGCGGTTCCATCCGGCTCGCGTCAGTACGCCGGGGCTCCCCATCTCGATCGACCAGTTGACGCGTTCACCGTTGTCGTTGACGGCGTCGATGAACAACGCCGAATGCGGGTTGCGCCACCAGAACTCGGTGACCTTCCCCCTGACGGTGACCTGCTTGGATTCGTCGTACGACGCCGCGGTGCCGTGGTGTCCGGAGACAGGAGTGTTCACCGCGCCGGCAAGCAGGATGGCCAGCACGGCGAGTCGCATGCGTGTGTGGAGTGTTGTCATGTTTCGACCCCAGACTGAATCACGCGACGGTCGTCACGCGATCGCGGATCGCGGACCGCACCATCGACACCGTGAAGACACTGCCGCGGCCCGGTTCACTTCGAACGTCCAGGCGGGCTCCGTGCTGTTCCGAGATCTGTCTCGCGATTGGCAACCCCAGTCCCGCGCCGTTGACTTCGCGCGACCGTACCTTGTCGGCGCGCCAGAAGCGTTCGAAGATGTGCGGCAAATCGACAGCCGAAATCCCGACGCCAGTGTCCGCCACCGACAGCGTGACCGTCGAGTCATCGGCGTTCGCCCCGAGGGTGACCGTGCCGCCGGGGGCCGTGTACTTGATCGCGTTGTCAACGAGGATCAACAGGAGTCGTCGCAGCTTCACCTCGCTGCCTCGGACCGGCAGTTCCTCCAGGTCGAGCTCGAGAGTGACGTGGATGCCCTTCGTTCCACCCATCTCCCTCGCCTGGTCGGCCGCGTCGCGCACGAGTGCTCGTGCGTCGATGTGTTCGAACTCGGTGGCCTCCTGCCCTGCGTCGCCGCGGGCAAGCAGCAGCAACTCGTCGATGAGCGCCGAGGTCCGCCGTGATTCAGCCTGAATCTTGTTCAGACTGTCCACCAGTTCGTCGCGCGTGCGCGGCCGCCGCAACGCGTACTGGGCGGCAGTGTAGATCAAAGTCAGCGGCGCGCGCAGCTCGTGCGAGGCGTCGGCGGTGAACTGCTTCGTCCGCTTGAACGACTGCTCAATCCGCTCGAGCATCTCGTTCAGCGTCTCGGATAACTGCTGCAGCTCGTCGCGCGAATCGGGAACCGCCAGCCGTGCGGACAAATTGCTCTCGGTGATCGCACGCGCATCCTCGGTGATGCGCGCCACCGGCGCGAGCGCGCGGCGTCCGAGCCAGACGCCGCAGAGCGTCGCGACGAGCAAGATCACGGCGGTCGAGAGAAGCAGCACTGACCTGAACTTGGTGAGCACCCCTTCGTATTTGGCCTGCGGGTCGGCGGCGGCAAGGATGTAGGTGCGGCCGGCAATCGGCACCTTCTGCCAGGCAATGCGGAACGGAAAATCGCTGGGTCCACTGCTGTCGAACCTGATTTCGGAGCCCAGGTCGAGCGGCGGCTGCGGTGGCACCTTGTGGAGCGACAGCCGGTACGACTGCGCGATCACCGCACCGTTGTCGTCGAACACCTCGTAGAGCTCGCCAAAGTGATAGATGTCCCTGAGCCGCGATTCGAGCTGCGGGTCGTGGTCGCCATTCCCTTCGAGGTATGCGCGCAATCCGATGAGCCGGTAGCGCAGTCCTTCATCGCGCGCGGTGTTCAAACCTGAGCGGATGGCAAACCAGTAGCCCGTCGCCGCGAGCACGAAAATGGCGGTGACCGAACAGAAGTACCAGAGCGCAAGACGGAATCGCAGCGATCGCACGTTCACAGCTCAGGACTCCTCAAGCGGTAGCCAAGGCCGCGTTCGGTGTGAATCACACTCGGACTCCCCTCGCAATCGAGCTTTGCCCGCAGGAAACGGATGAACACCTCCAGGTTGTTGTAGGTCACATCGCGTTGGCCCCAGACCTCCTCGATCAACGTGTCCCGCGCCACCAGACGACCGGAGGCGCGCATCAGGCACTCGAGGATTGCGAATTCCGTCCGGGTCAGTTGAATACGGCGCGTGCCGCGCCAGACTTCGCGCGTCGACACATCGAGCGCAAGGTCCGCGAACCGCAGCGCCTGCGCATCACGTTGTCGCGTGCGCACTCGAATGCGCGCGAGGAGCACGTCGAACGAAAAGGGCTTCGTCAGGTAATCGTCGGCTCCGGACTCGAGCCCCCGAACGATGTCCTCCGGGGCATCGCGCGCCGTCAGCAGCAGAATCGGCGTCTGGATGTGCTGACGACGGAGGCGACGGGTGACCTCGAGGCCATCCATGAACGGCATCATCACGTCGAGCACGATGATGTCGAACGCGCGGAGCTCGGCGGCGCGCAGGCCCGCGGCGCCATCGTGGCAGACCGAAACCGCATGCCCCTCGTCCTGGAGTTCCCGGCGGACATACTCCGTCACCTCGACGTCGTCATCGACCAGCAAGATGCGCATCCCCGCGACGTGGGTCAAGGATTGATGCGCAACCTGAAAATTCCCTGAAATCGCCATCAATTGCCTTTTCGGAGCCGCATGATGATCACGTCGCGATGGCTGAGGACGACGTCGCCGTCCTGGTTGAGGAGCTTCATCAAGGCCGTGACGACGCCGCGATCGGGTTTGGACGCCGACGGCCGCTTCGCGACCCACGTGACCTCGAGCCACAGTTCGTCGCCGGGTCGCACGGGCTTGTGAAAACGCACCTCGTCCCAGCCGCCGGCCGCAATGACGCCATCCTGAATCGGGACGCGGTGCAGCAGCAGCGTACGAATCGCGAGCGTGTGCGAGCCGGAGGCGGTCAGCCCTCCAAACATGGTCTGCTTCGCAGCCTGTTCGTCGATGTGAACCGGCAGCGGGTCCCAACGGCGGGCGTAGCTCACGATGTCGTCAGTGTCGACTCGATAGCTGCCGACGCGCACGGTGGTTCCGAGCTCGATGTCCTCGTAAAACACGTGAACCCGGATCATATGATGGTCGCCGATGAAGGCTCCGCTCCTCATCGTCGGCGGCGGGATTGGAGGGCTGGCGACCGCGCTCGCGGCGGCACGGGCCGGCCGTCTCGTGCACGTCATCGAAAAGTCACCAGAGTTCACCGAAATCGGCGCGGGCCTTCAGCTCGCGCCCAATGCGACCCGCGTGCTCGATCGACTTGGCGTGCTGGAGAAGGTCCTCGAGACCGCGACGTTTCCGAGCAAGCTGCTGATGATGGATGCGGTAACCGGTCTACCGCTCACCCACCTCGATCTGGGAGAAGCCTTCCGCGCTCATTATGGCTACCCGTACATCGTCATGCATCGAGGCGACCTCCTCGCCGCCGAACTCGCGGCGTGCCGATGCGAGCCGTCGATCACGCTTCACAGCGGACGTGAAGCGATCGCAATCGAACAGGATGGGGATGCCGTTCATGTCACCTGCCACGACGGAGCGTCGTTCGACTGCGAAGCCGTCGTGGGTGCCGACGGCCTCTGGTCGCGTGTGCGCAGGACGGTTCACGATGACGGCGACCCGATCTGCGCGCAGTACGTCGCGTATCGCGGCACACTTCCCTTGAGCGATGCACCGCCCGAGACCGACCTCCACAACATGACAATCTGGGTCGGGCCGGAAATGCATTTCGTTCAGTACGTGATCCATGGCGGGACGCTGTTGAATCAGGTCGCCGTGTTCCGCAGCCACCGGTACAGGCCCGGGTGCGATTATCTCGATGACTGGGGCACGCCGGACGAACTCGACACCGCCTTCGCACCGTTGTGTCCGGTCGTCCGCAATGCCGTTCGTTTTATGCGGCGCGATCGGCGATGGCCGATGTTCGATCGGCTGCCCATTCCGTCGTGGACGAGCGGACGTATCACTCTGCTTGGCGACGCCGCCCATCCGATGCTTCAGTACATCGCGCAGGGTGCCTGTCAGGCATTGGAAGACGCCGTCTGCCTCGGCAATGCTCTCGTTCGGCATTCCGGCTGGCGCGATGCGTTCCTGGCGTATGAGGCGGAGCGAATCCCCCGAACCGCACGGGTTCAGCGGACCGCCCGCTTCTTCGGCGAGTTCAAACACCTCGACGGCGTCGGGCGATCGGTGCGTAACGCGCTGCTCCTGAAGCGGTTACCGGATGATTTCGAGTATTTCGATTTTCTGTACGGCGCCGTTTTTTGAGTTGTCGATTTCCGGGAGCCTCATTCGACATATCCATGAAGGCTGCGGAAGACCCAAGAACTGAGGAGGCAACGATGAGATTCCTATCGATTTACAAGAGCGCCGAAACCGGCGTTCCCCCGAGCGCCGAGTACATGGCGACGATGCAGCGACTTGTTGAGGAAGGGATGAAGGCGGGCTGGCTGGTGGCTACGGAAGGGTGCCTGCCGAGTGCCCTTGGCGCGCGGGTTCGCTCGTCCGGCGGCAAGCTGAGCGTCACCGATGGACCATTCGTCGAATCAAAAGAAGTCATCGGCGGCTTCGCCATCCTCGAAGCCAGCTCGAAAGAGGAAGCGATCCGGCTGGCCAAGGATTTCCTGAAGGTGGCAGGTGACGGCGAGTGCGAGCTCCGGCAGATCTTCACTGCCTCCGACGGAACAGCTGATTGTTCCGACGTTCACGCTCAGCTGGCCGAGCAGTTTACGGCACGGTGAGCGGTTCGACGCTACGATCGTGGACGTGAACCTGTTGACGATCCCGGCGTTCGCCACACGGGACACGATCCACGTCGTCGTCGAATCGCCGCGAGGCTCTCACCTCAAGCTGAAGTACGACCCGCGGTGGGAAGCGATGGGGATTTCGCGCCCGCTCCCGGTCGGATTGACGTTCCCGTTCGACTGGGGATTCGTGCCCTCGACTCGGGGGCCCGATGACGATCCGGTCGATGCCTTCGTGATGTGGGACGTCGCATCCTTTCCAGGCGTCGTCGTCGAGTGTCGGCCGCTCGGAGTTCTGAAGGTTGAACAGAACGCGGTGAATTTCGATCGTTCTCGACGCGTCCGAAATGATCGAATTCTCGCACTGCCGACGACGGCGCGCCGCGAGAGCGGATGGTCGAAGGTTGGCGACATCGCGGAGCGAATCCGGGACGAGTGCGTTCAGTTCACACTCGCCGCCGCGGCGCTCGAAGGTAAAGACCCGACAGTAATGGGATGGGGGGAGCCTCGCGACGCGATGATGCTTCTGAACGACGCCATTTTGACGCCCATCGCGCGGCCCTGACATCGGCGTCGCCGCGAAGGTCAGTACTTGCGAGCGTAAAAACCCCGCCGATACGCATATCGACGTTCCTCGAGTCCTGTAGTTACAATCTGCCGCGCGTCTGCGGCGCTCTCGTGGAACAGAGGAGGCTCAATCATCATGAACAAGGGATATGACGTCATCGTGGTGGGAGCCCGCTGCGCGGGATCGCCGACGGCGATGCTGCTCGCTCGCAAAGGTTATCGCGTGCTCGTCGTCGATCGCGCGACCTTTCCGAGCGATACGATTTCCACTCACGTGGTGCATCCACGGGCGGTTGCCGCCCTGGCGAGGTGGGGGTTGCTGGAACGCCTCACAGCAACGGGCTGTCCGCCCATTCACACCTACACGTTCGATTTCGGTCCCTTCACGATTGCCGGCTCGCCCGGTACGCAGGACAGTCCGGTTACGTACTGCCCCCGGCGAACCGTCCTCGACAAGCTCCTGTTTGATGCCGCATCAGAGGCAGGCGCGGAGATGCGGGAAGGATTCACGGTCGAAGAGATCCTGATTGAAGATGGCCGGGTGTCGGGCATCACGGGACGATCGAGAAGCGGAGCTGTGACAACCGAGCGTGCACGGGTGGTCGTTGGAGCTGATGGCCGCTATTCCGTTGTCGCGGAGGCGGTCCATCCCACTCAGTACAACGAAAAGCCGCAGCTGCTCTCGGCGTACTACACGTATTGGAGCAACCTGCCGATCGATGGGCACTTCGCCACGTATATCCGACCATACCGCGGCTTCGCTCTCGCGCCCACCAACGATGGGCTCACGCTCACGGTTGGCGGGTGGCCGTTCTCAGAGTTCGAAGCGAACAAGAAGGACGTCGAGGGAAATTTCCTGAAGATGTTCGATTCCGTGCCTGAACTTGCGGAGCGTGTCCGCAGCGCCAAACGCGAGGCGCCGTTCGCGGGCGCCGCCGTGCTCAACTACTTCCGGAAGCCGTTTGGACCCGGATGGGTGCTGGTTGGTGATGCGGGCTACAACCGGGATCCCATTACCGCGCAGGGTATCAATGACGCGTTTCGTGATGCGGAACAGTGTGCGGCCGCTCTCGATCGAACCTTCAGCAGCGCTGAGGCGTTCGATGCAGTGATGGGCGCCTATCAACGAGGGCGGGACGAGCACGTGATGTCGATGTACGAGTTCACATGTCAGCTGGCCACGCTGAACCCGCCGCCTCCGGAGATGCAGCAGCTGTTCGCGTCGATCGCCGGCAACCAGCAAGCGATGGACCGATTCGTTCAGATGAACGCCGGAACGATTTCGCCGGCGGAGTTCTTTTCTTCACCACACGGCGCCGCTTGCACGTGAGATCACCTTTCGCCGAACAGACCGGAATAGTCGACAAACGGTTCAGGGAAACGGCGGGCGGCGTCGACCTGCAGGAATGCGAGAGCACGAAGGCTGACGCCGCGCGCCTCGGCAGTGTGAACCGTCGCCGGCGCCGCTACTTCCGGGCGTACTTCCGCAGCGCCATGCCTCCGGTCAGCGACCCGTAGACGTTCCCTGCAGCGTCAGCAGCCACGTTCTCCTGCGATGGCATGGCAGCGGTCTCCGGGATGAACGTCGTGACCTTGCCGTCTTTGATGCTGCCGATGCGAATCCCGGGCATGAAACCGGGATTGTTTTGCGGGTCGGACTGGTGATCCGCGACGTACAACGTGTCGTTGCGGTCGATGAACAGTCCGCTCGGCCGTCCGAACTGTCGCCACTCCTCGAGGAATTTGCCGTCCTGATCGAAGATCTGGATGCGGTTGTTGCCGCGATCGCCGACGAAGAGTCGCCCGCGCGAGTCCATCGCTAGTGCGTGCGGGCCCTGCGCGTCGAAGTCACCCGGCGCGCTCCCCTTCTTGCCCCACGTCTTGATGAACTTCCCATCCTTCGAGAACTTCACCACGCGCGCGTTCGACATGCCGCCGTGGCCGTCACCGACGAAGATGTCACCGTTCGGCGCCACGAGCACGGCCGACGGCATGTTGAAGGTGTCTGGACCGTCGCCGGCAACGCCGGCCTTGCCGAGCGTCATCAGGAGCTTCCCGCCCGGACTGAACTTGAACACCTGATGCCCTTTGCCGTTGCGGCGTGGATCCTTCCCATCCGGCCCTTCACCGTCGGTCACCCACACGTTGCCGTCGCGGTCGATGTGAATGCCGTGCGGCCGCACGAACATCCCGGCGCCGAAGCTGGTGACCAGCTTGCCTGACGCGTCGAACTTCGAAATCGGCGCGAGATCAGAGCCTACACAGTACTGATCGCCGCAGCGATCGAAGGTCCAGATGCTCTTCCCGTCGCGATCCACGGTGATGCCGGCTGTCGAGCCGATTTTTCTGCCCGCCGGAAGCTTGAAGAAGCCTTCGACCAGCTGGTAGGAAGGCCCTTCTGACGAAGCGTCGTGGGCAATCGCGAGAACCACGACGGCGACAATCGCGAGCTGCTTTTTCATCATCATCTCCCGCTCGTTGAAGGTTGAGCCTTCTCCTGCCCGCCCCAGAATCGCTGGATATTCGCCAGGTCGCGGTTGCTCTCACAGAGATGCTCGAGCAATTCGGTGTCGGGCAGCAGCGTGAAGCGCATCGTATCCGCTTTCCACGGTCGCGTGTAGGCTTTCGGGTCGTCTATCGTGACCTCGATCTGCAGATGGCCGAAGTCGATCCGGCGAAAACGCTCCGTCACCTTCAGCGCGTCGGTGTGAGGATGGCCGTTGTTGTCGAGCCAGCTTCCTTCTTTGAAACCAGCCGTATCAACCACCAGCGTGTCGCCTGCCCATCGTCCGATCGAGTAGCCGTACCATGCAGGATCAGGATCAACGGGCAATGCTCTGCCGTCGGTGTGGATCTGACGATATTTATGGAATTCCTCGAACAGCACCATGGTCACGGTCGGCGTCTGCAGAACCTTGAACGGGAGCGGCGCGGTGACGGCGTCGGGCGTGCCATGCGGCATGCAGAACACAGGCGGCCGTTCAAAGCCGCGGGTGTCCATGCGGTGTTTGTAGATCTCTGCCGCCCACGGCAGCATCGGCGCTTCGACGCCCTCAGGCAGCAGATTGTTGTTCCATCGCGGATCGTCGACCTTCCAGATACCCGACAAATCTGGTTTGCCGTCGGACGTCTTGGGCGTCGGCGCGCTGAGGTTTGGTCTTCCGTCGGGAGTACGAGGCGTGCCTGGCAGTGGCAGCGACAGCCACTGCGCGGACGCCGAACCGGCTACTGCGAAGATCAGAAACGTCGCCGCGCCGAGGGCAATTCTCATTGCGGTACGTCAGCGCTCGAGTCCCCCAATTGCTTTCCATCTGGAAGGATCAGGGAAACGAACTGGCCGCCAGCCTTGCCTTCCCTCAACGGATGAACGGTCGCCTTCACCTTCATGCCCGGGGTCAACGTTTTCGCAGTCCAGCCCTGTCGAAGCAGACCGCCGGGCCCGCCAAGCTCGATCGGCCACTCCGCGGTTTGACCGTTCGCATCGGCAACGGTGAGGTAAATCCAACTGTGGGGATTGGTCCACAGGAATTGCCTGACGGTGCCTTCAACCGTCACGGTCTTTGACGCATCGAACATCGCCGTCGAATGATGAGCGGCGGCTGGCATCGCCGCGACAGCAATGGCCATCGCTGCAAGAAGAGGCGTTGTGATTCTCATCGCGGACAGAATCATTCGAGCACCTTAAGATTCGCTGAAGATCAAAAATCCGGCGTTGCTTCCTGCGGTACGGGATCGAGGCCCAGGTCGAAATGGTCGTCGTTGCCCGCCGCACAAATCTGGTCCATGTCGTTCAACGGCCTGTTGGGCAGCAGAAATCGCGGGCGTCTTCCGCCCCACGGCCTGTAGAACGTGTCCGGGTCATCGACGGTAAACGACGTGTCCAACCCTTTGCCGCCGTTGATCACGCGGTAGCGCTCCACCACGTGAATCTTGGTGGTGTGGGGCGTCCGGTAGGCGTCTACGGCGCTCTTATCGTTCTGGCCGACGGTGTCGACGATCAAGGTGTCGCCGTCGTAGCGGCCGACGGATTCGCCGTACCAAGTAAGCGGTGGGTTCTTCGAGTGCGGAACGTTCATATACACGTGCCGCACACGCCAGCCGTTGTACATGACGACTTCGTCCGGCGTCTGGATGAAATAGAGCGGCTGCGGCACCTCCAGGATGCCGGGCACGCCGAGCTCCCAGCATCTTGCGTGGCGCGCTTCGACGTTCCGACCCGCCAACGCGAGGGCGTTTTGTTTCTTCACCACTTCGAGCGCCCACGGCTTCAGGTTTCGCGCGGCCTCGCTGTCCAGCCCCGCGATCCGCACGGTGCTCGGCTTGCCGATTTCGCGCATGCCGTTGTTGAAGAACGGATGCGCGGGATCGTCGGTAATCGGGCCGATGCCGCTCTCGGGCGGCAGCAACTGATTGGACTCGCGAATCTGGAGATAGGCCGTCACCTTATCGGGCGGAACGCCGCGCGCGAGCGCTGCCTGAATCTGTTCGGGACTATTGAGGTAATCCGCGGGCAGATACGACTCGGGTGGCGCGAGCGTCCTCCCTCCGATGCCACCGCTCCAACCGGATCCATAGGGCAGCATCAACGGTGGGATCGCGGTGCTCTGCGCTGCGGCAAGGTGCGTGGCGAGCACGAGTAATGCCCCGCAGAACGCCGCGCCCAGAGCGGCGGCAACCCGCACCTTGGACTTCGAACTGACTGACATCACGTCTCGCATCTCAAGGAAAACGCCTTTGTGCACGCGCCGCCCGCACTTCGGAGATGCCCTTTACGTGTGATATGTCGCGATGCTTGTCGCCGCAGGCGTACTCCTGGAGACGCAAACCCCTTCGACGCTCGTAGACGAAGCGCGCCTGCCAATCCCGGGAGTAATACGCCGGATCATGAATGGTGACGACATCCTCGAGCTGATTGCCCATTCTTCGGATGCGCTCGGTCGTCATCAGCTGATCGCTGTGCGGAAGCCCGCTCGAATCCAGAAACGTCTGATCGTTGAAGCCGATAGCCTGGACGACGAGCGTGTCACCTTCGTAGCGTGCGGTTCCGTATCCCGCATACGTCGGATCCGCCGACGCCTTGTCGTAGCTTGGCAGCGGCACGTTCAGTCCCACCACTCGCACCTGGTTGTTCAGTTCGTGGACGAACGTCACCTGCCCTGGAGGCAACTGGAACAGCTGGAACGGATAGGGCGTCGCCAGCAGTCGAGGAACGCTATCAGGCAAACAGTACTTGCGAGTCGGATCCTGCAACGAACCATCCCGCAGCCCCGATCGATTCTTCTCGTATGCGGTCTTGCCAGCGTCGTTCAACGGCGGAGCACCGCCGCCGACAACGGGGGCGGTCCGATAGTAGATCGTCGCCCAATATGTACCGGCGAGATCGGGAACGGCACTCCCCGGGCCCTGTGCGCTCGCCGGCATTCTGGCAAGGGCAGCGCTCGTAACGACGACAAGCGCAAAAACGGGAACGCGCATCAGAAGGTAAACCGCGCGGCCACTTCCGCCTGCCGCTTCGGCCCGGCCGACGTGCTGGTGCCGAATGCGGGCGACAGCGCGTTGGTCGTCCACTGCCCCAGGATGTTCGTCCGGTTCAACACGTTGAACACCTGCGCGATGAGCTCGACCCGCCGGCTTCCGTTCAGTCGAATCGATTTGCTGGCGCGGATGTCGAGCGACTTCAACTCGTTGGTGCTGAACGTCGGCGAGACCGGTACCAGCCCGTTCATGGCCCGCCATGCATTGACCGCCGCCAACATGGCGGCATCGTTGTCCCGGTTGAACACGTTGCGCGTCGTCCCCGGCACGTAATCGGTCACGGCGTTATCGCCATTGAGGTCAACACCAGCGGTCGCGCTGAACGGCATCGTCGAACGATACGTGAAAACGCCACCGAGCGTGACGTCGCCGGGAAGCATGAACGAAGCGCTGGCCACGAGCGTGTGACGACGGTCGCTGTTGTTCGGCCCCTCGTCGTAATCGAGGTGCGCCGTGTCGGTCACGGCCGACTGTGCGCCGCCCTGGTTCGAGTTATTCACGGTGCCATTGGTGGACGCGAGCGTGTACGAGACCAGGTACATATAGTTGCGAGCGAGCCGCTTCTCGAGGCGGACGAGCATCGCTTTGTAATCGATGAAGCCGATCGACTGATATTGGAGCACACGCGCGAATTGCGGCAGCGGACGCGCGCCGGTCGCGACAAACGTGTTCGCGGCAACCGAGTAGCTGCCGGGGCGGGCGTTGACGTCACGCGTCATCGCTGCGTTGGTGAGGTGGTTGTAGACGCCGTCGACGTGCAGCGCCAGCTCCGAGGTGAGCGCCTGCGACACGCCGCCCGTATAGGCCACCGACTGCAGATTCTCCATGTCATTCGCGTTCACGGTGATGTTCTGCGGGGCGGTCGAGACGAAGGTGAACGGATCGCGGCCGCCGTAGGGATCGGGATAGGTCGGGTTGGTGATCGTCGCATTCGGCTGACGGAAGTTCTGCAGCTCGGCGTTCGAGTTGAGGATGCTGTTCGGGTTGTAGTAGATGCCGTAGTCGGCGCGCACGACCGTC
>Ga0068857_100002853_pt1 | contig 14207 bp, 15 predicted proteins | sample KBSCornC72_FD_66591 | JGI IMG/M metagenome (GOLD analysis project Ga0068857, IMG submission 66591) | Corn rhizosphere microbial communities from Kellogg Biological Station, Michigan, USA - KBS Corn C7-2 | ecosystem: Host-associated > Plants > Roots > Rhizosphere > Soil ...
CGTTCTACGACGCTTACGGCGACCAGGAATGGACGCGCTTCGACGACGGGCGCACGCCGCGACCGAGCCTCGAAGTCCACTTCGAGCAGCTTCGCCGCTTCGTCGAGCCCGGCGACCGCGTGCTCGACATCGGCGCCGGCCCGGGCCGCTTCACGATCGAGCTGGCGCAGCTTGGTGCCGACGTCAGCGTGGCCGACGTCTCACCCGGGCAGCTCGAGCAGAACGAGCAGCGCGTCGCCGCGGCCGGGCTCGAGGAGCGGATCGTCGAGCGCGTCGCCGCGGACGTCCTCGACCTCGGAGCCTGGGCGGACGGGACGTTCGACGCGACGGTCTGCTTCGGCGGCCCGCTTAGCTACATCCTCGACGGCGCCGAGCCGGCAATCGCCGAGCTCGTCCGCGTGACGAAACCGGGCGGACACGTGCTCGTGTCGGTCATGTCGCTCGTCGGCACCTTCACCCACTTCCTGCCGATCGTGCTCGACCTCGTCCGTCGTGACGGCGTGCCGAAGAACGACGACATCGTCCGCACAGGGCTCCTCTCCGACGAGCCGGACTACGGCCACCTGCCGATGAAGCTCTTCCGCTGGAGCGAGCTCGAGGCGCTGCTCTCCCGGCACGGGACGATCGTCGCGTCCTCGGCGGCGGGGCTTCTGCCATCGGCTGACGTCGACGAGCCGGAGCTCGCGGAGTTCCTCGTCCGCACCGAGCTCGCGCTGGCCGAAGAGCCGGGGGCGCTTTCCTGCGGCCAGCACATCCTCGCCGTGCTCAGGAAGGACGCATGAAGGCGCTCGCGATCTACCTCATGGCCGGACGGGACACGCCCGAGCTGGCAGAGGCCGCGGTCGAGGGCGGTGCCGACCTCGTCGAGCTCGGCTTCCCGTTCTCCGATCCGCTCGCGGACGGACCTGTCATCCGCCAGGCCGCCGAGCGCGCGCTCGCCGAGGGAATGCGCACGGCCGCCTGCCTCGAGTGCCTCGCCGACACGCGAGGGCGGGTCGACGTCCCGCTCGTGCCGATGACGTACTCGTCGCTCCTCGAGGCGTACGGCTACGAGCGCTTCGCCGCCGATGCCGAGGCGGCCGGGGCCACGAGCCTCATCGTCGCCGACCTCCCATCGGGCGAGCGGCCGGACGTGCGCCGCATCCAACTCGTTGCACCGACTTCGACCGACGAGCGGCTGGAGCTGGCCGCCGACCAGACGGACGGCTGGCTCTACCTCGTCACACTGACCGGGACGACCGGGGCCCGCGCTCGCCTCTCCCCTACCCTCGCGGGCCTGGTCTCCCGGGCGCGGGCCGTGACCGACGTCCCCCTGTACGCCGGCTTCGGGATCGCGACGCCGAAGCACGCACAGGCCGCCGCGGCGCTCGCGGACGGCGTCGTCGTCGGCACGCGTGCGGTCGAGGTCGCCGAGGAGGGGCCTGCGGCGCTCCGCGACTACGTACGCTCGCTCCGCACCGCCATCGACTCCGCCGTCCCGGCGATAATCGACTGATGCGGATCTTCTCCGGCATCCGATCGACCGGCGACAAGACGCTCGGCAACTACAGCGGCGGGTTCCGCCAGTACGTGGCCACGCAGGAGCAGGGCGACGCCTTCTTCTGCGTCGTCGACCTCCACTCGATCACGACCATGCTCGACCCGGAGGTGCTGCACGAGTCGACGCTCTCCGTCGCCGCCTGGCTGTTCGCGACCGGGCTCGACCCGGACCGTTCGACCGTCTTCGCGCAGAGCCACGTGTCGGCACACGCCGAGGCCGCCTGGCTGCTCGGGGCGGTCACGAGCTGGGGAGAGCTCCGCCGGATGACGCAGTTCAAGGAGCGCTCCGACGAGCAGGACTTCGTCTCGGCCGGACTCTTCAACTACCCGGTTCTGATGGCGGGCGACATCCTCCTCTACGAGGCCGACATCGTCCCGATCGGAGACGACCAGCGCCAGCACCTCGAGCTCGCGCGGAACATCGCCGAACGCTTCAACGGTCGTTTCGGCGAGACGTTCAAGGTGCCCGAAGGCGTGTACCCGGAGGAGGGGGCCCGGATCAAGAACCTGCAGGAGCCCGAGCGGCTCATGTCGACCTCGCGCGGCGCGCCCCAGGGCGTCGTGCGCCTGATCGACCCGCCGGACGTGATTCGCAAGAAGTTCAAGACCGCGGTCACGGACTCGGGCACGGAGGTGCGTCACGACCCCGAGGAGAAGCCGGGCGTCTCGAATCTGATCGAGATCATGGCGGTCGCGACCGGGCGTCAGATCCCCGAGGTCGAGGCGCAGTTCGACGGGCAGGGCTACGGCGCGTTCAAGGAAGGCGTCGCCGAGTCCGTGGTCGAGCTAGTCGCGCCCATCCAGGAGCGCTACAACGCGCTCCGCGCGGACGAGGGCGAGCTGCGGCGGATGCTCGCGCTGGGCGCGGACAAGGCCCGGGAGGCGAGCGCGCCCATCCTCGAGACGATGTACGAGCGCATGGGCTTTGTTCGGCCTTAGCGGCCGGACCGCAGGGCTTTTCGCCGGGATACTCGGGCTGTGCGTCGTCACCGGCGCGCTCCACTTCGCGGGCGCGTCTCCGGTGGCCGTGTTTTTGGTCGCCGCGGCGGCCCTGGCCGGGCTCGCGTGGGTGATCGGGATCGCGACCGAGGCCGTGGGCTCGCGCTTCGGCGCGGCGCTGACCGGCGTGCTGCAGTCGACGCTCGGGAACCTGCCGGAGCTGTTCGTCGTCCTCTTCGCGCTCGCTGCCGGCGAGGTCGTCGTTGCGCAGACGTCGATCCTCGGCTCGCTGTTCGCGAACGCGCTGCTCGTGCTCGGCGGCGCGATCGTGGCGGGCTCGCTGACCGCATCGGACGGCGTGATGCGCTTCCGAAAGCGACTCCCCAACGACACGGCGACGCTGCTCCTGCTCGCCGTCTTCATCATCGTCCTGCTCGGCCTCTCGGACACGGTCGGCGACCGCGCGAGCCAGCACGAGGTCGCGATCTCGGTCGTCGGAGCCGTGTGCCTCCTGGCCGTCTACGGGGTCTGGCTCTGGAGCTACCTGCGGAGCGATCGCGGTGAGCCCGCGCTCGAGGAGGGAACGCACGTGCCGTTTTCCTTCACGACGGGCCTCATCGTGCTCGCGGTCGCCGGCGTCGGCGCTGCGCTCGTCTCGGACTGGTTCATCAACGCACTCGACCCCGCCGTCGAAGCACTCGGCATCTCGAAGGCCTTCACGGGGATCGTGATCGTCGGGATCGCCGGCAACGCCGTCGAGAACATCGTCGGCATCACGCTCGCGGCGAAAGGTCGCTCCGATCTCTCGATCTCCGTGATCAAGAACTCGGTCGCGCAGATCGCGGCCTTCCTGTTCCCCGTGCTCGTGCTGATCTCGCTCTTCTTCGAGAATCGGCTGACGTTCGTGCTCTCACCGGTCTACATCGGCGCGCTCGCGCTGACGGCGATCGCGGTCTGGCAGATCACGGGTGACGGCGAGGCGGTGGCGTTCGAGGGTTGGGCGCTCGTTGCGATCTACATCGTGCTCGCCGTGCTCACGTTCTACGAGTGAGCTCGCGGAGCGACGCGACCTCGGCCTCGGTCAGCTCACGCCAGTGTCCCGGTTCCAGCCCGTCCACGATCAGACCGGCGTAGCGGCTGCGGTACAGGCGGGTCACGGGATGGCCGACGGCCTCGAGCATCCGCTTGACCTGGTGCTTGCGGCCCTCGTGGATCGAGAGCTCGATGCGTGACGGGGCGAGCCGGCGCACGCGGGCGGGCGCCGTCGGGCCGTCGTCGAGCTCGATGCCTTGTTCGAGCCTCGCGAGCGTGTCGTCCGAGGGCTCGCCCTCGACCTCGGCCTCGTAGACCTTCTCGACCTCGTAGCGCGGGTGCGCGAGGCGATGCGCCAGGTCGCCGTCGTTCGTGAGGAGCAGCACCCCGGTCGTGTCGGCGTCGAGCCGTCCGACCGGGACGACGCGCGACGCGTGCTCGACGAGGTCGACGACCGTGGGCCGACCGTGCGGGTCGCTCGCGGTCGTGACGACGCCCGGCGGCTTGTGGAGAAGGACGTACGCGAGTGCTTGCGGAACGAGGTGCCGACCGTCGAGGTCGACGACGTCTCCTTCCTTGACGTAGGTGCTGAGGCCGGCAGTGACGCCGTTGACCCGGATGCGGCCGCGCTTGATCAGCTCGTCGGCGCCGCGCCGCGAGGCGATGCCGGTGCGCGCAAGGTAGGCGTTCAGGCGCATTCCAGAAGTTTCACTCTTGCCACGATTCCGTCACCCACGCGTGCGAATTTCCAAACTAGGATCGCATTGGGGAGGAGGTTGGGGGTACCGGAGTTGAGGGGGCGCGGGTGTCAACCCGGACGAGGTGCACGCCGATAGGGCTCCGTGCCATGAGCATGATGGGCAACTTCCGCGCCGTGTCCGAAGACGAGCTTCAGGCGCTCTTTGCCGAGCCGTCCCGCGTCGAGCAGCTCCTCTACGCGAGCTTCTTCGGCGGCAGCTCGAACGGCAACGGCAACGAGCTCGACGTCGACAAGTCCTGGCATGGCCTCCACTTCCTGCTCACCGGCAGCGCATGGGAGGGGACGTTCCCGCTCAACTTCATCGCGTCAGGCGGTCAGGAGGTCGGCGACGACCTGGGCTACGGCCCGGCCCGGGGCTTGACCGGCGGCGAGGTGCAGCAGATCGACGCGGCCCTTCAGGAACTCCCGCCCGCCGAGCTCGTGCAGCGCTTCGACGCCGACCGGATGACCGAGCTCGAGATCTATCCGTTTGGCTGGGCCCACGATCCCGACGGCGAGCGCGAGTACCTCCTCGAGTACTACACCGATTTGCGCGCCTTCGTCCGCCGCACAGCAGAGCGCGGCGACGCCCTGCTCGTCTACCTCAGCTAGGCCGGCCGGCGCTCGGCGAGCGTTTCGAGCCGCCCGCGCAGCTGCTCGGCGTCGCCGCCGAAGTCGTCCAACCGCGGCAGCGCTGCGAGGCTTTCCAGGCCGAAGACACGCTCGAAGAGCGGCGTGACGCGATACCGCACCGCGCCCAGGTCGCCGCGCCCTGCCTCGGCGATCAACCCTCGCTCGACGAGCCCCGCCACGACCGAGTCAACGGCCACTCCGCGCCAGCGCGCGATCTCGGGGCGTGAGCACGGCCCGAGGTAGGCGACGACCGCGAGCGTCTCGAGCGCCGCGTGCGACAGGTTTCTCTCGACCGGACGTTCGAAGAGCCGCCCACACGCCTCCGCCGCCTCACGCGACGCGCGGAACGCCCAGCCTCCCGCGACCTGCTCGAGCACGATCCCGCTCCGACCCTCGCGATAGCGCTCCCCGAGCAGCCCCAGCGCCGTCTCGACGCGCTCGGCCTCGTCGGCGCACGCCTCGACCAGGGCATCCACGGTCAACGGCTGCGACGCGACGACCAACAGCGCCTCGATCGTCCGGGCGAGCGAGTCGAGCGGGTTGGCCTGGATCAGGCGGAGCGGACGTTCCATGCGACCTCCTCTTCGACGACTTCGCGGGACACGCGAATCGGGGCGAACGGCGCCGCCTGCTCGAGCGTGATCTCGCCGGCCCGCCGCAGCTCGAGCAGCGCGAGAAACGCAACCGCCTGCTCGACCCGCGTCAGCCCGGCCACCTCGTGGTCGAAATCGAACCGGTGGCGGCGGCCGAGCACGGCCCGGAACTGCTCCAGGAACCGCGAGACCGGCGGGAACCGCAGCTCGAGATGCGCGAGCGAGACCTCGGGCGGCTCGGCGACCAACGCCTCCAGAAGCGCCACGAGCGAAGCCGGATCCTGCTGCGCCAATCTCCGCTCGCCGCGGGGCGCCAAGGGAGCGGGCCCGAGCCGGAAGAAGCGGTCGCGCTCCGACGCAAGCCTCTCGGCGAGCCATTCCGCCGCGCCCTTGATCCGCCGGTACTCCTCGAGCCGCCGCGCCAGCTCCTCGGCTGCCTCGCCGGGCTCAAGATCCTCGAGCTCCGCCTCGCCCGCAAAGAGCCCGCGCGCCTTCAGCTCGAGCAGCGCCGCGACCAGGACGAGGAACTCGCCGCACGCGTCGAGATCGAGCTCCTCGCGCTCGGCGAGCCGCTCCACGAACGCGAGCACGATCCCGGCCACGTCCACCTCGGCCAACGGCAGCTCCTCCCGCAAGACCAGGGTCAGGAGCAGGTCGAACGGGCCCTCGAACGCGTCGAGGTCGAGCTCGAGCTCGCGAACGCTCATCGCGGTTGGAACGCTAGTTTCCCGGTCGGACGCGGCCACGTGGAATGGCCATCTTCGGCCCGCGGTCGCCCTCTTCCTCCGGCGACTTTCGCCGCCACGACTTCCCGTCGAAGAACTGCCACCAGATGAAGAACGCCGTCGACACGATGAACACGACCAGCGAGACCCAGGCATTCAACCGCAGTCCGGCGAACTCGTGCGCGGGATCGATCCGCAGCAGCTCCTCGAAGAACCGCCCGAACGTGTAGAAGGACACGTAGAGCGCGAACAAGCCCGGCGCGCGGATCCGCCACCGCCAGTCGATCAAGAGCAGCACCCCGACCATCGACAAGTCGTAGATCAGCTCGTAGAGGAAGGTCGGATGGAAGGTCGCGTACTGCTCGTAGCCCTGCACGCGGTGGTCGACGTCGATCTCGAGCCCCCACGGCAGGTCGGTCGGCTTCCCGTACAGCTCCTGGTTGAACCAGTTGCCGATCCGCCCCACGCCCTGAGCGAGCAAGAGGCCGGGCGCCACCGCGTCCATCATCTTGGTCACGCTCTCGCCGGACCGGTAGACGACGATCGCGCCCGCGATGCAGCCGAAGAGGATGCCGCCCCAGACTCCGAGCCCGCCCTTCCAGACCTCGAACATGCCCTTCCACTTCGGGTCGGGCACCTCGCCCCAGCTCGTGATGTCGTGGTACAGGCGAGCGCCGACGATCCCGAACGCGACGCCCCAGACCGCGACCCGGAAGATCAGATCCCAGTCCCCGCCGCGGTTCACCCAGCGGACGCCCGTGAGCGCCACGCAGCCCGCGATCGCGAGCAGGAGCATCAGCCCGTACATGTGCAGCACGAGCGGACCGATGTCGATCGTGCCGGTGTGCGGCGAGGGGATCGAGGCGAGCACGAGGCAGGGATTCTGCCGTGACGCCTGGACGAGCGCTAGCTAGAGCAGAATCCTGAGCGCCAGATCCGGGGGGCAACCGCGATCGAGCAGCTCGACCGCGACATGAAGATCAACGTCATGTCGCACTGCAAGTCGACCAGCTGCCCGCGGCTCGTACCCGGCACGCTCGAGCTCTTCCGCACGCCACCGCTCGATGCGCTCCATCTCTGTGGGATCCGCCAGGGTGATGTCAGTGACTGCCACGGTGTCCTTTCTCGCCGATTGCCCTCATTGTTCGGTCAGACGACGAGAGCGGATCTCCCTATAGGGGGTGATTTCTACTTTTCACAAAAGTTTTACGACGCGGTGCGCGCGATCCGCAGCGCTTCGGCCTTCGAAAGACCGCCCTCGAGCCGGAGCGTGACACCTCCCTGCTGCCACACGAGCGTGTTCCGGGCGAGACGCGCCTGGGTGTCGTGGAATCGGCCGTCTCGGTCCTGGAACATGACCACGTGCGGGCCTTGGAACCATGCTCCGGCGGTGCCGATCTTGACCCGCTCGACCTCTGTGCCGCCGTCGATGATCTTCTCGATGTAGGCGCGCCCCGAAAGCTCGGTCAGCAGCAACCGGACGTGGGACGGCGTCCCCCAGACGAGGGAGACCTTCCCGCCCGGGATCGATTCGTTCACCCAGACGCTGTCCGGATCGCCGTCCGGGAGGAGCAGCCACGGCGCTCGGCGCTTGGCCTCGTCGAGCGTGATCCGGTGCCCGAGGCCGAGCCCGCCGTTCGCGGGAACGACCGGCAGCTTCTCGACGCGGACGACGCTCACATGCCGCAGTCCGAGCCAGTCGAGGATCGCCGAGCGCGACTGCGGCACGGCCAAGACGGCTGCGATCGCCGCGACCATGAGCACTGCGAGCACGATCGCCACCGGTCGGCGCCAGAGCGGAGCGGGCCGTTCGAGCCGCCGCCGGATCGCCGATGCGAGGTCCGGCGTCTGCGGGAAGTCGAGCTCACCGCCGAGCTGCCGAAGTGCGGTCTCGAGCTCAGCCATACGTTTCCCTCAGGTGCTCGAGGGCCCGCGACGTACGCGACTTGACCGTCCCGAGCCGGACATCGAGCGCCGCGGCGGTCTCCTCCTCCGACAACTCGAGAAAGAACCTGCACGCGATCACGAGCCGCTCCTCCTCGCGCAGCCCGTTGACCGCCTCCAGGAGCCGCTCCCGATCCTCGCCGGCAAGCACGACACCCTCGGGGGACGGAGCCGCGCCCCCCGAGGTTTCTTCGGCGGACGCGCGCAGCGAGAGGGCCGCACGGCGCCCTGCGGAGCGACGGCGATTTCGCGCCTCGTTGGCGACAATCCGAAGCAGCCAGGGCCGAAAGGGCGAGCCCGGACGGAAGCGCCCGAGGGCCCGGTACGCCTTGACGAACGCCTCCTGAGCAGCCTCCTCCGCGTCGCTCGCGTTGCCCGCGATGACGTACGCGGTGCGAAAGGCGATCCCTTGGTGTTCGCGCACGAGCTGCTCATAGGCGTCTTCGTCTCCGCGGCGAGCCCGCTCCACGAGCTCGCTCTCTTCAAGTGGTCGGCTCACCAACTTTTGTTGGAACTACACCGCGATCGCATCTAGGGTTCCCAGCATGTTCGCGAGAGTCGCACGGTACGAGGTCGCACCCGACCGGACACAGGAAGCGATCGACGCGTTCCACGCAGCCGTGGCCGAGCTCGACGGCACGGAAGGGCTCGAGGGCGGCTACGTGTGCGTGGACTACGAGGACGGCGCAATCATGTCGATGACGCTGTGGCAAAACCGCGTGGCGATGGACGAGAGCGAGCGCAAGGCCGCGGGGTTGCGGCAGGAAGCCGCCAAGCGGGTCGACGGCAGGGTCGTGTCGGTGCAGTCCCTCGACGTCGCGATCGAGATCGGCGCAGCAGTCCGCAACTAGTCGGGACAGGCTCAGACGTTCGTGTACTCGAAGTTCGAGTACACCGCGTGCCGCTGCCCGAGGTCCCAGCTCATCTCCGGCAGGTCGACCTGGAACCGCTCGCTCTGCGCGATCTCGCCGTCCCGCCAGATGAAGCCGGTCGTCTTGACGATGCGCACGTCGTTCACGTCGCCCGTCACCGGGTTCGTGAGAGGCGTCATCTGGTTCTCGGTCACGCCTGCGACGGTGACTCGTGAGCGCTTTCCGTCGACGGAGATGTCGATCGTGGCTCGCTCGACCGCGGTCGTCTCGTCCAGCGTCGAATTGAAGATCTCGAACAGCCCGTAGCCCTCCTCCCCGCGCCAGATGCGCGCGAGCGCCTCGTACTGCTCGTCGGTCTGCGTATCGATGTACGCGTGCCCGCGGCCGCCCTTGTCGTGGATCGCCCCCGGCCACCAGAGGGCCCACGAGACCTTCGAGCCGGCGAGGTCGAGCCCGTCCCGCGAGCCCTCCTCGATCACGTGGCTGATGACGGCCTGGCAGTTGCCTTCCGGCGAGCTCGGAAGGCCGCGGAAGTTGCAGCCGCACCCGGGATCGCAATTACAGAACTCGAGGTACGTGCCACGGATCCGCCAATCGGCCACGTCCCGGATTATGTCGCGCGTTTCCGCAGGTGTGTGCCGGGTATCTCCCTCCTCGGAAATCGAACAGGAGGAACTGATGCCAACCTGGGCCTGGATCCTGATCGTCGTCGTCGCAGCGCTGATCGTGCTCGGCGCGATTGCGGCGTGGATGCAACAGCGACGCAGAGCGCAACTCAAGGATCGGTTCGGTTCGGAGTACGACCGGACCGTCTCCGAACGCGGCGAGCGCCGAGCCGCAGAGAAGGAGCTGGCCGACCGCGAGCGCAAGCGTGAGCAGCTCGACATCGTGCCGCTGTCGGCGCAAGCGCAGAAGGAGTACTCGGAAGACTGGCGCGCCGTCCAGGGACAGTTCGTTGACGACCCTGCGGACGCCGTGAACGAGGCCGATCGCCTGGTCACCGCCGTCATGCGCGACCGGGGCTACCCGATCGACGACTTCGACCAGCGCGCCGAGGACATCTCGGTCGACCATCCGGACGTCGTCGAGAACTACCGCGCGGCGCATGCCGTTTACGTCAAGGCGAACGACGGAAACGGCGGTGCCGGCACCGAGGACCTGCGGCAAGGGTTCGTCCACTATCGCGCGCTCTTCAATGAGTTGCTCGAGACGCGCGAGCCAACCACCGAGGAGGCCAAGCGATGACGACCGAACAACGGGACACGACCGAACAAGAGGAGACGGCCGAGCAGCAGGAGTCACCCGAGCTGCAGGAGCAGGCCGAGCATGAGACCAAGGCAAAAGAAGCGGACCGGAGTGAAGAAGCCACGGGGACCGGCGACGACCAGGGACTGTTTCGCGACAACGAGCTCCAAAGCTTCCGGTCGCGTTGGGACGAGGTTCAGGGCCGGTTCGTCGACGAGCCGCGCGAGTCCGTCCAGAAAGCCGATGACCTCGTCTCGGACCTCGTCGACCGGCTGACGAGCGGTTTCGCCGAGACGCGATCCGGCCTCGAGGATCAGTGGAACAAGGGCGAGGATGCCTCGACCGAGGATCTTCGCGTCGCGCTCATGCGTTACCGCGCGTTCTTCCAGCGACTCCTACAGGTCTGAGAGGAGGAGGAGCGATGGCGAACGATCTGTGGACATACCCAGACACCGTCGGCCGACTCAACCTGACGGGCTTCGAGGTCGAAGCGGCGGATGGCTCGATCGGGAAGGTTGACGAGGCGACCCAGGATGTCGGGGAGAGCTACCTCGTCGTCGACACGGGCACCTGGATCTTCGGCAAGAAGGTTCTGCTCCCGGCGGGTCTCGTCCATCGCGTCGATCGCGACGAGGAGAAGGTCTGGGTCGATCGGACGAAGGACGAGATCGAGCAGTCCCCCGAGTTCGACAAGGACAACTACGGCAGCGCCGATTACCGCTCTGCGGTCGGCGGCTACTACGGATCGCGTGAGAGCGACGCGAACCGCGAGACCGAAGAGGAAGGGGTCGGCGACCGCACCTGAGCTCCGCGTCGCGCCGAGGCCCGCCTAGCGATCGGCGAGGCGGGCTTCGGGCCCCTGATCAGAAGTTCGAAGCCGGCCCGCTGCCCTGACTCAGGTGATCGCGGCCTCGCCGAGGAGCGACTTGATCTCGGCGAAGAAGTCCGGCTCGGGCTTCACCCGGTAGTCCGGCCCGAGGGCGAGCGTGGTCTCGCCCTGCGAGGTCGAGATCGCGACGAGCACCGGCGTCTCGCCCGGGAACTCCTTCACGACCGACGCAAGGTGGCGGACGAGGCCCGCCGGGGCACGCGTGGCGTCCACGCGCAGCACGACCTCGCGCCGCTCGGGCGTCGCCTCGAACGGCGTCACCTCGATCGCGATCAGCTTCGTCTCGCCCTCCTGCTTGTGGTCGACCCGGCCCTTCACGACGAGCACCTCGTCCACCTCGAGCAGGTCGCGAGCCGCCCCGTAGACGGAATTGAAGACGACGACCTCGGTCGAGCCGGTCAGATCGTCGAGCCGCATGAACACCATCGGCTCGCCCTTCTTCGTCGTCAGCTGCTTGATCGCGCCCACGATGCCGCCCACGGTCACGACCTCGCCGTCCCGCCGGCGCTCGACCTCGGCCAGCGGTGCATCCGTCTTGCGCCGCAGCTGCTCGCGAATCGACTCCAGCGGATGCTCCGAGACGTACACGCCGAGCGTCTCCTTCTCCAGCCGCAGCAGCTCGTTCTTCTCGTACTCCTCGCCGGTGATCGGCGGGTGCTCGACCTCGAACATCGACTCCTGGCCGAACATCAGCGCCTCCTGCCGCGCCGCGCCCGAGCCCAGCGCTTGCTCCAACGCGTCGAACATCCCCTTCCGCGAAGCACCGGTCGAGTCGAAGGCCCCGCACTTGACAAGCGCCTCCAACGCCCGCTTGTTCACGACCTGCGGATCGACCCGCTCCGTGAAGTCCCACAAGGACGTGTACGGCCCGGACTTCCGGGCGTCGACGATCCGACGCGCCGCGCTGTCCCCCACGTTCTTGACCGCGTTCAGCCCGAACCGGATCTTCCCCTCGACGACCGCGAAGTCGCACTCCGACTCGTTCACGTCCGGCGGCTCGACCTCGATCCCGAGCTCGTGACACGCGCTGACGTAGAAGGGCACGCGGTCCTTCGTGTTCATCACGGACGAGATGAGCGCGGCCATGTACTCGCGCGGATGGTTCGCGCGCAGCCAGGCCGTCCGGTAGGCGATCAGCGCGTAGCAGGCCGCGTGCGACTTCCCGAACGAGTAGTCCTGCGACGACTCCATGTCCTTCCAGAGCTGGTTCGCGACGGCCGGCGTCGTGCCGGACTGCGCGCACCCTTCGAGGAACTTCTCCTTGAGGGACGCCATCAGCGCGTGGATTTTCTTGCCGATCGCCTTGCGCAGGTCGTCCGCCTCGGCCGGCGAGAAGCCCGCGATCCGCTTCGCGATCTCGAGGTACTGCTCCTGGTAGATGCAGATCCCGTGCGTGACACCGGTGATCGCCTCGAGTCGCGGGTCGATGAACGAGACCTGCTCCCGGCCGTTCTTCCGCTTCGCGTACTGCGGGATGTAGCCCATCGGGCCGGGGCGGTAGAGGGCAACGAGCGCGATCAGGTCCTCGAACTCCGTCGGCCGCACGGAGCGCAGCGCCTCGCGCATCCCCGACGACTCGAACTGGAAGACGCCGATCGAATCGCCGCGCGCGAGCATCTCGTACGTCTTACGGTCGTCGAGCGGGATCTTGGCGATGTCGAGCCCCGCGCCGATCAGGTCGACCGCCTGGTCGATGACGTCGAGGTTGCGCAGGCCGAGGAAGTCCATCTTCAGGAGCCCGAGCTCCTCGACGTCCCACATCCCGAACTGCGTGACCGTCTCCTCGCCCTCGCCCTTGCGCTGGAGCGGGACGACGTCGGTCAGCGGCCGGTCGGAGATGACGACGCCGGCCGCGTGGATCGAGTCCTGCCGCACGAGCCCCTCGAGCGGCTTCGCGAGGTCGACGATCTCGCGCACCTGAGGATCGCCGTCGTAGGCTGCCTTCAGCTCCGAGCCGGGTTTCAGGCAGTCGTCGAGGTAGACCTTGACGCCCTCGGGGATGAGCTTCGCGACCTTGTCGACGGTGCCGTACGGGACCTCGAGCACGCGCCCCGCGTCGCGCACCGCGGCGCGCGCCATCATCGTCCCGAACGTGATGATCTGCGCCACGCGGTCGCGGCCGTACTTCTCGCCCACGTAGTTGATGACCTTGTCGCGGCCGGCGACCGAGAAGTCGATGTCCATGTCCGGCATCGACTTGCGCCCCGGGTTCAGGAACCGCTCGAAGAGCAGGTCGTACTTCATCGGGTCGACCTCGGTGATGTCGAGCGCATAGGCGGCGAGCGAGCCGGCCGTCGAGCCGCGGCCGGGGCCGACCGACACGCCGTTCCGCTTCGCGAAGTTGACGAAGTCCCAGACGATCAGGAAGTAGTCGGCGAACCCCATCTCGCGGATCGTCTTCAGCTCGAACTTGAGCCGCTCCTGGATCTCCGGCGTCACGTGGTCGTAGCGCTTCTCGAGGCCCTTCTCGCAGAGCTCGACGAGATAGTCGAACGCGTCGCGGCCCTCGGGCACCGGGTACTTCGGGAGTCGGATCGAGCCCAGCTCGATCTCGACCGAGCAGCGTTCCGCGATGTCGAGCGTCGTCGCGAGCGCGGCCGGATACTCGGCGAAATCGGCCGCCATCTCGGCCGGCGTCTTGAAGTAGAACTGGTCGGTGTCGAACTTCCAGTGCGACGGGTTCTTCAGCGAGTCGCCCGATTGGATGCACAGAAGCGCCTCGTGCGCGCGCGCGTCTTCATGGAGCAGGTAGTGGACGTCGCCGGTCGCGACGAGCGGGAGGCCCGTGCCCTGCGCCAGCTTCGCGAGCTGCGGGTTGATCCGCGCCTGCTCGGCGAGGCCGGCGTTCTGGATCTCGACGTACGTCGACTCGCGCCCGAAGACCTGGACGAGCCGATCGAGGTCGGCCGCCGCATCGGCCTCCCGCGACTCCTCGAGCGCCTTCGAGACACGTCCCGACAGACATCCGGAAAGCGCGATCACGCCGTTCGCATGTGTCTCGAGGAGGCCCCAGTCGACGCGGGGCTTGTAGTAATAGCCCTGCAAATAGCCGGCTGA
>Ga0068857_100002876_pt1 | contig 14160 bp, 19 predicted proteins | sample KBSCornC72_FD_66591 | JGI IMG/M metagenome (GOLD analysis project Ga0068857, IMG submission 66591) | Corn rhizosphere microbial communities from Kellogg Biological Station, Michigan, USA - KBS Corn C7-2 | ecosystem: Host-associated > Plants > Roots > Rhizosphere > Soil ...
GCATGCAACAAGTCTCTAAAGTCACTGTTATTGAAGAGCCCTGCGCCGTCTGGCTGGCACACTTGTTGCCGTGTGGTGCCATCGGGTAAGGAATATTGCCCGAAAGGAGGGCTCCATGAGCCGGACAATCATCCTAACTGAGGACCAGTATGCAGTCCTTGCTAAGGAGGGCGCAGCACGCGGCCAGACGCCTGAGGGCATCCTCGCTGACTGGATCGAAGCGGTACGTCTGTGCAATCGCGTCCTCTCACCGGATGTCTCCCGTATGTACCGCATGGAGTGGATGAAGCGAATAGATCGCGCGCAACGCGTAGAACGCGTTGAGGACGACCCCAATGCCACGCAGCCGTCAACCGATCATCGAATGGTCGCCTCCTCACGAGGTTGATACGTGATTGAGGTAGTGAATAGTGTAGCGCGCGTCGACGACCAGCTATAGATCACGCTCACGCAGCTACAGCAGTAGCCCCGGTCGGTGACGGTCGGGGCCCGCTCTTGTCCGTTCCGTCCTGGCCTTTCATGCCCGCCAGTGTGGACTCGCCGAGGATGCGTACGGCGGCGCAGTGGCATGCCTACAGCTCCGTGAGCAAATTGTTACAAGTGATCTCAGAGAAGGGCGACAAAGCAGGCACAGACTATGCAGTAGGCTCTGCATCAACCGATGCAAAGAAGTTGGTCATGGCAAAAGGAGTTGGTCATGGCAACCAGAACCAACGTAACCCACAAAAGCACTCGCCCGGACCTGGTGCACGAGGATGCTCACGACCTGATGCCGCCGTGGCTGGCGGCAACTGTCCCGGCGCTCTTCGCCACTGAGCACGAATTTGATCCTGTGGTCTACGCCAAGTTGTTTATGCCTGACGCAGGCTGGATGTGGTACATCACGGAATACGATCCTGCAGGGCGGCGGGGCTTTGGCTTCGTGCGAGGCCAGGAGGATCTGGTATACATTCCATTGGACGATCTGGCAACGGTACGTGGACCGATGGGCTTGGCCATCGAGCGTGATGTGTTGTGGCAGCCGACACCACTCAGCCGCGTTCGGCGCGGAGAGGTGCGGTAGGCCATCTGCAAACCGTCATAAGAAACGCCCAAACACCTGCTGCGCTAGCGGGGCGTTTCGCTGCCCAGAGAGTCGACCTCTGCGGACACTTCCATCAAGAAGAACCGTCAGCAGGCATTCCGTCTGTGATACCACTTTCGCCGCAGTACGTGGAGTTTGGTGGCAACCTGAATCCCACGAATTTAGAATGTAATCTCGTCTGTCAGCCCGTACCCAGTCGGCTTTGGTATGACTTCAACTCAGCACGTCCTTAGAGGCGGTACCAAAACACTGCTGAGATGACAGAGCATGCCTGCATGCACAGGATTTAGCTCACCGACCGGCGGACCAGCGACGCCATCCTCTCTGTCCTCATCACGGGTTGACGCTGGTAGGACCTCCCGCGTGAAGACTCCGCACCGAGCGACCGCCCTCGTGTGCCCGATCCCGTTGGGATAGGTCGCGCGAGAACGGTGTACGCGACGGTATACAAGGCGGTGTACGAGGCACGATCGGTTCCACCAAGCTGGAGCACGAACGGCTCATGGCCGCACCAGCGGATTAGGGGGCAAACAGCTTCCAGTGCCCCTCGGAGACGACTTCGACGACGCCGTCGACGACTTTGATGGCGGTCTGATCGTCAATCGCGTACGCCGGCACCGGCACCTGTGCCTGTACCCCGGCGGCCCATCGTTCGGTGTTTGCCAGGGAAAACTCCGGCATATGCTCGTGATCCAGGTGCGCGCTCACCGCAAAATCGACCAGTCCCAGCGCTATGTCGCTGCCGGTGAACGGAGTCGGGCCGTCGTAGGTCTCTCCGAAGTTGGGGGCGACCACCATACTCCCGCCGCTCACGCCCACATAGACCATCTCGCGCCGCAGCGAGGGCAAAAGGTCTGCCAGTCCGGATTGCCGCATCCAGTAGCACAGATACAGGGGCTCGCCGCCTCCCACCAGCAGGGCGTCCGTCTCCTGCACCAGAGGAAGCCAAAGGTCTTCTTTGATACTGGGGAGAGCGGTGAGCTCCAGCACTCCGAGCGTCTTCCACCCCAATTCGCACAAGGGGCTGGCGGCTACTCCGCGGATCAGCCGGTAGGCCCCAAACGCTCCGCCGGGCAAGGAGTACGACCCGGTGGGAATAAAGAGGGCGCTGGATTGGGCAATCGGTTTGCCCAGGAGCTCTTCCAGCGCGTTGTGGATGCTGGTGTTTTTGATGCCAGCGGACGTGAGAAGAAACCTCATGACGCCTCTCCTGGTCACTGCAATTGGGGCCGACGGTCTCCACTGCCCGCTTGAGTATAGGACAGACGCCGGCCGCATCGACGTTCGAAATTGCCTGTAGCGAAGGCACAGACTCCTTGCCTGCATGCTACCAGGCACCACCTCATGAGCCAAGCATGTAGCAAATAGGTACTTTGTTCCAGAGTCGGTCTCAGGACATCGGCAGGATGACGTAACATGGCTGCATGGCCAGGATTCACCTCAGCGACCGGCAATGGGCTTTCATCCAACCGCTACTCCCGCCTCCCGCTCGCACGGGGCGACCGCGCGCCGACGACCGCAGGACCATCGAGGGAATCGTCTATGTCCTCACCACCGGCTGCCGCTGGCAGGACCTCCCAGCCGAGTATGGCGCCCCGGCGACGGCGTGGCGCCGCCTCAAACGCTGGGGCGAGGAGGGGGTTTGGGAACGCATCTGGCGGGCGGCACTCGCCGCTCTGGACCTGCGGGGTAAGCTCGACTGGTCCATGGCGTTTCTCGACGGCTCGTTCGCGCCCGCCAAGAAGGGCGGCGAGAAGGTCGGCCTCACCAAGAAAGGGAAGGGCACCAAGTGGATGCTCGCCATCGACGGCAATGGGCTCCCGTTGGGCTTCCATCTGGACAGCGCGAACGCCGCCGAGGTCCGGCTCGCAGGAGCGACCCTGGACACCATCGCAGTCCCGCGGCCCACAGGTCGCCCCAGGCAGCGCCCCGAGAAGCTGGTGGCGGATCGCGCGTATGAGAGTGGTGCGTTCCGCGCTCTGCTGCGTCGGCGCGGGATCGGGATGTGCATCCCGCCCAGACGCCCCCCGGCAACGTGGAGACCCAAGCGAGGCCGTCCTGTCGTCGCGCGCACTGAGGAGTATCGGTGCCGGTATAAGGTAGAACGGAGCTTCGCTTGGTTGGGCAACTATCGGCGGCTCCTGATCCGCTGGGAACACCTCTTTGGCGTGTATCGCAGCTTCTTCGCCGTCGCCGTGATGCTGCTGTGCGTGAAGCGCCTGGCCCGCTTGCCTCTCGCCTGAGTGGGCGTACGGCCCGCGCTTCGACGTCAGTTCCCGCTCGGACGCGCTCGGCGATCTCACTCGCACCATGATTGCGCTGCTGCGCAGCGCGGAAGGCGGCCGGTTCATCTGGCATGGCGATCCGGGATGGGCCATTCCTTGCGGCTGCGGCGCCATGGGGAGCGGCTGCGCATCGAGGTCGTCTGTCTCCTTCTACCCGCCGTCCCGCCACAAGGCGACGGACCCCCCGAGCATCCGCCCACGACCTTCGAAAAGACGCTGCCCCATTTCGCCACGCGGGTGCGCCACCTGCTCGCGGCCGTCCTCAAGCGATGGGGGATGGAAGGCTATCGTGAGATCTGGCCACCCCATGAGTTCCCGCTGCAGGAATATCGTGCCCTTGGCGACCTATTCGACGAACGCTCAGGCCAGACAGCAGAACCGATCGCGGAGTCATGAGCGCATCCTGTCCTGATGGCGACTCACAGGTCACTCGCTCGCACACTCGGCTTTCGAAATCGCCTCTATAACACTTATGGCGTGACTGCAGGGGGAGCACATTCCGTACAGGCGCCAGCGCGGATAAATCCCCGATGATAGGCGTCGAAGACACGCACGCCCGCACGCGGCGTCAAGCCCCAGATCAGCACGGCGAGATCCACATACAAGTGCGCATCCCGCATGGCTTGCGCCATGCTAAAGCAGTTCGCCCGTGCGGCGTCACAGCCATCCTGCCAACCAATGCGATACGTGGTGAGCAGCGAGTGTTTCATCGGAAGCCTCCCCGTCCATGGTGAGGCGCAAAACGCGAGGGCGTGACAAGGAGGCACGTGCGATGCGACGGAGCGTGCGACGTGATGACGCTACCGGTCTTGCTGTTCTGCAGCCCCATCGTGAAGCTGCTAGAACCTGCACATCGTACCACATGCTGCTGCTCGCGTGCGCTGCTCATGTTTCAGCAGGTTCAGCAGGTCCAGCACGGGCAGATGCAATGAGCGAGGACGACCAAGGCGGAGCAGAGACGACTGCCCCTCGTTGAGAGGCTCACGGGTAGCCGGGGACCTTTGCTCTGCTTCTCACGTGCAGGTGGTGATGTAGGTGCGCTTGCTCAAGTCGGTTGTTCAGCGCTTCATGCGCTTCTGCGAGAAGGCGTTCATAGTTGTCCCCGCCTACGCCACGTTCTTCATACACCATGCGGTGGCACTCGCGGCAATAGATGGTGATTTCGTACGTGATATACCCAGCCGTCATCGTAACTTCGACTTCCTGTATGCGCCGTTCGGGCGCATGCGCTCCAGGTTTTCAGCTTGCTCCAGTATACCCGCTTATAATCTATGCCGCTTTTTCCTGCCTGCTTTGTCCACGCATGTTCGCCTCTGCCATCTATCTTGCGGAGTCTGCTAGCGCTGCGCCATCCTAAAATCGTTCTCGTTCAGGGGGCAGTGCGTATGTCTCGCATATTGAGCTGCCTGTGCGGCGTCGAGATGAAAGCAGAGGTTCAGCTGTGAGCGCAAGCACGAGAATCGCTAGGTAGTTCATCACGAGCAGCACGCTCTTGCTAGAGCGCGTCGTCGATTGCCCGGCCCGGTTCAATGGGGCGCTTGAAGTACAATTCCAGAGAGTTGAAGGGGTCGCCCGCCTGAAATACGTTCACCAGTTCCCAGCCCGCGGCCCCCAACTGCTCCATCGCCTCATAAAAGGCAATCGACCGGGGATTAAGCCAATCCGAACTTGCGCAGTAGGTCAGAAGCGCACTGCCTGAACTGCTCGATATTTTACAGTATTCCCATTGCTGACTCATACGGCTTCCTCTCCTCTCCGTCACGTATCCTCTTTACCTACATCTACCTGCTAGGTAGCAGTGGCAACATTTGGGCCATCAATTGCTAAGGCGTGTTTTCATGCACCCCAATGGCCTCTGGTGTCCGTAGATGATTGCATGCTGACCACGGGCACACAAAGGCCGCTCGGGTAACACCTAACATACCGCCGTGACCGAACTGCTACCAATCAAACCAGCAGCAGCTTCGCTGTAGGCGTTCCACGTCCAAGCACCTCATGACAAAGCTGGCACACGTTTTGCTGTTGCAGGTTGCATGCTGAGAAACGGTGCTAGATTGTCGGGATGCACAGGCCACAGGCGATATGTATGCCGTTAGTGGCATGACATCCATGGGAAAGAGGGAGTTGTCATGAGGCGAACTGCACCACTGCTCATTGCCCCGGAGTGTTCTGCGCCGGGATGCCATCACAACGCCGATCAGTACCTGATGATCAAGTGCCGCTCATGTGATCGCTGGTTTTGTGAAGAGCACTTCGAGGCGGCTGAGGGGAGTGAGAGTGACAGTGGGAGCGAGAATCGGAATCAGCGGATTACCAACGTTCCCACGGTCAAGTTGGTGAAGACTGGCTTGGACAATCTCGCCTTCTATGTTGGGTCCTGTATGGCGTGTCGTGCGAAACAGCGAGAACAATCGATGCGGCGTCCAGTTGACTCCTCTTGGCTCCGGTGAGGCAATGAGCCAAGGCTGCATTCGTGGCTATTCGATGCACCTGCAGCAGCCGACATGAGCAAGTGGACAACACTTGCAAACGGAACCTGAGGCATGCATCAAGGCATGGCCCAGAAAGGAGCGTCCACGATGACCCTGATCTTTCATCTCATCAAGAGCCTGTTCCACGCCTTTTTCAAGATCACGTTCACTGGGTTGTTTATTGGGGCCCTTGCAGCCGGAGCGACACTACTGGTCGCCTACCTGAATGACGGACACGTGTGGCCCCCTAAGACACTGATCGATGTAGCGGCTGCGGCGATGGGCGTACTGGCCGCCTACGCCGCTGGATTGACGATGCTGTTGCGCGAAGCACTGCGCGCTGCCTTGACCGTGGAGCACGGAGTAGCCAAGGGAGTCGAGCAGGAGGTGGAAGGCGTCGAACACGAACTTACGGGCGCCAGGCACTAGGCTCTAGCCAGTCAGATATCAAAGAACCGCCAATCTGGCTGTGGTAACTCGACATGCTAGCAGACGAGGGCCACTGCCAGCACCATGTCATCGTGTGCGCCGTCTCGCCAATCAGTGGCGGGGCCAGCCTAGTTACGAATCATGGCCGCGTTACTATGTCGAATTAGTGTGTGCCAGCAGCGTTCCCCCAGGATGGGAATGTGCAGTTGCATCACGATATCGTGCACGCAGCTATTGACAGTAATGAGGCAACCTAGTGCTATGAACGCTTGCTCTCTGTGTTAATCATGGAATTCCTCCTGGCCTTCCATAGCACCTCATGCCAGGTATCTGCGTGTGAGGGACCAATTATGAGCCACGTATATATTGCTAACTGCACGAGTGCCTCTGCGGATATGTCATCACCCAACTTCTCTAACTCTCCGCCCGCGCCTTTCATCAGGTTGAAAGCCGAAACGACATCCAGGCAATATTAGAGAGGGCAGGGAGGCAGAAGACGGGCAGCCCAAGGGACTCATGACCTCAAATCTGACCCCCAACGTCGGCAAGAAGTGACGAACAGAGACGAACGCGCAAAGGGCCTAAAACTCGAAAATTAGAACCTAAGTAGAAATCGGCGAACACATGCGAACGGGCGGCGTGGAGTTCGTCACTCACCGCATTGCCATCACCGCATCGCATTGTCGCATTACACATCTCGCGGCGCATGACGCGTGGCATAGAGAGTAGCCACCACACAGAGCACCGCGAACGTGAAGAGCATACTGAGGACTGGATCCGAGAGCGCAGCGGGTGTCCAGTGTAGCACCTCATGCAACACGCCAAACGGATCGACCTTCGTCACTAAGACCGCAATGGCAATAAGGAAGAGTTGGGTGCCCACAAAGATCCAACTCATCGCGAAGTGGTAGAGGCGCGGCCTGACCTTTGATCCCACATGATGACCTTCCCAATCCATACGCACTTTCCCTTGCGCATCCTTACCGAATCGTGGCTCGACCTGGGTACGGATATACGCGCCGAGTTGGGAGATGCGACGGTCGCTATGGCCCCACACACTGCCGAGCAAGAAGGCCAGGAAGGGATAACTGAGAACGAGCACCGCCCCTACCCGTCTATCGGGACTTTGAACCCCAGTAAACAGCAGCGTACCAGCCGCGACAATCGCGAGGGAGACGAGTTGGAAGTGCATCTCAAAGCGCTTGAGGATTTCTGCACGCAAGGTGGCATATTCCGCCAAGCGGACCGTTGCCTCCTCCGTGCTGGACAGGGGTGGATCTCCGCCGGAGGTCTCGTTGGGCATACGCGCCTCCCTTCATCGGCGGTGTAGATGACGCAGACATCGAGCAATTATCCATAGTCTACAAGGAGGCGTCAAGATGGCCCCTAGAAGCCATTGGAATTGTTAAAACCTGACCGTCAAGCTCGAAGTATTCGCGTCAACGTGCAGGTGCACTGATAGGTGCAATTGTTACTCGCACGGGTGCCCCTGCGGCTACGCCACTGACCCGGTGCGCGAGTGTACCTGCTCACCTTCCACTATCACCCGCTACCAGAAGCGTCTCTCCGGCCCGCTGCTGGACCGCATTGACATCCACGTCGAGGTGCCGCGCGTCGAGTACGAGAAGCTGACCGGCAGGCAGGAGGGCGAGCGCTCGGCAGTGGTGCGGGCGCGGGTAAACACGGCGCGGGCAGTGCAGGCGAAACGGTTCGCGGGAACCAGCATCACCTGCAATGCCGAGATGGGGCCAGCCGAGGTGCGCGCCCATTGCGAGGTGGACGCCGCCGCCCAGCCGATTCTACGCGCCGCCACGCAACGCCTCCAGCTCTCCGCCCGCGCCTTCCACCGTGTCCTCAAGCTGGCGCGCACCATTGCCGATCTGGCGGGCAGCGAGACGATCACCGCGCCGCATGTCGCCGAGGCGCTGCAATATCGCGCCCGGAGCGATGTGGGGTAGATAGCTCCCAGAAAGGGCGAGAAGGCACGTATGCGCCAATCGATTTGCAGCTCTCCATTGGCGTTGCTACGGTTCAGGCGACGACTCAGTAACTATCTCAAAAACCCATGATGTAGACTGGAGGCAGGAGAGACCAGAGAGGGAGGGTGAGAAGATATGGGATTTCCCAACAATAACAACCAGCGACCAAGACTAATCACCTTTTGCGGCCTACCAGGTTCCGGCAAAACAACCATTGCAAAAGAGGTAGAAAAGAAAACAGGTGCAGTCCGGCTCAATATCGACGAATGGGTTGCCGCTCTCGGTGTCGGCTTCTGGAATGATGCGTTTCGCGATAAACTTCAGGTCCGGCTCTATGAGCACGGCATAACATTACTAAAACTTGGCCAGAGCATCATTTTGGAAGATTTACTTTGGCGGCGAGACGAACGTGACAGACATCGAGCGGTTGCGCACGAGCTAGGCGCGGCTATAGAAATACATTACTTTGATGTGCCCTTTGACGAATTATGGCGGCGGCTTGAAACTCGCAACGCTACTGGAGCATGTGACACGGTACCGATAACGAAAGAACTCTTGAAAGCATGCTGGCTGAAGTTCCAGCGACCAGACGAGGCAGAGCTGGCGCTTTTTGATAGCCACGTCGTTTACAGGTAGCTTGTTACAAGTCCAGCCTGTATTTGTAGCCTGGTTCTAATATGGGAGCGTGTGTTCGACAGCCGAGTGGGTGAGGCTCTACACGCTTGTTGGGCATCGTATCCTGCGAGCGACCTGGAGCGGGCTTAGACCAGGCCGGGAAAGGCATCCTTTTTCAGCTGTCGGCCGGGAACACCAAGACGGCGCAGCGCCGCCTCGTGCGCATGTACCATGTCGGGTGGCCCCGAGAGATAGAATGTGCGCTGTTGAAAATCTGGTATCATGCGCTGAATCATCTGCTCGTCAATGCGCCCGACGCCTCCCGTCCAGTTGCGCGGCACATTGGTTATGTCGGTCAGCGTATAGATGATCCTGGCGCCTAGTTTGGCCTCCGCATCGGTCAGCACATCGCGGTAGACAAAATCCGCCGGAGTCTTACCCGCGTACAGAACCACAATATCGCGCCGCTGATGGGTGTCTGCCAGGTATTTGAGCATGCTACGGTACGGTGTAATGCCTATGCCTCCCGCGATGAACACCAACTTGCGTGTGGAGTCAGCTGGAAGGGTAAAATCGCCCGCGATTTGCGTACCCTGAAGGGATCCCCGGACACCCAGACTCTGTAAGGCTCGTTTATAACTGCTGCCTTTGGGATAGAACCGCACACCCAGGTGAATGGCGTTTTCTGTGGGAGATGAGGCAATAGTGAAGAAGCGCCGATTCCCACGGCTGTCCGCCGACGTATGGGTCAACGTGCATTCGAGATACTGTCCTGGTTGAAACGCCACCTTCGCTGAGGGAACAAACGCAAAGTCCATGATGTCCGGCGAGAGCCGGGTCTTGCGCTTGAGCTGGAGCATGAATCGTGGCGATGGACTCATAACGTAGGCGACTACATTCGCCAGGACGACTGCCTGCTCTGGCGCGATATAGAGTGAGCCCAGGTGTATCTGGGGCACGATGAGGGCGCCGAGCACAATGCCGTAGAGCCGTTTGAGGTCGCGGGTGGGCGGCGCGGTGAGCGGCTCCGTCAGCATGATGGCGCCCACGAAAAAGAGCGGAGACGCCGTCAGCAGTTGCTGGAGGGCGGACATCAGCGGGCTGCGATCTAAGAGACTGATGGCGCTGGCGACGGCCAGCGCAGTGGCGAGAAACCAGAAAACCATGCTTTCGTCGCCGAGCTTTCGCACGATGAGCCATCCACCAAGGATGGTCATGGGCAGCATGCTCGCGGTAGCCACCCACCAGCTCGCGGTGTCGCCCAGGCCGATGGCCGTGATGACAACGGCAATCGCCGCGGGGTTGAAGATGTGGCGGTTCTTCAGCGCGAGCAGATATTTTGAGGACATCGCAAAGATGGCTGCCCAGCCCAAAAACGCCACATCGGCGGGCGACCGTATTGGGTCAATGATGAGCGCCAGAATAAGAGCGGTAATGAGGGACGATTCCATATTGGTGGGAACCGCGAAGATGCGGGAGAGGGTAGTGTTGGCGGCCCAGCACATAGCGAACAACAGTGCAGCCGAAATCACTAATGAGATGGGTGAAAACGGCAGCGCGCCAACAGTTGCCAGCGCCGCCGCTGTGACGAGCAGGCCAAGCAGCACATAGACGGTGAGGCGATACATCGTGACGCGGTCGAGCAGCGCATCAATCGCTTTCAACATGGGTCAGGGTATACCTTTCGAATCCACTGGTAAAGGTTGCTTGCGCGTGCGCGTCGATCATATAGCCCTCAAAGCCCGGTACATGCTCGATAAACGTTATGCCGCGCCGCCCCATCGCGAACGCAGCCGTGGCAAAGCGGTCCGCTTCATAGACATTGGGGCCGACCACCGTCAGACTGAGCACGTCGGTAAGTTCCGCGTCAGGCTGATGCGGGTCGTAGATATGCTGTCCGCGAATCGCGGTCCCAGAGGTTGCGATTCCCAGGTCGGTGAGCGCAAGCACTTTGACGATCTCGGCGCGGTTGAATGGATTACGAATCCCCACACGCCAGGCGCGGCCATTTTTGAGTCCCGAGATCGCGATGTCCCCACCCGCGTCGATGAAATAGTTGCGATGTCCATGGACTTGCAGGATCGCCTCAGCGTTGTGGATGGCCCAGCCCTTTACGAGGCCGGAGGGATCGCACTGCCCATTTCGCCAGATGTTGAAGTAGCCATCGGTTTCCAGTCTGGTTTGTTCGCTCAGCGCGAAGACCAACGTCACATCGTCGCTATACTGGCGCTTATCTAGTTCGCCGCGATTGATGCGCGCGATTTCGCTGGTGTCCTTATAGGTGCTAAAGGTGTCATCCACCCGCGCGAAATAGGCAAAGACAGCGTCAAGTGTGTCTGGGCTGGCACCTGGCTCCGCGATCTCGACGGTGATGGGCATGCCCATCATGAGGCGGGTTTGCTTCAGCGAGGGTTTCATTGGTCGCGTCATAGCTAGCCTCTACGCCTGCGCCTGCGTGAGGGCATCGCTGAGCGACTGCATAAACGCAAAACTCGTGTCCGTGGCGCCAGAGACGATATCAACCTGAGCATTTTGCGCCTGAATCGCTTCCGTCGTTAGCTGCGGTATCGCGTACGAGTTGATCTCCACCGAACGGCTGCGCTCATTGGGATATGTCAGGAACTTCACATCGGTGAGCCGTCCATTCTGAACGATGGCCTGGACCTGCACCATGCCCCACTGGGCATCAGCTGAGCCACCGGTAAAGCTGCCGTTCTTGTACAGAGAGCCTGGCGGCGTCGTTCCGGCGCTTGTGGGCGAGGTGGGTGAGCTGGCGACGGAGGCGCCGCCCTGAGTGGGAGGCGCTACAGTTGAGGTAGCGGCGCGGCCAAAGAGAAGAATATAGATGGCAAATACGCCGATGATGGCTGCGGAAACCAGCAGTTTTTTCATTGCAAGGTATCCTTCTTCATCCAGTGATAGCGGTTAGGATGTCCATACAGCGCATACAGCGAGAGACAGTCAACCTTAATGATGGCTGTATGCAGGTTGAGATTGGATGAATATTGGATGAGAGTTTTCTCACGTTGGCCAACGGGATGGAGTATCGAGCAAGGACCGATAATCACTTTTCCGGTCCAGGTAAGGCCATGCTAGCGCGCTTCACCGTTGCCCTGCCGGGCAGCGGACGATTATCGCGCCGCATGTCTCCAAGGCGCTGCAATAGCGCGTCCAGGGCGATGTGAGATTGGTAGCACCTGGAACGAAAGACGCAGCAGTCTTGTTAGCCGCCCAGCAGCCCGAGCAGCCGTGCGGCGTTGCCAGCATAGACCGCGGCTGTGTCCTCTTGAGATAGACCGGCGGCGTCGATGTCCGCGACCGTTGCGTCAACCGCGTTCGCGGGGCCAAGCGGCATATCGGTGCCGAACAGCACGTGTTGCGGACCGAAGAAATCGAGGACGCAGCGGACCGCATGTGGCGCGCCAAAAAGCGCCGTATCGGCGTAGAACCGCTGGAAGTAGTCGAGCGGCGGCCGGGGCAGGGTGTCCTTAATCTGCCGGTAGCCAGGACCCATCGCGAGGCGGGCGGAGAAGTGGGGGACCATGCCGCCACCGTGATGCGCGATCACGAGCTGGCGCGGGTGGCGCTCCATATGCCCGGAATAGACGAGGCGGGAGAGAGCGGCGGCGGTCTCGTAGGGCCAGCCGATAGACCACCACAGGCCATAGTCAGACCGGCTCTCGGCTGGATAGTCGGCCCACGCCGCGCTCCGTGTCGGGTGCAGCCAGATGGCGCGGCCAGCCTCCTCCAGCCGGGCGAAGAGCGGCTCGAAGCGTGGATCGTCGAGCGCCACACCCAGGACGTTCGTGTAGAATTGTGCCCCCAGCGCGCCGAGCTGCGTCAGGGCGCGGTCAAGCTCGACCAGGGCCGCGTCGATATCGCTCATTGGCAGCGCCGCCGCAAACCCGGCAAAACGGTCTGGAAACCGCCGCACCAGCTCGGCCATCTCGTCATTGGCGATGCGGGCAAACTCCGCCGCAACATCCGGCGGCCCGACCTCTTCCAGCGGTGGCACGGCAAGCACCAGCACCTGGGTATAGTCGCCGTATGGCTCGATCTTCCGCCACCGCGCGTCCAGGTCGGTCAGCACCGGATCGAAGGTGAAGACGCCCTCGCGGTAGTAGTTGAGCTGGCTCGGAGCCAACGTCTGCTCGAGCTGCCGCTCCAGCCGGTCGAGATATGGGCGAGGCAGGATGTGCGCGAACGCATCGATTTTCCGCATAGGTGACGACCCTTCCACATGGGTGAAATCTTCAGCCAAACCCGGGCTTCTTTGTGCTCATAACATAGCGCCAGCGTATCATCTCTGGAACACGCTACGCAAAGGGCTGTCAGCCCATCCGCAATGAAACCAGCCGGAGATCATGTGGATTGCTCGCTGGCTAGCATGTCGCATACTATCAAGAGGGCATCGATTACATGCGCTGATGGCATAGAAAGGCACGAGGAGGCCACGCGATGGCGGAGGTACGGGCGTTTCGGTTTGGCGCGGGAGTCACTGGGGCAGGCTCGCGCGCTGAATGGGTAGCGTTGGCTCGCCGGGTCGAAGAGCTGGGGTATGCGGTCTTGCTGGTACCCGACCACTTCGATGAACTGTTTCCGCCCTCGGTGGCGCTGATGGCTGCCGCGGACGCCGCGCCGCAGTTGCGCATTGGCAGCTACGTCTACGACAACGATTTCCGCCATCCGGCGCTGCTGGCGAAGGAGGCCGCGCTGCTCGACCTGCTCTCGGATGGCCGCCTGGAGCTGGGGATTGGCGCGGGCTGGAATCTTGTCGACTACGAACAGACGGGGCTGCCCTTCGAGAGCGCGGGGATGCGGATCGAGCGGCTGGCCGAGGCGATCACCATCATACGCCAGTTTTTCACGCAGGAGACGGTAACGTTCGCGGGGAAATACTATCGGGTGACGGGATTGCAGGGCATGCCCAAGCCCGTGCAGCGGCCTCATCCGCCAATCTTCATTGGAGGCGGCGGCAAGCGCGTGCTGACCCTGGCGGGGCAGGAGGCGGATATCGTCGGCCTGCACTTCAAGGTGAACGCGGACAACAGCGTGGATGCGGAGGAGCGGCTCGAGACGGCGCTGGCGCGGAAGATCGCCTGGGTGCGCGAGGCGGCGTGTGAGCGATTCGCGGCGATTGAGCTGAACCTGCTGCTCAGTGGCGTGATCGTGACGGATTACCGGCAGCGGGCGGCGGAGGAGCGGGCGCACAAGCTACAGGCTGGCGGCAGCACCGTCACCGCCGATGTCTTGCTACAAAGTCCGTACTGGCTGATTGGCAGCGTGGATGAGATAGT
>Ga0068857_100002877_pt1 | contig 14157 bp, 10 predicted proteins | sample KBSCornC72_FD_66591 | JGI IMG/M metagenome (GOLD analysis project Ga0068857, IMG submission 66591) | Corn rhizosphere microbial communities from Kellogg Biological Station, Michigan, USA - KBS Corn C7-2 | ecosystem: Host-associated > Plants > Roots > Rhizosphere > Soil ...
GCAGACGAGCTTTTCGAGGATGTCGCGACCGAGTTCGATCTCGGCCGACGGACCGAGCGTGCCCCGCGCCGTGTCGAGCAATTGGCGGACGGTGAGGGAATCGGCGCGTGCGTCGAGCAGGATCACTTCGTCCAGCGGATCGTGGCTGTAGCATTCCTCCTTCCGCTGGAATTCGGTCTGGTACGAATCGGCGGAGAAGCCTTCGAAGACCCAGCCTTTGCCCGCGAACGATTCCATCCCGTGCAGGAGTTTGACGGCTTCCTGCGTCTGCACGCCGGCGATGATGGAGGAGATCGTCGGCGTCGTCGGGGTCTTGCCGAGTTCCATTTCCTCGCGCGTGAGCAGGTTGCACGACCGGCGCAGGTTCAGGAGGCGCCAGTCCGTCTCCGACATGGTGCACTCGTAACACGGCGCGGCCTGTGCGGGGCCGTCGGGGACGAAGACGCGCGCGGTGCCCTGGATGGCTTCGATCGCGCCGTCGATCCACGGTTTATTGAGACGCCAGCAGGCGCGGTTGATCGCGAGGCGCGCCTCGCGATTGTCCAAGCCGCCGAGCACAATGTCGGCCCAGCGGAAAACGCCCAGGCCCAGGTCGTAGACGACGTTGCCGTTGAATGCGTGGACGTTTTGATCGGGGTAGATTTCCTTGGCGGCGCGGGCGGCGGCGGTGGCTTTGAGCTGGCCGTTGTCCTTTTCGCGGTAGAGCACGGAGCGAGAGAGGTTGGAGTTCTCGATGCGGTCCATGTCGGCGACCAGGACGTTGCCGACGCCGAGGAGGCTCAGGTTTTTCAGCAGTTCGTTCCCCAGCGCGCCGGCGCCGATCACGAGGACCTTGGCGTTGCGCAGGCGCTGCTGGTCCCACCAGGAGATGAGCTTGAAGCGGTGGAAGCGGTCGTTTTGTTCGGCCGTCGCGTCGTCGAGCGAGATTCGGAGGGGTTGATCGGACATCGTGGGACGGCGTACGCCGTCATTCTGAGCGCGGCGAAGAACCTGGCACGGAACTGCGAAGCCATCCCCATTTGCGCGCCGGGCAAGATCCTTCGGAGTACCTCAGGATGACATGTGCGCCGGCGGTAATTTCGGGTTGGAGTCTCAGGATGTCGCCGGCCTTCACGCCGACCTGCGCCAGCGTTTGCCCGTCGAGCAGTTGCTTGCCGCTGGCGCGGTGGTGGACTTTGTAGCTGAGGGGTTGGCCGTCGGGGGCGTACTGCGGGAAGTTCATTTTTTGCAGGAGGACGGCGATGAGGCGGTTGACCGGCGCGTCGTCGGGCATCTCGACCTCCTGCCGCTTGTTGCCCGTGGCGTCCCAGACCTGAACGGTGAGCATGGCCATGTCGGTGGTGTATACACGATCGCGGGAATTGGGGCGAGAGATCGATGGGGTGATGGGGTGATGGGGAGATGGGGAGTGGATCGACAATGTGACAACGATCGCTAAGACTGGGGCAATGCAGTCGATGACGAATCAAACTGTTCTGGTCACGGGGGCGGCGGGCGGGATCGGGCGGGCGATCGCGATCGACCTGGCGCGCGTGGGCGCGACGGTTTGCCTCGTCGGACGAACGGCCGAATCGCTGGCGGGCGTGCGCGACGAGCTGGGCGGGCGGGCATTCGCCTTCGCCTGTGATGTCGGCGACGATCGGCAGGTCGCTGAGCTGGCCGATCGCGTGGCCGCGGAGGCCGGGCCGACCGACGTGCTGATTCACTCCGCGGCCGTCTACTATCAGCAGCCGCTGGAAACGGCGCCGGTTGCGGAGTTGGACGAGCAGTACCGCATCAATCTCCGCGCCCCCTACCTGCTCACCCAGCGATTCCTCCCGCAGTTGAAGGAGCGCCGAGGACAAGTCGTTTTCATCAATTCATCCACGGGCGTCAACGCGCGGCCGGGCGTGTCGCAGTACGCCGCCGTAAAGCACGGCTTAAAGGGCCTGGCGGACGCACTGCGATTCGAAGTCGCCGGCGCCGGCATCCGCGTGATCAGCGTCTACCCCGGCCAAACCGCCACCGCGATGCAGGAGCGGCGGCACCGGATCGAAGGAAAACCGTACGACCCGGCGCGGCTGATCCAACCGGCCGACGTGGCGTCGGCGGTGACGAATGCCGTGACGATGGCGCGAACGGCGGAGGTCACCGACGTGCACATTCGGCCGCGCATCGTTGTATGACTCAAATCGTTGGGTGCCACAGGTCGCCGCATTCCGAGACCCGTGCCGCGATTGGTGGGGAAGAACGTAGGGTCCGGTTCGCAACATTGCGCGTTAAGCGCACGCGCTTCGTCCGTAAGTCACCGCGGGGCCGCCAGAACCGTCATCCTGAGCTTGCGAAGGTCCTGGCTTCGAACTGCCAAGCCAGATGTTTCGCTGCGCTCAACATGACCGCCACTTACGTTCGAAAGCCGAGGCGCAAACGCGCATCGTTGTTCAGCGGACGGGATTCTTCGCTCGCGGAAAGACCGTCCGCTGAAGCGGACCCTGCCTAAACCGGTTCGTGACCGGAGGCACAGGTCTGCGAGTACGCCGACCTGTGGCCCCCGCGCGTCTCAACCTACCGCCGAGAGTTGTCGTGCCGGCGGCGCTTGACGTTGCCGCCGGTTGCGCGATTGAGCATCGTGCCCAGTTCCTCGAAGAATCGCGTGGAGATGTGGTCCCAGTCGATCAGGGGGTGCGGGGCGGACATCGGGCGGCTGGCAACGACGACCGCGGCGCCGTTCAACGGGCGATAGGTAACGCTCGGGCCGCCACCGCCGGTGACGAATGCGTGCGCCGCCTCTTCGGCGGCGGCGTCGGATTTGGTCGTCCGCGCGTGGAACCGCATTCGGTCGCCCCAGTTGAGGAAGATCACTTCCTCCTCGCAGACGGCCGGGTCGTCGGTCGTGATCTCGCCTTCTTCCGGAAGGGGCGGCACGTGCAAATGCCAGTTGGCGGCCCCGTTGCGAAAGCGCTGCGGGCGAACGTCCCGGTGCATGTGGCGGACGAAGTCCTGCAACCGGGCCCGATCGACCGGATAGGCGACGGTCATCGCCAGCATGCCCGCGCCGGCGAGCGCGTCATCGGCGGCGGCGGCGGGTGCGGGCCGGTTGGCGGGGCCGAAGTCATGGCCCCGCGCCCGCGTGAGCGGGAACGGGATCGCCAGCAGCGAGCCGATCGCGACCAGCGAACCGGAAATCAGCAATGCGTTATGAATGTCGAGCTTCGAGGAGATCGTCCCCCAGATCGGGCTGCCGACCGCGAACGAGCCGAACAGGACGGTCATGTACATGGCGATCGCGCGGCCCTTCACCCAGCCGGGGACCGACCGCTGTGTCGCGATGTTGAAGTTCGTGGGCACGATGACCCAGTTGAAGCCCACCACCATCATGAGCGGCGCCGCGAACCAGAGGTTCGCCAGTGGTCCGCGGCACAGCGAGAGCGCCATCACCGCCAGGCCGAAAACGATCGTGCAGATGACGACCATCCCTTCGGTCGAAAACCGCTTGTCCATCTTGGGCATGAGCATCACGCCGATGACCGCGCCGGCGCCCACGGCGCCCATCAGGAGCAGGTAGGTCCACTCTTCGCCGTTCAGCAGCCGCCGGGCGATGACCGGCAACTGCGCCCAGACGATTACGGCGCACAGGATGAACCCGGCCACGCGAACGAGGATCGCCCGCATTGGCGGGGAGTGCATGGTATAGCGGAACGCCGTGAGGGTCGCGCCGACCATCGTCTCCGGATGGGCCGGGCGATTCTGCGCGTCGCGCTGCCACCGCACCAGCACCCAGATCACGCCGACGAACGCCGCCGCGTTCACCAGGAACGACGCGCCGATGCCCGGCACCTTTCCGGCAAACGGCGTCACGGCGATGACGATCAGCATTCCGATCACCGGGCCCACGGCCCGCGCGACGTTGAGCGCGACCGAGTTCAGCGCGATCGCCAGGGGCAATTCGCTGGGCGGCACCAGCTCGGGAATGACGTACTGAAACGCCGGCCCCGCCAGGGCCGCACCCATCCCGAGCAGGAACGTGAACCCGAGGAGCACCTGCGGGGTCGCGCCGCCGGCGAGGGTTACGATGCCCAGCAGAGCCGACATCACCAGCATCCAGATGTTGGTGTAGATCAGCAGGCGTCGGCGATCGTAAATGTCCGCGAGCACGCCGGCGGAAATCGACAGCAGGCAGATCGGCAGGTTTCCCGCCGTCTGGATGAGCGACACCCACGTCGGCGCGTCCGCGTGACCTTCCTTGAGTGCGCGCATCAACCAGGGCCCGCCCGCCTCGCGTGCCCACGTACCGATGAGGGAAATGAGGTAAGCGAGCCACAGCGCCTTAAACGCCGGCACGGCCAGTGGGCTCCAGGGACTGCGGGTCGTGTTGGCTGTTCCGGGAGAGGCGTAATTGAGCGGCTGGGCCGCCGGTGTCGTCATCGTCGTCGCCGCCGGTCCACCGGGCGCCGGGGAACCGTTTGCCGTTGCCGAAGGGTTACTGCTCAGATCGGAAGACATAGGCGGGCCATCATAGGGTTTCTCACGTGGCATTTGCAGGGGCGATCCATCGGTCGCCGGGTTTGAACGTCACCCCGGCGGGAGGGTATGAATGCTGCCCGCGTCCTTGAGCGGCGCAGTGATGGACTCACTTACCTATTACAACCCGGCGGAAGAATTGCTGGATCCGAGGACACTCGCCACGCTCCAGCGACGAAAGCTTGCGGCGATGCTGGCGGAACTCGAAGACCGCAACCGTTTCTATACGGATAAGTTCGCGAACCTCGCCTTCGACCCCCTCACCGACCCGCTCGACTCGCTCCCTTTTACCACCCGCCAGGAGCTCGAGGCCGACCAGCTCGCCGCGCCGCCTTACGGAACCAATCTCACGTATCCCGTTGCGCGCTACACGCGCCTGCATCAGACCTCCGGCAGCGGCGGGCGCGCCATGCGCTGGCTCGACACGCCCGAAAGCTGGAACTGGTTTAAAAATCTTTGGGGCACGATCTACCGGGCCGCGGGTGTGCGCGACGGCGACCGTCTGATGTTCCCGTTCAGCTTCGGGCCGTTCGTCGGGTTCTGGGCGGCCTTCGAAAGCGCCGCGGCGCTGGGCAACCTGGCGCTGGCCGCCGGCGGGATGACGACGATCGCCCGCCTGAAGATGCTACGAGATAATGAGGTGGACGTCGTCTGCTGTACGCCGACCTACGCGCTGCGGATGGCCGAGGTCGCCCGCGAGGAGAAGTTCGATCTCGCCGGCGCCAAGGTCAGTAAGCTGATCGTCGCCGGAGAGCCGGGCGGCAGCGTCTCTGAAATACGCAATCGCATCCAGGGCCAGTGGAACGCCCGCGTTTTCGACCACACCGGTATGACCGAGATCGGCGCCCTCGGTTTCGAGTGCCTGCCCAACCCCGGCGGCGTGCACCTCAACGAGGCCGAGTGCATCCCCGAAGTCGTCGACCCGGCGACCGGTAAGGCCGTGCCGGACGGCGAACCGGGTGAGCTCGTTCTCACCAACCTCGGCCGCTGGGGCAGCCCGCTCATCCGCTACCGCACGAACGACCGGGTGCGGTTGACGCGCAATCAGTGCAGTTGCGGCCGGTGGTTCGCACGTCTCGAAGGCGGCATCCTGGGCCGCTATGACGACATGATCACGGTCCGCGGGAATAATGTTTTCCCGGCCGGTCTGGAGGCGATCATCCGCACCTTTCCCGAGGTCGCCGAGTTCCGCGTCACCGTTATCGGCAGCGGGGCGCTGGCGGAGGTGAAGATCGAGCTCGAACCGGCTACCGAGTCGGACGGCGTCACCCTCGCCGAGCGCTGCGGCCGCGCCGTACAAGACACGTTGTCTTTTCGCGCCCAGGTCCTTACGGTAGCGTGCGGCAGCCTTCCCCGCTTCGAGATGAAGGCCAAACGGTTCATTCGGCAAACATGAGTTGTCGGAATGACCGTGCGCGTCTGTGTGGTTTTTGGGTGGCAAGGGCAAGTGTACTCGCTTGCGGGTGTCTCCTGTATTCCGCGCAAAGATCACGGGCAACGGCGTACCGTTGCCCATGCCACCCGGAAAGAAGCTGACTGACGACGAAAAAACGATCGATTTCGCAACATTTCGCCCGGATACTTGTTCAAACGAGTATCGATTTCTCCCAGCACGAAGGACTGACCGACATGAAATTCCATTTGGCATCCCGATGTCTGGCCCTGGCGCTTGCCGCCGCCGGCTCTGCCCCCCTGCTCGCCAACGACTGGACCAGTTGGCGCGGCCCCGAGCAGAACGGCATGTCCCGCGAGACCAACCTCCCCGAAAAGTGGGACCCGTTCAGTGGCGAAAACGTCGCATGGAAGAACCCCGACGTCGCCGGCATGTCCAGCCCGGTGGTCATGAACGGCCGCCTCTACGCCTGGACCCGCACCGGCGAGGTCAGCGTCAACGAGGGGTCGGAAAAGACGATCGTCCCCGGCCCGGAGACCGACGAGGCGCTGGCGTGCGTGGACATCAAGACGGGCAAGACGCTCTGGACGCACAAGACCAAGATGTACCAGACCGACGTCCCCTTTCACCGCATCGGGTGGGGCAACGTCGTCGCGGACCCGAAGTCCAACCGCGTGTACGGCTACGGCACGCAGGGCCATCTCGTTTGCCTCGACGCCGAGTCGGGTAAGGAAATCTGGCGGCGGCAGATGCTGGAAGAGTTCGGCATGATCTCGACCTTTGGCGGGCGCACGGAATCGCCGGCGGTCGATGAGGATCAACTGCTGATCACCGGCGTCGCCTTCGGCTGGGCGGACCAGGCGCAGGGGCAGCACCGCTGCTTCGCCTTCGACAAGGCGACCGGCGAGCTGCGCTGGACCAGCGCGACCGGCGGGCGGCCGGTGGACGCGCCGTACGGCGTGCCGATCATCACGGTCATCAACGGCGTGCGCGTGGTCTGCTTCTGCGCCGGTGACGGCGGGGTTTACGGCTTCACCGCCCGCACCGGCGAAAAAGTGTTCGGCTACGTCCTCTCCAAGCGCGGCACCAACGCCACGCCGCTCATCGTCGGCGACAAGCTGATCGCGTGCAGCTCCGAAGAGAATCCCGACAACGGCTTTAACGGCCGCATCGCCTGCCTCGACCTTACGCAGATCGACCCCGCCACCAAGACTATCAAGGAAGCCTGGCGCGTGGATCGCATCGAGGCGGGCTTCCCCTCCCCGACGACCGACGGCAAGGGGACGGTCTTCGTAATGGATAACTCGTCCAAGATCCACGCCTTGGATCTCAAGACCGGCAAGAAGCTCTGGGAGCAGAAAGTGGGGACGGTCGGCAAGGCGTCGCTGGTGTATGCCGACGGCAAGCTGTACGCCGCCGACGCCAAGAACTTCGCCGTCATCCAGCCGCCCGAGGCGGGCAAGAAGAAGGCGAAGGTGCTCAGCAAGGTGGAGCTCGGCGCCGACGCCCAGACGCTGGGGCGCGAGTATTACATCTTCGGCTCCCCCGCTATTTCCGACGGCCGCATTTATCTCGTGACCGCCGGCGGCACCTACTGCATCGGGCCGAAGGAGATTACGAAACAGGACGTCGCCATCCCGCCGCTGCCCGAAGAGAAGCCCGCCGACAAGAGCGCCGCCCCGCACGTCGTGCAGGTCGTTCCCGCGGACAAGGTGCTGCACGCCGGCGAGAAGGCCGATTTCAAGGTTCGTACGTTCGACGATCACGGCCGGCTGCTCGCGGAGAACGTGAAGGCCGATTGGTCGATCGGCGAACTCTCCATCCCCGCCCCGCCCAATGCCCCGCCGCCCGCGCAGCCCACCAAGGCCGGCAACCTCAAGGGGAAGGTGGACGAGAACGGTCAATACACGGCTGAAAATGGCCCGCCGCAGGGCGGCGCCGTCGTCGCGACGGTCACGGCGGGCGATCACAAGGTCACGGGCATGGGGCGCGTGCGCGTGATGCCGAATCTCCCGTGGAGTTTTGACTTTGAAAAGTCGCCCGTGGGCAAGCCGCCGCTCACGTGGGTGAACGCGGGCGGTAAGTTCGCCGTCGTCGAGATGCCCGACAAGAACAAGGCGCTGCTCAAGACCCTCAACCTCGACCTGTATCACGCCGCCCGCACCTTCTTCGGCGACACCCACCTCGCCAACTACACGATCGAGGCGGACGTGCGGGTGGGCTCGACCATGTCCGCCGGCAACCGCAACATGCCCGACGTCGGCGTGCTGGCGAACAAGTACCAGTTCTCACTCACCGGCAGTCACCAGCGGTGCCAGATCGTCGCCTGGTCCGGCGCATTGCCGAAGGAAGGCCAGCTCGGGGCCGCCCTCTACACCGACATCCCGTACAAGTGGGAGCCGGACAAGTGGTATCACCTGAAGTTCAGCGTGCAGGGCACCGACAAGGGGGCGCAGCTCAAGGGCAAAGTCTGGCCCAAGGGTGATAAAGAGCCGGAGAAGTGGACGCTGGAGCTGACCGACGATCAGCCCAACACCGAGGGCAGCCCCGGCCTCTTCGGCGAATCGCTCGTGACTCCGATCAAGAGCGACATCTATTACGACAACATCGTCGTGAGCCCTAATAATTAAGCCTAGACTTTGTGGTCGCCGACTTGTGCGTTTACACGAGACAACGAGAACCTCATGAGCAAATTCACGAAGATCGCCATCGCCGCCGCCATCGCCCTCGCCGGCTACTCGGTCCGCACCGCCGTCGCCGAGGACTGGCCGATGTGGGGCCGCACGCCCAACCGCCTCATGGTCACGCCCGAAAAGGGCGTCCCGACCGACTGGGACGTGGACGGCGGCAAGAACATCAAGTGGGTCGCCACCATCGGCTCGCAGAGTTACGGCAATCCGGTCGTCGCCGGGGGCCTGGTCACGATCGGCACCAACAACGAATCGCACAAAAACCCGAGCATCGGCGGCGACGCGAGCTGCGAGATGTTCTTCGACGAGCAGACGGGCAAGTTCCTCTTCCAGCGCCTGAGCCCCAAGCTGCAGGCCGGCCGCGTGAACGACTGGCCTTACCAGGGCGTTTGCTCCACCGCTTGTTTTGAGGGCGACCTGATGTGGTACTGCACGCCGCGGTGCGAGGTCGTCTGTCTGGACGTCGAACCGACCCGCCGCAACGGCGCCCCGCCGAAGGAGGTCTGGGTTCACGACATGATGAAGAACGAAGGGGTCTTCCCGCACAACATGACCGCCTGCTCGACCTTCGTGTACAAGGACTGGATCTACGTCATCACCGGCAACGGCGTCGAAGACACGCACAAGATCATCCCCGCCCCCAAGGCCCCCAGCGTCATCTGCTACGAGAAGAAAACCGGCAAGGTCGTCTGGACCGACAACACCCCCGGCAACGGCATCCTCCACGGCCAGTATTCCAGCCCCGCGTTCGCCGAAGCCAACGGCGTCCCGCTCGTGATCTGTCCGCTGGGCGACGGCTGGCTTTATGCCTACGACTGCCGCAGCGGCAAGATCGTCTGGCGGTTCGATTCCAACAACAAGGAGACGACGTACCCGACGACCCGCAACGAACTGATCGCGACGCCCGTGGTCGTCGGCAACCTGCTCTACATCGCCAACGGCCAGGACCCCGAGCACGGCGAAGGCCTCGGGCACCTGTGGTGCATCGACATCACCAAGACGGGCGACGTCAGCAAGGAACTGCCCGGCGAAGTGGCGCCACCCGTCAAGGCGGGCGAAGAACTCGTCGCCCCCGCCGGCGCCGCCAAGAGTCGCAAGGGCAAGCCCAACCCGAACTCCGCGGTGGTCTGGGATTTCATCGGCAAGGACTTCAACGGCAACGGCAAGGTCGAATCCAAGGAGCGGATGAACCGCACGATTTCGAGCGTCACCGTCGCGGACGGCCTGGCGTTCGCCCCCGACTTCTCCGGCTACCTCCACTGCTTCGACGCCAAGACCGGCGAGCACTACTGGACGCACGACACCGAGTCGGCCATCTGGGGATCGCCGATGGTCGCCGACGGGCACGTCTTCCTCTGCAACGAGAACGGCGACGTGAACATCTACCCGCTGGCCAAGAAGCTCGACCCCGAAAAGGACGTCAAGACGATCAACATGGGCAGCGCCACCTACTGCTCCCCCGTCTACGCCAACGGCACGCTCTACATCATGACCCGCGAAAAGCTCTACGCGATCGGTGAAAAGAAGTAAGCTCTACCCGAACGATTGACCGTCTCCCGAAACGTTTAGCCGCGACCCGAAGGGGAGCGTGCGTCCGCAGGAACACCATGAACGCAACCATCGAATCCAAAGCCAAGCAGGCCCGCGAGCAGCTCGACGCCCACGTTCGCGAGATGATCGAGTGGCACTTCAACCCCGCCACCGGCTGCCCGTTCTGGCTCGACAAGGCCAAGACCTGGGGCTTCGACGTGCGGAAGGAGGTCACGAAGTTTGACGACCTCAAGAAGCTCCCGCACTTCGAAGACGACTGGCTGCGCGGCGGCCCGGTCCGCCGATGGCTCCCCAGGGGCCTCGAAGGCCGGCCCATGTACGTCTTCGAGACCGGCGGCTCGACCGGCGTCCCCAAGAGCCGCCTGCAGATCGACGACTTCCGCACCGACTACGAAAACTTCTCCAAAACCCTCTCGGACAAAACCTTCCCCAAGGGGAGCGACTGGCTCATGCTCGGCCCGTCCGGCCCGCGCCGACTGCGCCTGGCGATCGAGCACCTCGCCCAAACCCGTGGCGGCATCGCCTTCTCCGTCGACCTCGACCCCCGCTGGGTCATCAAGTGCCTCAAGCGCGGCGAGATGAACGAGGCCAACCTCTACAAGCAGCACTGCGTCGACCAGGCCCTGACCATCCTCCGCGCCAACCCGAACATCAAGTGCATGTTCACCACCCCCAAGCTGCTCGAAGCGCTGGCGGAGAAGATCAACCTCCCCCACTACGGCATCACGGGCATCTTCTGCGGCGGCACGGAGCTGACGCCGCAATTCCACCGCTTCGCGCGAGAGGAATTAGCGCCCGGCATCGACTTCGTCCCCACCTACGGCAACACGCTGATGGGTTTGGCGACGCACAAGCCGTTCGACCCGGCGGACAACTACGAGATCATCTACCACGCGCCGCAGCCGCGGGCGGTGGTCGAGATTGTTAAGCCGGATAATGCCGAGGAGAAAGTGCCCTATGGCGGGGTTGGCCGGGTGATGCTGACCACGCTGACGAAAGAAACCTTCATCCCAAGGTTCCTGGAGCGAGACCAGGCGATCCGCCGGCCACCGTGCGAGCCGTACCCGTGGGACGGGGCGGGGAACGTGCAGCCGTTCCAAGGGATGGGGATGAGCGTGGTAGAGGGGGTATATTGAGCCACGTGCTATAATGACTTGAGAGGTGCCGCGTGACGATCGCTACAACCTACATGTCAGCCCGGGATTTCATGGGGCTTCCTGAAGACCCCACGAAGACTCGGTACGAACTGGTGAACGGGGAGGTCATCGTGAGCCCGGCTCCGAACTACGATCATGCTTATGCTCTGACACAGTTACTCGTGATCCTGGCCACGCACATCCATCAGAACGATCTGGGACAAATCGTGTCTGACATTGACACCTATTTCGACGTAAACGACGTTCGCCGACCCGACCTTCTCTTTTTTCAAAAGGCGCGACTGAATCACATTTTCGGGCGATACCCTGACGCTCCGCCGGACCTTTGCATCGAGTTTCTATCCCCCTCGAATGCTGCATATGACCAGGGAAATAAGTTCGAACTTTACCAGCGGACTGGCGTGACGGACTACTGGATCGTCGATCCCATGTCCCACACCGCCGTGGCATACACGCTCGTGAACGATCAATACGTTGAGGCCGGCCGCGGCGCGCACGATGACGTTGTGAGTTTTCCGCCGTTCAAAGATTTGAAAATCCCGTTAAGTAACCTCTGGCGCGAAACCAAAACTAAATGACTTCCCAAACCAACATGCTCCACATCCCCATCCTCCGCCACGGAAAACCGTACGAATCCGTCGATAAGATCACCATCCTCCACCACCGCACCGGCGAGCCCGTGGCGACCGTCTCCCAGGCCAACGCCGGCCTCGTCGGGCGCGACATCCGCTCGATGGACGATTCGATCCTGGAGCAGTTCACCGTCAAGGAACTCTTCGCCTTCTGCAAAAAGGCTGGCAAGATCTTCATGGAAGGCACGCTGCCCGTCGGCGACGCCCAGCACAGCTTCGACGATTACGTCAACCACCTGTCGGCGACCACCGGCATGCCGGTCACGCTCTGCCGCAATAACGCGGGCAAGATCTTCCGCATCTTCGACGAGATCGAGACGGTCGTCGCCGGCCTGACGCGCGGCTTCGACCTCTCGATCCTCGACAAGGGTTACGGCGACGACGAGGGCCGTACCCTCTCCTACTTCCGCGAAGGCCGAATCTTCGGCGCGGTTCTGCCGTCTAATTCGCCCGGCGTGCACTCGCTCTGGATCCCCGCCGTCGCGCTCAAGGCCCCCGTCGCACTCAAACCCGGCCGCGAAGAGCCGTGGTCGCCGCTTCGCATCATCCAAGCCTTCATCGCCGCCGGGCTGCCGGCCGAGGCGTTCGGCTTCTACCCGACCGACCACGGTGGCGCGGGCGAACTGCTGCGCAGCGTCGATCGCTCGATGCTGTTCGGCGACGCCTCCACGACGAAGATGTACAAGAACGATTCGCGCGTCGAGCTTCACGGCCCCGGGTTTTCCAAGGTCATCCTCGGCGAAGACGCCGCCGGCGAGTGGGAGAAATACCTCGACGTCATGGTGCAGTCCGTCAGCGCCAACGGCGGCCGCTCGTGCATCAACGCCAGCGCCATCTGGACCCCGAAGAACGCCGAGAAGATCGCCCACGCGATCGCCGAGAAACTCGCGACGTGGAAGGCCCTCCCCGCCGACCACCCCGACGCAAAATTAGCGGCCTTCGCCAATCCCACGATGCCCGAGCGCATCAACATGATGATCGACGGCAACCTGCCCGGCGCGCGCGACCTGACGCAGGAACTCCGCGGCAGTCCGCGCCTGGTGAAGGAAGGCCGCGTCGCGTGGCTCCTCCCCACGATCATCCGCTGCGACCGCGACCACGCGCTGGCCAACAAGGAATTCCTCTTCCCCTTCGCCAGCGTCATCGAGTGCCCGCAGGAGGAAATCCCGCAGGCTATCGGCGACACCCTCGTCGGCACCGTCATCACGAAAGACGCGAAATTCCAGCGCAAGATGATGGCCTGCGACCACATCGACCGCCTGAACATCGGCCCGGTGCCCACGTTCAAGTTGTCCTGGGATCAACCGCACGAGGGGAACCTGTTCGAGCACCTGTACCGCCAGCGCGCGTTCCAGATGGAGAACGTCTGACGCACGCGAGCGCGCGAGGAGATCGATGGATCCCGATCGTCCGTCTTCGGTGATCATTCGACCCCGTCCGAGCAAGGTGCTGGGCGAAATCGTCCTCGGCGCGGCGGTGGGAACGGCTGCCCTGTACGTTTTCATCCTGATCTTCGGATTTATCGCCAACCCCTGGCTGCTGGCGCACGCGTCCACGATCCTCGAATGCACCGTCGCGTTTTTCGTTTGTTTCGGCCTCATCGCGGTAGTCGTCGCCAAAACGCGCGGTCGTCCGCGCGTCGAAATCAACCGAGACGGATTCGTCTGCCAGGGGATCACCAGTTCCCGCACGCGCCGCTGGAGCGAGGTCGCGGGGGATTTTGTGGTCGGCCGGACTGACCTGTTTCGCCCGATGGTCAGCTATGGTCTGACCGAAGAGGCATCCAATGCTTTTGATCGGAAAAAGGCCACCCGTGCCGCCGCGGCCGCCGTCACGCCGATTGCAAAAGATGAGGCCATCGTGTTCTGCGCAGAACTGGAGATCAACGCCAGCGAACTGGCAGAGGTGCTGAACCGATGGAAGACCGACGCCCGCGCACCTGAGACGCTGAGTTGACGTTAACTCGTTCGTCATCATCCCCGACAATTGACATAATTGACGATTGACATTCCTCCTCAACACGCCCGCCACCGGCGCGTCTATGATACTGACGCGATGCACCCTTCACCGATGCTCACCCCCTCACCCTCCGTCCAATCCCTCCCCGGCTCGCGCATCCGCGTCCTCTTCCAGCCCGGCGGCCTGGCGCAGCTCGGCGACATCGCAAAACAAGAAGGCGCCACGCGCGCCCTCCTCGTCACCGACCCCGGCATCGTCGCCGCCGGTCACGTCGA
>Ga0068857_100002879_pt1 | contig 14153 bp, 10 predicted proteins | sample KBSCornC72_FD_66591 | JGI IMG/M metagenome (GOLD analysis project Ga0068857, IMG submission 66591) | Corn rhizosphere microbial communities from Kellogg Biological Station, Michigan, USA - KBS Corn C7-2 | ecosystem: Host-associated > Plants > Roots > Rhizosphere > Soil ...
GAGCAGGGACGGCCGATTCTTCACCTCCGCATGCTCGGTAGTCTCGAGGAGGATCTGTCGTGTGCGAACAGCCGGTTGTTCCGCGCGACGCTGTACGCGAACCAGGAGCTCAGCGCGTTCCTGCGCGAGCGATTCGTCTTGTATTGGTCGAGCGAAAGGCCCGTGCCCCGCGTGACCATCGACTACGGCGATGGTCGAACGCTGGAGCGGACGACCGCCGGCAACAGTGCGCACTACGTCCTCGACGAGCGCGGCAACGTTCTCGACGTGCTGCCCGGCCTCTACACGCCGGCCGCGTTCCGTCATGAACTCGAGGCCAGCCTCGCGTTGGCCGCACGCGTGCGTGACACCTCGGACAGCGAGCGCGCCAGACTGGTCGCCGAATACCACCAGCAACTGGTGTCTGCTGCCCAACGGAACTGGAAAGCGTTCACGAGTACGGTCGGGTGGATTCCCGGCATGCGACAACTACCGGCTCGGACACGCAGCGAGCTCGAAACTGCCCAACGCGCGACCGTGAGCAAGATGGCTGTCGAAGTGAGGGATCTGCGTGTGTTTGCGAAGGAGGTCGCTCCCGAGGCAATTCCGGAAGATCAGATAGAGACATGGGTTGCCGCAGGCCGGGCGTTGAACGGGGTCCGTGTACTGGACGACGCGAGCCGCGCGCTCGTTGTTCGGTTGCACAACGCGGGGCCATCAGAGCTGCGCGCCACCGACGAAGATCTTCGCGCGCTCATCGCGCGCCTCGAGCGGACGATCGTCGGCGATACCGCGCTCAACCAACTCCGCCTACGCCCGCAGATCTCGCGCGAGATCGTGCGGCGGGGCGGTCGGTTCGACTTCGCGGCCTTGAACGGCTGGATTTACGCGCAGGTATTCCGCACCCCGAGAGCGGACGCCTGGCTCGGCCTCTTGCAGCGGGACGTTTTCACGGGCCTGCCGGGCGATGGTGTGGTGTTGCGAGGGCGGCGCTGATCACTCAACCTTTCGCCAGGACGCGTCGGGATCGTAGGCGCGCATCTTCCGTGCGATCGCGTCGGATCCAGGGCCCAGGTCCTTCTGCCGCACGATGCCGTCCTCGCCGACGATGAACGACATGACGCCGGTGACGTCGTACTGAGCCGGCCAGGCAACCAGCGCGAACCCTCCGGACATCTGGCCTCCGAAGACGTACGGCTTGGCCCCGCCTGGCGCGGCGGCTCCCTGCGCGGTGAGAATTTTGAAATAGTAGCCGTGGAACGGCGAGGGCTGGTCGCGATCGCCGCCGACCGGGCGCCGTTCCTCCGCTGCCTGTGCCACGAGGTCGCCCAGCGGACTTCGCTTTTTCCCGCGCGCGGTCGGCCAGTACAGACCGTTTTCCTTGCCGGGATCGCTCTGGAACTTTGTCGCGTAGACGCCCGCCTCGTTGCCGTCGTGTCCCTGCGCGGCATAGCGCTGTTGCGCGGTGACGTACGCACGTACGGTGTCGATGGCCGCCAACTCGTTTTCTCCGATTCGCCGGGCGATCACTTCTTCTTTCCCTGCGGCGGTATCGAAGCGCCATCCGGCCGTGTCCTTCACGAGCGGTACCGGGAAGGCCCAGTCCTCGTTGCCAACGACCAGCGTTTTCTGGTCTGCGCCGGCATCCGTGAGGCGCCACCGCTCGGCTGCGGCGACGGTGAACACCTGCCGGTGCTGGCGAGCGGTTGCCGGGTCGGAGGACGCCAGCAGATCTTTTCCGTCGGGGCCGAAGATTGCCAACAGCGCATCGACGTCCCCTTTCTTGACCATCTCGACGAGCGTCTTGACTGCGTCTTCGGGCGAGGGGAACGTGCGCTGCTGAATGGATTGCGCCGCGGCGTTGTTCGAGAACGAGGCGATCCCCGTCAGCGCAGCGGCGCACGCCAGCACCAGACCCCAACACCCGAGCCTGGGTCCGTGCCCGGATCGCTTCGTCGTGCTCATCTCAACCGCCTTTCGAAATCACCGCTCATCGGCGACGTCCGCCGCCGCCCCCACCACTGCGCGAGCTGCTGCGGCTCTGCTGTCCGCGATTGCTGGCGGCTCGTTGCGAGGTCCCGCTCGAATACCCCGAGAACGCGTCCGAGCTGCCGGCGCTTCGCTGACTGGCCGCCGCCTGGGGTCTGGTGCCCTCGGAATAGCCGCGCGCCTCCGTGCTTCCCGTGCGATTTGCGCGTTCCGGCGCCTCGGTCCGCGCCGAAGCGGTCTTCGCCTGAGCACTCTGGGCCTGCGTGGTCCGCTCGGTCCGTGCCGCCTGCGATACGGGTCGGTTCTCCTGGCGCGTCTGCTGGCGATCAGTGCGTTGCTGCTGCGTCGATTGAGTCCGATCGGTCCGCTGCTCGGATCGGTTCTGCGCGCGATCGCCGCGCTCCTCCACGAGATCTTCCCGGTGATCCATCCAGTCTTCCCGGGCGTCTTCGCGGTGGTCGTAATAATCGTCCCAGGCCTCGTTGTACATGTAGGCGCCGCCGCGCCACCCGTACGGACCGTAGTAGTAGTTGTTGTTCATCGACGCGCCAATCGCGATGCCGGCGGTGAACCCGATCAGGCCGGCCGCGATCGCCTCGTCCGCGTGGTTGTCCTCCTGGACAATCACCGTGGTGGTCGACGGCGCCTGCGTGTAGACCACCTCGGGGTTGTATTGCGGCACGTACACGATCTGCGGATTGGCGGGCTCGATGACGATCACTTCCTGGCCTGAGGAGGTCTTCTTCGTTTCGACCTCCTGCTGCGGCGTACTCTTGAGCGTCCCCACGCTCCTGGCCTGCTGCCGCAATTTCTGAATGCTGGCAAAGACCGCGTTTCGATCCGCCGTGAAGGCTTGTCCCAGGCTCGTCGTCCAGGCGATCTGTTCGGTCATCTTCGCGACCACTTGAGGGAAGAGCGTCAACGCCACGAAGCTCGGTTCGAACCCGGCTTTCACCGCCGCGTCCTGCAGCTGGGTCCCTTTCAGCTGCTGGTTGGCCTTCAGCCACGTATCGAGCTCGATGACTTTCGCGGTGTCGGGCGCGCTCATCAGCATCTGGGCGAGCAGTGAGTCGGGATAAAGCGCGATTGGCCCGAGCATCTGATCGAGCGTGGCCGTGGGGTATTGCGTCGTCTTCGCGCTGGCCGGGGCCTGCTTCTCAGGAGAACGGCAGGCGACGAGCAGCGCCAGGGTGGCGCAGAGGAGAACGTGGCAGCTCCGCCATCGCGTGGACATGGTTCCTCCGGCGTTCGCGGCCCCAAGCGGCATGGACCGCCTCCGCTGACGAGCATGTGGCGTGCCGGGAGGGGTGGACTTGACGCGCCGCCGTAAGAGTTTTGTTTGGAAGGAGTTGTGTGATTTTCCGTCTGCGCTTTGGCTCGTTGCCGCCCGCGCTTCCCTCGCTCCGACGGAGGACTCCCAAATACCGGAGGAGGGGCGCGACTCCCAAGCCTGCTAGGGAGGCGTCAGATTGGCGTGATGGCAATCACCCGCAGCGGGCTGCCGCTGCCGTTCACGATTTTGAGCGGCGCCGCGATGACCACCGCGCCGGTCGGCGGCAGCTGATCGAGATTGCACAAGCTCGCCAGGCCGAACTTGCCGGCGCCGTGCATCGTCGCGTGATTGGGAAACGGGGGAGTGAAGGTACCCGCCTGGCCGGCATCGGTTCCGATTGTTTCGACCCCGACGCCCAGCACGTTGCGATCCTCGGCGAGCAGTTTCGACGTGCGTGCGTCGAAACCGGGGCTGTGCGGACCGTCCTCGCCGGCGTTGATGAACGATCCGGCGTCGCTGCGGGAGCTCCACCCGGTCCGCAACAGAACCCAGGCTCCTTGCGGAATGCGTCCGTGGTCGGCTTCCCACCGTTCGAGGCGCTCGACGGTCAGCAGGAAATCGGGGTCGCGCGAGACGTCGCTCGTCACATCGATCACACACGCCGGTCCGATGAACCGCGACACCGGAATGGTGTCGCAGGCGTTGTTCGGCAGATCCTTTCCGGTGATCCAGTGCACCGGCGCATCGAAGTGCGTGCCGGTGTGTTCTCCCATGCGGATCGTGTTCCAGTACCAGGCGGGACCGTTATCGTCGTACTTCGAAATGGCGTCGATCGTCACGCCCGGCGACGGCGCGAACATCGGCGGCAGGCCTATCACGGGCGTCGCTGGCCCCAGCGGCTGCGTGAGATCGACGACCTTCAGCGTGCCGCGATTCAGTTCGTCGACCAGCTGGCTCAGCACGTCGCTCATGCCGTCTCCCGCGTCGATGTCTTCCTGCCCGCGATCCAGCGTCTGAATCGGAAGGCGTTCTCCGGCAGCTGGAGATCCATACCGTAGTGATTCGGGCCGACCGCGGCGACCTTGGCGACGATCACGCCAAGATCGTTGCGTGAAAATGCGTCGATCGCCGCCTCGCCGAACGCCACCACCGAATCGACGGCGGCGACGTGCTCGGTGCCCGCCGCGCGGGCCATCGCCGCGAGGTCGGTGATTCCCGCAGTGGTGTGCGAATCGTATCCTCCGGTCGAGAGCAGGCTGCCGTTGTCGAAAATGATATGGACGAGATTCCGCGGCCGGTACCGGGCGAGCGTCGCGAGCGTGCCGAGGTTCATCAACACCGAGCCGTCGCCGTCGAGCACGACGATCTTCTCGTGCGGCAAATGCAGCGCGAGTCCCAGCCCGATCGACGACGCCAATCCCATCGCGTGCTGCAGGTAGAAGAAGTTCTCCTGGTGGCCGAGGTCATACAGCTCCTGCGCACACGCACCCATGATCGTCACAACCAGCTTGTCGTGCAGCTCCGGATAGAGCATGGCGATGCACTCGTGGCGCTTCATAGCGCTGCCTTCCCGGCGACCCGCTTCATAGCGCGTCTTCCATGAGATCGCGGGTGAGCAGCAGGGCGACCGGGGACAGCGAGCTCTGCGACAACGTGTACGCCTCTCGAATCTGGCGCCCGACGTCTTTCGGATTACGCGCATATTCGAACGGAATGTTCAACGCCCGCAGTACGCCCTCGGTGACGATGCCGCCGCGCGTGTGCCACGGATAGGGCTCGCCCCAATGGCCTCGAAGCGCGATCACCATGCAGAGCGGGATGCTGTACAGCATCGCCAGCGAGACGATGCCGTTGATCGCGGCGAGGAAGCCGTGGTTCTGCATCAGCAGCACGTGGCGTTCGCCGGCGAAGTATGCGCCGGCGGCGACGCCGATCGCTTCCTCCTCCTTGGCGACGTGGATCACGCGGATGTCCGGGTCGCGCTCCGCCTGCTGCAAGAGCAGCCCGAGCCACGTCTCCGGCAGCGCAGACAGCGACGTGATGCCGGCATCTTTGATGCCCTGAAAGACGACCTTCGAGTTTTCGTAGGAAACCGACATGAACGCGCCGATCGTATCAGGCCGCCGTACGTTCGCCGTGTGATTTTCGCAGGAGCAGATACGCGGCGTTCAGGACCAGCAGATACATGACCCCGCTGACCAACGCGAGGCGCGAGTCCCACCACGTCTTCAGGATCACGAGCGTTACCAGGAAGCAGCCGATGACGGAGCCGATTCCGCCGCCGCGAAAGCGGACGTGCGCCGCGAGCGACACCAGCCACGACAGCAGCAATCCGAACAGCGCCGCGTTCAGGATCGACACGAACGCCTGCTGCGGCGCCCATCGCTCGAGCACGAGCGCCACGACGATGGAGAAGGAGGAGGTGATCACCGCGAGCGTGGGCGATCCGGCGTTATTCAGTCGGCCCAGCACCGCAGGCGCCCATCCATTGCGGGCGAGCGCGAACAGCGTGCGCGAGGCCGAGTAGAGCGCGGCATTCGCTCCGGAGAGCGCCGCCGTCAGCACGACGAAGTTCATCAGGTGGCCGGCGCCGGGAACGCGAACCGTCCGGAATACCGTCACGAACGGCGACTCGTGCACGCCGGCATGGTTCCAGGGGATGACGCCGGTGAGCACGAGAATCGCGCCGAGGTACACCGCGGTGAGTATCGCGAACGTGCGCCACACCGCCGGCGCGATCTCCGCGGCGGACTGCGCTTCGCCGCTCGTGACCGCGACGAATTCGACGCCGGCGAACGTGTAGAGCGCGAACGGCAGCGCGAGCAGCGTCGCCAGCCGGCCGTTCGGGAACCAGCCGCCGTGCGCGGTGTATTGCGCGGGTGTCCGTCCGCCGACCAGCAGCGCGGCGCCGAGGACGATGAACGCCGCGATGACGATCACCTTGATCATCGCGAACCAGTACTCGAACCGGCCGTAGCGGCCGACGCTGAGCAGGTTGACGCCGAGCAGCATGGCCGACGCCATGGCTATCCACACGATCGCCGGAACGTCCGGAAACCAGAACGCCATGTAAGTCGCCGAAGCCACCATTTCGGCGCCGATCGAGATCGCGATCGCGGCCCAGTATCCGGCGCCTGAGAGAAATCCCGCCCATTCGCCCAGATAGAGATCGGCGTAGAGCTGAAACGATCCGGCAGCCGGATGATGGCTCGCCAGATCGCTGAGGGCCATCGCCACGAGTCCGGTGATGAGCGCCGCGTAGAGGAAGGTGAGGACGACAGCGGGCCCGGCGACTTCGAGCGCGGCCGCGGATCCAAGCAGCAGGCCGGTGCCGATCGATCCGCCGACGGCGACCATGGCCATCTGACCGGCGGTGAGCTGGCGCCGCAGGCCCGCCTCGCGGTCCGCCGGGGCGACCGTTTGCACGGCGCATCTATATCATGCCGTCGCGCGTACTTACTGCGCGTGGCCGATGTGGACCCTGAGCCACCCCCAGTTGGCGAACGCGTTGTTGCCCAGCGCGTTCGTCACCTGATGCGGATTGGTGCCGTCCGCGTTCATGACGAAGAGCTGAAGCCGGCCGGCCACGGGCCGATGAAACATGATCTGGTGGTCATCGGGTGACCAGGTGGGCGTCAAGTCACCCACCAGATTGTTGGTCAGCTGCACCTGATTCGAGCCGTTCGCATCCATGACGCAGATCTCGAAATCGTTGCCTGCCCTCCTGCACATGAACACGATCCGCGTGCCATCGTTCGACCAGGCCGGCGCGCGTTCTTCTTCCGTATTAAAGGTCAGGCGCTGTGCGGATGCCGCACCGTCGGCGCTCATGGTGTAGATTTCCGCCGTCACCGAGTTCAACGGGTCGTCGGTGCGATCGTGGCTGGTAAAGACGATTGTCTGCCCATCCGGCGACCAGTCGGGATCGTCGTCCACCGCTGCATCGTTGTTGGTGAGATTTCTCGCCCCTTCGATTCCGCCAAGGAAATCGTCCACATTCAGGATGAAGATGTCGCTGTCCTCCGTTGCGGCGCCGGGATCCGGTTTGATGGGCAGACCGGCGCCCGATGCGGACGCATGAAACACGATGTTCTTGCCATCCGGCGACCAGCTGGCGGAACTGCCGCGAGTGAGATGAGCCTCCTCCGTTCCATCGGCTGCCATGACAAACAGATCGGACGTATTGAGCGGCTCGCCCGCTCCGCGCAGCCTATTGCTATCGAACACAATCTTCTTACCGTCCGGGGAGAGCGACGGGAAGCCGTCACCGTCGGCGTTGAATGTGATGCGCCGCGGGTTCGTGCCATCCCCGTCCATCAAGTAGATCTCGGCCGACAGAAGTGGATTCGCGGCCGGATCATCACGGCTGCTGACGAAGGCCACCGTGGGTGCCAGCGCGAAGTTATCGTGCCCTCGAGCCGGATCGCCGCTCGCTGAGCTCGTCGCGAAGTTGGTTGCGGCCGAGAAGACGACGAGGGCGATCGCCGTCGGAATTCGAAGGACCGGCATGGATACCTCCTGCAGATTGTTCAGATGTCGGATCTCTCCCGCAGCGCGGGCTGACGGTATTACCTACGCGACAGCGCCCGGCGGCGGAAATGATTTGCGGATGGTTTCCGCCTCACCAGGTAACTTCGTGCAGCGGCAGATGTTGTCCAGACAGCTGATTGCCGTCCCTGCTCCAAACGCGATACACTCGCGTCTCTTCGGACGAAAGACTCGGGTTCATGGAAGTCCCCATCGCGACCCCGCGCGTCCTTCGATTCGGCGTATTCGAATTGGACGCAGCCTCCGGCGAACTGCGCAAGCGAGGCGTCAAGATTCGCCTCGCCGATCAACCTCTGCAGATTCTTCTGCTTCTACTCGATCGACCGGGAGGAGTCGTTACCCGTCACGAGATCCGACGGCAGTTGTGGGACGCCGAGACCTTTGTCGATTTCGACGTCGGGCTGAACTCCGCCATCCGAAAGTTGCGCGAAGCGCTTGACGATTCGGCGGAAAACCCGCGCTTCATCGAGACCATCCCACGCCGAGGGTACCGGTTCATTGGGTCGATCCAACCGGCAACCCGCTTGCCGATTGAGCGTCAGGCGCCAACAGCCACGCGATTTGATCGTCGGCGGTGGGGCACGGCGTCCCTGGTCCTCGTGATCAGCACAATCGGTACGCTGCTGATCGCATATGAGCGGCAACGGCATCAACCAGTCGCCGCCGGCCCCGTACACGCGCGCACGGCGATTCCGGCGGGTGTCACGCCTGAAGCGTACGACTTGTACTTGAAGGGTGTCCAAGCGTCAGGCCATCTGAGTTCGGAAGGATTCCGGACCGGAGTCGAGTACTTCGAACAAGCCGTCGCTCGGGAGCCGGACTTCGCCGCCGCGTACGCGGCGCTGGCTGACGCCCAGGTGCAGTTCCTGTTTACCGGTCCACTCGCACCGCGCGAGGTGATCCCGAAAGCGGAAGCGGCTGCGCACAAAGCCTTGCAGCTCGATGACACTCTCGCCAACGCCCACAACGCGCTCGGGACCATCCTGCAGATGTTCTACTGGCGCTGGGAAGCAGGAGACAGAGAGTTTCGACGAGCACGCGAACTCGGTGGCGGCGCGGACCCAAGCACATCCGTCGTTTCTCTCATTCGCCTCGGTCGCTACCACGACGCGACCGCGGAAGCAGAGCGGGCACTCCGACAGGATCCGCTCTCGTTCGGTGCTCAGGTCAATCTCGGCCTCGCACGTCGCGCTGGCGGCGATTACGACGGGGCCGTCGCGGCGTTGCGGCGCGCGATCGAGAACGCGTCGTCGCAGCCACGCGGCCACTTCCAATTGGGGATTACGCTGGTGGCAATGGGACGGCTGCACGAAGGCATTGCCGAACTTGAAACGGCGGCGGCATCGAGCCGTGGACATACGTCGAGATTCAAGGCGTATCTGGGGTACGGGTACGCCATGGCCGGCCGACGAACCGACGCGCAGACAATTTTGCGTGAACTGGACTCGCGTGCCCAGCATGAATACGTTTCGGCGTACGGCAAGGCGCTGATCCTGGATGCGCTGGGCGACAAAGAAGCAGCGCTCGCCGCCCTCAGGCGCGCTTACGAAGATCGAGCGATGGAATTTGCGCAGGCGACACAATATCCGCCATTCAGGACCATCGCTCACGATCCGGGATACGAAGCGATCGTCCAGCGTGTCGGGTTACCCGCGGTCGCGATGAATCCACATCCACATCCGTGACGGGGCGGCACCGCCGCCGCTCGCGGGTCACGACACTCCATCAACGAGCCAGGCCAGGAGGGCACGCCAGAACCTCTCGTGCGCCGGACTGTTGACCCTCGCGTTCATCGCCCAGACCCATGAATCCTGAGGTGTGAAGACCACCGCGCGTGCGATCGTCTCCACTGAGAAGTATCTCGGCGCCGGCACGCGGATAGACGGCGTTGACGACCGTGACCGGCGGGAGCTCCTGCCACAGGGCTGCGGCCGAACGTTTCCCGTCGCCATCTTCAGCGCCGGATGATCGATTGCGGCGTCGGTCGGCTGGGCGCGAACTTTGACCGAGAATCGAGCGGACCGAGGATTCCGATTCGGATCAAACGCGATCGGCAGGAGATACGACAGTGGCGTCTCGAGCCAACCGCCCTCACCGAAGGACTGCTCTCCTCCAAGCGCCAGCAACCCGCCGCTACTTGAAGAGCTCCTCGCGCGTGGACGGAAAACCGGCCGCCAGGTCAGTTCGCACGCAAGAGCTCGTCACGGATCCTCTATTTCGAGGGTCTGCCAAGACCCGAGATGAGGTTCATCACGCGCGCTACCGACCCGTCAGGGCGGGCCGGCGCGACCGTTTGCCAGGCGCGGCGACATTCGGGTCGTTCGGCGATAAGATCCGGTGCGCCCGCCCATGTGGATTGCCTGTCTTCTCGCCTTCATCAGCAGTGCCTGCACCCTCGTGATCGAGATCATCGCCGGCAGAATCATGGCGCCGTATATCGGCGTGTCGCTCTACACGTGGACCAGCATCATCGGCGTCGTGCTGGCGGGAATATCCGGTGGCAACTTTTTCGGAGGTGTTGTCGCCGACCGCTACGCGTCGCGACGCATGCTCGGGCTGATATTCATGGCCGGCGGCGTCGCCAGTCTCAGCATTCTCGTCATCACCCACGCGATCGTGGGCAACACATTTGGTCTGTCGTTTCTTCCACGCATCGTGGTGTATGTCACGGCGATCTTCTTCCTGCCCAGTTTCGTGCTCGGGATGGTGTCACCCGTTGTTGTCAAACTCGCGCTCGCGAACCTCGAACGCAGCGGTCACATCGTCGGCACCATCTACGCATGCTCGACGATCGGATCGATCTTCGGCACTTTCCTCACGGGGTTCTATCTCATCTCATGGCTCGGGACGCGAAGCATCGTGTGGCTTGTCGCAAGCATTCTGCTGGTGACTGGCGTCTCGGTTGCCGCAGCGGACCGCCGGAAAAACAGGACAGGCGTCATCGGCGCCGGCGCGATCGCACTCGCCATCTTCGTCATGGTCGGCGTGCAGAGGGCCAGGGGACGCTACGCGGCGCCTTGCGATGTGGAATCGAACTACTACTGCATCAAAGTGATCGAGACCAGTCAGAACGGCCACGCGGCACGAATGCTCATGCTCGACCGGCTGATTCACAGCTTCATCGTGCCCGACGATCCGCGAGCCCTCGACTACGGATACGAACGCGCCTACTCGAACCTCACCCAGGCGCATGCGACCGGCGGCTCACAGATCGATACGCTCTTCATCGGTGGCGGCGGCTACTCCTTCCCTCGATACATCGAGGCGGTCTATCCGTCCTCGACCGTTGACGTGATCGAGATCGATCCCGCGGTTATCCGGATCGTCTACGAGCGCCTCGGTCTGCCGCGGACCTCACGCATTCGGTCCTTCAATCGAGACGCCCGCGTATTCCTGACGGAGTGGACCGATTCCAAGCGCTACGACTTCATCTATGGTGACGCGTTCAACGATCTGTCGATTCCGTACCATCTGACGACGGTGGAGTTCAATCGAATCATCGCGGCACGATTGAAGCCGAATGGAATCTACCTGTCGAACATCATCGACAAGTTCGAAGGCGGAGAGTTTCTCAAAGCGGAGGCGAATGCGCTACGGGCCGTGTTTCCCCACGTCTACATCTTCGGCCGCGGCGAAACGTTCGAGCCGTTCGATCGGAACACGTATGTGCTGATGGCAAGCGGGGCGCCCCTCAATCGCGCGGCCCTGGACGCGATCACTGCGCGCGACGTGCCATCACTGCGGACGATGCCGCTGTCTGTGGACCGCTTCAATACCTATGTCACCTCTGGTCGCGCGATTACGCTGACCGACGACTTCGTGCCGGTCGATCAACTCCTGGCGAGATTGTTTGTTGAGCGCGGAAACTAGATTTAGGTGAGTTGCTCCGGTTGGCGCCGTAGCACCTGTAGAGCAGCCCTCAGGGACTCACTGCCGCTGGCGGCCATCAACTCCTCGAGCTGCTCCCACTGCGCTGCCGTGGGACCACCGGCCCGCACAGATCCAAATGCTGCGGCTTCGGCCGCCACCCGGTCCGGAGCGTCGGGCAGCGCATCATGCCCCTCGAGCCGGAACGACACCGGGCTGAGTGGCCCGAACATGAGCGCCATCGTCAGACGAGGCCAGCGCTCGAGCGTGGGCTCGACACCCGCAGCGCGGGCGAACTGCAGTGTGACGACGTTCATGCGTTCCTTCTGCGGGGATCCGCGGCGCGCGCGGCACGCCATGACACCAGCGGTCATCTCATCCACGGATGGCGCGGAGACGCCCCCGCTCCAGCTGTACGCGATCCACCGCGCCTGCAGCTCGATTGGTGGAAAGTAAGGACCGGCCTGATCCCACAGTCCGGCGAACGCCAGTCCGGGCAGCGCCGGATGGAACGTCCGCAGATGCAACTCGATACGGTGCGCGTCGAGCGCGAGTATGTCGCGAATGGGCGGCGGCACGAACGGGAGGTGCAGCTCGAAGCCGGTGCCAAACAGGATCGCATCGAACTCGTCCGCGCGTCCATCGGAGAAGCGCACCATTCGTCCGTCCACTCCCGTGATCCACGGACGCACGTCGATGCGGCCCTCGGCCACGAGCGGCAGGAAATGCTGGCACAACGTGATTCCCGCTTCGGCAACCGTGGCGCTCGCAGCCGGCGCCCCGTAGTACTCGGGACGCCCCCCGAGGCGGAGCGCCGCGTCGGTGTACATCTGATTCACGCGCCCGGCGGTGAACACTTCCTCGGCGAGCGCGTGAAAACGCGTAAACACGATGTGATCCGTGGGTGTGCCCGCAGCGAGCTTCGGCAGCACGTAACGCTGACGGCGGACGCTCACCGTGACGCGCTCCGCACCGGCCATGGCCAGATCGCTGGCGATTTCCAACGCGCTGATGGCGCCGCCGGCGACCAGCACGCGCAATCCGCGAAACCGATCGGCATCGGCATACGCGTACGTATGCGCGACGCCGCCCGTCCCGGAGAACGATTCGAGTCCCGGCACCGGAGGCATCGTCCAGCGCTGATAAGCGCCCGTCGCGACGACCACATGTTCGAACGCGCGTTCGGCCGACGGCGTGCGCACCAGCCAGCCCCGGCCGCCGGCGCGCCGCTCGAGCCCCACGACCGGTGTGCGCAGATGCACCCGGGATATCAACGAGAACCGTTCCGCGTAGGCGCGCAGGTATTCGCGAATCGACTGGTTCGAGGGATATACGGGTGCGCCGGTCGCATGCGGCAGATCGCTGAACGCGGTCAGGATCCGGCTGGTGTTCGTGCGCATCGAGGGCCAGACGCCGCTGTGCGCGCGATCGCCGCTCCACTGGCCGCCTATCGTAGCGCCCTGTTCGAACAGCACCGGGTCGAATCCTTCGGACGCCAGATATCGCGCGGCGGCCAGTCCGGCCGGACCGGCGCCGATGATCGCGACCTCAGTCATGTCTCACCGCGACCTGTCAACGGCTGCGCACCAACCGGACCGCCTCCTCGATTTCCGGAAGCACTCCAGGGTCCTCAATCGTCGCCGGCATGTCATAGGGCTCTCCGTCGGCGATCCGCCGCATGATGCTGCGCAGGATCTTGCCCGACCGCGTTTTCGGGAGCCGCTTCACGACGGTCGCCGTTTTCAATCCGGCGATCGTCCCGATGCGTTCGCGGATCAGCCGCATCAGTTCAGCAACGATGTCATCATGCCGACTGACGGGCACGCCGGCTTTCACGACGACGAATCCCAGCGGGACCTGGCCCTTGAGCGCGTCGGCGACGCCGATCACCGCACACTCGGCGATGTCGGGATGCGAGGCGAGCACTTCCTCCATCGCCCCCGTCGCCAGCCGGTGCCCCGCGACGTTAATCACATCGTCGGTCCTGGTCATCACGTACACGTACCCATCTTCGTCGATGAACCCGGCGTCCGCGGTCTTGTAGAAGCCGGGAAAGTCAGACAAGTAAGTGCGTTGGTAACGCTCATCCGCATTCCACAGCGTCGGAAGCGTTCCCGGCGGCAGCGGCAGCTTGCACACGAGCGAGCCGATCTCTCCGGCTTTCACGGGCCGGCCGAACCCGTCGAGCACCTGGACGTCCCATCCCGCGACCGGCTTCGTGGCCGATCCGGGTTTCACCGGCAGCAGCTCGATACCGGCACAATTCGAACAGACTGGCCACCCGGTTTCGGTTTGCCACCAATGATCGATGACCGGCACCTTCAGTTTTTCCTGCGCCCACGCGAGTGTCGCGGGGTCGGTCCGTTCGCCGGCGAGGAAGAGCGTACGAAACGCCGATAAATCGTACTTCTCGATCAGCGATCCTGCCGGATCGTCTCGCCTGATCGCCCGGAACGCGGTTGGCGCGGTGAACAGGCAGGCCACCTTGTGCTGCGAG
>Ga0068857_100002883_pt1 | contig 14150 bp, 9 predicted proteins | sample KBSCornC72_FD_66591 | JGI IMG/M metagenome (GOLD analysis project Ga0068857, IMG submission 66591) | Corn rhizosphere microbial communities from Kellogg Biological Station, Michigan, USA - KBS Corn C7-2 | ecosystem: Host-associated > Plants > Roots > Rhizosphere > Soil ...
GGATTTCCTGGCGGAGCAGAGCATCGATCCGGTGAAGCGGCGGAATCCACGACTGGCGCGGCCGCATCTCGCTCCACTCGGCCCGAGCGTCGAGCGGGCCAGACGTTTCGAACGTCTGCATCTGTTCGCCGGGCTTGGGCACCGACTGCACCTTGGCAGCGGCGGGAACGGTCAGGGGCTTGGCCGCCGGATCGACGAGATAGGCGATCGGAACGCTCGCCGCGACGCCCGGGCGCGGCCGATAGCCGACCTGCTGGGCGAGATAGCGAAGCGAGCGCTCCTGTAGCGCCGTCCGCCGGTAAAATTCGTTGGCATAGATATCGCGGTAGAAAGTGAGGACATCGGCAACGGCCGCCCATCCGTCGAGCAGCGCCATGACGGGATCGGCGGGATCGCGGGTGCCGAGCGTCCGAAGCATTGGAAATTCGGCGCTGGAAAGGTCCCTGGTCGCCGCTTCTAGAAACGAGCCGTGCGTTCCCAGCCGGGTCACGATCCGTTTAAGTCCGGGCCGGTTCTGCGGAGCGCTGAGCAGGGCCTGCTCCGCGCACGGCCCGCACGCGCAGTCGCAATTTTGGATGCCGCAGGAGCAAAGCGAGGAAGCGCTCATCGTCCGCCTACCAATCTTAGCGAAAAGCGGCCGCGTTCCGGGAAATTGGGATCGCTATCGCATTGCGCGATCTCATTCTTGCCGATCGCGATCACCCCGCGGTCGAGCCGTTCGATGGTGATCGGCTTCACATCGTCGAGGCGCGAGAAGTGGGTCAGCTCGACATGGGTGACGCCCTCGACGGCCTGGATCGCGGCAAGGATGGCGGAGGCGTAGACATCTTGCCCGAACCGGAGCCGGTCGGGGTGGAACCAGCCGAGCGTCCCGTCAGCCAGCACGCCCGTGGACATCAACGCTCGAACCGCGGCGCCGACATCGGAGTTCAAATAGGCTTCGCCAACGCAGACCCGGGCCCCGATTCTCAAGGGGATCTGCTGCACAAGCTCGACCAACGTGTCGTGCCCGATGCGCCGGGCCGCGACGATCCGCGCCAGCGCCGCTCCATCGATCTCGGGATCGCTCCGGAAGTCGCTTCTGGGGTCGAGCGACACGTCGGCGCTAAAGCCAATTCCCGTCCACCCGAACACGCAATTGGCGCCTTGAAGACGAAGGTCGGACCCGGCGATGCTGGCATAGTCGGACGCCGTGATCGCGCGTTCGAGCACTCGGCCATAAGCGAAGGGGGCTCGGCGCCGCACGTCCTCAATAGCTTCGGGTTCGGTTCCGCCCGATGCCGCGAGCGGGTTGCGGACGGCGATGGTTGCGCCCTTGAGCGCGGTCGAACGCGACGCCCAGGCGGTGATTGTGTCGCGCCCGACATTCCCGTCGGTACCGTTGCCGACCCGGTAGCGCGCCTGGAAGTGCGCGCCCGCCGGCGGCCGCGCGCCGCAGGCATCGTCCCCGAAGCGAAGCTCGGCGCGGCCCCAGTCGTCGATCTCGGCTACGAAATGACGGTCGGTCGGCGAACTGGCGATGAGATCGCCCTGCGCCCGCCACTCGAAGGTTCCGGGAAAACCGTCGCCCGAGCGCGCATCGGCCATGTCGAGCGCCGCGAGCGCGACAGCCTTGCGCGGATCCTGGAGGAGGAGGGCGGTCGCGGAAAGGGAGGGGTCGCAGGGCGGCGGGCAGGAGTGGGTGACCGGCCACTGTTCAAGAGTGATCGAAAGCTCGGCGGCCGTTTCGACGACGTCGGCGGCTGTTCCATCGCAGCGGCAGCACTCGCTCGCCAGGTCCCTGCCGACCAGCCAGCCTTCATTGCCCTCGATAGTCGTCCGGCCGTGATCGACCAGCACGACGTTGCCGCGCGCTACCGCGGTCGCGACAAGGCGGCAATAAGGTTCGTCCCCGACGAGGAAGTCGATGGTGAAGGGGACTCGCTTTCCGGCCGCCGTCGTCACCATCAGCCCGATCGCGTCGGCGCCTTCGAAATCCCCATTGGCGGCATAGTGCAGCATCCCGTCCTTCGAGATCCTCGCCGTTCCATGGCGTGGGTCTTCTTCGATCGTGATTCCGCCTCCCGGGAGGACCACAGCCGAGGCGGCACGAGGATCGAGCGTGATGCGTCCTCCCGCGGCAAGGCGCAGCGCTTCAGGGGCATCGGGCGCGGTCCAGGCCGACAGGGTGAGCGGGAACGGAAGGGCGTCTTCCAACCCCCATTCGACTTCGAGGAGTGGGGTCTTGTCGAGGGGATCGACAATCTTCTGGATGCGGATGAGGCGCACCGGCCAGCGCTTGGTGGGATCCGCATCGGCCGGCTGGCCCGTTGCCGTGCCACAGATTTCCTCGAGGATCAGGATGTCGCCGGGCTTGAGTTTCAGCGCGCGGCCGCGCTCATTGCCCTGGTCCTCGCGGCCGCCGTCCCGGAGCGTCGCCCGAGTGGTTCCGCGCGGGAGGCAGCATTCCCGGTTGCGCCAGGTGTAAAAGGAAATCGCATTGTGCGCGTAGCGGACGGTGATCGTCTCATCGGCCGAGCAGCACACAGCCTCGAAAATCCTCGATTGGTCGAGCGAGGCCAGCGGGACGAGGCCAGGAACGAAACCGTCTTCGCCGTTGCCGGGCGCCGCGAACAGGACCTCGGCCGCCTGGAGCTTAAACTCCGCGGCGCCGGTCAGGATCAGGTTCAGGAACGCGCGCGCATTGCAGCCTTCGTGCATTGGATAATCGAGCAGGCGCGCATGCCGCCGAACCGAGATCCGGCGCCGCGCCGTTGCCAGATAGGCTTCGGTCGTCACGGCATCGAGCTCATAGCTCAGGCGGTCGGCGACAAACGCGATCGCTTCGATAATGGCGATGAGTGCATCGGGGACATGGCGCTCGCGCCAATTGGGCATCGAGACCGAAAGGCGATTGAGCAGCAATTGGCGAAAGCCCGCAAAATCGCGGGTGAGATAATCGATTGCGGCCGCGGGCGGCGGGCGGTCGGGAACGCATGGCTTAGGCGCGCAGTCGGCGTTCGACGGGCAATCGAGATGGAAGCGGAATTCGGCGCAGGCGTAGCGGGGGTCGACTCCCGCCGGGATCTTCGCGACCAGCGGCGCCTCGGGCAGCGGGACGAACGAGCATTGGCGCTTGTCGCCCGTGTCCTCGTCGACGAGACACAGGCAATAATTCGAAAAGTCCCCGGTCCGGTCAAGCGTGACCCTAAGGCAGGTTCCTTCGTCCTCATGCTCTTCAAAATCGATGGCGATGACGTTGATGTTCGTGATCCGGGTCCCGCCCTCGATCTTGACCTGGTCGAGGGTCAATTTGCGCGGCCGTGTCCCGAACAGCCTCGCGCAAAGGGTGACGCCGTCGGGATAGACCTCGACGTCGTCGATGCCGCAAAGCGTCTTGCTGAGCTGGATGTCCTCCCGCCGCTCGTCGCCTCGGCACCCGGCCGTGAAGGGGCTGCAGCCGCTCACGGCTCGCCCGGCCCAAAGGTTTCAGTTTTAAAATCGCTCGACGGCCGGAGCGCATAGGTCATGATGACGCTCAAGGTCGCATCGTCGGCGCTCGCTTCGAACGCCTGGATTTCGATCACGTCGCCGAGCCAGCGTTCGAGCCCGGCGCGGCCGGTCAGCTGAACCGCCGCGGCGAGCTCGGGACTGTTCGGCGAGAAGGGGAGCTGAAGGAGCCCCGAGCCGAACTCAAGCCGCATCACCCGCTCGCCAGGATTGGTGAACAGGAATGCCTTGATCATGTGGCGGACGTGGGCCGCGTACTCGGCGCCCGCGATCCGCCCATCGGTGCCGATCCGTAGCGGAACGTCGATGTTGAAGGGCGCGCTCATGACGCCGCCACCCGCGACTGCCCGGCCGGCGGCGCGATCAGCGGCCGCGGCTGGTCCTGCGGCATGCACGTGCCCGTGGCGGGGACGATCAACGCCGGGCTCTGGCCTGGCCCGTTGGCGACCAACACCTTCAACGCGCCTTTGGGGAAGGTGCCGGTGGCGCACGGCGGGACCGTGCCCGAGGCGGCAAGCTTGCACAGAACGATGGTGTAGACCGCCGACAGAGGAACGACCGGCTGGCCCATGACATAGACCTTGGCCGGGAAGGGCGTGAGCTGACCAGTTCCGCTGTGGCCGCAGAAGACCTGGTTGGCGATGGTGGCGAGGAAGCCCGGCATGATCAGATCCGCTTCCTCATTTGGTCACCAGCAAGGCGGCAGCCATCGGCGCCGCACCAGTGGGGTCGCCGTTGACCTGGAGCGTCGGCCCGAAAATTCGCACGCCCGTCGCGTCGATCGCGATGCACGCGGCTTGGTTGCCTATGAGGATGCCGCCAGCCGGGAGATAGGGCGGATAGGGGGTGTCGCTGATGATGAGCCCATGCTGGGCGAGCGTCTGCAGCGCGAAAATCGGCATGTTGGGAACGGTCATCTTGGCGACCGGCGGGGATTCGGCGGCCGAGCCCCACCAGCATCCGACCCAGATCGGCTTGTCCGGATGGCCTTGCTCGAACTCGACCCACACCTTGGCGCCGGGTGGCGGGATGATGAGCGACCCCATGTTGAGCCCGGCCCAAGGCAGGCACGGCCTCGCCCACCCGGTGATATTGGGCCCGTCGCGGTCGACGACCTGGACCATCAGCCGGCCGCGCTTGTCGGTGTCACCGGTCGGCGAAGCGAGGACCGTTCCGCGATACTTCCCATAATAACGCTTGAACCCGGTGATGGGATCGGACGCGGGAACATCGCCCTCGTCGTCGTCGGGCCGCATGCTCTCGACAAAGCCGAGTTCTGACATGGTTTTTCTCATGATCGCCGTTCCCTCATCTGATCAGCCTCCGGTCCAGGGTTCGAAGGCGTTGCGGGAGAGCGTGAAGCGCTGCTTATATTCGCCGGGCTTGAGCTCGTGGGTGACGCTCCTCACGTAATGGAGACCGTCGTGGCGAAGGCCCGCGCCGGCGATCGTCACCAGCTGCCGCGCTTTCAAGATCTGGCCCAACCGCATCACATCGAGCGACCCGCTGCCGATGATGACCTCGGCGGCGCGCGCCGCTTTGCTAAGCCCCACCATCAACGCTTGGGGGAGCGAATATTTGGCCATTCCGGTCAGCGGCTCGGCCCGCAGCGGAATGGGCGGCTCAGGGCCAAGCGGCGGCGACAAGGGATTGACGTCGGGGACCGGGATCGGGATCGGAATATTGACCGGCAGCCGCTCGTCGTGGAGCAGGAACATGAAAACGGTCTTGGAAAAGCCGTCGAAACTGAAGCTTAGATTGTCGACGTTGCTGGTCGCGTCGCTGTTCACATAGAGCGTGGTCTGCGACGGCCCGACTTTAATCTCCGGACCCCAGTAAGCGATCGATTGCCCGGCAAGCGGTCCCGGCTCGATGTAAAAGACATAGCCGACCGATTTGGCGAGATAGGTCACATATTGAAGGTCGGTCCCGACGTGGCTCGGGATATATTCGGTCGGCAAGGGAACATCGATGTTGACGCTCGGAATGACGATCGGGATCATCCCCAGCGGGAGATATTTGGCGAGGATGAACGCAACCCGGGCCTCGGCCGGCATCGCCGGATATTTCATCACCCAGCTTAAGTCGACAAGGTCGAGCAACCGCGACAGGTCCTCGCCGGTCAGCTGAAGCTTGGAGCCGCCAGGATCGTTGGAGGGCGTGACTTCGTGACGGGTAATGACCCCGTCCATCAGCACCTTTTGCGACCCATTGATGAAGGCGCTCAGGACGACGCGCTGCGGCGGGTCGAAATATCCCTGCCGGAATTTCTCAAGGACCAGCGAGTTCTTGCCGAGCGCGAAGGAGATGCTGAAGCCGCTTCGTTGTTCGGTCGCCTGCGTGATCTGAACCGAAAGGATCGCGTCGGCGAGCTCAGACGCGATTGGCGAGGGGATCGCGATCCCCATCATCACCGAAAGGCTGATCCCGCGGAGCATTGCGGCTCAGCTCGCCGACGGCAGGGCGACGCCCTGCGGCAATGTGATGCGGAGCATTTGGCCAGGCTCTTTGGTGAGATCCGACGGATCGAGCGCGCCATTGCCGTCGGCGATGCGCCACCACCAGCGCGCGTCGCCGAGAATTCTCGTCGCGATCGTATCGAGGCGATCGCCTTCATTGACCGTGACACTTGCCGCCTGGGCCAGGCTTTGCGGCTGAGGGATGATCCGGCAATCGACGTAGAGGATCTCGCGGCCGGCCGCGTCGAGGCCAGTCAGCAAGGCGAGGCCGCGGTAGCGGCTATAGTCGTCGAACGGCTGGAGGGTCGCGCTCGGCAGGGTCGGATTGGGATCGAGGAGGTCGGGCATCTTTTAGAACCCCTGTGCTCCGAGTTGCGAGCGCGTGCCCGGGCTCGCGCGTGCAGCGAGCGTTTCCTTGGTCCGCAGGTAGGTCATGAAATAATCGGCGCCGCGATGGTCGAGCGGGAGATCGTTGACCGACAGCACCCGAAGCGACAGGCTGACCTTCGCGTGGATCGGGTTGAGGCTGGTGTCGAACGCTTCCTCGGTGATGCTGAATTCGGTGACCCTGACCGGCACCACGCGCTGCGCGCTCCACACCAGGAGGGTAAGCGGGGATTCGATCGGTGCGATTTCGAGCGCGCCGCGCTTCAAGAGGTTTTCACTCTGGATGATCTGGGTGCTGGTCGGCGAGACCAAGGCTTCAAGCACGGCGAGCTGCGGAAATAGGCCGACGTCGACCGCCGTCTTGTTCTGATCGGGGAATTCAAGCTGGTCGGTTGCGTCGAGTTCGGCCTCGAGCTTGAACGTCTCGATCGCCGGGCCCTTGAGCCGCAGCGCTTCGCTTCGGTTAGCACCTTCCGATCCTGCCGCCTGGACCTGAAGCGTCCGGGAAAGCTGGTCTGGATTATATTGGAGCGAGACGATCCGCTGGACCGTGAACGTCTGGGGATCGAGCAGGACTAGTCCCGCTTTCAAAATCTGGGGTGAGCGCGGGAAGCCGGTCATTCCGCTTCTTCCAAAGCCGGGATCTTGACCCTTGGCGCCGATGCTACGGTGCCCGGAGCGAGAAAGCCCTCGGCCTCCCAGAATTTCGCGGTCTTGAGGTCAACGGCGATCCCGCCGATGGATACCGCGGGCTGGTCGAGGACGGCTCCGCCAAGGTGCGATTGCTCGACCGTGACGTTATTGAATTGGTTCTCCCAGGCGCCCTGGAGCATCACATGCTCGTCGCGGCCGAGCTTGTCGCTGCGGATATGACCCATTTGCACGAGGTCGGGACGGTTGGCCAAAGCTGAATGCTTCAACCCGCGCTGCGACTTGAAACCGCCTTTCTTGCCGAGGAGGAAGCGAAGCGGGTGGTTCGGATCAGCGCGAATGATCTGGAGCGCTTTCCTGCGCATCTGGCTCTTGCTTCTGCCGACGAGGGTTTCGTGAGCGCCAGGTGTGGCTGACCCGTGGACCGATACTGGCGGCTTCTTGGCAGCGTCGGCGCGAATCTTGTCCAGGCGCTTGATGAGAGCCGCGGCCTCAGCCGCGGCCGCTCCGGGATTTTTCCTGCGCTTCGCCTGGATCCTCTTATTCTCGGCGGCAAGCTCGGGATGCGCGTCGAGTTCCTTCTTATATTCGAGGTGAATGACCGGGCAGGGTCCCGGGCTGCACTTCGCGACACCGGCCGGTGTGACGACCGCTTTGTGTCCCTCGGGGAGATCCTGCTTGGCGGTTGCAGTCGCTGGATCCACGGCGTGCTCCGGCTGCGGCGCCGCCGATTCCTTGGGCCGGAGCGAGGGAGACTTCTGTTCGGCCTTTGTCGGGTCGGAATGAGGGCCGCCCTCGGGATGCGCGCTCTTGGCGGCGCCGGGATGCGCCGCTTGGTCAGGGTGCCCAGTCTTGACGGCGGCGTGGGGCGCCGCCTCGGTACCGGCTGCCTTGGCGGCGTCGGCATGGGCCGCGGGCTCGGGATGGGCGGTCTTGGCGGCGTTGACCTGCGGCGCGGGCGGGGCATGTGCCGCCTTGGCGGCGTCGCTCTCGGGGGTTGAATGTGCCGGCGGAGCATGCTCGCCGCCCGAGGAAGCGCCCGCCTTCGAAGCCCGCGTCGCCTTCGCTTTGTCCGTTCCCTTTTGACCATGGTCGACCGCCGCGGACGTGAGCGTTGCCTGAGCGGCGGCAAGGGCCGCCTCTTTGTTGCTCATGCCCTGCAGTTTGGCGTCGGCGAACGCGACTCCGGCGCCGATCGCCTTGTCGGCAATGGCTGACGCTGCGCCTTTGAGCTTAGCGGCTGGAACGCCAAGCGCGCCGCTGACGCAGCCGGTAAGCGCTGCCCGGGCCTTCGAGGGGATGAGGTGCTTCGACTTCGCCTCGGCGACCTCTGCGGCGCTTTCAGAGGGCACGATCTTGTCGAGGACATCGGTCGTGATTTCGCCGACAATATTGACGCCTGCTTCGGTGACGCAGCGCCGAAGCGCCTGCTGAATAAGCGGCTGGCCAATTCTCGCCGCTGCTCCAGCGCCCTGGAGCGCTTGTCCAAGGCCAGCGGTCAGGCCGGTGATTGCGCCTTGTTTTCCCCATTTAGCGGCGGCGTGCTTGGTTGCCTTCCAGTCGACCGAGCCGGTGTTGACCTTGCTTGCGAGCGCTTCTGAACCCCCGCCCAAGACAACGCCGCCAGTTCCGACCACGCCGGCGGTTCCGACCGCGGTGAGAGCCGTCGCACCGACGCCGGTGACGCCGAGGGCGGCGACGCCCGACGCAACGAACGGCGCCGCAAGAGCAGCGCCCGAAGCGAGAGCGATTGTAAATGAAACGTCGCGAACGGTGCCGAGCTGATCGGCAAGTTTCTCCGCACCCGCCGTCGTCTTTTGGATATAGACTTTGAATTCGGTCTCGGCGGTTCTGTAGTCTTCGAGCGCCACGCCGAGATGGCGCCCCGCTTTGTTGAAATCGCCGCGTCCAACGTCAGCGAGCCCCAGGTCAGCAGCGAAGACGGGGTGATCCCACATTCCGATCCAGGGCGGGGTCGTACCGCCCCAAATGTCGGCCGCGATGCCGATCAGCGACTTGGGTTTGTGCCAGACGTCGCTTAAGGATTCGACGCCGCCTTGATACTCGTCAAGCAGCCGGTGTTGGGTTTGCTTTCCGTTCTTCGCGAGATCCTTGACGCCGTTGAGTTCGGTGCGAAGCAGCCGTTCGAACTCGGCTTTGGTGACCCGCTTGGTCCCGCCCTTAAACGGGAATTCGTACATGACCTCGCCGGCCGCCGGCGCTCCTGGAAGGGCATCGCGGGCAAGCGCAATCGGAGAATAGCGGGCAATCCTCGCTTGCCGGCCCGCGGCGACTTCGTCGCCGGCGCGCTGGGCTTCCGCCTCGAGCCCCGCATCAGGGTCGATCCCGTTGGCGACGCCCGATCCATGCGATTGCTGGACTACGTGCGCCAATTCATGACCGAGGAGCCGTTTTCCAGCCTCAGCCCGAAGGTCGGGAGCCATGCCGCCAAGGACGATATGCTTGCCGACGGTGTACGCTCGGGCGCTCACCTCCGCGGCCGAGCGCATGGCGTTGGTATCGGAATGGATCCGCACGCCCGAAAAATCGTGATTGAATGACGATTCCATCTGCAGGCGGGTCGGTTCGGGCAAGAGATGTCCGCCGCTTCGAAGCACCGCACCCAGTGAAGACGGCAAGCCCGCTGGCAGCGTCCCGGGAGCAGCGAGCCGTTGCAGCGCGTGACGCTTGTCAGCGCATCTTGAACAGCTTTCTCCGGTCTGTTCGCACGCGCAGCTCCGCTGCAGCGTGATCGGCGCGGCGCGCGCCTGCGGCGCCGCGGTCCGGACCGAGAGCGCGTGCTCGCTCACCGCGCCGCCTGGGCGCTTGAATGACGGTCAGGCAAACAGATCGAATGTTGATGCAACCGTTTCCTCGCTATCCTCAAAATGAACGTCAGAGCTTCGATTTCTTGATGAATTTCTCGGCCTCCTTCCTCAGCTCGTGGAGCGCGAAATCGGGGACGAGTTTCTTCATTTGCTGAAGGTGATAATCGAGCGCTTGCCGCGCGCTTTTGCCCTTCATCTGCGGCGCCTTCAGATTCTTGATCTGGCGGTGGGTTTTAGGGTCGAGCGCCATTGCCGGATTGTCTTTGGTCGCCTTGCTCGTCCGGCTGACGGCTTTCTTGAGGCGGATGAACAGGTTTTGCAGCGCTTCGTCGGAATCGAGCTTGTCGCCGCGGCGTCCGTATTTTCCGGAGCCCGTCAAATCGTGGTAGCCGCCGATGTCGTGCTTGCCCGCACGTTCCAGGAGCTTCTTGTTTCTTGGACGAGCCGACTCTGCGGCGGGATCGATCACGCCCTCGAACGAATGCTCCGGTGCACCCGGCCGGGGCGGCTTGAAGGGTGCCGCCGCATTGGCCGGCCTTTGCGGCACCGGCTGCGTTTTGGGCGCTTTGCCCTGCCGCACCGCCTCGAGCTTCTTCTGAAGCGCGGCCGCTTCGTCAGAGATACGCTTGGCAAAGGCCGGATCGGGCTTGCCGGCGGCGTCCTGGCGGGCGGCAATCTTGCGAAGCGCTTCGAGCCGGCTCATTTCCTTCGCAAGCGCCGGGTCCTTCGCGAGCTCGGGTTTATAGACGACGCGTAGGTTAGGGCAGGGCGTCGGACTGCACATTTCAATGCCGCTTGGCGTCACTTGCGTGTGATGATCGCCGCCGACGGGTTCGGGCGGCGCGAGCGGCTTGTGGCTATCCTTCTCGCTGTGCGTCCCGGCCTTGCCTGCTTTGGGTTCCGCGGGAGCTCTTGCTGTTTCGTGAGGCGGTTTTGGCGCCGCTGCATGCGGCGCAGCTTTCGGAACGACCGGTTCGGCGGCAGGTGGCTGTTGGGCCGCCTTGGGCCGATTGGCAGGGATCTCCTCTCGTGCCGTGGGCTTCAGCGTCGGCGCGGTCGGATGCTCGACGAACCCGGGGCGCTGCGCGCCTGTCCCTAGTTTCTCTCTGAGGACGTCGCCGGGCCGAGGTTCCTTGCCGCCGCCATGTCCAAAGTGCCCGACCGTGAGCTGAACCAGATCGTTAAGGATGCCGGCATCGTCGGCTGAAGCGCCGCGGCGCTCGGCAAAATACTGGGCGCCCATGCCCAGCGCGGGAGCGAGCGCTTGGGGCACCGTCATCTTCGTCGGATTGCCCATGCCGACGACCATCCCGGTAAAATTGTCGGCAAGGTCGGCAACTTCGTCCGAAGCGCCAAGACCCTTGGCGGTATATTTGGCGCCAGTTCCAGCGATGTCCGGAAGGAAGGTCGCCACCGGGTTGAAGCCGCTGGTAATCATGCCGACCGTCGACTTGGCGATGAAGTTCGCTGCGGCGTTCGAGGCGTCGATGATCCGATAGCCTTTGTAAAGCTCATCGGACTCATGCTCACGATATTGGAAGAAGGCCTGTTCCGCGCCGACCAGCGTGCCCTTTTGCTTTTCGTATTGGCGGGCGAAGATCTCAAACGTCATCGGCGCCGATGTTCCGGCCCGCCGCGTCACTTCGGCCTCGGTCGCGACGTCATGCATGATGATGACTTCGTTGCCGATCGTTTCTCCCTCAGCGTCCGAGCCGAGGCCCTTCACCATTTCGATCCGCCCGTCGATGGCCATTGGCGTCGCACCGAACCGGTTCTTCTGCGCCGTTTTGTAAATGTCTTGGGCGAGCTTCACGCTCTCGATGTCGTCGCGGACTCGATCGGTCTCGCCTCGAGCCATTTCGGCCTTCGAGGCGTCCATGCCTTGGTAGTAGCTGAATTCCTTCTCGCTGACTGGAACGTCGTCGTAGGTCGTCTGGCTGCTGACATAGGCATAGTCGCCCTCGCGATAGCCGAGGTCCCAGAGAAATTGGTCGGGATCGACCTCGGTCTCTTCCTCGCGCTGGATGCCCGTGGCGGGTGCGCCCCCAAGCTTGGCTGGGCGTCCCGCAGCGACGGCGTCGCCGGCGCGATGCGCCTCGGCTTCGAGGCGCGGCTCGGGATCGATGCCTTCTCCAACTCCGCCGTGCGATTGCTGAATGACGTGGGCCAGCTCGTGGCCAAGAAGCTGCTGACCCGCGGTTGAGCTAAGCGACGGCGCGCGCGGTCCAAGAACGATATGCTGACCTGCGGTGTACGCCCTTGCATCGAGCGCCAGCGCCGACGCACGCGCCTCATGATCGGAATGGATTCGGACACTCGAAAAGTCGCGTCCGAAACTCCGCTCCATTCGGCCAAGGGTCGCAGCCGGCAGCGGTTCGCCGGCCGCCGCCACGACCGGTCCGACGCTCGAAAAGTCCATTGGCGGAGCGCTCGTCCCGAGGCGATCGCGCTGGATGGCGGTTCGCGAGGCGGAGCAGCGCTCGCAGCTCCCGCCGGTCGCTTCGCACGCGCAACTCCGCTGCAGCGTCATCGGCGCGGGGACCGGCTCAGCCTGGCGGCGAAAGGCGAAATAGGAAAAGCTCATCGCCCGCGAGTCCCACCAAGCGCGGGCGCCGACGGCCCGCCGATTGCCGCGGTGATCGTGCTCGCGAGGCCACTGCTCGCGGTCATAGGCGAGGTGAGCGCGGATGCCGGAAGCGCGAGACAGCGGCGTGCCGACGCTCGGCTTTGGCCGAACGCACCGCGCGCAGCAGCGGCGCGCAGTTGCATCGCCAACGTGGCTTCGAGCTGGTCGGCGAAGTCCGCGCGCGCGCTTCGCGGCCAATTGGCTTCCATCGCCAAGGCGTCGATCCGAACGATCACTTTCACGACGCGCCCCCGCTCGCCGCCGGTTGGATGAGGGCAAACTCCCGTTCCGGGATCGGCCGTTCGAGCTTTTGCATCTCGGCGCGAACAATCGTCAGGATGTGGCGCATCCCGATCTTCTTGCCCTCGGCTGCGGCCTCCTGGGCCGATCCGATTGCGACATTGAAGATGCTGCCGCCAGTCAGGGGAAAGCGAGCGAGTGCCTTATAGTCGAGCTCCTCGAGCGGGGTTTTGGGAGGGAAGATGCCGCGCCAGATCGCTTCGCGCTCTTCAGTGCCGGGAAACGCGAAGCCAATTACGAAGCGAAGCCGGCGCTGGAAGGCGGGATCGAGCGCGTGCTTCATGTTGGTCGCAAGCACGGTCATCCCGGCGAAAGTCTCCATCCGGGTCAGGAGGTAGTTGATGTCGATGTTGGCGTAGCGGTCGTGGCTGTCCTTGACCTCGCTGCGCTTGCCGAACACGGCGTCGGCCTCGTCGAACAAGATCATCACTCCGCCGCCATCGGCGGCATCGAAGATCGAGCGCAGCTTCTTGGTCGTGTCGCCGATATATTTGCTCATCACCGAGGCGAGATCGACCCGATAAAGGGCGAGCTTGAGTTCATTGGCGATGGCCTCTGCAGCCATTGTCTTGCCGGTGCCGCTTTCGCCGTGGAACAGGGCCGCAAGCCCCAAACCGCGGTTGGCGATTGCGGAGAATCCATAAGCGTCGAGCGCAAAGCCGCGGCTTCTGCCGTGACGGATCAGGCGGTCGAGCTGCTCGCGGTCGCGGGCGGCGAGCTTGACCTCATCGATCGTTGCTCGCGGCTCGATACGTTCGGCAAGCCCTTCAAGCCTCGTTCCGGCCCGCGCCACGCACCAGTTCCACAGGCTGTCCGGCGAGACCGGCCCCGAATCCGTTTCCTGTGCGTCGATCGCGGCCTGAATGCGCGACGCCGGCATCGCAAATTCGCCCGCCAGGTGGTTGAGCCCGTCCGGATCGGCAATCTTGCCATCCGGCCAAGCTTGCGACCACAGAGCCCGCCGCTCTAGGACCGTCGGCGGATCGATGCGAAGCGCGTGTCCCGCGCCCGACGTTGCAGCCGCCACATCGAGGAAGGCCGTGCCGGAAAGCCGCTCGATGATATCGTTGGCGGCGGCCGTCTTCGCCGGATCGTCCTCGTGGCTTGGGGCGGGGTCGAGACCGCCGGGCGCGATCAGAAGCGCGAGCGGGAGCAGCAGGATCTCGCGCTGCCAGAGGGCAGCAAAGCGCTCCATCGTCTCCGCATCGCGCGGGAGCCGATCCTCCGCGATGGTCAACAGCGAGAGTCCCGCGCCGGCGGCGGCGGCAGCCGCCACGTCGCGCTTCGAGGAGCGGTCCCAACCAGTGAGCTCGAGGTGGATCCGGCCGTTCGCGGCTTTGACGAGGGCCTCGATCTTGGCTGCAACGGCCTCGTGAGACGGCGGGAGTTGTGCCGGAACGACGACAGGCT
>Ga0068857_100002887_pt1 | contig 14146 bp, 11 predicted proteins | sample KBSCornC72_FD_66591 | JGI IMG/M metagenome (GOLD analysis project Ga0068857, IMG submission 66591) | Corn rhizosphere microbial communities from Kellogg Biological Station, Michigan, USA - KBS Corn C7-2 | ecosystem: Host-associated > Plants > Roots > Rhizosphere > Soil ...
GAAACCGACCGCATCCGCGCCCGCAACCGCCAGCGCGACCAAGACGCCCGCCTCACCCGCCAACACGACCTCGACCAACCGCCCTCCACCCCCTCTCCCGCACGCAACCGTAACGATGATTCTGACCTTCCCCACGAACGGTGGGCGCTCGGTCTGTTGGTCAGTTCAGGCTCGCCTCATACTCGGCCGGGCTGCGGTAGTCCAGCGCGCCGTGCCGCCGTTTACGGTTGTACCAGCACTCGACGTACTCGAAGATCGCCGACCGGGCGTCGGCCCGCGTCGCGTAGTCGGCGTGGTGCACGAGCTCCCGCTTGAGCGTCGACCAGAAGCTCTCCATCGCCGCGTTGTCGTAGCAGTCGCCCGACCGGCTCATCGAGGGGGTGACGCCGTGCTCGGCGAGCAGGTCCCGGTACGCCCCGCACGCGTACTGGCACCCGCGGTCGCTGTGGTGCACCAGGCCGCCGCCGCCGCCGCCGCCGCCGCCGCCGCCGCCGCCCGGGTCCGGCACGCGGTTCGCCAGCGCGGCCCGCAGTGCGTCCAGGCACAGCTCGGCCCGCAGGTGGTCGGCCGTCGCCCACCCGACGACCCGCCGCGTGCACAGGTCGAGCACGGCCGCGAGGTACAGCCACCCCTCGCCGGTCGGCACGTAGGTGATGTCCGCGACCCACTTGCGGCCCGGCGCGGCGGCCGCGAAGTCCCGGTCGCCCGTCGCGGCGTCCCGGAGCAGGTTGTCCGCGACCGGGTGGGCGTGGCCGGCGTCGGTCGTGCGCGGGACGCGGAACTTGCGGCAGGCGGTCGACCGCACGCGCTCCTGCCGCATGACCTTCGCGACCGTGTTCTCGCAGCACGCGACGCCGGCGGCCTTGAGCTCGGCGTGCACGCGCGGGCTGCCGTACGTCCCGCGGCTGGCCGCGTGCGCGGCCTTCACCTCGACGGCCAGCGCGACGCGCCGCCGGGCCCGCGCGGACGGCGCGCGGCCGAGCCACGCGTAGTACCCGCTGCGGCTGACGCCCAGGACGTCGCACATGACCGCGACCGGCCAGCCCGAGCCCGAGCCCGAGCCCGAGCCCGAGTCGCTGCCGCCGCCGGCGGCCGCGTGTTCCCGGATCCACGCGAACGTCACAGGTGCTCCCTGGCGAAGAACGCCGTCGCTTTTTTTAAAATGTCCCGCTCGAGCTCCAGCCGCTCGACCCGGGCCTGGAGCTCGCGGACCTGCAGCTTCAGGACCGCCGGGTCGTCGCCCGGGGCGCCCGACGACGGGTCGTGCGCGACCACGCCACCGTGCCCGCGCTCCTTCAGCCACCGGCCCAGCGTCTGCTCGGGCAGGCCGAGGTCCCGGGCCGCGTCGGCCGCGGACTTCCCGTGGGCCGTGACCAGCTTGCACGCCTCGTCGCGGAACTCGCGGGTGTACACCTTGCGCTGCTTCCGCTTCGCCTTGCCTTCGCCGTTCGTGTCGCTCATTCGATCGCTCCTTGGTGGGCATCATGCCACCGGTTCGGAGCGCCCACCATTCGTGGGGAAGGTCAATTCGCAATCAACGGTGACGCGTGTGGGAGAGGGTCGGGGTGAGGGTCTTCCGGGTCGGGGTGAGGGTCTTCCGGGTCGGGGTAAAGATCTTCCGTCCCCGATCACCGACCCCGCCCGACCCGCCCCAACACCCCAACGGTCGCTCGCGGTTTCGCACCAACCCCACCTCCCCACCCACACCATCGCGCCGGCGCAAAACGAACCCACCACCCCCACCCAAACCCCACCCCCCAACACCCCAACCACCCCCCACTTGATTCCCCCGCCCTCTCCGTAGATTCTACGCGCTGGCGGAAATCTCAACCCACAAACACACGCCCAGCGCGCCACGGAGGCTCTCGTCATGAAATCACTCAACATCGGCATGATCGGCTACGGATTCATGGGCCGCGCCCACTCCAACGGCTACAACCGCGTCAACAACTTCTTCGACCTCGAATACCGACCCGTCCTCAAGGCCGTCGCCGCCCGCGATCAGGCCAAGGCCAAACAGTTCGCCGACAAGTGGGGCTACCAATCCGTCGAGACCGACTGGCGAAAACTCGTCGAGCGCAAGGACATCGACGCGGTCGACATCTGCACCCCCAACAACCTCCACAAGGAGATCGCCCTCGCCTGCGCGGCCTCTGGCAAGATGATCCTGTGCGAAAAGCCGCTGGCCATGAACGGTCCCGAAGGCGAAGAGATGGTCAAGGCCATCGAAAAGGCCGGCGTCGTCAACACCGTCTGGTACAACTACCGCAAGGTCCCCGCCGTCAGCCTCGCCAAAAAGCTCATCGAAGAAGGCCGCCTCGGCAAGATCTTCCACTACCGCGCCAACTTCCTCCAGGACTGGACCATCTCCGCCGATCTCCCGCAGGGCGGCGCAGGACTCTGGCGCCTCGACGCCGCCGCGTCGGGCTCGGGCGTCACCGGCGACCTCCTCGCCCACTGCATCGACACCGCCCTCTGGCTCAACGGCAAGATCGATTCCGTCAACGCCACCACCGAAACCTTCATCAAGGAACGCAAGCACACCCAGACCGGCAAGGTCGAAAAGGTCAACATCGACGACGCCGCCCTCGCCTTCTGCCGCTTCGCCAACGGCTCGCTCGGCCTCTTCGAATCCACCCGCTACGCCCGCGGTCACAAGGCCCTCTACACCTTCGAAATCAACGGCGAAAAGGCCTCCATCAAGTGGGACCTCCACGACCTCCACCGCCTCGAATACTTCGACCACCGCGACGAAGGCAAACTCCGCGGCTGGCGCTCCATCCACGTCACCGACGCCGGCGGCGAACACCCCTACATGGACAAATACTGGGTCCCGGGATTGCAGATCGGCTACGAACACAGCTTCGTCAACCACATCGCCGACTTCCTCGACGCCGTAGCCCACAACCGCCCCTGCCCCCCCACCTTCCGCGACGCCCTCGAAACCCAATACGTCTGCGACGCCATCCTCGACAGCGCCAAGAACAAGGGCTGCCCGGCGCCGGTGAAGCACGCGTAGGCGATGCGCGGAAGTTCCCTCAGCGGGGCTGTCCCGCGACTATAATGACAAACATGAGCACGCGTGAACTCATCGACAAAGAGGTGGCGGACTTGCCTGAGGATATGCAGCGCGAGGTGTACGATTTCGCGCGGTTCCTTAGGCTGAAGGCGGAAGAGGGGTCATTCGACGGGTTACTCCTGAGCGAGTCCGCCCTGGCGCGGGATTGGAACTCGGCCGAGGAGGACGCGGCATGGGCAAACCTGTAGCCGGCGATATCGTGGTCGTGCCGTTCCCGCAGACGAATCTTCAAACGGGCAAGCGCCGTCCCGCATTCGTCGTCGCCGATCTTCCCGGAGACGATCTGATCCTCTGCCAAATCACCAGCCAAGTCCGGCCTGACGGATTTTCCGTACCGTTGACGGCCGCCGACATGGATCGGGGGCAATTGGCAGTCGCGAGTTTCGTCCGGGCGAGCCGGTTATTCACGGTCGAGCATTCCGTCATCCTTTACGTCCTGGGGCGTACCAAGCCCAATAAGCTGGAAGAAGTGAAGGCAGCAATCAGGCGGTTGTTTTTATGATTGTCGTGCCGGTGTGAATCGGCACACGCAGAATCAATCCGCTCAACGTCCCGGCACTGGCACCGTAACTAAAGCGACGACGCCAGTGGAACGAACCGGGAGTGTCTGAATGGGTTGCCGCGCCGCACTTGTGGGACTTTGCGTGTTGGTGGTGGGGGTGTTCGGTCGTCACGCCGCGGCCGCCGAGCCGGGTTTGGTGGCGACGTATTCGGACGGCAAGCAGACGATCCGCACCGTCGTGCCGGACGTCGCGTTTTCCCTCAAGGAGAACGAGTCGGTCCACCCGCAAATCGGCGCGAACTTCTCGGCCGAGTACGAGGGGTCGCTGAAGGTCCTGCGGCGGGGTGAATACATCTTCGTCGCGCCGGGCGCGGAAGTGACGATCGACGGCAAGCCGGCCCACGGCGCGGTGGCGCTGGACGGCGGGGAGCACGCGCTGAAGGTGAGTTATCAGCGGAAGGCCGGGCCGGCGCGGTTGGAGCTAGTCTGGAGTTCGTCGTTGGTCCTGCCCGAGCCGGTGCCGGCGTCGGTGTTATCGCACGAGAAAACGCCGGACGAGGCGGCGCGGCAGGCGCAGGTGGAGGCGGGTCGAACGCTGGTGGAAGAGTTGAACTGCGCCGGATGCCACGGCGGGGCGGGGGCTCAACGGCTGAAGAGTTTCGTCGGGCCGGATTTGTCGAACGTGGGGAACCGGGCGAAGGCGGCCTGGGTGTACGAGTGGCTGCGCGATCCGGCGGCACACGGGGCTTGGGTCACGATGCCGAAAGTCTTGGAGAAGGACGAGGATTGCCGCGACGCCGCCGCGTACCTGATGACGCTGAAAGACGCGCGGCGGCGGGTGAACGAGTACAAACCTTCGGCGTCGAAGGCGAAGCAGGGCAAGGAACTGTTCGAAACCATCGGCTGCGCCAACTGCCACGCCGATCATTTCTCGGGGGCGCTGGCGGCGAAGTGGACGTCGATCGGTCAACTCGCGGATTACCTGAAAGAGCCGGCACGGATGACGCGGTCGGGCCGAATGCCGGGGATGAACTTAAGCGACGACGAGGCGGTGTCACTGGCGAATTACCTGCTGCAAGCGCCGCCTGATGCGGTGGAGAAGAAACTGCCGGCCGGCGCGGACGCGAAACACGGCGAGGAAATCGTGCGGACGGCGGGGTGCCTGAACTGCCACGCGATCGGCGGGGAGGCGGGTAAGCCGCTCGCGAGCGCGCGGAAGTTCGCCGACATGGACAAGCTCGATCCGTCGAAGGGGTGTCTCGTGACCGACCCGCCGGCAGGCGCGGCGCGGTACGCCTGGACGCCCGAGAAGCGGGGGGCGATCGCGGCGTTCCTCGGCGCGATCAAGACGGCGCCCCTGGTCAGCTCGGCCCCGGCGCACGAGTTTCATCGGACGCTGGCGAAGCTGAACTGCGTGGCCTGTCACGAGACGGAGACGACCAGGCCGGGCGAAGACGTGGAGAAGCTGCCGACGCTGGCGGGCGTGGGGGCGAAGCTGAAGAAGGATTGGATCAACCAGGTGCTGCACGACCGCCGGGCGCGGGTGCGATTCTGGCTGCGGACGCGGATGCCGGATTTCGGTGGCGGGGCGATCGACCGCGTGGCCGACCAAGCCGTGGCGGCGGCGGGCGTGGAAGAGGGCGAGCCGCCGGTGCCGCTCCCTTCGACGGCGGCGGTGTTGGAGGGGCAGCGGCTCGTGGGGGCGAACGATCCGAAGAAGAACCCGACCGGCATGGGGTGTGTGACGTGTCACAGCCTGCGCGAGTTCAAGCCCGCGGTGGTGGCGGACGCGACGCGCGGGCCGGAACTGACGCTGATGGCGACGCGGCTCCGCGGCGACTTCTTCCGTCGCTGGATGCACGAGCCGGCGCGGATTCAGCCGGGGACGGCGATGCCGAATTTCTTCACCGACAAGTCGCGCGAGCAGGCGGATTCGACGATTGACGTCTTATGGTCGTACGCGTCGCTGGGCCAGTCGATGCCGGCGCCGCTGGGCGTGAAGGAGAAACGAAATTACACGCTGATCGTGACGGACACGCCGGTCGTGTCGCGGTGCCAGGTGCCCGATCCGAACGGGACGATCGTGTACGGGATCTCGGTGGGCCTGCCGGGGATGATCAATTACGCGTTCGACGCCCAGCACGTGATGTTCCGCACGGCGTGGCGCGGTGGGTTTTTGGACATGGCGGGCGATTGGGCGGACCGCGGCGGCAACCCGGTGCGGGTGCTCGGCCAGCGGTTCTACTCGCAGGCGACGCCGCCGATCCGCATCGGCGATTCGGAGACCGATTCGCCGCGCGTCTTCAAAGGGTACGAACTGCGGGAGAAGATCCCGACGTTCATCTACACGGTCGGCGGCGCGGAGGTGCGCGAGCGGATCACGGCGCTGGACGGCGGCGTGGGAATCGTGCGGACGTTTGAGGTGGAGGCCGGAGACAAGCCGGTCTACTTCGTGGCGAGCGATGAGGGGAACGTGGCGTTGACGGCGAGCAACGGCACGTTTGCGGCCGCTCAGGTGCGGAAGACGTTCAAGTCGCCGGAGAAGGTTGGCGGACAGGTGCTGCGGGTGGAGGGGAAGGGCAAAGTGACGTTCGCAATCACAGTGCGCGCGAAGTGAAGAAACTCCCGTATCACGGGCGCCTCGCCCGTGTGGAACGAAATGGATTGAATTATGAGTATCTTCGTGGGTCGTTTTTTTGGTGAGAAGCACGGGCGGGGCGCCCGTGATATGGGCTGGCTGTTTTTCCTTTGCGCTCTTTGCGTCTTTGCGGCCAATGTCGTGGGGGCGGAGAAGCCGAAGGGCTCGTCCATGGACGGCGGGGCGAACGACGTCTACCGGTTCGAGTCGCTGCCGGAGCCGGAAGAGTCGAAAGGGCTGGAAGTCGGGGGGATGGGGTGGACGGCGGACGGGAAGCTGGCGCTCTGCACGCGGCACGGCGAGATCTGGATGCGATCGGAGGACGGGACGTACAAGCGGTTCGCGTCCGGCTTGCACGAGTGTCTGGGGCTTTATCCGGGGGATTCGCGCGGGGAATTGTTCGTGATGCAGCGGACGGAGTTGACGAAGATCAGTGACGTCGATGGGGATGGGGAGGCTGACAAGTTTGAGACGTTTAATAATTCGTGGGGGTACAACGGGAACTATCACCAGTTCGCGTTCGGGCTGATCAAGGACAAGGAGGGGAACTTCTGCGGCACGCTTTGCCTGGCGCACAAGCCGGACAATTCGGGCGGCGTGTTCATGGGGACGCAGAAGGAGACGCCCTACCGTGGTTGCTCGTTCAAGATTACACCGGAGGGCAAGTTCATCCCGTTTTCGTACGGGTTGCGTGCGCCCAATGGGATTGCGATGGAGCCGAACAGCGGGGATCTGTTCGCGACGGACAACCAGGGGGAATTCGTGCCGGTGGGGTCGCTGCACCATTTGACGAAGGACGCGTTTCACGGGCACCCGTCGAGTTTGATTTTCAAGCCGGGGTGGACGCGGCCGCTCAATACAGTGACGGACGCGGAGTGGGACAAGATGCGGAAGTGGCCGGCGGTGCTGATGCCGTATCCGCAGATGGGTCACAGCCAGGGGTGCCCGATCTTCGACACGGTGGGTGAGAAGTTCGGGCCGTTCGCGGGGCAGATGTTTCTCGGCGACGTGATCGACCCGCTGATCATGCGGATCACGCTTGAGAAAGTGCAGGGGGAGTACCAGGGGGCGTGCTACCCGTTCATGCGGCGGGACGAGCTAAAGGGGTCGAACCGGCTGATCTTCCATCCGACCGACGGCAGCTTGTACGTCGGCACGACGGATCGCGGATGGTCGCGCGGGTCGAGCGGGTTGCAGCACATCACGTGGACGGGGAAACCCGTGTTCGACATCAAGGAGATGTCGCTCGCGAAGGACGGGTTCGACGTGACGCTGACGGGGCCGGCCGACGAGAGCGCGGCGGACCCGAAGGCGTGGAGTTTGACGACGTGGCATTACAAGTACGGGCGGCAGTACGGGTCGCCGGATTTGGACAAGGCGCCGGTGAAGATCACGGCGGTGACGTTGAGCGAGGATCGGACGAAGGCGTCGCTGAAGGTGGAGGAGTTGCACGACCGGCAGTGGATTTATTATTTGGTGGGGGATGGGGTGCGGAATGCCGGTGGGGAGGCGCTTCGGAATAAGGAGGCGTATTACACGCTGAATCGGTTGCGGTAATGCGAAGAAGACGCTCGCTGAAGCGAGCCCTACAATGGGGACGTGGGACCTTTTGTTGTGATCCTCGAAGATGATCCGTCGCGTGTTTGCGCGATGAGAGCTGTCCTCACGGAATTGCTGGCGGGGGTGGAGGTGTTGGCGTTCGATAACGCGCCGGACGCCATCGACTTCCTGCGGGTTTATGCGGATCGGACGGTGTTAATCAGCCTCGATCACGATCTCGGGCCGTCACGGGTGCGGGACGGGGCGGCGTTCGAGCCGGGGGACGGGCGGGACGTGTGCGTGTTTCTCGGCGGTGGCGAGTGCCGGCCGGCGTGTCCGGCGATCGTGCACAGTGCGAATTACCAGATGGTCATGGTGATGGTGGAGATGCTGCGCGAGCGCGGGTGGGCGGCGACGATCGTTTCGCCGTATTCGCAGCTCGCGCTGGGGTGGATCGACAAGGAGTGGCGGGCGGAAGTCGAATGGTTAATCGCAAACGGGAAGATTCAACGTGGCGGCGAATAGGGAAGGAAGAAGACGGTGTGATGAATCACACCCTACGAAAGCGATGTAGGGTGTGATTTATCACACCGGTTTTTATTCCATTTCGTATCCAGTAAATCCATCGAACTTTGGAGGCGATACCTTGCGGCCGTTGCAGGCGCACAACCAATCGGGTGGATAGACGCCGCGGGCGACCCATTTCCGGAAAGTGGAGTACGGCCAGAGGTGGGGGCAGGTGACGAGGCCGTGTTTGACCGGGTTGAAATGAACGTAGTTGAGGTGCTCGCCCCAATCGGGCTTGTCCTTGACGCAATGTTCCCAGAACCGTTTTTGCCAGACGCCGCGATGGCCGTGTTGTTCGCGCGAGGACGATTGCGAGGTCTCGATGCCGCCGGCGGTCAGCCATGACCGGGTGAAGTTTGCTTTGATCGACGCGACGCGGACGGAGAAGTTGGGATCGTCGTCGGGGAGCTTGAGCATGAGGTGCAGGTGGTCGGGTAACAGGACGATCGCTTCGAGATCGAAGGGATGGGCGCTGCGGCATTGTTCGATTGAGCGGCGGAGGGCGTTTCTTGCGCGTTCGTCGCAGAGGAATGACGCGCGGTGTTGCGTGACGACGGTGAGGAAGAATGTTCCGCCGGGGACGAGGGCACGACGGTATTCGGGCATTCGCGCAGTGTAGGGACGCGGTGGTCGTTCGAGGAAAAGATGGTGTGATAAATCACACCCTACAGAAGGCGGTGTGATGAATCACACCCTACTTTTTGTAGCCCTGCCACAGCCATTCGAGCGCGGCGGGCAGCGTCTGGCGGGTGACGCGGCCGTCGGTGTGGCCGGCGGCTTTGGCGAAGACGTAGCGGTATTGGTAGCCCTTGGCTTTGAGGGCGGCGGCCATGCGCTGGTTGGCCATGACCCAGTTATGCAATGACGCTTCGTCGCGATTGGCGCCGTTGTCTTTTTCGCTGACTTCGAGCCAGATGCGGATGGGCTTCTTGTCGGAATTGGGGATGAGGTGTTCGTGGTATTCCCAGGCGCCGTGAGGCGAATCGGGGTTCTTGGGAGATTGCTGATTGACGTAGGTGCCGGAGTAGGTGAGGACGCGGTGGTAGAGCTCGGGGTGGAACCAGGCCATGGAGAAGGCGGCTGCGCCGCCGGAGCTGCCGCCCATGGTGGCGCGGCCGTCGGGGTCGGTGGTGAAGGTGACGTTGTAGTCCCTGGCGATCTTCGGGAGGACTTCGGCTTCGATAAACTCGGCGTACTTGCCGGAGACGGTGTCGTACTCGAGGCCGCGCTCGCTCCCCTGGGCGTCGCCGCCGCCGGAGTTGATCATGACGGCGATCATGACGGGGACGCGGTGCTCGTTGATGAGATTGTCGAGCATGGTGGGGAGGTACTTGGCGGGGCCGCCGCCGTCCTGGGCGACGATGAACGGGGCGGGCGTGCCGGGGACGTACTGTTTGGGGACGTAGACCCAGACCTTGCGCTGGTAGGGGACGACGACGCCGGGCTTGTTCTTGGCGATGCCGGGGTAGAACTTGCTCTCCTCGGACTTCATGGTGAACTCGTGGACGTCGCCCTTGGGGACGCCTTGGTGGACCTTGGTCTCGGGGGCGTCGGCGTAATCGGGGCCGATGACGAATTCGGTTTGGTTGTCGGCGGCGGTTGCGTTGGCGCGGCAGGTGGCGGCCGAGGTTATAAGGCAGGCCAGCGCCAGGACAACCACGAGACTCATGCGATAGTTCATGTCATCCTTTCGATGGCGGCGATCATAGCGATACAAACCGCCGGTCACTCGGCGCATATTGAGGGGATTCGATCAACAGCCCGCGGCGGGGCGTAGTAACATCCCCGGGGAGAGACCGGATCAATGACGATGTCCCGATCCATGATGTTTACGCTGTCGGTGGCCGGCCTGTTGATGGGCGGGCGGGCCCGCGCGGCGACGCCGACGCCGGAAGGGGTCGATTATTTTGAGAAGAACGTTCGGCCGATCCTGGTGGATGCTTGCTACAAGTGTCACTCGGCCAAGGCGGAAAAGCTGAAAGGGGGGTTGTATGTGGATTCGCCCTATGGGTTGCGGAAGGGGGGCAAGACGGGGCCGGCGATCGTGCCGGGGGAGCCGGAGAAGTCGCTGCTGATCAAGGCGGTGCGGTACGTAGATGAAGACATGCAGATGCCGCCGAAGGAGCAGCTTTCGAAGGCGCAGGTGGCGGCGCTGGAGACGTGGGTGAAGATGGGGGCGCCGGATCCGAGGCCAAATCCTTCGGACGGGGTTGCTGAAGCAACCCAGCCGACGGCGGGGATGACGAAGTTGTCGTTGGCGGAGTCGAAGAATTTCTGGTCGTTCAAGCGTCCGGTGAAGCCGGCGGTGCCGGTGGTGAAGGGGGACTGGGCGACCTCGGCGATTGACGCCTTCGTGCTCGATAAGCTGGCGGCGAAGGGACTGGAGCCGGCGCCGATGGCGGACAAGCGGACGCTGATTCGGCGGGCGACGTTCGATTTGACGGGGCTGCCGCCGACGGTGGCGGAGATCGCCGCGTTCGAGGCGGATACGTCGGCGAACGCGTTTGAGAAAGTGCTGGATCGATTGCTGGCGTCGCCGGCGTACGGGCAGCGGTGGGCGCGGCATTGGCTGGACGTGGCGCGGTACGCGGACACGAAGGGGTACGTGTTCCAGGAAGAGCGGCGGTATCCGTTCGCGTACACGTATCGCGACTGGGTGGTGAACGCGCTGAACGCGGACATGCCGTACGACCAGTTCCTGATCAACCAGATTGCGGCGGACCGGGTGCTGGCGAAGGGTTCAGAGGTCAGGGTTCAGGGTTCAGGAAATGCCGATGCGAAATCGAATGCCGAATCGAAAACCGGGAAGGGGACAGTTTCTTCTTCGCTGAACCCTGAACCCCGAACCCTGAATCCTGTATCCAACCTGGCGGCGATGGGGTTTTTGACGGTGGGGCGGCGGTTTCTGAATAACCAGGCGGACATCATTGACGATCGGCTGGACGTGCTTTCGCGCGGGACGATGGGGCTGACGGTGGCGTGCGCGCGGTGTCACGATCACAAGTTCGATCCGATCCCGGCGGCGGATTATTACTCGCTGTACGGGGTGTTCGCGTCCAGCGTGGAGCCGAAGGAACTGCCGCTGCTCACTTCGGCGGAAAAGTCGGCGCGGACGGCGGAATACGAGAAGGAATTGGCGAAGCGCGAGGCGGCGATCGTCAAGTTCAAGGAGGAGCGGCTTGAGAAGGCCGTCGCGCCGCTGCGGGGCGCGACGAGCATCGCGGCGTACCTGATGGCGGGGAGCAAGCCGCGCGGGGCGGGCGACGCATCGCCGGAGAACGCGAAGCTGAACCGGTTCGCGATCCGGCGGTGGCGGACGTTTTTGGACGAGACGGCGGCGAATAAGGATCCAGTCTTTGCGCCGTGGCACAAGTTGGCGGCGATTCCGGAGAAGGAGTTCGCGGCGAAGGGGCCGGCCGCGGTGAAGGAACTGTTGGCGGATACGAAGAAACCGGTGAACGCGGAGTTGGCGAAGGCGCTTCAAGCGAAGCCGGTGACGACGCTGGCGGACGTGGCGGCGGCGTACGGGGTGTTCCTGGAGGCGGAGATCAAGAACCCGAAGTCCGGGATCGCGACGGCGGCGAACTTCCCGACGAACGTCACGCTGGCGAACGTCGAATCGGTGTTCAGCGGCGACGACCGCGGGGCGTACAACGCGCTGGTGCAGAAGCGCGACGCGGTGACGGCGACGCATCCCGGCGCGCCCGCGCGGGCGATGGTGATGAACGACGCGCCGACGCCGGTGAACCCGGTGATCTTCAAGCGCGGCAACCCGGGGATGCCGGGGGCGGCGGTGCCGCGGCAGTTCCTGGCGTGCGTGGCGGGTGAGGCGCGCAAGCCGTTCAAGGAAGGGTCGGGGCGGCTGGAGTTGGCGGAGGCGATCGCGTCGAAGGACAACCCGCTGACGGCGCGGGTGTTCGTGAATCGCGTGTGGTTGCAGCATTTCGGGAAGGGGTTGGTGCGCACGCCGAGCGATTTCGGCATTCGCGGGGAGCGGCCGACGCATCCGGAACTGCTGGACTACCTGGCGGTGTCGTTCATGGAGAAGGGGTGGAGCATCAAGCAGTTGCACAAGATGATCATGCTGTCGTCCACGTACCGGCAGAGCAGCATGGCGTCGGCGCGGGCGCTGCAGGAGGACGCGGATAATCGGCTGTTGTCGCACCAGAACCGGCAGCGGTTGGATTTTGAGGGGATGCGCGATTCGTTGCTATTCGTGGCGGGGCAGCTCGATCAGACGGTGGGCGGGCGGGCGGTGGATATTCTGAGTCAGCCGTTTTCGCACCGGCGGTCGATTTACGGGTTTATCGACCGGCAGAATTTGCCCGGGCTATTTCGGGCGTTTGATTTTGCGAGTCCGGATCAGCACGCGCCGATGCGGTTTGCGAACACGGTGCCCCAGCAGGCGCTGTTCATGATGAACAGCCCGTTCGTGGTGGAGCAGGCGCGGGCGGTGGCGGGGCGAGTGAATTCGGCAACGGAAAGTACCGAGGATCGCGTTCGGCATCTTTATCGGATTGTGTTTTCGCGCGAGCCGCTGGCGGATGAGCTGGCGATGGGATTGAAGTTTGTGAGTGCGGACGTGACGGGTGGGGAGGGCGCGGGGAAGTCGTCGAAGGACAAGGCGGCGCCGCTGACGGCTTGGGAGGAGTATGCGCAGATCTTGTTGGAGACGAATGAGTTTGTGTTTGTCGATTGACCAGTTTGTTTTGTGCGAAACCCCGAAGCGACTGATTGGCGGCCGGCGCGGAACGTCGCCGTTAGAGTCGGCGTGAATCTATTTAGGGTCCGCCTGGCGGCGGACGAAAGTTATGTCGCAGTACGATCATCGCCCGCAGATTGGGAACTTGTTTGTTACTCGCCGGCAGATGCTGCAGCGCACGGGAATGGGCTTGGGCGCGCTGGCGCTGGGGGCGTTGTTTCCGCAGGTTTCGGCGGGGGCGAATGTCGGCGGTGTCGGCGGTTCGCCCAATCCACTGCTGCCGAAGGGGCCGCACTTCGCGCCGCGGGCGAAGCGGATCATTCACCTGTTTTTGAACGGCGGCCCGTCGCAGGTGGATACGTTCGACCCCAAGCCGTCGCTCACGAAGTATCACGGCAAGACGCTGCCGGGCGAGTACCTGAAGACCGAGCGGCGGACGGGGACGGCCTTTAAGTCGCCTTATACGTTTCAGAAATACGGGCAGTCGGGGATTGAGGTGAGTGAGATCTTCGCGAACGTGGCGCAGAACGTGGACGACCTGTGCGTCATCCGCTCGATGCACGCCGACGTGCCGAACCACGAGCCGTCCTTGCTGCTGATGAACTGCGGCGAGGCGCGGTTGATCAGGCCGTCGATGGGGTCGTGGCTGACGTACGGGCTGGGGACGGACAACCAGAATCTGCCGGGGTTCGTGGTGATGTGCCCGGGCGGATATCCGATCCAGGAAAGTCAGAACTGGCAGTCGGGCTTTTTGCCCGGCATCTACCAAGGGACGTACATCGACACGAAGAACACCGAGATCGAGAAGCTGATCGAGCACATCCGGAACAAGTACGAGAACAAGGTCCAGCAGCGGCGGCAGCTCGATTTGCTCTTGGAACTGAACGAAAGGCACCTGGAAGAGCGGCAGCGGGACGCGCAGCTCGACGCGCGGATTCAGTCGTACGAATTGGCGTATCGGATGCAGTCGGAGGCGGCGGACGCGTTCGACGTCACGCGCGAGCCGCAGCACATTCGCGACATGTACGGGGCGGATAAGAGCACGCAGGCGCGGCAGATCCTGATCGCGCGGCGGCTGGCGGAGCGGGGCGTGCGGTTCATCCAGGTGTGGCACGGCGA
>Ga0068857_100002889_pt1 | contig 14142 bp, 17 predicted proteins | sample KBSCornC72_FD_66591 | JGI IMG/M metagenome (GOLD analysis project Ga0068857, IMG submission 66591) | Corn rhizosphere microbial communities from Kellogg Biological Station, Michigan, USA - KBS Corn C7-2 | ecosystem: Host-associated > Plants > Roots > Rhizosphere > Soil ...
GAAACCGCCAGACAATGTGCGGAGGAATTAGCAAAACAGTTCGGAGGTTTTGAATACCCGAATTCGCTACTTCACCAGCTTGCAACAATCATTCAACGTCATATCGACGCCTACACTGCCGAACTCAAAGCTGAAAACGAAAGTCTCAAAAAGGCGTTGGAGTCCGAGTCAAAAGGCACCTTAATAGTCGAAGTTCATCGGCTTAAAAAGGCTTTGGAGAAGGCACAGGAGGAAATAAATTGGCAAAAATTTGTAACCGACAAAGCAAAGCATCCAGAATTAGAATACGGGGTATGGAAAGCACGCGAAAGTTGGAGTGCCGATAAACAGTTTGTAGCTTGGGCATGTGACCATGGATACGGATTTATTTCTACGGGTAACCTCCATGCGATTTACAACGCCGCTGTTGAAAAGGCCAACGGGTATTGGATGTGCGAGTTGCTTAAAACGAGAACCGACCAGCAGCAACTTCGGGCACAACTCACCCTCTCCCAAGAGCGTGAGAGGGAGTTGGTTGCAGCATTCCATCACAACCACGTTTCCGATAACCAAAGCGACGTCTGTAAAAGTTGTGGACTTGATTTACGTGATTCCATCCATAATCGGGCCGACAAAGCCAAAGCAGCACTGAAGGGAAGTGAGCATTGTCACGCAGGGAGTGATGGCGAGTGTCATTGGGGCGATTGCCCACAACTTAGGGACGGCGAGCCGAATAAAAGTGGTCGCCACTGTCCATTAGACGACCGAGAAGCATAATTCATCACATAAAAATCACTAGTGTCTAACCACCCACCCAAAAGGAGAATGAGATGACTAAACCCGGAGATTTTATAAAACTAAAAACACCCCAAGGATTGAAAAGAGACTGGACGAAAGTCCAAACAAGCCTCGCCTCGCGCGTCAAGTTCGTAAATGCTCTCCGTTCCATAGTTGGACGCAGAATGCCAAAGAACAAAGCGGGCACTCCTTTGGTATCAGACTTCGATTTGATTGACGCTATAATATCAGAACGAGCAGAAGCCATCGAAGCCGCCATCAATCAAGCCAAGAACGATTAGCTAAATGTCGTCCTCTAGTTCTTCCTCTTTGAGTGGTTTGCGATGGGCATTGGCAATGATCGCTGACTGCGCCCTGCGATCAGTAATGCGATCCCGCTCCCGGCGGATGGAGATTACAATTTTCACCACCACATAAATCACAGTGAGTATTCCAGGAAGATACCTGAGAGCCGCCTCTGGAATTGTCCCCAGCGTGTAAAGAGAACCCGCCGAAGCGAGCATTATGTCAGTTTGCCTGCCCACGATTTTTCGCATTGTTCCACCATTTCAGTCTGGTTTTGCCAACGCCAGGGCGTTGTAATTGCTCAACGCCACAAAGTGTTGTGGCGCAGTCGGAACAAAGCTGTTGGTGGCCAGCAATGTCCAAGGTCCAGTACTCGAGTCAGATTCAATCACAGTCATCCAGTGAAGCACGGCGGGCGCACTCTCTGCGCTTGCACCGGCGCTATTAGTCGCAATAGCTGTGAACTGGCAGGCGTCCAGTCTCGATAGATTGCTCACTATTACTTCAGTCCCGAGCGTCCACACCCGCTGCGTTTCGATGCCATTCGAACGCACGATCACCGCGTAAGCGTCAGCATTGCTCACGCTATCCCATGTGAGTGTCAGATGAAACTTGTTCGTGTTCGGCATCGGCACGCTCTTTGCAAGCGGCGGCAATGGCGGCAGTGTCGCCGCGGTAATAAGCACTGCGCACAAGCTGCACAAGCTGCTCTTTAGCAATGTCGGCGCGGCCTGACAGAGCCTCATTGACGAGGCTCTTAACCTGGGCTTCGTAAAACTGGAGTGTGGGTCTCTCAACCTTCACCTAAATAGTTTCCGGGTGCGACAATTGCGCGATCTTCACCGCCAATGCCTGTGCATCAGCTTCCGTCGGAGCCTCTTTCTGAATCAGCTTTACCACGTCTTCAAAAAGCGGTGGCACCTGAAGCGCAACAGCTTTACCAAGCACAATGAAAGGCAGATATTCTGGTGCCACTGTTGCTGCGATAGTGCTGCCTGTGTTAACTACGGCCGTAATTTCGGCTTTGATTGCGTCGATTTGATCTTGGGTCATAAAATTATTTGGTTAATGGTGAAAATGGAGACATGGCATTATCCACAAGTCCGGTAATGTTCCCGGAATTCGCAGACAAAGCCGAAAGCGCCGATCGCAATGTCGCCTCATTGGCAGGAGTTGCGTTGGTGGAATAAGCCAGTCTCGCGGCTTCTGTGACAGCCAACACGGCGGAAAGTTTTCGACTGGCGTCGTAAACCTGATCGCGAGTCTTGTTCAGTTCGTCGATCTTGGCCGGCGCAGCCCCGTTTGTTGCAGTTCCGTAATAGACGTTGAAGGTATGCACTCCAGAGACGCCAACATCAGCGGCCAGTCTCTCAGAGTGATAAGCGTTTGTGTTCAGGTCCGCGCATCCGATCAGGAATAGCGGCAATAGGAGCAAGAATACTGACAGTTTTTTCATAGTTTTCGATACGTAGCTTTCTCTTTTGTTTGTGACTTCCCAGGATTTGAACCAAAGCCAAATGAGGCCGATGACGCAGCCCGCGCCGAAAGCGGCCGCCAATAAAATGACGGCAAGTATTCTCATCAGATCGTTATTCATGGTTTTGTTTCGGTTTGTGGTTTTGTGTTCGACCCGTCTTGTTTTGGGAACGGCGGATCGGAATCTAAATCGGCATCCTTTGCGCCAAACTTCGCCAACAACGGCTTAATGACCAACCGATGCGTCACCCAAGCCAGAGTGCCATCAATGAATCCAATCAAGGCTTGCGTCAGAATGAACACACGTACGCTGTGCAATGTGCTCATCTGCCAATCGGAGAGCATCGGCAGCAAGAGAGCGCCGGCTAAAATTACGCACGACGGGATCGCGCTATTCGGCACCCATGGACATTTCTTTAACGCGAACCCGAGCGCGAGGCAGAACACGAAGACAAGGCCGCACTTCGGCATGCCTCCAAGGCTGTTCAAAAACTCAAAGATTTTGTCGAGGTCGATGGTCACGGGACTGATTCCTCCCAAGCTGGCATCCAGTTATACATGTTACTCGTCGTTATGAATCCAAGCCCCGAATAACGGTCTCGGATATTGCCGCGCGCTCCTTGCGTCGGCCCAGTGCTGTTCACGTTCGTGCAATTCATTGCATATCGAAGAATGCCAGCAGTCCCCGGAGTTCCTGAAAGCGTGATCTGAATCTGGTTAGTTGTAGCGCCGGTTAACGTGACGCCTGTAATCGTAGGAACGCTCACGTCATTGTTTGTGTATGTGAAGCCATCATGATCAGCCGCCGTTACAAGGGTCGTATCCTTTATCATTCCGGTTCCGGTAATGTTTGTAACTGTCACCGTAATGGTCGAAGTGGATCGCGTTACCGATACCGGTCTCAACGGTTCCCAATAACCTCGACTGAAAAATTTGCTATATGCTGCTTCTGCGAAGTACTCTCCCTGCCTCTGGTACGAAATGTTATAGAGGTGAACCGCGTCAGTCTGGTGAATCAAATGGTACCGTGAAGAAACCAGAATATTGCTCCCGGCTGAATTCTTGTGCAAATCGTACATTGCCTTGACTGCGTACGGATACGATCCGCCGCCCGTCGGCCAATTCAAATCCGCTGATTGCATCCAAAACAATGGCGGTGGCGTCGCCTGTCCAGTAATCGCCGGAATGTCCAATTGATAATCCCGAGACCATTCCGCGATATTGTTCGAATAACCCGTCGTCGCCGCATCCGATTCCCCATGGCAAACCAAAATACCTTTCACGTTCAGCGATTGGCCATAGATCGATTGCTGCAAGGCTTGCTGCATCGTCAAATCGTTCGTCGAAAATCCATAGATATTGTTCACCACCCCATTAATCGTCTCGGTCGAGCTGGACGTTTTCTTTAGGTAAGCGTAGTTTTGACCTCCCTCAGCCCAATTGACCAATAACGTTCCATTGGTGCTCGCGCCGTAGCTGTTGTTCGTGCACAGGTAATAAAGATGATCTGCGAATGCTCTCCAGCCGGTTTCCGATCCATACTCAAACATCGTCGAACGAGTCTTGTTCGGAGTATAGAGAGTGCCATTGCCAGCCGGGTTGAATAGTCCGCCAGTATAAAGCGCTTTCGAGTTTCCATTCGTCGTAATGATCGCCGTGCTGGATAGCGACCCGCTGCCGCCCGCAACCGCAAGGCTCTGGCCCACAATCAAAAATGTCTGCTGCGGAAAATTAAACTGCGCCGTTCTGCCAATCGCTTTCATCAAATCCCGCACGTCCGCGTAATACGATGCGATCAGGTTCGTCCCGATCCCGCTGTCAATCGCGTAAAAGCCAATCGGCTTGTTGATGAAACTAAATGTCGAAGGCACACCCCCCGAAAAATTGTGATACGAGCCCAGGATCGTCACCGGCTGATTGTTCGCCGTAGATGCTGCTGCTGATGAATTTACAACTATCGGCTCGCCATTTTGGTATAGGTGAAGCCGGTTGTTTGCCGTCCGCGTGTAGCCAAATAAACCCACCCCTGGCGTATAGCGATATTGATTGTTCGGAAGTGAAGCAACCTGATCCAGGCTCACGGCGTGCGCCATAATCGGGTCGTTTGAGTAATCCAGGAAATAGAAATCAAACTCGTTTCCTGACGGCGCGGAAGAATGACCCATCGGCCTTTCTTGACTCGCCAAATTCGTCATCGGTTTGCTAATCCAGAAAGCCATTCCCTGATTTGTAACCGGCACCGCCGAGAAAGTCGTATCCAGCCAGGCATTGGCTGGATTGTTCCAGCCATCTGCTTTGGTGTAATTCGCAGATGTCAGTCCGTTGATCGTCAGTCGCACGTTTGAACCTGATCCTTGAACAAGTTTGATAACCGCCGCATTGGTCTGATCACCGGCCAATGGCGAGCAATCAATCAACGAAGACCAGTAACCATGCACCTTGGCATTGACGACAAAGGTATCCACCGCCGCCAAATCGCTCGCTGAAATCGTACCGGAATTGGCAAGGATGTTGGATTGGTAAGTCAGCGTTTCCGACTGAAACCCCGCAAACCGATATGGGTTAATCAAATTCGGCTGTGCGAATACCTGAGCACACGCAAATAGAAGGATTAAGATTTCAGCTCTCATCGCGTGTAGTACAGCTTTACTTTAAGACCAGCCGCCCCGGTTCCAGCGACATCAATGTCAAAAGTGATTAAAGCATCGTCCGCAATCGACGTGTCGGAGAAAGCGTAAGGCGTCGCTGCGGTCGTGCTCGTCGTCTCATTCGCGTCAATTGTCAGTTTAGTTGAAAAGATAGTCGTTCCGGACTCCTTAATATTGACCGTCGGAATTCCTGAGCTCGATGCGGTCGAGAGCGAGGCGCGGCAATCCTTCAACGTCATCGCATGAGGCGCACGCCAACTAACTTTCGCCGTTCCGGTCGTTATCGCTGTCGTTTCGTCGGAGAGGCAGAATTCATATACATTTGTGATCGTACTCGAACTTGATGAATTTGCCGCATAGTAAGCCCTAATAGCTGAAAGCGAGTGCTCGTCCAAACTGCTGTATGGAATCGCGTTTGAAATTGCTATCGTGGATGAGACCGCACCCGCTAAATAGTACGCCTCAACCGAATTCAGCGCGTGTTCTGAAAGGCTTAAATAACCTGAAGCAGCCGTAATCGCCTGATCCTGTGTCGTCGCATAGACAACGAAGGCCAGAAAGCCGATCAACAGAGCGATTGCGGTTATTTTGATTTTCATTGCAAAATCATTGCCGCCTGTAAGTAATTCGATATCATGCTAACAATGAAAGTCCGCACCAAAACCCTGCTTTGTTTGTCGCCTGCTGCTTTGGCTTTGATTTGGATCATATACCGAATTGTTGCCACGCTTAAATCTGGAGGCTACGATCCGATCTAATCATTGGGGTACAATTGTCAGAGTTGTATCGTCAGTATCTAATTCCACTCGCCATAAACATTTTATTGTTGGACCGGTTAGTGAAGAATCAGCATTTTCCTTTATTGAAATCGTTGTCCCAGACACAGTTGCAGTCCATGCAGTTGTCAACGTTCCGGAAGACGTTTTATTCGCTGAAGCTACTGCACTAGCAACCGTCGGAGAAGCCACCGTTCCCGCCTTATTCACTGTCGCCACAGCCACAGTTTCAGTTACCGCTTGGTAATCCGTGTTGTCTGTAGCGGTAGTAGTCGCATAAACCCTCGCCCCGACAAACTTGTTATTTGCAAGTGTCAGGGTGAATAACGTCACCGCCGTTGCATCTGTGAGATTCTTAAATATGGGCTGAATAAACGCGCGTCCAGCCCTTCCATTGGCCCCAAGAAACGGACGCCCATAGTTTGTTCCTTTGAATTCCCAAGTCCCATAAACAATTGGCAAATTAAAAGCAGAAGTATCGCTAGTGTCGGCACTCCAGAAATGACAATTATCCAGAAGAATCCTTGGTGCTGAATTGGATTGAGATGTATTGCCAGAAAATAATGTGCTTCCACTAGTCGCAGTTACAGTGCAGTAGCTATCTTCAACCGTTACTGGACCATCCGTCGTTAAAAACCCCGGTGCTGTATTCGCAAAAGCATCCAGGATCGGTTGGGGAAAATCCCCTCTGGATGCCCCACGGAAATTGACGATCTGAATCCGATTGCTTGGGTTTACGGTTGTTGCGCAAATGTTGTTTATCAAGACACCTTCAGCATCTGCCTCACAATCTCTAATGGTCCAGTCCATCCGATTAGTCGTATTGTTATGGAAACAATCGAAGTAGCCTCGTAATACCCTCACTCTCTCAGTTATCATATTCGTCGCCCCTTTGTGCGCTGGAGGATTAAGGTAGCTGACGCCTATTCCAGCCCACGTTCCCGAATGATGACCAGCTTGCACGGAAGCAATCAGGCTGTTTGTATCGCACGTTACTGTAAAATCGCTGGCGACTGAATTATCACCCTGATTTATCTGCGGCCCGCCAGTTGGGGATGATCCAGTTTCGGGTCCGGCGCAATCAGCCCAACCAAAGAAATTTACCGCATCCTCTCCTGCTCCATAAAGATTCACCCCGTTAGGCAAAATAATCTGGTTTGTTCCGAGATTGTAAAAACCCGGCAAAACGTAAATATTAGTTATGTTCGCTGTGATTTTTGTAAGCGCATTCGAAACCGTGGAAACAGCAGAAAGAACGCCTAGCCCATCGCTTGCATTATTTCCATTGGTTGCCGAAACGATGATTGATGCCGGCGGAATTATGCCTGAGAAAGAACCAGACAAATTCGCCAGATAATAAGCTTGGATCGCTGAAAGCGAATGATCGTCCAGACTTGAGAAAGATATCGCGTTTGAAATTGCGATGGATGGCGCAACTGCGCTGAGTGCTACAAGGTATGCACTATAGTAACTTCTAATGACCGACAAATCTCGGTCAGAAAGAGATTGAAAGGATTTAGACTGTGCAACAGCAGCGCTACTTTGGGCTGAAACCGGAACCGTAAGAACAACGGCAATGACAATTGATATTGCGGTAGCTTTCAAATTTCGCATTTGAATCACGCATCGCACTAACTGAGTTGTCCCAATGTTTCGCCGATCAACCAAAGGTTAATATCGTCTATTTGTTCTTCGCTCATTCCCTGAAGAACCCTTCCAGCCGCCAGCATTTGCGCAGGAGTGGCTGATGCAACACCGGATACTTGGCTATCGGCATATTTGGACCAAATTGCAGTTCGGACGGCCTGACGACTCACTCCAGCCGCGAAAGGAAGATTTTGGACTGCTCGCGTTACCCTTAATCGGACATCGGCATCGGCGAGACCTGTCGGAGTAGTGAAGGCAATTACACATGTCTTAACAACAGCCTCACAAATTTTTTGCTGTTTGGCCGATAAACCCTGAAACTTGGCTGCGTTAGTTACTAAAATATCATAATTCGCCATACGCTTACTTCACTTCCTCATCGAAATGGTCCATCATGCCCTTCTTTGTCGCCCCCGCTGATTCAGCTGGTTGAACTTCAATATCTCCATCCGCATCTTTGCCGACGATGGTCAAGGTGATGGTATCTCCAGGCTTTAAGTTTTCTGCGCCCGGGAAATCCGATGGTAGATAAAAAGAACCGCCTTGATCGTCTGGCTGAGAGTCGTCTGGCGGATTGTTCAAATCGTCTGCCGCGCTTCCCGAATCTGTTGAATCGCCGTAAGGCATAAATTTATTGAGTGGCGGGGCAGGCAACCCTCAATCCTGCCCTGCCGATCTCATGTTTAAACTTCCTCAGTTGTATCGCAGCCGGAGTTGTAAGGCGTCAGCGTCTGGTATGTGCCGTCGCTGTTCGGAGCCGGATTAGTGAACGTCGCCGAGAGCGGGATGTCTGTAACCGCCTGAGCTTCGCGCAAGTGCAGCACCCACATTTCGATTTCGGGATAAATGGTTTTCATCCCGATCTCGAATTCGCCAAGGAAATAGCCCCGGTTCTTTTTGTCGTTGTAGTAGGTGCAGTTAGTGCCTGTTTCAGGATCGCGATACTGAAAAGCGTCCGGTTGTTTCCAACTCCATTTGCCGTTGAGACTGCGCGCGGCAAACGGCATGTCAGGATGCACGCTGGTAATGTCGCCGGTATAGACGACGCGGGCGGATCTTGCGTAGATATGCGAAAGCTGGATGGTCGCGTTTTCGTAGAGCGAATCGAACTGAGGCTTTTTTCCGACGGTTGCCGAGACATTTTGATAGGGACGAACGCGGATCAGAACGCCGTTGCCGGTATGCAGAAAGCGCATTGGCTGTGGATCGACCTTGAAAAGCCAATCGCCACAACCGCCCATGACTCCGTAGGAGAAGAATTGGCCGCCCTTGGTAAAGTCAGCCGCCTTATACATGCCGGTCAGGGCAGGATTGGCATTCGTCAATTCCTGCTGTGTCTGGATGTCGGTCATGATCGTGAACTTGCCGGCGGGCGACATGCCTTCTTTGCCGCTGAGGAATTTCTTATTGAAATAGCCCTTATACATCAGCGTTGGCGCAAAGTGATTCAGGTACTGCATCGACAACTTTGAGGTCGGCACTTTCGTGCTGCTGCCAAGGTTGATGCGCGTGCAATTGTTCGTGAAAATCGAGTTGCTGACGGTCACCGTCGGAAAGCTGTTGGTCTGGCTGCACACATGAATGTAATCAGCTTGGCGCACGGCCAATAGCTTCTGGAAATTGCTTTGAATCTGTTCAGGCAGATCTCGCAAGCCTTCGACAATCGCTCCCAATTGCTGCCGCGCTTCCTCGATGTGGCGCAGACGATCCATGCAGAATGGACGGGTCGTATAATCCCGGTGGTATTTGCCATACGTGCTACGAGTGCTGCCCCAACCGATTTCCAATCGCGTCGGTCCGCACATATCCTGCTTCACGCATTCGCCATTGGTGAACGTGTCCGCATCCATCTGGTCCCAACAGCCGTCGTCATTGTCCATGGCGACATGCACGCGGTCCCAGGTATGAACTGTGCCGCTGAATGCATCCCAATTTTGGCTCTCGTAAAGACCGAGGTAGGTGTAGTCCAGGGGAAAACGATCACGGGCAAGTTCCATGTCCCAATCCGGTGTTCGGCGGAACAAAAAGTCAGAAAGTTTCGGGCAATCAATGGCCATAGCTGTAATTCGTTAAACGGTTAACGGTTTACCGACGCGACGTTGGGGAGGTCGTCTTACGCCCAGCTTTGGCCTTGCAAGGTTCGTTAAAACCTGATGAGAGCGATAATGGCCCGACTCTCAATTTTGCTTATACGACTGATTGAAAAATTTGTCTTGTTATTTATGTTACACAATGTGTAATTTACAGTAAATTCTGTTAACACAGAAATAAATGTAATGTCAGACGTTCTATTAAAGAACAGATTGTTGGCTCTGCGCTTATCGAAAAACATGAGGCAAAAAGAGATCGCCAATCTCCTCGGACTATCTCTTAGAAGATACGGATCTTACGAACGCGGTGAGCGCACACCCGACAGTGTGGCCATGGTGGAATTAATTCGAAGAATTGAAGCGGCGGAAAATGGCAAGTAAGACATTCATCCTCTTAGGCAGACTTGGGGACTTAATAAATTGTCTTCCGATCTTCTTTGCCGAATCACAGACGACCGGACAGCCATGCCGCGTCATGTGTTGCCGGGAATATGCCTCGCTGTTCGAAGGAACTTCCTACGTGCAGTGCATTCCATTCGACGGCAAAGATAATGAACTTCGCCGCGCATATTCTGAGGCTAAAGCAACCGGCGATGAGATAGTCTCTTTACAGGTTATCGGCGACACCCAAGTTGTCAAAGACATCACCTATGGACCTGCTGGATTCGATAAGGCCCAAACCGATAGCTTCCAAAAGGAACCATATTGGCTGACAAAGAATCAGGAGATCTGGTCCAGACAGCCGCCACCTATTTTCGATAGACGGAATACTGCCAGAGAGACAGAATTAAAATTCAGATATTCTCAGCCAGGCATTCTTGTTGCCGCCAACGGCAAATCGTCCCCATTCCCGTATCGCGAATTACTGTTTGAACTTCTGCGCGGAAGATCGCTCCGGTTGATAGACCTGAATCAAATTAAAGCCGAGCGGTTTTACGACTTTATTGGACTGCTGGAATCCGCACGATGCCTGATTAGCGTTGATTCGGCTTTTCTTCATTTGGCCCAAGCCTGTTCAAATATTCCAATTCCGGTCTGCGCCTTGGTAAACGACTCTCCAAAACTCTGGTTTGGTTCAGCATGGCGATACAATCACATCAGTCACATTCGCTATTCAGACTTCCCGTTGCGCGCTGTGGAAATGTTGGATGCAATTGAAGGTATTGGATCAATCGGATCGTATTTCAAGGTTCAAACCGGTACCGGACCTCGCCTCATCCATGTCTGGAGTAAATACGAACTCCACGATGAATCCAAGGCGCGACACCAAACCGCAAAGAGTAGTTGGCTTCCCGAATACGCAGAATGGCCTTGGATTGCCTGCCCAATCGAAGTTGGCGCGTTAGGCCGAGATAGCAACGCCCACTCAATTGTTAAAGACGATCAACGGCATCCGTATGTGAAAGACGTTATCCGACTCGCCTGTTATCGCGCTCGCCCGGATGACATTATCATTCTTACCCGTTCTGATACCTGCTTTTCCGAAACGCTTTCGATGGAATTAATGACTGGTGAATTGCCTGCCTACAGCTATCGAACCTACCGGGATGAAACCGGAGATAACTGGAATCCCCAAGTTGACCTGTTCGCCTTCACAAAAAAATGGTGGACCAAACATCAATCTGATCTGCCCGAATTCTTTTTAGGATCGGACCAATTTTGGAGCCGAACATTGCTTCATATCGTAAAGAGCTCCGGCGGCAGAGAAATCCAGTTCGGAGTTTATCGCTCGCCATCAACCGCAAAAATCCAAGGGGGCAGGCGCTACCTATGGAATGAGCAATGCCATAATGACTTTGAGGCCAAACATGGTCAAATCGCTCTGGCCAAGCCATGCGTCGAACAACTCCCCGCCGCTATCGTCAATCGCCACGCCTTGGACTCCTATGGATACAACGGGAGCATCGTTCGGTTTGGAGGCAAGCTTTTACTCGCATATCGCTATCACGACGACCGTAATCTTTCGACCGCTTTGGCCATCGCTCAAGTCGATGAAAAAGGAAACGTTTACGACAAGAAATCAATCCTGCTGCCGCAATCAGGAGGCTCCGAAGAAGACCCTCGCCTGTTCGCCCACAACAACGAACTTTGGCTATCTTACGTCGATTCGACCTTTCCCGCTATGCCGCCCAGAGCGGTCGTCAAATACGGGCGCCTGATCGAAAGTTCCACGTGGAAACTGGAGAATGTTTCTCAACCGAATTACGGACAGAACGATATGTCCGCATGCGAAAAGAATTGGCTGCTATGGAGTCATGCCGGAAAGATCGTCTGCATCTATTCAACCTCGCCGAAGACGGTTGTTATCGAACTTCAAGGACCAATTGCGAAGATAATCGCTGAATATGATGGTCCTCGCTGGCCGTGGGGCGCAATCCGAGGCGGGGCTACGCCGATATTATACAAAGGCTCACTCTTGCGCTTCTTCCATTCTGCGGTCGATTCCGAACCTCCGCCAAATCGCCGCCGCTATTTCGTTGGCGCAATGCTCATGGATGGTCAACCGCCGTTCAAACCAATCGCGATCTCCAAGCGGCCAATCATTTGGGGAAGTGAGCTGGATACACTTTCGGCGGTAGAACGCAGTGGATGTCTTCAGCACAAAGTAAAAGTCATATTTCCCCTTGGTGCCGTTGAAGCCTCGTCGGGGAAATGGATTTTGTCCGCCGGAATAAATGACAGCCATTGCGGATTGTTCACGATAACTGAGAAGGATTTGAATTTCACATGAAACTCTTTGAACAAATTTCAACCCTTGTTCCATCGCTCGGCGGTTGGACCTCTGTGCCCAAGGCTCAAACGTTCGCCGGATTGATTTTGAGCTATCGCCCGATGATTTCCGTGGAGTTGGGCGTGTGGATGGGAAGGGGAGCCTTGAGTCTTGCTCTCGCCCACAAAGAAATCGGCAAGGGCATGGTTTATGCGATTGACGCTTGGTCGCCCGAAGCTTCAGTGGAAGGACAGATAAATGAGGCCGACAGAAAACATTGGGGAAGCGCAAACCACGAAGCTGCTTATCAATCCGTCCTGAAAAATGTCCAAGTTTTGGGTGTTCAAAATTGCACTACCGTCATTCGAAAAAGGACGCGCGATGTCGAACCGCCAGACGGCATTGGATTTCTGATCATTGACGCCAATCATGGCAATGAAGCCGTGGATGATGTCAAGAAGTGGGCTCCCAGAGTCTTGAGCGGTGGATTCGTTTATTGCGACGATTTGGAGTGGGCGGGTGGCGGCGTGCTTCGTGCGGTTGCCCATCTGCGTTCCATGGGCTTCCGAGAACTCTATCCGATTGAAACCGGCATGATGTTCCAACGCTGCTGATGAAAACTGTTTACCTGCCTTTGCTTGGTCGCACGGGAAATATCCTTTTCCAAGTGGCCTACGGCTTGGCGTGGTGCGATCAAAACGGTTACACGCTCTCCACGTGGCCATGGTTCGGGGAGAAGATATTTAATATTCCAAAAGCAGTTCGGCCAAATGAGCACAAACCAGACATCGAATGGCCGGAACGCATGTATCAGCATCAAAACGATCTGATTTATACGCGCAAACAGGTCCGTGAATGGTTCAGTTTCAAGCCGGAGATTTTGGAGAAGTTAAAGCCCGTCAAAGCGCCGGAAGTCCTGCTCGATATTCGTCGCGGACAAGACATGATCGATGCTGGCTTGGTTTGTCTCGGCAACGAATGTTATTGGGATGCCTGCCTTAAACATGGCTACGGAAGTGCGGATATTTCGTGGGAGATATTTCCGGATTCGCCTACGCGCCTGACTGAATTTGATGGCAACGTCAATGCCTGCGGACTCGGCACAACTGCCGTTTCCATTCCGGCATTTTATAGAATGATGACCGCCAAAGTGCATTTCCGGGCGAATAGCACTTTCTCTTGGTGGGCGGCAACGTTGGGGAATGCAAAAGTTTATTCGCCGGTGATCAAAGGCATGCCGGGCGGAAAATCAAATCAATACTGCTCCAATTTTGTTAATGGAAATCATCCCGTTATGGCCGACTGCCCTCAAAATTCGGACCTGCACCTTGCCGAAGATTCTTTAGCGACATGACTCAACCACTCATTAGTGTTCTGATGCCTACCATCAATCCGATTGAAGGTCTGCGCCGAGCACTTGAATCCATCAAAAAGAGCGCCACGCATTTCGATGCCGTTCAAATCCTGCTGCGCGTTGATGACGATAACCAACAACGCATTTCAGAATTGCCGGAACTCGAAAAAGAGTTTGGCGTAACGGCATTCATCGGTCCACGCGGACGAGGCTATATCGAAATGGGCCAGTTCATTGATGACCTGATGACGTTGGCAAAAGGTCGATGGTGCTGGCTGTTTGACGATGACGCATGGGTTGAAGGCGATTGGCAAACACAGCTCGAAAAGATTGAGTCTGGCGAAAATGGACCGGCCTGTAATTCTGAATTCTATGTGCT
>Ga0068857_100002890_pt1 | contig 14134 bp, 13 predicted proteins | sample KBSCornC72_FD_66591 | JGI IMG/M metagenome (GOLD analysis project Ga0068857, IMG submission 66591) | Corn rhizosphere microbial communities from Kellogg Biological Station, Michigan, USA - KBS Corn C7-2 | ecosystem: Host-associated > Plants > Roots > Rhizosphere > Soil ...
GCGCCCGTCTGCACGTCCATCACGTGCAGCACGCTCTTCTCGGAACCGCCGGTGGACAGGCCGTAGGCGATGCGCCTGCCGTCCCACGACGGCATGAAGAAGTCGAGCGCGTAGTGCGTGGATGTGCCCTTGCCGAGCGCGCCCGGGTCGACCAGCAGGTGTTCCTCGCCCTGCACGCCGTCGCGCCAGTACAGGCGCGGAAGCGGGACTCCCGGCTCGACGACCTTGTAGAACAGGCGCTGGCCGCGCTGGACGAACGCGCCGCGCTGCAGGTCGGCGTTGAGCAGTGAATGCACCCGCTCGAGCAGCGGCTTGCGGCCCGGCAAGGCGTCGAGCTGGGCGCGGGTGTAGTCGGCCTGCGCACGCATCCAGGACTTCACCTCGGGGTTGTCGAGATCCTCCATGCCACGGTAGTCGTCGACGACCGGCGTGCCGAAGTAGGTGTCGGTGACCGGGTGCACCGGGGCGACCGGCTGGCCGGGCGCCGCGGCGAGTGCGGACGAGAGGGCGGCGGCGAGCGCGCAGCCGCCGAGCACGGCGCGCGGGAAGACAGGGAGGCGCATGGACGGGGTCCTGGCAAAAGGCGATGGCGCGCGAGTTTACGCGGCGGATGCGTACCGCGCCGTTCCCACGGCCGTCGTCGTCGCGTCGCGTTCGGCCGCTGGCCGCGCCGCGCGCGTGCCTCCCGTCGAGACCGCACGCGCGGACGCCGTCCGCTCAGGCGGCCGTGTCGTGCGCCGGGTGCATCGGGATGGCGCGCCGGACGACGCGGCAGGCATCGCACGGCGTGATTCGCGTCGCCGCCGGCGTCCGCCGCGGGAAGCGCGAAAATGCGCTGATCGGCGCGTGTCGCGGCCGAGCACCCGAAGGTATCTTCCTCGCATGACCGACTTCAGCTTCTTCTGGCACGACTACGAAACCTTCGGGCGCGTGCCCCGGCGCGACCGCCCCGCGCAGTTCGCCGGCATCCGCACCGATGCGGACCTGAACGAGATCGGCCAGCCTGTGATGCGCTATTGCCGTCCGGCGCCCGATTCGCTGCCCGATCCCGAGTCCTGCCTGCTCACCGGCATCGTGCCGCAGACCTGCCTGGAGCAGGGCCTGCCCGAGCACGCCTTCGCGGCGGAGATCGAGGGCGCGCTGGGCCAGCCCGGCACCATCGGCGTGGGCTACAACACGATCCGCTTCGACGACGAGGTCACGCGCCACCTGTTCTGGCGCAACCTGATCGACCCGTACGCGCGCGAGTGGCAGAACGAATGCGGCCGCTGGGACCTGCTCGACGTCGTGCGCGCCACCTGGGCGCTGCGCCCCGAGGGCATCGAGTGGCCGACGCACGAGGACGGCCGGCCGTCGTTCAAGCTGGAGCACCTGACCCAGGCCAACGGCATCGCCCACGATGCGGCGCACGACGCGCTGTCCGACGTGCGTGCCACGATCGCGCTCGCCCGGCTCATCAAGGCGAGGCAGCCGCGGCTGTGGGACTTCTGCCTGAAGCTGCGGCGCAAGGAGGCCGTGTGGACGGAGATCGGCGCCCACCGGCCGTTCCTGCACATCTCGGGCATGTTCGGCGTGGAGCAGGGCTGCATGGCCATCGTGTATCCGCTGGCCCAGCACCCCACCAACAAGAACGAGCTGCTCGTGTGGGATCTCGCGCACGACCCGCGCGAGCTGGCCGGCCTCGACGCCGAGACGCTGCGCCTGCGCATGTTCACGCGCAGCGCCGACCTGCCCGAGGGCGTCACGCGGCTGCCGATCAAGTCCATCCATGCCAACAAGTCGCCCATCGTCGTGGGCAACCTGAAGACGCTCACCGCCGCGACGGCGCAGCGCTGGGCGATCGACGTCGATCGCGCGATGGCGCACGCGCAGGCCGCCACCGACGTCGCCGCGCTGATGCAGGGCGCCTGGCGCGAGGTCTATGCGCGGCCGGCGGCGGCGTCGGCGGTGGATGTCGACGAGGATCTGTACGGCGGCTTCGTCGGCAACGACGACCGCCGCAAGCTCGAGCGCCTGCGGCGCCAGACGGGCGAGCAGCTCGCCGCCCAACGCGTGGCGTTCGACGATCCGCGCCTGGAGGAGCTGCTGTTCCGCTATCGCGCGCGCAACTTCGGCGACACGCTCAGCGCGCAGGAGAACGAGCGCTGGCTCGATCACTGCAGCGCGCGGCTGCACGAAGGCGCCGGCGGGTCGATGACGCTGTCCGCATTCTTCGAGCGCATCGACCAGCTCAACGAGCAGGCCGAGGAGACGGGCGACGAGCGCGCCGCGGGCATCCTCGGCGCGCTGTACGACTACGCCGAACAGATCGCGCCGCCGCTGCGCGAGGGCGCATGACCGGCGCCGTGCGGGGCGAAGGCCCGCACGCGGGCGCGCGCGCTGACGCGCGGGCGGCCGCGGGCAAGCCACCGCGCGTCGCCATCGTCGGCGCGGGCGCGGTCGGCTGCTACTACGGCGGCATGCTCGCGCGCGCGGGCGTGCCCGTCACCCTGATCGGGCGCCCGCAGCACGTCGACGCCATGCGGCGCGACGGCCTGCGCATCACCACGACCGCCTTCGACGAGCATGTGACCGTCGAGGCCAGCACGCGGGCCGCCGACGTGGGCGGCGCCGCGCTGGTGCTGGTGTGCGTCAAGTCGCCCGACACCGAATCCACCGGACGCGAGCTCGCGCCGCACCTGGCGCCAGGGGCCTGCGTCCTGAGCCTGCAGAACGGCGTCGACAACGCGGCGCGCCTGCAGGCGGTGCTCGGCCGGCCGGTCGCGCCGGCGGTGGTCTACGTCGCCACCGAGATGGGCGGCCCCGGGCACGTGCGGCACATGGGGCGAGGCGAGCTGGTGATTCCGACGGACATCGGCGGCGCGACGTCCACGGAAGTCGCGGACGCCATCGACGCCGCCGCCGACGCGGCGGCAAGCCTCGATGCGAGGCTGGCGTCCGCCCCGCGGACCGATGCCGGCTTGGCGTCGGCCGACATCGTCGCGCTGTTCGGGCGCGCCGGCGTGCCGGTGGAGCGGTCGGACAACGTGCTCGGCGCGCTGTGGGGCAAGCTGCTGCTGAACTGCGGCTACAACGCGATCTCGGCGATCACCGACCTCGCGTACGGCCGCATGGTGACGCTGCCCGGCATCGCGCGCAGCGTGCACGACGCGGTGGCCGAGTGCCTGGCCGTGGCCGCGGCGATGGACGTGACGATCCCGGGCGACGTCTGGGCCGCGGTCGACCGCATCGCCACCAGCATGCCCGGCCAGGTCTCGTCCACCTGCCAGGACCTGCGCCGCGGCAAGCCCACCGAGATCGACCACCTCAACGGCTACGTCGTGCGCCAGGGCGACCGCCTGGGCGTCCCGGTGCCGCTGAACCGCGCGTTGCATGCGCTGGTGAAGGCGATGGAGGCCAGGGCCGCGGCGTGACAGGCGGCGGCGGGCGCATGCCTGCGAGGCGTCACGTCGGCGGCACCGACGATCACGCCGACTGCGGCCGAGCGCCATCGCCTTGCCAGCGGTGGCGACACGGCCTGCAAGGCGGGAGATCGGTCAGAAGATGTCGAGCCCCAGCAGCAGGACGACGGTGGCGGCGGCAGCGATGTTCAGGATCATGAGCTGCCGGCTGCGACGAACGATGCGATCGCCCAAGGCCGTGATCGCCCGATCCTCGAGCGAGCGGTGGTCGCCACGTCGCAGGCGGGCGCGCTGCTCCGCCTGGAACGCGTTGTCCATGTCCTCGAACGGCTTCGGCAGCAGCTCGTCCAGACGCCCCTCGCGGCGGGCGACGAGCCGGCAGAACTCGGCGAAGGCCGCCTCGTTCTCGCCGTTGACGAGGAACAGAACGAGTCCCGCAGGAATCGCCAAGGGCAGGGCCCACGCGCTCATTCCGTCGCGCCTGATCGAGAAGCCGCCGGCGGCTGGTTCAGCGCAACGCCGGCGCCAGCCTCGAGAAGGGGTCGTCCGACGCGGAGGACGGGGCTGCCCGGGGCCTGGCCGCGGGGGCCGGTGGCGGCGGCGGGGCCGGTTGCAGGATCGTCGCGCCGGGGCTCGTCGGCTGCATCGGCGTGGCGTCGATGGCGGCCTGCGACGCGGCGTCGCGCGGCGCGCCGGCCACCATCACCGACGGCGGGTTGCCGGGCTCCATGCCCAGGTACGAGATGTAGCCGCCGCCGACGAACTCGTCGTAGAGCCAGTCGCCCTGCACGTCCTGGACGCCCGGCGGCGTGGGCATGGCGGTGACCGGCACGTCCTTGAGCACCTGGCGCATGTAGTCGATCCAGATCGGCAGCGCCAGCGTGGCGCCGAACTCGCGGCCGCCCAGGCTGGTGTTGTCGTCGCGGCCCATCCAGACCACCGTCGTGACCTTCGGCTGGAAGCCGGCGAACCAGGTGTCGACCGCGTCGTTGGTGGTGCCGGTCTTGCCGTAGAGGTCGGGGCGCTTGAGCGTGGACTGCGCCTTCGCCGCCGTGCCCGTGCGCGCGACCTCGTTGAGCAGGCTGGCCATCACGAAGGCGTTGCGCGCCGGGATGATGCGCGCGTCCTCGGGCGGCGCATCGGGCAGCTTGGGCGCCTCGAACAGCACCTTGCCCTGCGCGTCGGTGATCTTCTCGATGAAGCGCGGCGTGACGCCGAAGCCGCCGTTGGCGAACGCGGCGTACGCGCGCGCCTGCTGCATCGGCGTGACGCTGCCGGCGCCGAGCGACAGCGTCAGGTTGTCGGGCTGCTTCTCGGGCGACAGGCCGAACTGCGCGGCCCAGTTCTTCACGACGCTGGTGCCCAGGTTCTGCACGACGCGGATGCTGACCAGGTTCTTGGACTTGGCCAGCGCCGAGCGCAGCGAGATCGGACCCATCAAGGGCTCGTCGTCGTCCTTCGGGTCCCAGTGCTTGCCGCCGGTCAGCGAATCGTCGATGCTGATCGGTGCGTCCATGATCTGCGTGGCGGGCTGGATGCCGTGTTCCAGTGCCGCGGAGTAGATGAAGGGCTTGAAGCTGGAGCCCGGCTGGCGCCACGCGCTGGTCACGTGGTTGAACTGGCTGTGCGAGAAATCGAAGCCGCCCACGAGCGCGCGCACCTGGCCGGTGTTCGAGTCGAGCGACACCAGCGCCCCCTCGACGTCCGGCCATTGCGTCAGGCGCCATTCGCTCTTGTAGCTGGCGTCGCCGGTGGTGCGCATGACACGGATGACGGCGCCGCGGGTGATGGCCAGGTCCTCGGGCGCCTTCGGGCGCAGCGCGGCCAGCACGCCGGGGCCGCGCAGCGCGTCGCCGCTCAGGCGCAGCGTCTCGCCGCTGGCCAGGACGGCGATCACTTCCTTCGGGCTCGCGTGCGTGACGACGGCCACGTGCAGGTCGTCGTCGTCGGGGTGGTCGTGCAGCGCGGCAGCGGCGGCGGTGTCGATGTCGGCGTCGGAATCGGGCAGGTCCTCGTTGTCCTCGGGGCCGCGCCAGGCCTGGCGGCGGTCGAAGTCGATCACGCCCTTGCGCACGGCGGCCTGCGCGGCGGCCTGGTCGGCCGACACCAGCGACGTCGTCACTTTCAGGCCCTGCGAGTACGCGGCCTCGCCGAAGCGCTGCACCACCTGCTGGCGCACCATCTCGGCCAGGTATTCGGCGACGACCGGCGGCGACCAGTGGCCTGTGATCTTGAGCGGCTGCTTCTTCGCGGCCTCGTACTGCGCGTCGTCCAGGACGCCCGTCTCGTGCATGCGCATGAGCACGACGAGCTGGCGCGCCTTGGCCTTCTCGAAGTGGTCGGTCGGATCGGCGCCGCCGGGGTTCTTGGGCAGGCCGGCGAGCATCGCGGCCTCGGCGGCGGTGAGCTGCCTCGACGGCTTGCCGAAGTAGGTCAGCGACGCCGCCTCGAAGCCGTAGGCGTGCTGGCCCAGGTAGATCTGGTTCATGTACAGCTCGAGGATCTGGTCCTTCGAGAGGTGCCGCTCGATCTTGAGGGCCAGCAGCGCCTCGGCGAACTTGCGCGACCAGGTCTGCTTGCGGCTCAGGAAGAAGTTGCGCGCCACCTGCTGCGTGATCGTGGACGCGCCCTGGCGATGGTGGTGGAACACGTTGGAGATCGCGGCGCGCGCGATGCCCTTGATGCTGATGCCGCTGTGGCTGCGGAAGTCGGCGTCCTCGGTCGCGATGAGCGCGTTCTTGAGCACGTCGGGGAACTCGCCCACCGGCAGGAAGCGGCGGCGCTCGGGCCCGAACTGCGCGAGCTCGAGGCCTTCGCGCGTGACGATCTCCAGCGGCTGGCGCGGCTGGTAGTGGGTGATCTCGTCGAGCTCGGGCAGCTGGTTGGAGACGACGATGACGGCAGCGAGCAGCGAAACGATCAGCGCAAGGCCGACGAATCCGACGATCCACGCGACGGTGATCCACTGTTCCCGGGAAGGCTTCTTGAGCACGGTGCAGGCCGCCGCGGCGGCAGAGCAGACAAGGCGTCGACTTTAAGCGACGGCGGGTGCCGCGCCGTGTCAGGACGTACCGTGCTGGACGGGCGGCGTCGAAAGTATCGTGCGACGCGCCCTCGGGACGCGCCGGCTGCCGCTCAGACCTTCCACTGCGCCGTGAGTTCCTTGCTTGCGTGCATCAGGCGGTTGCCGAGCACCGCGCTGCGCGCCGGCCCCAGGCGCGAGCGCAGCGCCGCGATGCTGATCGAGGCCACCGGCGCGTCGTTGGCGTCGTAGACGACCACGCCGATCGCCCAGCTGTCCTCGAACACCATGCCCGGCTGCAGGCAGTAGCCGCGGTCGCGCGTGTCGCGCACGAGCGCCAGGATCGCGGCATCGCTGCAGCGCGGGAACTTCTCGGCACGCAGCGCGGCATTGCGCGCGAGCACGTCGGCCACCGTCTCGTCGGGCAGCGCGGCCAGGATCGCGGCGCTGCCGGCGCCCACGCCCAGGGGCCAGCGGTCGCCCGGCTTGATCAGCTGGTTGCGGATCGGGAAATCGCCCTCGTCGCGCGACAGGCAGATGCTCTCGTGGCCGTGCAGCACGGTGAAGAACACGGTGTCGCCGGAATCCGCGGCCAGCGCGCGCAGCATCGGGGCGGCCTGGCGCTGCAGCTCGTAGCTGGGCTCGGCGGCCAGGCCGACGGCGAAGGCCTCGGGGCCCAGCCGGTAGCGGCCGGCGGCGCGGTCGTGCAGCACGAAACCCTCGTCGACCAGCGTGCGCGTCAGGCGGATCGCGGTCGTCTTGTTCAGGCCCAGCCGGTGGCCGATCTCGCCCATGCGCAGGCCGCCCGGGCCCACGCGCGTGAGCAGCCGCAGCACTGCGAGGCCGCGGCGCAGCGTCTGCGCGCCGGCGGTCTCGGGCCGCTCGGGCTCGGGCGTGCGGGGCGCGCCCGGCGCCTCGGCCAGCTCGCTGCCCGCCGGGTCATGGCCCGGCCACGGCTCGACCAGGCGCAGCGCGGAAAGTGCGCTCATGGCGCGGGAGCGGCCGCGGCGTTGCGGCGCAGCGTGGGCAGGCCGACGCCGGCCGCGTCGAAGCCGCCGTCCACCGCGAGGAACTGGCCATTGACGAAGCTCGCGTCGTCGCTGCACAGGAATCCGACCGTGCTGGCCATCTCCTCTGGCGTGCCGTAGCGGCCCAGCGGGATCGCGTCGTGGTAGTCGGAGCGGATCGCCACGCTGTGCACCAGCTTGGCCATCTCGGTCTCGACCGGGCCCGGGCAGATGGCGTTGACGCGGATGCCCACGTCGCCCAGTTCGACGGCCAGCTGCCGGGTCAAGTGCAGCAGCGCCGCCTTGCTGGTGCCGTAGGCGACGCGCAGCGTGCTGGCGCGCAGGCCCGAGATCGACGCGATGTTGACGATCGCGCCCTTGCCGGCACGGCGCATGTGCGGGACGCAGGCCTGCGTGCAGATGAAGGCGCCGTCGAGGTTGGTCGCGAGCACGTCGCGGAACTCGGCGTAGCTGGTCTGCATCACCGGCTTGAAGACGGCGATGCCGGCGTTGTTGACGAGCTTGTCGATGCGGCCGAACTTCGCCACGACCCGCGCGACGCCCGCGGCGACCTGCTCCGGACTCCTCACGTCGGCGTGCACGCCGAGCACGGCGTCGGAATCGTCGAACGCAGCGACGCTGCGCTGCAGCGTCTCGCCGTCGATGTCCAGCAACGCGATGCGATGGCCGTGGGCGAGGAACCATTGGCCGATGGCCAGGCCGATGCCGCGCGCGCCGCCGGTGACGAGGGCGACGGGCGAATCGGCGTTGATCGAGGGGGTCGTGCTCAAAGCTGTCTCCAGGGTGTGAAAAGCGCGGTCGGCGGCCGCGCCGGAAAGCGAAAATCTCAGGCCGCGGCCGGCAGCCACTCTTCCAGCGTCACCTCGAACGTGACGCACACCGGGTTGGCGCCAGCGACGAAAGGGCCGCCGTGCACGTGGCCGCCGGTGTCGGCGACGATGCCGGTGATGGCGGCGCGCAGGGAGCCGTCGGCCTGCGTGCGCACCTCGCCGGCCAGGCTCACGACCTCGACGGCCGGGCCGCGCACCAGGCGCGTGCCGCCGTCGGGCGCGACGAAGCAGGCGTCGACCAGGCTGCCGAGCGCGCCCCGCACGAACGCGTGGCGGAAGCCTTCGGCGATGCACAGCTTCTCGATGCTCAGCACGAGGTCCTCGTTGGGCGCGACGCGCGCGTACGCGACGCGGCCCATGGCGCCGGTCTCGACCAGGCTGGCCTCAGACATGGCGCGCCTCCTCGGTTCGTTGCACCGGCGCCGCGAACGGGCGCATCAGCGGCATGTGGGTCTCGTCGTCCTGCGTGATGCGCAGCTCGATGCCGTCCAGCGAGGTCGCCAGCACCGGGATCGGCCCGCCGGCGACGCTGCGATCGACCACGATGTGGCCGCCGCGCACCTGCCCGTCGTCGCGGACGAAGGTCGCATGGCAATGCACCAGCGGTTCGCCGCGCCCGTTCCAGCCCAGCGTCGCGTTGCCGAAGATCAACGTCGCCGCACCGGCCTCGATGGGCCGCGTGTAGTTCGCCACGCGCTCGCCGGTCGGATCCGGCGGGGCCACGCAGTACAGCAGCCTCGACAGCCGGCCGCCCAGCAAGGTCATCGACGCCGAACGCACGCCCAGGCGCAGCAGCGGTTCGATGATCGCGTCCTGCAGCGTCCGGCCGGGCGCGAGGCCCAGGCGGAAATGGCGGCCGAGATTCGCATGCCGATGCTCGATGCGGACCGGGCCGACGGGGCCCGGGTGCACCAGCGTCCGGGGCCGGGGCAGCGGCTGCGCGGTGATGAAGTCGGTCAATCCTGTCTCCGGCAGGCTCGTGGCCCGCATCGTTTTCCAAGTGCCGCCCGGGTCGCGGTGGTTCGGTGATAGGGCGCAGTCTGGCAAAGGGCTATCATTCGGGGAAGTTTTCATTTCAGATCGATTGATCCAGAATTCAGATCGATGGAAATGCGTCATCTCCGCTGCCTGGTGGCCGTCGCCGAGGAGCTGCACTTCGGCCGCGCCGCGGCGCGGCTGAACCTGTCGCAGCCGCCGGTGAGCCTGGCGATCAAGGAGCTCGAGGCCGAGCTGGGCGTCACGCTGTTCGAGCGCAGCTCGCGCCGCATCGCGCTCACGCGCGAGGGCGAGGAGGCCGTGCGCGACGCGCGCGCCGTGCTCGCGCGCACCGAGCTGCTCAAGCGGCGCGCGCACGACGCGGCGCAGGGGCAGTCGGGCGCGTTGTCGATCGGCTTCATCAGCCTGGCGGCCTACTCCTTCCTGCCCGACACGTTGCGCCGCTTCATGGCCGACTTCCCCAAGGTCAAGCTGGCGCTGCACGAGTCCACCACCGACGCGATGCTCGCGGAACTCGAGATCGGCGCGCTGGACATCGGCCTGATCTTCGCGTCGCCGGGCATGTCGTCCACGCTCGCCTACCGCGCCACGCAGCGCGAGGCGCTGATGATCGCGCTGCCCGAGCGCCACCCGCAGGCGCGGTCGTCGCAGGTGACGCTGGAGAAGCTGGCGCACGAGCGCTTCCTCGGCTTCGAGCGCCACTATGGCCCGATGATCTTCGACGCGATGGTGGCCACCTGCATGCGCCACGGCTTCAGTCCCGACCTGTTCCCGGCGCGCCAGATGCACACCATCGTCAGCCTGGTCTCGGGCGGCATCGGCGTGGCGCTGGTGCCGGCGTCCGTGAAGGCCCTGCACCGCGAGGGCGTGGTCTACCGGCCGATCCGGGGTGAGCGCACGCTGGTGGAGACCGGCGCCGCGTGGCGCAAGGCGGACGATTCGGCGCTGGTGCAGGCCTTCGTCGAGTACCTGCCGAGCCTGGCCGGCGCGGTCGACCTGCCGGTCGCGTAGCACGCCGGCATGACGATTTCCGGACGTCGCCACCCCTAGCTTGGGCGTCTTGTCCGCGCCGGTCGCCGCGCTAGCATTTCACTCAGGACGGTCCGCGACGAGCCCGATCGGCGTGCGCATGCCGGCGCCATACGACAGTTTCCCCGGGGAGACGCGAAACCTCCGGAGGGTTCCATGAAAACACGTCTGCATACCGTGCTCGACAGCGCGCTCGAGCTCCCCGGCCTCGCGAGCTGGCGCCGCCGCCGCTTCGACGCCGCTTTCGCCAACGGCGGCTACGGCGGCGAATTCCGCGGCGTCCATCGCACCCTGGCCGAGTGCGAAGCCGCGATGCCCAGGACGACCATGCCGGCCGGCTACGACAACGAAGCCATGGCGGCGGCATACCGCGACCGGCTCGATCGCGTCTACCCCGGCGACTACCCGGTGCTGCTGTGGCTGGGCAAGGCCTTCGGCCGCGGCGCGACGCGCGTGTTCGACCTCGGCGGCCATGTCGGCATCGGCTACTACGCCTATCGCCGCTATGTCGATTATCCCGAGACCCTGTCGTGGCAGGTGCACGACGTCCCGGCCGTGATGGCGGCCGGCCGCGAACTGGCGCAGGAGCGCGACACCTGGCAGCAGCTGTCCTTCGTCGAGGACGCCGGCACGGCCGCCGACGCGGACGTGCTGTTCACCTCCGGCTGCATCCAGTACCTCGACGAGACGCTGGGCGAGCGCATCGCAGCGCTGCGCCGGCGTCCGCGCTGGGTGATTGTCAACCTGCTGCCGCTGCATGCCACCGAGGCGTACTGGACGGTGCAGAGCACGGGGCGGTCGCTGTGTCCGTATCGCATCCAGCGCACGCCCGACTTCCTCGGCGAGTTCGAGCGGCTCGGCTACGAGATGCTGGACATGTGGGAGAACGCGGAGAAGCACTGCACCATCGCGTTCGACGAGGCACACAGTCTCGACCGGTATTACGGGATGGTGTTCCGGCTGCGTTGAGGCGGCTGTCCGCTTCGCTTGCGGCGCAGGTCATGCGTCGCGTCGGCTGGGTCGCTCTTGTCGCTTGTCGCTTCGTGCTTGGGTGCTTGGGTGCGTGTGTGCGTGTGTGCGTGTGTGCGTGTGTGCGTGCGTGCGTGCGTGCGTGCGTGCGTGCGTGCGTTGCGCGAGCGGCAGGCCGGGCAGGGCAGGGGCTCGGCTCTCCGGCGCTGGGAGCGGTCCCGGCGAGGTTTCGCTCGGGTACTGTGTTCCGACCACCCCACGCGGCGCGGGCATGGCCGCGCTTGACGCCGCCACGGGCAAGCCGTCGTCGGTACCCTCGAACGGATGCGCGCCTGCGTTCCGAGCCCCTGCCCGCCCTGCCGCGGTGGCGTGTCAGCGGGTGGAGAAAGACATTCGCGTTGTTTGAAGGGGGCCAGGCATCGACGGGCCATCGAGGCCGCGTCGATGCCCGCGGCCGACGTGCTGGCGAGGTGCCGGGCTTGGGGCGAACTGACGCGCCGCGGTGCCGGCGCTCCTTCTCGTGACCGACGACCACGGCGCCTTCGGCGCCATTGGCTCGGAGTGGCGTTACGCGGCCACATCGCGTCACGCGACGTCGGGTCAAGTTGGCAAAGGCCTCAAGGAGCGCTGACGACCCATACCGGAAATTAGGCGGCGCGATTGGGCTGCCCGAATGCGGACTTAGTTGCCGATGTTCATGGCTCGGAGTTGGCCTTGGTGGCACTTGTCAATACGCTCTCCGCCGCCGCAATGTAGTGGTCGCTGCTGAAGTCGTTGTCCGTCTCTGCGAAGGGCGCGTTCTTGAGCTCGGCCAAGATGGCCTCTGCCCTCATCGCAGCTGCCGGTAAATCGCCCAACTCGTTCAACAGGAACTTGGCGTAGTCCAATCGCGCGAGCTGCGAACCTGGATCTAGGCATTCAGATAGCTCGTAGAGCGCAATCGCGCTTACCCGGTCGCCTTGCCGCAGGAGAACAGATCCCAGCCGTTGTGCGAGGCCGGCTAGCATCGCCGGAGAGTTGGCCGCCTTCGCTGTCGTGATTTCGGACAGAAGGTGCACCTTGGCATCTTCGAGGCGCCCGGCCGCAAGTGCCTCCACGTAAATGCGTCCTGACATGTCAGTCTCAACTCAGAGTGGGTGTGCCCAAGAACAGACCTATGCCGGTGTCCGCAGTTGGCCGACTGCAGCCGCTGGCCATTGTTTCATGGCCGCGTCACGATTCGGCCTCGCCGCGTTCGCTCCCTCACCTTGGCAACCGCGTCGCGCCGCTCCAAGCCCGCGGCGCCGAAGGCGCCGTGGTCGTCGGTCACGAGAAGGAGCGCCGGCACCGCGGCCCGTCGGTTCGCGTCAAGTCCGGCACCCGGCCAGCGCGTCGGCCGCGGGCATCGACGCGGCCTCGATGGCCCGTCGATGCCTGGCCCCTTCAAACAACGCGAATCTTCTTTCTCCCCCGTTGACACGTCGCCGCGGCGCGGCGGGCAGGGGCTTGGATCGCAGGCGCGCATCCGTTCGAGGGTACCGACGACGGCTTGCCCGTGGCGGCGTTGAGCGCGGCCATGCCGGCGCCGCGTGGTGCGGTCGGAACACAGTACCCGAGCGAAGCCTCACCGGCACCGCTCCCCCGCGCCGGAGAGCCGAGCCCCTGCCCGGCCTGCCGCCGCCGCAATGCGCGACAGGAACGCCTGATCCGCAGCGCCGCAGGCGAAACGTCATCCACGATATGAACCGTTTTCTCCGTTGCTGCGCTGCAGCGCGCGTGTCTTCATGGGACGCCCTGCGCAGAATTCAGCCACCGAAGGTCAGCTGGCCCGCGAACGGTTCACTATCCGAACCTGGCCGAGCGACCCGCGAGCAATGAATCCAAGACCACCTGCAGGATACCCATGAACAACGCGCACATCATCGGCTGGGGCCACACGCCCTTCGGCAAGCTCGACGCCATCGACCTGGAACAGCTGATCCGTGACGCCGCGCTGCCCGCGGTGGCGAGCGCGGGCCTGCAACTGTCGGATATCGACGGCATCTTCGTCGGCCACTTCAACGGCGGCTTCGTGCCGCAGGACTTCAGCGGCGCGCTGGCCGGCGTCGCGATCCCCGAGTTCCGCCACGTGCCGGCGATGCGCGTCGAGAACGCCTGCGCCACGGGCTCGGCCGCGATCTGGGCCGCGCTCGACGCCGTCGGGTCGGGCCGCGTCAGGCATGCGCTGGTGATCGGCATGGAGAAGATGAACACGCTGCCCGGCGCGCAGATCGGCGAGACGCTGCTCAAGTGCTCCTACGTCAAGGAGGAGGGCGACACCGCGGGCGGCTTCGCGGGCGTGTTCGGCGACATCGCCGGCGTCTACTTCGAGCGCTTCGGCGACCAGAGCGACGCGCTCGCCGCGATCTCGGCCAAGAACCACGAGAACGGCGTGCGCAACCCCTATGCGCACATGAAGCGCGACCTCGGCTACGAGTTCTGCCGCCACCCGTCCGACAGGAACCCGTTCGTCGCCGGCCCGCTCAAGCGCTCCGACTGCTCGCTGGTGTCCGACGGCGCCGCGGCGCTGGTGATCTCGCGCGCGCCCGTCGCGGGCGCGCTCGTGCGTCCCGTGCGCTGGCGCTCGCGCACGCAGGTCAACGAATACCTGCCGCTGTCGCGCCGCGATCCGACGAGGTTCGAGGGGGCCGCGCTCGCCTGGCAGCGCGGGCTGGAGACCGCCGGCGTCGCGCTCGCCGACCTGCACTTCGTCGAGACGCACGACTGCTTCACGATCGCCGAGCTGCTGGAGTACGAGGCGATGGGCCTGCGCCCGCACGGGCAGGGCGCGCGCGCCATCCTCGACGGCGACACGCGGCGCGACGGCAGGCTGCCGGTCAA
>Ga0068857_100002892_pt1 | contig 14130 bp, 12 predicted proteins | sample KBSCornC72_FD_66591 | JGI IMG/M metagenome (GOLD analysis project Ga0068857, IMG submission 66591) | Corn rhizosphere microbial communities from Kellogg Biological Station, Michigan, USA - KBS Corn C7-2 | ecosystem: Host-associated > Plants > Roots > Rhizosphere > Soil ...
CCGCAGCACCTCGCCCGCCTGCGGGAGCCGCACCTCGACCGCCGCCGCCGCCACCGAAGCTATAGACTCCCGACAGGTCGGGCTTGCCATTCGCCAACCGAGGCACTTCTTTTTTTACGTCGCCCGCGGGCGTCGCTCTCGCGACTGCCGTCGTTCCCGGCACGGTCACGGTCACTTCCTTTGTCAGCACGCTGTTGTTCGGACCGGTCACTGTGATCGTATACGTTGTGGTCACTTTCGGAGTGACCTGGCGGCTGCCGCGCGGAATCACGCGGCCGACCTCGGGACTTATGGTAATAGCGTTGGGATTCTCAGTGGCCCAAATCAGCGTCGCAGATTGGCCCGGTTGGATCGTCGCCGGCTGTGCGCGAAAATCGCTGATGCGAGCGGGAGGTTGTACGCGCTGCGGCTTGGGCGGCGCTGCGGCAGGCTGCCCGGCGACTGGCGGAGCTTGAGCGCCTGCCAGGCTTGCGAAAGAGGCGGTGAGTATTAGGGCGTGCATGAGTCGCATGGTAGGTCTCCTACTTCCTGGCTCTACTTCTTTTCAAAGAAATTACTGTAGTCTTTGTTGTTCTCGCAGACGAACTCATCCACTTTGGTTAAATCCGGGCGAAGGGGGAAACCGCGCGAGATGGTCCAGGGCTTTTCGAACACGTTCGGATCTTCGATGGTCGCCTGGTAATCCAGGTTGTTGAAATCGGTGCGATGAAAACGCTCCACCACGTGCAGAGCTTCGGTGTGCTTGTAGCCGCCGGGGAGCTCGGTCTTGTCATTGAACCCAACCGTATCCACCACCAGAGTGTCACCCTCCCAGCGCCCGACCGAATCCCCCATCCAGGTTGGATCGGGATCGGCGGGATGCGGCGTACCGTCGGTCGGGATGACGCGGAACAGATGCGGATACTCGTACATGATCACCACGCGATCGCGGCCCTGCACGATCTCCCATTGGTACGGCACGAAGTACGCCCCGGGCACACCGGTTGGGCTGCAAGTGGAGTAAAGTCCCGCGTCGGTGGGTCCGCGCACGACCTTGAATTTTTCGGCTCCGGGCTTAAGCGTAGCCGTGATGGGATCGTTCTGGCCGCGGACGGCGACGCCGCCGAAGTTGAATGAACTGGAATTATACACACCCGAAAGGTCGGGCTTGCCGTCGGCCATACGCGGGGCCGGTGAAGGACCAGCCTTGCTATTCCCAGCCTTGCTATTCGTGGTCGCGCGCTCGACCGTGCCTGCGACGGTGACTTTCACGGACCGCGTTTCTGAGCCGTTCGGTCCAGTCACCGTTAGAGTGTAGGTGGTTGTCGCGGACGGTTTCACTTGACGGCTGCCACGCGCCGTCACGCTGCCTAGGTCGGGACCGATGGTGACCGAATTCGGATTTTCGGTCGACCAGACGAGCATTACGCCCTGGCCGGGCTGAATCGACGCCGGAGTCGCCTTGAAATCGAGAATGCGCGCGGGCAGCCGGGCTGCCTGCTGATAGGCGCCGGACGGCCCCTGTTTGGCTTGATCTTGCTTGCCCTGACCGGCCAGTACAGAGGCCATAAACGCTGTCATGATCGCCCAACGGGGTGGCATCATCCGTCCAGTATATGTCAAGCCTTGAGCGATCGATACCAGTAAGCAATGTTGCAGACTTCGTGAAATCCGCCGCGTTGGTACATGCCGTATCCCATACCGGATGCGAGAAGCACAGCTTGCGTCTGGCCCCGATCGTGCGCAAAACGCAGCGCCTGAGCCATCATCGCGCTGCCGATGCCGCGGCCGCGTTCGGTTTCAAGAACCCCTACGTCATAGAATCCCGCGGAGGCCTCGCTTAGAAACATGGAGCAAGCTCCCACGGGACGATTCCCTGCTGCGAGCGCGACGAAATCGAAGAAGTTATCGGGCCACTGCGCAGCCAGATGAGCCAGGCGATTCAATTCGTGCCGCCGAATCGACGTCGTGATCGGCCCGAAATACGGGTGCGGATGCCGCAGGTACATGGAATGATGCGGAGTTCGGACGATGCGGATTCCTTCGGGAGCGGCGATCGCCGGGAGTTTCGTGAGATCGCACCACATGCCTGGAAAGCGCTTCTTGCAGCGCAGGCCCAGGCGTTTGAAGTGATCCGTAAGGTCGGCCGGCGTAGCATCGTCGTCCACCCAGAATCCGATGCCGCGGCCGTGCTGCGCGTAAAGCTTGAAGATTTGATCGAGCCGCTTGCGTATAGTCTTCGCGTCGAATCGCACGGAGGTCGCGCTGTTGGCCCATGTGGTCCCGTTACTGAGCATCCACGTGATGTCCGGATCGCGATGGACCTCGACACCGGGCACATCGGCCTGCGCCGCGTACCAGGCTTCCAGATTTTCGACGACGATCCTGCCGAGTGCGGGGTCAGCGGGCAAGCTATTTCCTGGCCGCCCTAGCTTTGCCCTGCGCGGACATGCGATGTTCCTTCCCGCGCGTCAACGACTTGATGAAATCCGCCCGGCGAAAGCGAACCGCGGACCAGTCCTCATCAATCGCAACCATTCTGACCGGCTCAAATCCGGCGTCGCCCAGGACCTGCCATCCGGCGTCGCGATTAATCTCGGACTTGTATTTCTTTGAAGAGCCCTTCGGATAGGCGAACCAGACCACCGCGTCGCCCTGAGCCTTCTTGGCAATGGCTTTGCCCAGCGTGTCTACCTGCTGCTGCTTGGTTACGAAGGCGAGCGCGAACTCAACCTCGCCTGCGTTCTTCAGATCGCGCTGAATAGCAATTCCGCGTAGCGACTTGAGCTCGGGTTCAAAGCTTTCCGGCGAGTTCAGCACCAGGATCTGTTTCTGCTCTTTCAGATTGAGTTTGTCGAACGTAGACACACGCTCCTCCTAGAGTTTCACCGTGACGCACTTCAACTGCGTGTAGCAATGCAGCGCCTCGACGCCTTTCTCGCGGCCATAGCCGCTCATCTTGTAACCGCCGAAAGGCGTTTCGATCATGGCTCCGGTCTGATACTCGTTCACGTAGACCTGTCCGGCTTCGAGCAGAGCCGAAACGCGCAGCGCACGGCTGACATCGCGCGTCCACAATCCTGCGGCCAGTCCGTAGTCTGAATCGTTGGCGATGCGGATCGCGTCGGCTTCGTCTTTGAATCGAATCACGCCCATGACGGGGCCGAAAATCTCCTCGCGTGCGATACGCATGTCATTATTCACGCCGGTGTAGACGGTCGGGCTGACGAACCAGCCTTTCTTGAGGCGTTCTTCGCGAGGCAGCTCGCCTCCGATGGCGGCTTTTGCGCCTTCTTGCGTTGCGAGCTGGTAATAGCTCTGGACTTTTTCGTACTGCGCCTTCGTCGCCAGCGGACCGACCGATGCGGTCGCTTCCGGTCCGACGCTGATGTTCTGAACTTCCTTGACCAGCTTCTCGACGAAAACATCGTGGATACTGTCCTGCACTAGCAGCCGTGTACCGGACGAACAGATCTGGCCGCAGTTGCGCGTGAAAATGTTCGCAGCATTGGCGGCGGCGCGATCCAGGTCGGCATCTTCGAAGACGATGTGGGGGGATTTACCGCCCAATTCGAGCGTCAGCGGGAGAATACGATCCGCTGCGATGTGGCCGATCTCTTTCCCCGCGCGCAAGCTTCCGGTGAAGGCTACTTTCCGAACGAGTGGATGCGAGACCAGCGCCGAGCCGGCCTGGCGGCCTGCGCCCAAGACAACGTTGAAGACTCCCGGCGGCAATCCGCATTCTTCCGCAACGATCCGAGCAAATTCGACGGTCGTTGCCGACGTCTCTTCGGACGGCTTGATCACTACCGTGTTGCCCGCAGCGAGCGCAGGCGCCGATGCTCTCGCAGCCTGGTTTAGCGGAACGTTCCACGGTGTGATAATCCCCACCACGCCATACGGTTCTCGGCGAGTATAGGCGTGATAGCCCGCGCCGACGTTGAGCGTCTCGCCGTGATTCACGTTGACTAAGCCAGCGTAGAATTCGAAATAGCGCGCCGCGGTTTCGAGTCCCGCCGGCGTCTGCCCGGCGGGCGTTCCATTCTCACGGGATTCAACCGCCGCCAGCAGCTTCACGTGCTTTCTGATGGCCCGGGCCATTTCGAGCATCACCTTGGCCCGATCCATCGGCCGGCGGTCGCGCCATTCGGGGAACGCAGCCGAGGCAGCCTGCACCGCGGCATCTACGTCGGCTTCATTCCCGCTGGCGACGCGCGCAATCCGCTCGCCCGAGCGCGGATCGAGTTTGTCGAGATAGTCGCCAGAGCCGGGCTTGACGGTCTTGCCGGCAATGAAATGGTCCAGAACGTAGGGCGTGATTTCAGTTTCCACCGCGGTCATTTTCGTGTGTGCCTCAAATGCATTTTAGCGCTCGCCGATAGTGTTAAGCTTCTGCGATGAGCGACGAGAAGGTTCCCGACAAGCGTCCTGCCGAGCCTGCGCACATCGGCACGGGCCCTGTCTGGGACGAAAAATGTCAGGCAGCCAGACCGTCGGCCGTTCTGGTCTTTCATGGGATGGGCCAGCAGGTGAAGTTCGAAACCATCAGCATGGTCGCCGGTGCGATCCTCGACGAAGCGCGGGAACAGGGCGGTGTGACCAAGGATCTGGCGGTGCATGTGTCGCGCGTGGACGACCAGTTCCTGGCGCGAGCCGAGGTCGCGTGGCGGGATGCCTACGGCGGATCGCATGAGGTGCACGTCTACGAGGCCTACTGGGCGACCCTTACTGAGGGCCTGGTGTCCTATCGCGACACGCTTAAGTTTCTATTCCAGGCAGGATGGCAGGGACTGTGGACCAGCCGGCCGTTTAGCTCCAGAATCTTCCAGCGATGGATGTTCGGCGGTCCGCAGGATCTGGCGATTGGCGCGTCTACTTTTCCGGCGATGCTCGCGGTCCTGATCGTGCTCGCGGCACAGGTAGTGATCATCGCCTTGATTTCGGCACGACTTGCCCGGTGGCTGGCTGCATTTGCTTCGACAGGTGCGCTGCCCGAATTCGGAGGAGCTATGTGGCTGGCGCTCTGGATTCTGGCGATTGTCGAGGCGCTAGTGGTCCGTTACTTTCTGGTCCAGTACGCGGGCGATGTTGCCGCGTACGTCTCGCCGTACAAAAGCAGCAAGTTCGATGACGTGCGGAAGCGTATTCAAAAAGTCGGCCTGGATGTCGGTAAGGTGATCTATGGCGTCGACCCCGATGGGAGCAAGCAATATCCGGATTATTTCCGCGTCCTCATGGTCGGCCACTCGCTCGGCTCGGCGCTGGCATACGATACGCTCAACGCCCTGATCAATATCGAAAACATAGGCTCCGCCAAACCGGTGCTGGCTCGCACTCCGGCGCTGATCACCTTCGGATCGCCTCTGGACAAAACCGCGTTCATTTTCCGGATGCAGCGCGAGGACTGGATTCGCGAGCAGATGGCTGCGGCCATTCAGCCGCTCATCGTGGACTACGAAAAATACCGGCCGCCGAGTTTCACCTGGGTCAACCTTTGGTCGAAGTGGGATATCGTCAGCGGCGCGCTAGACTACTACGACCGCCCGGACGTGCCGGATTCGGATCCGCAGCATGTACAGAACCAGGAAGATCCGGACGCCAACGTTCCGCTGAAGGCGCATATTCAGTATTGGAAGAATCCGGCGTTGCGGAAGCTCCTGTACAAGTTCGCGAGCGTGACTTAGAATCCGCCGCGTGGACGATAGCCTGGCCGGGCTTGCACGCGATACTTCTTACCGGCGTCCGAAACCACCTCGACGGCGATCTTACGGAATCCTTCGTTGGGATTCGTCTGCGGATAATACGTGACCGTGTACGAGTTGCCCAGATCTTCGCGGATCGCCTCGAAGGCTTCCACTTGCTTCTGCCAGTTGGTGGCGAAGTACGCCTTGCCACCGGTGCGCGTCGAAATGCGGCGGAACACGTTGGCGGAAATCGGGTCCTTGCTGATCTCATTGGTCGAGATCACGTAAATCGGAATACCTTCGTCTTCAGCCACTGCGCGAACATCGTCCGGCGCCACCATGCTGGCGTTGTCCGGACCGTTCGAGAACACGATCACCACTTTGCGCCCCGGCACTTTAGCCGCATCGCGGATCGTCAGCAGCAGTCCGTTGTAGAGCGCCGAGTCGTCGCCCGCCACAGCGCCTCGCAATCCAGCGATGGCGTCGTTGCGTTCTTTACTCAACGCCGACGCTCGCGACAAGTTTCGGCTATAGGTGTACACCGCCACCGAATCCGCACGATCCAGGCCGCGAATGAAATCGGCGATCGCGTCCGAAGCGTACACGAAGCCGCGATACATGTAATTGCTGGTATCGAACAGCACGAACACGTTGGTCCCGACGAACGCATCCGAGCGAGTTTCGGTAGTTGTTCCCGGAGTCGCCCCGGCAGTATCCACCACGATGGGTTTAATCGAGCCGTCCGCGGCGACTTCCACTGGCGGCTTATTCCCTTCTGAGAAGGTCGAGAGTTTTTGGGCGATCCCGTCTTCCAGGATGCGGAAATCGGTTGGCTTTAGGCCGTTGACGTAGTGCCCTTTGTTGTCGGTGATGGTGAAGCTGAGCACCACCATATCGACTTTGATGCGAAACGTGGGGCGGTCTTGGGCGACCGCTAGCGCGACCACCAACATGATGAAAGCGAGTTTGCGTATCACCGCGGGGTAACCTCCGAATTGCTAGCCTGCGTCTGCCTGCGCGCCTTTTCCCTGACATCGTCCCCCACCACCCGAAGGGAACGCAACAGGGCTGGCCAGTCTTCCAAATGCGTAGCGAAAATCTGCTCCACCGTTTGCCGTGTCCAGTCCGGAACCAGGACGTTCATCTGTGCCGGCTGCGCGTGAATCTCGTCCGCCAGCGCGGCGTAGTACAGAAGGTTCGATTCCCAGCTCTCCGCCAGAATCCGGCTGGAGTATCCCATCAGCGTGGGGAACGTCCGAATATTGAGCAACTCGAGTCCGTAGGTATTCGCAAGAGTCGGCTTGGGTGTTCCGAAAGCTTGCGAGATAGCCTCTGGACTCAGCTCGGCCGGCGATCCCGTTGCCAAGCGGCGAATCTCTTGCGCCAACATCGAAGCCCTATCCTGCTCGGCAAGCGATCTCGCGAGCAAGTACATTTCCGACGGTAGAACATTTTCCACTGCGAGTCGAGGCTCCCCGGATTCCAGAAGATCCTCCACCTTTCTCAAACGTCCAGGCGCCAGATACGGATCCAGTGCGGCTATCACTTGTCGCCTGCGGTCGGCGTTCAACGACGCCTGGCCCAGCAGGGATTCGCCATACGCCATGTGAACTCCCACCCAGTGGATCTGCGAGGGCGTCACATTCCACCATCGCGGAACAATCGCGGTGAGCATAATCTGCGGGACCAGGTCGCCCCAGATCAAGGCTTGTTCGTGCGTCGGGATCAGGAAGTTTTGCTCCGCTTCGGCCAACGCATAGGGGAGTGCCGCGAGCGATCCCGCCAGTCGTCCGCCTGCATTCGACGGCCATCCGCTGCCTGGCACATAGGTGTAACCCCAGGTCTGCTGGCCGCCTTGGATGCCGATAAAATCGTGGCTGCGAACGAACAGCGGATTGGTCCGCAGAACCTGAGCGCCGGGCGGCGCATAGTGCATGTAATTGAAGCCGACTAGCGTGTCCCGCAGGAAGCCGGACAGCTCGCCGCGCATGTCGCTCAGCTTCTGTGGATCCTTTGCGGCTTTGTCGATGGCTGTCCGCAGATTTAGCTTGCGCTGATCCTCAATATGCTGCTCGGTCCAGTATCCATATGACAACGTCGATTTCTCGGGGCTGCTCAGCGTATTCCGCGGGAGTTGGATTTCTGAAATACGCGAGGCCAGGCGTCCCGTGAGTGCGGTGTTCAGTGCCTGTCCCTTGCTGACGCTATCCAGGTTGTCGGCCAGATCGAAAATTGTAGTGAGCGGAACCAGGCGCTGAGCTTCGAAAAACCGGATCAGCTCTTCCACCATCTGCTGATGCGTATCCGATGCTCCCTGAGGAACTCCTCCCGCCAGCAGGTCCATCATCCGATCCTGGGCGGATACTCCCGCCGGGGATTTGGTCGCTTGAAGCAAGTTGCGCACGCCGGCGCGGCCCGCATCGAAGACGTCGCGGTCGTTGGCGATTTTCGCGAACGGCTCCAGCAGCTTCGCCAGGCTGGCATCCGCCGCGTCCTGAGGAATACTACGTTGGCGGGTGAAGATCTGCCACAGTCCGACCAGGGCTTGCGCGGTTCCAGCCGCATCGGCACGCAGTCCCTGGTTGCGAATCGAGGTGATCGCCCGGGTCATTTCCAAGTAGGCCGATATCGTGGAATCCGTCAGCATCGGGTTCTCCGCGAACAGCGGATACTGCGCCGATAGCGTTCGATAGTTCCGCGCCAGCTTGTCCATCGTGGCTGGCTCCAACGGTTTGGCGCGGCGCCGGTCGATGTCGGTCAGCGCCATGAAGATCTTCAATGGCTCATTCTCCGCAGCTTTGCGCGAGAGACCGAACAGCGCTTCCAGCACGTCGTCGGCATCTTTCCATTGCGGAGCGGCGTGTGTGAGCTTAGCGTCGTACTTTCCTTCGGGATGCTCGGCGAACAGCCGTTTCCAAACTTCCAGACCTCCCGGAAGATGCGGCTTGCCGTCCGAGTCCAAACGAAGCCGCGTGGTCAGCAGAATCATGTCGGTGTTCGACCGGAACACTGGACGCGCGGGACCGGGACTAGTCACTTTGCCGCGAACCGCACTATAGAACCGTTTCAATCGCTCGGGATCGCTTAGGTAATCTTTTACCGGACCTTCGATGCGGGCCAGGGAATCGAAGTAGCTCGCGAGCCAGCCGTCGTCTCGCGTGACCATCCGTTCGACGAAGGCCGCGCCCTTTTCGGGACTGATGCCGCCATTCAGATCGGCCCAGGCTTTCTCACTGCGTGCGCCGCCGGGAACCACCGTTTTGCCATCGCGGATCTGGAACATCCCGCCGAAGAAATCCAGCACGTGAGCGTAGATCTTCAGCCGCTGCGCCGGAATCGCCTGCCGAAGCTGTTCGGCGGTGTTCCCGTCGAGCTTGGACAAAGCCACGTACAGCCGGCATAGCGACGGATCGCCCAGGAGATAATCGATAAACTCCCCGGGAACTTTGTCGGCAGTCTTATCTGGCGTTTTGCCAGCGTTCTTGTCCGGAGCTTTCTCTTTCGCCTGCCAGTAGTCCAACGAATATAGAATTGGGACCCGAGTAGGCCGATAGTCCAGGGTGAACGGGCGGTTCGTTCTGAGCGCTAGTTCCAGATCGGCAAGCGGGAAGCCCGAGTCGGTCGTCAGGAACGCACGTGAAGCATTGACCGTTTCCAGCACCAAGTCAGATCCGCAGCCGCCCCGCATGCGGAATCCGATCACGCGTAGCAGATCGGCTGTTGCAGGAGACTCGCACATCTCGATCCGTAGGGTCTTCGTGGGTCCCGCAAGCTTTTCCAGTTCACGGGCTTGCGAAAGATAGCGAATCACTAACTTGAGGTATTCGGTTTGCTCCAAAGCCTCATTTGCCGATGTCGCGCGGTAGCCATTGGTAAGGATATTGCGGGATAAGGCCGGCAGCAAATCATCCGGATTCACGCTAGGCGACATGGCCGCCATCCGAGCGAACGACCGCAGGGGTCCGGGAATCTCGATATAGTTCGGCGGAGCGGCGGTTCGCACTGGCGGCAGCGCCAGATCTTTGCCGCCTGCAGCCGAATATTCCTGAAGATGGCGAGCCGAAGCTTCGCGATTTCCCGCAAGAAGTTCTAGTACTGCCAGCCGCTGCGCCACCGCCGCGCGCTGTTCGCCTGGAGCGTTGGTCCGCTGGAGCGCCTGGGCCAGGCGGCCATAGGCTTCGCGCGCCGCAGGATCGTGGTGGCGATCCAGGAATTCGGCATATGCCCGCAAAGGAACTGGATCGTTGGAGGCGCTTGTGGCAGCCTGACGCAAGCGCCGAAGGGCTTGTTCAGCATCGCCAGTGCTTTCCAGGCGCCAGGCTTCCGCGGCCAAATCCTGGCCTGCGGCTACTGCAGCCGAGCACACTATCGCCAGGGCCAACCATCGATTGCGCTTCGATCGGTCCGTGCAGAGGCACATCGCTCGCTCTCCTTCGCCCCCTACGACTGCTTGGGTAGGATTCTAGCACTCCTACACGAGCCGAGGGTATGCTCATCGCCGGTTAGACTCCGAAAAGTACTGGAACAGAACTTAAAATTACTCGCAACTATTGCTGATAGAATGAATCTAAGTGGGTAAGTATGATTGTCAAGGTTCGCTTTCCGGAGGGTCGTCAGCGTAATCGTAAAGGTGGAACGAATCGGGAACTTGCGGCCGCTTGCGGCGCGCTCCTGATTCCAGCCTCCTTAATGGCCTACTCTCTGGGTTTCTGGCGGCTAGCTTCTGACATGGGTCTGGCGGGCCAGTTCGATATCACCGGAGCATTTTCCCACTGGCAGTTATGGATCGGCCTGGGTGTGCTGCTTCACACCGGGGCCATCACACTCAATCGTTATGGCCGCGGCGAGGGTTTGGAGATGCCTCGAGTTCTGAGCGCACTACCAGGCCGGCGCGAAGCCGTGGAAGAAGAACTCGAGCACGAGCATTCCCTTAGACCGTAAGGTCTCGGATCTCCCGATCCGTCAACATCCGGTACTTTCCGATCTGCAAATCGCCGATTTCGATTTTGCCGAATTTCGTTCGCACCAGTTTCAGCACCTTCGCGCCTAGCGTTTCCACCATTCGCCTCACCTGGCGATTTCGACCCTCCGTAAGAGTGATCTCGAATAATGTGTAGCGCTCCGAGCTGCGGATACGCTTCACGTCCGCGGGGCGCGTGGGACCGTCACTAAGCACCACACCCCGGTGCAGTTGGTCTAACTGCTCATCGGTGAGCAGCATCGAAGCCTTGACCAGGTACGTTTTAGGAACGTGCGATTCCGGGCTGGTGATGCGGTCCGCGAAGGTCCCATCATTGGTGAAGATCAGCAGCCCGCTCGAATCCAGATCCAGCCGGCCGGCGGAGAATACTTTGTCAGGGACATCCTTAAGCAATTCGTAAACCGTTGGACGATTGTCAGGATCCTTGTACGTCGTGACGTAACCCTTGGGTTTGTACAGGAGCAGGTAGATTTTCCGAGCAGACCGCATCGGGCGGCCGTCCAGCGTCACTTTCTGATGTTCGGGATCCACCCACGCATCGGGCGTCTGGATCTTCTTGCCGTCCACTGCCACTCGGCCCTCAGCGATCCATCGGCGGGCCTCCGTGCGCGAGCCTAGGCCGGCCTGTGACAAAACGCGATCGAGGGTCTTCTTGCGCGGGGTGGTGGGCAATCCCTATGATCATACGAGTGCTTGAATGCGTGCCGAACTTTTCGGAGGGCCGCGATTCCGCGGTGGTGCGCGCGATCGCTGACGCGATTGCGCAGACACCCGGCGTTCTGCTGCTGGGCTCGGAATGCGACATCGACCACAACCGTAGCGTGATGACCTTCGCCGGCCCGCCGGATGCGGTGATCGAAGGCGCGGTGCGCGGGGCAGGGAAAGCCGCCGAACTGATCGATCTAGCTGCTCATGTTGGCGTGCACCCGCGCGTGGGCGTGGCTGACGTAATTCCGTTTATTCCGCTGGATGGCGCGAACATGGAAGACGCCGTAGCTGCTTCGCATCGCGCAGGCGAACAGATCTGGCGCCGCTACGGTGTTCCCGTGTACTTCTACGAACAATCCGCGCGAAGTCCCCAGCGCCGCCGTCTGGAAAAAGTGCGCAAACGGGAGTTCGACGGTGCACCGCCGGATATCGGCAACATCGCAGCGCACCCGACCGCTGGAGCGTCGATGGTCGGTGCCCGCGGGTTTCTGATCGCGTACAACGTCTTTCTGAAAACGCGCGATGCGGCCGTCGCCCAGACCATCGCTCGCCAAATCCGCGAGTCGTCCGGCGGATTCCGCCACGTGAAGGCCATGGGGCTGTTCTTGCCCTCGCGCGATTGCGCCCAGGTCTCGATGAATCTGACGAATTTCGAAAAGACGCCTCTCCATCTGGTTTACGAAATGATCGCCGCCGTCGCGCAAGAGCTCGGCACGGAAGCCGTTTGCGGTGAAATCATTGGCTTCATCCCTCGCCGCGCCTATGAGATAGCTCCTGAGTTCTTCCAGAAGGCCGAAAACTTCACCGAGTCTCGAATTTTGGAGACCCGAATCGCCGAGTTGGGTTCAGTCCCCCGCCCAGCCCCGCCCGTCAGGGCGGGGGATAATAAGAATTAGTGTTGGTAACGATTGAACCTAAAAGGCAGCGACCCGCGTGGTTGCGAGCGCCCGCGCCTGTGGGCGATAACTATCGGCAACTCAAACAACTAGTTGAGGATCTGCAACTTCACACAGTCTGCGAGAGTGCGGCCTGCCCCAACATTGGCGATTGCTGGAACCGGCGTACAGCGACCTTCATGATCCTGGGCAACGTCTGTACCCGCCGCTGCGGATTCTGCGCCGTGCAGAAAGGTGGTCCCCTGCCGGTCGACTACGACGAGCCTCGCCGGGTTGCCGAAGCCTGCGCCGCACTCGGTCTGAAGTTCGCCGTCATCACCAGCGTGAATCGTGACGACCGCAAGGACGGTGGCGCCGAGCTGTTCGCCCTGACGATCCGTGCGATCCGCGAGCGTATTCAGGGTTGCGGCGTGGAAGTGTTGGTCCCCGATTTTCAAGGCTCGCATGCGGCTATGGATCTGGTTCTGGAGGCCGCCCCCGACATTCTCAATCACAATACCGAAACCGTGCCTCGCCTGTATCGCCAGGTCCGGCTCGGCGCTCGATATGAGCGATCTCTCGACATGCTGGCCTACGTGAAGACGGCCGCGCCCGGCACTCCCACAAAATCCGGCCTGATGCTGGGGTTGGGCGAAACTCTCGATGAAGTCGCCTCCGTCATGCGCGACCTGCGAGCCTCGAAGGTGGATATCCTCACTCTAGGGCAGTACTTGCGCCCTTCCGCCAAGCACTTGCCGATCATCCGCTACGTCCCTGTGGAGGAGTTCGGCGAACTCAAGCGCCTGGGCTACGAGATGGGCTTCCGGCACGTGGAAAGCGGTCCCCTGGTCCGGAGTTCCTTCCACGCGGCCGACGCGATCCAGTAGGAACTTTTCGAGACCGATTACGTATCGATAAGCAGGATGTTCACTTTCGTGCTGTGGTGCATTCTGTTCGTGCTGTGCTGGCCCCTGGCGTTGTTGGCGCTGGTACTTTACCCAATCGTCTGGCTGATCCTGCTGCCGTTCCGCATTGTCGGGATTGCCGTCGGCGGAGCATTACATCTAGTGTGGGGCATCGTAACTCTGCCGCTTACGATTATCCGTAAGCTGGCTTAGCGGAACAGACGCGGCGCGTAATCCGTCAGATAGTCGCGCCAGTTCCACCATACGTGCGCGCCTTCGGTCTCCGTGAAGACATGCTTGATCTGATGCTGGTCGAGCAGTTGGTGAAAGCTCACGTTCGACATGTACAGCGTATCTTCCTTGCCGATGTAAATATTGAAGACCTTCAGCTTCTTGTTCGCGCCGGCCGAGTCATTAAGAAGACTCTTGAAATCCTGATCGGCGTTCGCATTCATGATGACCGGGCTGAACGCGCCCACATAGTGGAACAGGTCCAGATGGTTCAAGCCAATGATCAGCGCCTGATTGCCGCCCATCGACAGCCCCGCGATCGCTCGATTGTCCGCTCCCGGTGTGATGCGGTAGTTCTTCTCCGCGAACTCGATCACATCCGGAACCACATCGTTGGGGAACGTGAGATTCTTCTGGTCTTCGGGCACCATCACCGGAGCCGGTCCAAATGTCGTCGATTGACCCGCGCGCCCGTAGGGCATCACGATGATCATCGGCTTGGCTCGGGCCTCCGAAATCAGGTTGTCAAGAATAAGATTCGCCCGGCCCGCCGTGACCCAGCTCGATTCGCTCCCGCCCGCGCCATGCATCAGGTACAGCGCCGGATAGCGCGTCGTCGATGTCTCATATCCCGGCGGCGTGTAGACGTAGATGTTACGGGTCGCCTTCATGGTCTTCGACACGTACGTATTGATGTGGATGTTGCCGTGCGGAACCGGCTGCAGCGACCACGGCGATGGCGTGTCGCCCTTCACTTCTAACAAAGA
>Ga0068857_100002897_pt1 | contig 14124 bp, 33 predicted proteins | sample KBSCornC72_FD_66591 | JGI IMG/M metagenome (GOLD analysis project Ga0068857, IMG submission 66591) | Corn rhizosphere microbial communities from Kellogg Biological Station, Michigan, USA - KBS Corn C7-2 | ecosystem: Host-associated > Plants > Roots > Rhizosphere > Soil ...
TAGGCGGCGCATTGGGGCAGTATGAACCCGCCTTCCTGATAAGCAATCATTGATTTTGTGACTCACCGGCAAGAATTTGATCGATTTTGGATCAAGTTGACCAAGGAGAATAACCATGCCTGATGATGACCAGGTTAGTCACCCGAGCCCTACCCCCACGCCGACACCCACCCCAACACCCACCCCGACACCGACGTTCCCGAGCCGGTAAACGATGACGCCGGACAAGATCATTTGGGCATTGATGCTGTTCGGTGTGCTGCCGTCGTCGTTCGTCAATCGATCGGCGGCGTTAGTGCTGATCACGTTCGGCCTGGGTTATGTGGGCTGGCGGATAGGCCTCTCGGAACCGCATACGCAGCTTGCGCTCTACGTCGGCGCGCTCGCTGTCGGTGTGTGGTTCCGCGCGTCGCTTGCCCAGGACGTGGCACTGGCAATGTTCCTGCCTCTCGGCGCGGCGATGCTGGCATGGCTTCTAGGTTGGGTGACCAACATAGAGGCGTGGAACGCCGCGTTCTGGCTCACCCTCATGCAGATAACAGCGGTTCCCTTCGGCAATGATTGGGGATCCATTGGTGTGTTTGTCCGCAAGGTGGCGCGGGGTCTTCCCGTCAACCGAATGGAGATGTCTCTTGAGCCCGTGCGGTGAGCCAGGAGCTTGTAGTCGCCCTGTTCGGGGTCGGGGGAAGCATCCTGGGGACGGGGGGTCTGTTGGGTCTGCTCAATGCGCGCATGAAGATCGGTGCGGCCAAGGAGAAAAGCGAGATCGAACGGCTGCGCTTGGACATCGCGGAATTTCGCTCGGAGCTAAGTGCCTGCGAGGACCGGCACACCGTTCTGGAAACCCGGTTGAAGGCGGTCGAGTTCGACAACGCCATCTTTCTGGCACGCTGGAAGAAGGACGCGACCAAGCGCCTCATTTGGATCTCGGACAAAGCGTTCCTGATGATCTTCGCGCCGCTGGGATATGCGTCGCGAGACGACTTGCAGGGGCACACGTTCGCGGAGTTGCTTGGGGACGTGGAGGCTATCCGGGAGATCGATCTTCTGGATCAAATCGCCCTCGCGCAGCCGCGCAGCGTCGTGTCGAACCTCATCAATCTACAGCCTGGTGGACCTCCCACGATGGTTCTGAAGGTCGCCACGATGGTCGATGATGAGCTTGTCTACGAGGGGTACGCTTATCAGGCGTCGCATCCCGATCTGCTCATGGCGGCCGGCAAGGCGCGCCAGGCTCGGCAGATCGAAGCTTCCACCACTCATTTGCTCAAGGACAGGTTGGATGACCTTTAACACCGGCGCCTTCTTCACGACGGTGCGCAACAGGCTCGGTAGCCTGAAGCAATCGCAGGTTGACGGCTTCAATACCGTGCTCGCTGCGATCTCGGGCGATCCTCTCGCCTTCGCTGCATACGAGCTGGCGACGACCTGGCACGAAACGAACGCAACGATGCGGCCTGTCCGCGAAGCCTATTGGCTGCCCGAGGAATGGCGCAAGGAGCACCTCCGCTATTACCCTTGGTACGGCAGGGGTTATGTCCAGCTAACCTGGGACTTCAACTACCAGCGCGCCGATCGCGAGCTTGGCTTGAATGGTGCCCTTATCGCCACGCCCGACAAGGCGATGGAGCCAGCTATTGCCGCCCAAATCCTGCATCTCGGCATGAACGAAGGTTGGTTCACCGGCGTGTCCCTCAAGAAGGTTCTGCCGGCGTCGGGCATTGCTACCCGCGAGCAATACATGAACGCGCGAACGATCATCAATGGGCGCGATAAGGCGGATCAGATCGAGGATTACGCCCAAGTCTTCGAACGCGCGCTACGGGATGGGGGCTGGGCATGACTGAGCCCCACATCTCTTACTACGGCATGGGTCAATGGCCGATCTATGTCGGCTTCACCAAGTCGCCCAAGGCGTTCCGCAAGGAGATGAAGCGGCTGAAGGTGAGCAACCCTCCCAGCTTCCTCGCCAATGATCATTCGAACGCCGCCACGCACTTCCTTGTCCACGAAGGAAAGACAACCTGCATCATTACGATGCACCCGCCCGGCGACCGCCCCATAGAACAGGTCGCGGGCATAATCGCGCATGAAGCTGTCCACGTCGCGCAAGAGCTGTGGGATAACATCGGAGAGCGAGAGCCCGGCAAGGAGGCTGAGGCTTATCTCGTCCAGATGATCACGCAATGTTGCCTGCAAGACGCGCTCGATACGGGCCGCTGTCGGAAGGAAGCGCCATGACCTTTCCAGGCTGGCCGCCTCGCGATCTCCGCGCTTTCGTGGCCCTCGCTGCATCGATCGGCGGCGCCATGGTCCTTACCGCCCTGCTGGCGTGGATCATCCGCATATTCCAGACTTGGCACGTGCCCGACCCGCTGGCGAACATCGCCTACGGGCTGCTCGCCATCATCGGGATCATCCTCATGTCGCTGGGGCTCGCGATCAATCGGCGATCGGTGAAGGCGTCTGGGCTGGGCTTCTCACTCGACGCAACGGGCGGCGATGACAGCACGCCCATGGTGACCACCACTACGACCACAGCGGTAGCGACGCCGGCCACGACAACGACGGAGACGACCTGATGTTCGGACTTCCCCGCATACAGTCGATCGTTGCCGGCGGATTGCTCGCGCTGATCATCGGACTGACGGTGGCATTGTTCATCGCCAACGGAAATACGCGGCATTGGCAGAAGCTCGATATGCTGCACTCGGCCCAGCGCGACACGGAGATCGCAAAGAACGCGGTCAATCTGGAATCGATCACGCGACTGTCGGACGCACTGGACGCGAAGAACGCGGAGAGCGAGGCGAGGGCGAAAGCCTATGCCGACGTGAAAGCGTCTGACGCGGCGACGATCGCTGATCTGGACAAGCGCCAGAAGGCCGATGCGAGCCGCCTGGAGACGTTGCAGCGGTTGGTAAGGGATTTGCCTGACAACCCAGCTTGCCGCGTCCCTGCGGCTCTGAGCGCCCAAACAGGGGGTCTTTGATGCGCCGTCTAATTCTAACGCTGGTCGCGTGGTCGCTATTGCCCGGCGGCTGTGTTGCTGATCAATCTCGGCCGGCCGTCGAGATTCGAACCGTCACCGTGTACAAGGATGTGCAGCGCCCATGCCCGGTAACGGTCCCAACTCGCCCGGCGCCGCTGCCCTCCAAAATGCCAACAGATCTCGCGAAGTTTGCCGCCACTGTGCTGGCAAAGCTGGTCGAATACGCTGGTCCTGGGCGCTATGCGGACAAGGCCGACGCCGCGTTAAAGCAGTGTACCAAGGTCAATTAGTTATGATAGCCTCCCACTTTCGGGGAGGGTGAGACAATGGCTCTAGGTATAGGATGCCTGCTTGGCATCTTCGTGAACTTTGGCTTTGCCGCCTTGGTGGCGTATCTGGGGTGGTCACCTTGGCTACTTTTGTTAACCGCAGCATTCGCCACACTAACGTCGCAGTCGTTTTCTGACCGCTATAACAGGATATGGCTGGCTTCACGTAGGGGCGCGGCCCACCGTGAAATATTGTTTGGGTACGCGATCCCATTTGTGATCGGCGTGGCCGGTCAGATGGTGGTTTATCTTCTAGTCCGATGGATGGTCGCCCCATAGGCGCCGTGGACACCAGACAAGTAACGACTCAAGCAGAATGCCCACGGCTGGTGTAGGGGTGGGCCTGCGTTTCCAACATGTCTAGTCAGCGAATGCGAGCTCAAACAGCGCGATGCACAAAGCTAACGGGCCGATCGCGGCGCCCAGGATATGCCGTGGGTTTAGCCCATCTCCAGGATAGCTCAGCATTTGACCGCCCAGTACACCAGTGGTGATCCACGCTAAAAAGCCAGCCGCGAAAAGCGTAGTTTCCATCCCCGAACCTTACTCCTTTCCTCTACCGAACGCAACTTGACGGGTAGGGGGTTTTCTGCTAGCGGTGGTGTCGGTCGCGCTGACCCGAGAAGAGCGTGGAACATGTAGCGCTTATGCGCTGCTCCTAGCGAGTCGGTGAAACTCCGAATAAGGCGCGACCAACATGGCTGCGGCGGCGAGCAATCGCTGAGCGAAGAACCGGTTTCGACTGGACCCGCTTGAAAGCTGGTAGTTGCGCGCCAGCCCGCAGTCCCATGGAGAATCAGAATGCGTGAAGGATGGGCAGACATCGAGCAGGACATCGGCGGGTAGCGGCCACTTCCCTTGTTGGATTCGCGCCGGCAGACAGCCCGCATGAAATACGAACCCGACGACCGCTATGGAATTCCGATCGGCCTCCCTCCCGAGATGATGCCAGATATACCCCGTTTTAGAACGGCAAAGGAGGATGGAGAAGCTATCTACTTTGCGATGGCGAAAGCTGGGAAGCGGGAGAGGCGGCGCTAACGTCTCCTCCTCACCCAATGTATAGCAGCAGCTATAAGGGTGAAAGCTAGTATCCATAGACCGAGTTCAACGAGGGTGGGGCCGATCATGCTTCACCGATCGGAAGGGAGCGGATAGCAGCGCGCAGAGCCTCAAGCTCTTCCCCATAGGTCGGGCCGCTGTACAGATGATCGTGTGCCAGCGCGAAGCTGAACATGCTCGTCAGGTGCGGGTCGCATTCATCCAGCTTGGCGACCAGCGCGGATGCTGCCTCTCTGACCCTCTCGGCTTCGGATGCGGTAGAGGCTCGGGTGTTCCAAGCGGCGATGGCGTCGACTTCAGTTTCGGCATCGACGTGCGCAGAGCAATCCGTGCACTCGACTTGCCACCATGGGATGCTCGCGTGGACAAACGCACTTTCCGCCGGCTTCCCACAAAACGGGCACGGCTTTAGCGGGCTGGTCATAGCGGACGCCTCCATGAGATCATGCGCAACTCTTTCCGGTATTCTGGATTGGCTGCGTCCGCATAGAAGCCGCTCGATAGCATGTCGCCGACCTGCCAGCTCCGCATGGGCTTTGGCCATTGGTCGTATCGACGGAAACGAGCGAACCGGTTCTTCCTCATCACTCTTCCCCTGGTATCGGCGCTACGTCGAGCATGGCTGCGGGGTGATTGCGGTAGAACTGGTCGGCATACGACTTGTGGTCGACATTCCAGCGCATCCGGTTCCACGGCGCGCCGGGATAGTGCGCGAGAACGTTCAGAGCGTCAGTCATGGGCACCGTTGGATCATAGAGCGCTCGCTCGACCCACCGCCAGACGAACGCCTCATCGTCGGTGATTGACCCCTCTGGCTGCTGTGCAAAGGCGACAGCAAGCTCGATAGCATCGCTGGCGAGGATGAAGATGTCACGGCCCTGAGTTGCAAAAGCATGGCTCGCCACACTCGAATAGCGACCTGACTCAGCGATCAACTTACCCAAGCATTCCCGCGCTCGTTCAGCATCATCCTTCATGGGGCGCTCCTAGTGTTGCGAGGGCGATCATGGGGTGACTTCTTGATGCACGAGCGCGAGGGTGCGCTCTTTGGCCTCATCGCGTGGAAGACCCCGGTTCAGAAACATCACATGGGCCTCCGCGTCGCGTCGATCGCCCCAATGATGGCAGGGCACCCATGTGCCGCTTTGGGGACCTCTCAGGATATATCCGACCGACGTCCAACCGGCGTTGAAATCGCATGGCTTGGTTTCCCAAGGCAGGGTGTTCTCTGGCTTGTTCATGGCGCTAGTTCTCCGAGTAGCAGCGGCCGGCCAACGGAACCCAGCGATAGCCCCGAACTTTTGGGCCACCACGAGCGCTGTACGAACCGAAATCATAAAGGGTGTCGAGTTGCTGATAGGTGCGGCAGTTACCGCACTTTCGGACGCGCGACAGGATGTGGAAGCCGTGGGCGTGCTTCTCCGCGAGGCAGGTGACATCCTCCCAATCGTGGGCCTTCATGCGACCTCCACGCCCCAGATCGGGTTCGGTCGGCGGGTATGAAGAATGTCGAGCGCGCGCTTGCTGCGACCGCGCGTCCGGTAAGTCTTGGCCAACGCGGCGAAATCGCTTTCGAGCTGACGAAAGCCGTCGCGTAGATGTTGCTCGAAGGTCGCTTCGTCGCCCGCGATCGGGTTGGCGGTGACCAAATAGCCGTACGCTGCGAAGGCTCCGCAGAGGTCTAGAATGCCGTTGGTGATGATTCCAGTTTCCATGCTTGCCTCCGTAACCGATAACGTCTATCTAAAACCGATAACGGCTATAGTCAATAGGCGATAACGGAAACATGCAAGGCTTGGCGCACAAAAAGATAACGGCTAGTCCCGCCCGCATGGGACGACCGGCCATTGGCAAATTCACAGCGGTGCGGCTCTCGCCCGAGATGCTGGAGCGCATCGACGCGTTCGCGGGGCCGGGAAAACGCGCGGAGTTTATCCGTGCTGCCGTAGAAGCAGAGTTGGCGCGTAGGGAGCGCAAATAGCTGCTCACGGCTCCAGCGCCTCCCGTACCTCATCCCCCTGCGCGGCTACGGGGGTGGCTCTAGGGTGGCCTGCCATCGCCCTCGCAACCTCATGTGCTCTGGCGCGGTCAGACGGCGTGTCGAAATGATAGCCGTCGATAATCCGGGCAATCGTCGCCGCATTTTCTGGATGGATGTTAGCGTAAGCCTGCTCGGCCGACGCGGAGCGCTTCAACAGATCGTCGTCGCCCACCCCTTCAACGGGGGTCAGCGCGAGGATGGCGTCTGCTTTGGCGAGAGCCGCGTCGTATCGTTCGCGAAATGCGTTTCGAGGGCCATCGATAGGATCGAGTAGGACGACACCCGGCGGCGGGTTTTCCGCATCTAGGCCCTTTTCGGCGGCAATCTCTCGCAACGTCAGAAACGCCTCAGGATCGATAATCCTCCCTATCGCTTCTCGCCGCCCTTCCTCTACTACGGGAGGGGTGGAGACGAGGGCGAGCGCAGTCCGAACATCGTCTGGACACATACGCGGGTTCGTGTCTTCGCCAGCATCGCTTTCCGCCCAATCGCACCATGCGCGCACCCTAGCCAGCGCTCGCTCTGCCGTCGCACGCGAATAGCCGTTAAACGTCTCGCTCGCTTCTCCCGACACTACGGGAGGCGGGGATTGCAGGGCGGCGCGAATGGCGCGGTGGTTGTCGGCAAGCCAGTCCACAGCTTCGGCGTTGTCTGCTGCCCAGTCCCGCGATCCACACAGTTGACCATCGGGTTCGTCATCGTAGAGCGGAGCCCGGTCCTCAGTATCGGGCATCGTCGGTATCGCCCCCACCCCCGGTTTGGCGTGGAAGGCTTCTAGTCTGTCGAGAAGCGTGGGGAGTGCATTGACGGCTTCGGTGCAAAGGATATCGTCCATCGCCCCGTAAGCCATTTGCTTGCTTGTGCTGTTTGGTCCTGTCCGCTCTAACTTGGTGGTGATGTTCGCCACGTTGGCGCGCACCCAGGGCTGGGGCGTGGCCTTCGCCATCAACCCGCGCAACCTCGCGATCAGGTCCGCAAGCGCTCGATCATCTATGGTCATCGGGGTGTCCTCGGTGTTTGGCGGCGCGGGCAAGGCAGGCACCGTGTTTTGTCGGTCGGGTGGCCGGTCGGCGGACAAGTCCGAGCAACGATCGGCGGCGCGAACTTCGGGCAGCCGCAGGGCCTCGCCCACGCTGTAAACCGTCCTAGTCATGGCTGGGGGCTTTCGGTTAGCGCGGCGTCAATTTGGTCGAGCAGATCGCGCCCATCCGAATGCTCATGCGCATCCAGGGAATCGGCGACATATTCGCGAGCCCTACGGAGCAGTGCGGGCAGTGAGGTGTCATCCTCCGCAGCAGCTTCCGGCGGTGCGGCACCGCACGAGCAGCGGCGCTCTGTCTGGTATGTCCAACCGGTATCGCCGCAATCGGTGCATGGCGCATCGTCGTCCTCGCTCACTTGCTCGCTTCCTTCTGTAGGTGGGTGCGGACAAACTCGCGGACCTGTTCGGCCAGTTCGTTTGCGCGATGCAGATCATCCGTTATGGCCTTCGCCTCATCGGGGCTTATCCGGGGCCATTTGCTGTGATCGGGGCCAGCGCGCCGCGCCTCACGCAGAATCGCATAGCCCTCAGTGCCGAACGTACCTGCGAGGCTCGTCAGCTTGGACGCTATCGTGGGGATGGAGGTCATGACGAACGCTGGGGCAGCAACACCCCGAGCTCGTAACGCGCTCGCCGTACCGCACCGGACATGACCGTCTGCTCATCCGCATACGGCACGACAGCCGAATAAGGCTCCAGGGCGCGGTCAAGCGCACGTTCTTCATCAGCGGGCAAGCTACCCGTATCGAACGCTTCTCGCGCGGCGATGATGAGATTTATCAGCGCTTGGTCAACCATCGATCATATCCTTATCCATGTCAGGGGAAGGTGAAGGGGGTGTGGCGAGGGCTGGCCTGGGTCGCCGAGCCGCATTGCAGACAATCCCGCGATCCGCACACCATGCGCACTGAACGCGACATGGCGACCAGCGGCGTTCGTCCGTCACAATCCCTCTCCTATTGCTCGGAGGCTGGCGGCGGGACCGGCGAGTATCTCGACCAGAGCATCGACGTGCCACTGCTCCACGCCCTCTTCATGATCGGTCTTCACGAAGTACGGCATCTGCTCCGGAAGCATGTCGGAATCGTCGTCTATGATCGCGTAGGAAACGCCGGGGTGGCGCGCGAGCCAGCGGTGGATTTCGACGCCACGACGCTGACCTTGGATGATCGACCCAACCATGTCGTTCTTCCAGTCCGTCCGCCAATCGGCGTGCAGCGGAAGCCCGACAGCGCGGAGCATATCTGCCGTGGTTTCCGAGTAGCGCCACGTGCTGCTAACGACGATCACGCATCCGGTGCGGTCGCAAATCTCGCGGATCAGCGCGACCTTCTCAGGCGGCAGATACTTGTTATTGCCGGTGTGCCAGAGCGCCCGACCGTTCAGCACCACGCCGTCGATATCGAGGAACAGCACCCGCTCAGCCAGGCTTCGTAGCGTTTCCCGGTTAGTCATGACGGCACCGAGGCGGCGTTCTCACGGGTCAATTGGCTGAAGGCCCACGCACGCATTCGTCGCCAGCGTTGTTCGGGGGTTTCGCCCCACGACGCCTCATCGTTCATGAACTCGATTTCGCGAACGAGCTGATCAGCAATTCCGAATACGCCCGACAGCGTTTCAGGGTCGTGCGGATCGAGGTTGCTCATGTCGATCCCGCGCCGAACGCCTACGCTTCCGATCGCGCAAACGTTGGGGCCATCCTGAAGCTCTTCGGCTATCAGAACCTTGTTGGGCATCGCGTCCAGCGCCTCAACCAGTTCCATCAGGAAGGCCTGCCCACGCTTGCCACGAATTGCGCTCGCGACTTGGCCGCGCCAACGGATCAGCGACCATTGATCGCCATCGTCATCATAGCCCGAACGGCTCATGTGAAATCTCCTTTGCGATAGTTGATGGTCGCCGAATGGCGGAGACGGGCACCGGCTCCGTGCGAAGCACGACCAGCGACGGTGCCGCCAGGCAATCGCCGAAACGGCCTCAGCACACGCTCACCCACGCGCGCCTCCCTCATTCGAGGGGTTGGGGAGAGGGAGGTTCATGCTGCCATAGCCTCCAGTCGATTTGCGTAATGTCTACGCCCATCCCATTGCTGGCGTGGGCCGCTCAGCAGATCGTGCTGGCGGTCCATCCAGTCGTAGCGGTGGCCGTTCTGGGCGAGGCTGGTGCTGTCGGCGGACAAGAAGGGGTAATCACCGGCAACTGCGACGCCGCGAAGCATGTGAAGCGCGGGCCAACGATTACCGAGCAACGCCGCAACCTCGTCCATGCGACGGCGATATGCATCGCACCCGACCGGCTCCCGCTTGGGGTCGCCGATCCATCCGAGACAAACGCGGCTATAGCGCTCGCACAGCCTGCCCAGCCGCTCTAATGGGCCGTCCATGTGCCAGACGGGCACGCCACGGTCGCCGTGCGGCCATTCGTTCAGGAAGCCGTCGTTGAGCTGGGAAGGCGCCGCCGGTGCATCAGGAATGATTGCCCAGCGGCCGGGGACGAACAGGCGCGGTTCGAGCCAAGCGTAATAGTCGTCCCAATCGAAGCGCGCCGCGTCGGTAGGATCGACACCCTGTCGAACCGCCTTCATCCAAAAGCTGAAGGCGCCGTTATCGAACATCACGAACGGCGCGATCGTTTCCACGTCGGCCACGCTGTCCGGGCGATAGAAGCTGACGCAGAACGCGCGGCCTTCCATCGCCAGCAGTGCAGCGCGTGGCGTCAGAGGCGTGCCGTGATAGACCAGCGCCATCATGGTAACACCCGCGCACGGCCTCGAAGGCCTTCAGCGACGATGAAGTGGTCCGCAGCCGCCGCGATCCGGCCGTCCTCGGCCAATCGTACCGCTTGTGCTTCAAGCCTGTCAGCCAGCGCAGCCCGGTCAGCGCACCGCGTGAGCAACCGAACAGTTTCGTCCTGTTCCACGGAGGCGCTCATGACAGCCCCTCCCCATCATTCAGGGTGTCTGGAATAGGGCGGCTAAGGTTGGGCGTCCGCCCTTCGGGCGCCGCGTCACTCGGCAGAGCCGGAGCCGCATGCGCGTCTCCGCCCTTCGGGCGAGTACCGACTGACGCAGATTCGTCGCGTTCGTCCTCGATCTCGTCACACTCATTGAGTGCATCGGCGAAGCTGGCGCATGACCCTCCAAGGCCGTTGCCGTGCCAAGTGCCGTCAATCAGCTCGGCGTCAAAATCATCGTGCGAGAAATGCCAATCGCAATTGCGCGCGGGGATCTGCGGGGGATCGTAGGTGATCTTCCACGGGCCGTAGCGCGTGTAGTGCCCTAGCAAGCCCTTCTTGTGCTCGATCGGGTAGCGACGTGGCGCAGGGCCGCACGCTTCCAGTACAGCCGCAAGGGTGTCAAAAGCTGTCATGGCCTCACCGTGCTGCCGTTCGGGCGATGCCAGAACTCAAAGGCCGTGAAGGGAATGAAGCGCCATGACGGGACGAACTCGCCAAGCTGATTGACCTCCAATACCGCAGGCCCATCAGCAAGCTTGACACGTCCGGAATAGACGAACCGACCGAACTTCTTGTGCATTAGCACATCGCCTTCGATCAGTAGCGGAACGTCGGCGCTGGTGAGTGCTTTGCCCGTCTGTGGAGCGGAGTTTTGGTTTTCCACTGCGCTGCCCTTTCTCTCGCTGGCGACCGCGCAAGTTTTCCGATCCGATCGATCGAAAACGGCTGATCCCCGTGAGATCGGGCTAACGTCTCTTTTACTCAATGTCAAGTTCTCAAGGCGTGTCATTTTGCGGTTTTCCCAAAGTTTGAACGTTCACGAGTCGTTCCTTGCCACTTAATGACGGCTGCCGTGGACAGCTTGCGTTGGTTCCGGCCCTTGGCGTAGTGCTCGACCATGCGGAGCGATTGGCCCGATATGGATGCCGTTTCCGCCATAGAGCATCCAGCTTCCAAGAGCGCATTGACGGCATTCTTTCGCAGGCCGTGGGGGACGCGCTTAGCGCCATGGTCAGCACAGAACGCCTTGAGGGCCTGGCGAGCGGTTTCCTCGTGTAGCGGCAGCCCACGGTCATTCGTGCAGATGAGCAGTCCACGACGCGGCGTCTTGGCTAGCTCTGCCTCCAGATCCTCGTGGATCGGGATGCTAAGCTCTTTGCCCGTCTTGCGCTGGGTGACATTGATCCGGCCATCCTGAATGTCGGTCCAGCACATGGAGAGGACGTCATTAATGCGCTGCGCCGTGAAATAGAGCATGTGGGTGAGCAACCGCACGCGGTCATCATCGCTCGCCAGTGCGGCGTCGAGAACCGGCTCCGGCCATTCCTCGTGCTCGCCCATCGGGATCAGTGCAATGCCGTCAACGGGATTGGCTGACATGTACTCGTGCTCGATCGCCCATTTGAACAGGGTGCCGCTGACGGCAACAAACGTGTTTGCAGCGCCGGGCGTGTCCGCCATCCCGTCGACCAGCTTGCGCATGTCCAAACGGGTGATGCGGGCGACTGGCGCGGTCGGGAGCAGCTTCTCCAGCTTGCGCAAGGCTATGTCATAGAGGCGCTGAGAACTGGCCTTCATGTCCTTATACGGCTTGCTGCGCTGGTAGAGGTCCACCAATCGCGGAATCCGCATCACGTCGCCAGCGGTAAGCCCGCGCGTCCGGTGCCCCATGCAAGCTGAATAGGCGCCCCCCCATTCCATCGAACGCAGGTCAGGCAGGCGCGTGTAGATGCGCTTGCCATCAGCCTTCAGGCCGGTGTCAAAATAGTAGTATGTCCGCCCTTTAGAGTGGACAATCTTGACGTATTTCGGTAGCTTATGCGGCAAGGCCGGGTTGCTCCTTCCGCCAGTCATCTTCCTCCAAACCGCTCAACCGCGCCAGCTCGGCGTCCAAAGCGACTTGGTTCCAATGGTCTTCACCGCCAAGCTTTACTGGCAACGGCAGGCGGCCGGCGATCACTTCCTGCGAGAACTTGCTTGGTGACAAGTCGCAGTAGGACGCGGCGGTCGCGCGTTTCATCATCCGAGGCCAGCCCGGTCGTGTCATCCCTGAATGTCCTTGGGGGGAGGGGGAACCTTGCCGCGTATGAGCAATGATCCGCAGAGCTCACACAGCAAATAGCCGCCGCCACCCATGCCCGAAATAATCTGGCGGCACAGTGAGCAATGAGCGACCGCAGCCGTAGCAAACGTCATCTCGAAAGCATCGACGTGCTCCAGACGATAATGCGCGGGGAACGTTGCGTCACTCACAACCCCGCCCTCCGCTTGATCCTCTGTAACCTGATCACAGCACGGCCCTCCGCAGAGCATCCACGCGGGGAAAGGAGCAAAGCCCCTGATCCTGCCAGAACTGGCGGCCCATTGTGATAAGCTCGCGATCGGCTGCTCGTAGCTTGGATTCCAGAGCATCGCGCTCAGCTAGCTTCTTGCGGATTTGGTCTTTGGTCATGCCGATTCTCCTTGGGCGCATCCCTGCGGACCCGCGCTGTCGCCTACGGTCGAGCGACTGTGTGTCCAGCAAAGCCAGCGATAGGTGCCATCTGGGAACGGATTCCCACTGGACGACACATTCAGGCAACCGGCCACATCGCAAACGCGGTCAAATGGGTCGCAATTCTTGCAACGGGGACAACCACGGATAACATTGTCGTGGTCGAAAGGATGTGGCGCGGTCAGCAGATCAATTTCGTGCACGATTGCGCCGCAACTGTTGCACTGACAGCGATCTGGATCGAAGCGGCTTAGAGCCAAAACGGTCATGCGTAGATCCTATCCACAATGTGAACGACAGTACTGCACACGATAAGCACGATGATGACGGCAGCGATTGCCCAGCCGCATCCAACATCAGTGTCCACGGTACGAACCTTTCTGGGCCGGAACACCGGGGGCGATATCCCGGCCCTTGGCGCTAGCGGTATTGCTGCGCTTCGAAATCATGCCGCGAACGCGTTCACTAGATTGGCGAACAGCTCTTCGGAGTCCTCGCAATCAATGCCAGCGGCTTCGATCGGTCCGAGCAATTCATAGTGCCAACCGCTATTGCCGAATGGGCGCTTTCCGCTGAAAGATTCCTCTTCGATGAGAACGGTAAGCAACAGTTCCTTGAGGTAGTCGCGGACGGTTGCGGCATCGGCGTCATTCGGCCCCATCTCGATATCAAGGGCGCGTTTTGCGGTTTCTATATCCACGTCTGTTCTCCTATGCTGCGAACGCCTCAATGGCTTCGCGTAAATCGTTGTCGGCAACCGGCAGCCACCAACGTTGGACGGCCGCGATTGCCTGTTCGTAGAATGCTTCAAAATCGTCCTGAGCCATGTTCTCGAACGCGATTGAATCCGGCACGAACACTTCCCGTTCAGCCTTCGGATGCAGCAGCTTCCATGACCCGTAGCCAAGCACGGCCTTGAGCCCGAGCAAGGCGTCATCCGCCGATGAGAACTCGTCTCGATTGTCAGCCAGCAACGCCAGCAGCGCGAACAGCTTGCGGTGATGAGCAGCGTTGCGCGGGCGCCGGCCTTTCAATTCCACGCGCTGGCCAATCTTGGTCTTGGCGTGGAACTCGCGGGCGGCAGCGGACACCGGGACAAAGCCCTGTACCGTCTTGGTGAAGTGGAGAGGGGCGATGCGATCAGACATAGGGATCATCCAGCTTTTGGCGGTGCGGCGATGCACGGAAGAACTCTTGTGCCTTGGCGAG
>Ga0068857_100002900_pt1 | contig 14118 bp, 10 predicted proteins | sample KBSCornC72_FD_66591 | JGI IMG/M metagenome (GOLD analysis project Ga0068857, IMG submission 66591) | Corn rhizosphere microbial communities from Kellogg Biological Station, Michigan, USA - KBS Corn C7-2 | ecosystem: Host-associated > Plants > Roots > Rhizosphere > Soil ...
TTCTCGCATGACTAAGCGCGCCCGGGGCTCCGCCCGCCCCCCAACCACGTTGTGGATCCCGTCGGCCTCCCTGGACCGGCAACTACTCGATTACACCGCGATCGAGGACCGACTGTGGGACGCCCGGCTACTCGCCTGGGATATCTTCGGCGGCCTGGGTCACGTCGAGGGTCTCCGCGCATCGAAACTGCTCTCTCCGGCGGAATACCGCCGCATTCGAACCGGTCTGCGCGCCGCCTTGGCGGAAGTGGATGCAGGTACCCTTAGCGTCGGTCCTGAACACGAAGACGTTCACACCGCGGTGGAGGACTGGCTCACCAGACGAATTGGGCCTGCCGGGGAGCGGCTTCACACCGGACGCTCCCGCAACGACCAGATCGCCTGCGACCTGCGTCTCTACCTCAAGGACCGCCTGCTGCTGCTGCAGGACGAGGCGCTCGACCTGGTAGACAGTCTGCTCTCGTTCGCTCAGAAGCATCAGCTGGTACTGTGGCCCGGATACACTCATCAGCGCCGGGCGATGCCGTCGTCGGCCGGGTTGTGGGCGGCGGCCTTCGCCGAAGGGATTCTGGACACGGTCGAAGCGCTTCCAGGGCTCTGGTCCCAGGTTGATCGCTCACCGCTGGGCAGCGCGGCAGGCTACGGCGTCCCGCTCCCGCTGAAACGCGAAGTGGCTGCCCGCGCGCTCGGATTTGGCGACATCGAGCACAACGTGGCCTCGGTGCAGAATGGACGAGGCAAGCTCGAGGCCGGGGTCCTCTTCTGGTGTACTCAGTTGGGCCACGAACTCGCGAAGCTCTCCAGCGACGTCATTCTCTTCAGCGCCGACGAGTTCGGATTTCTGATCTTGCCGGCCGACCTCGCCACCGGGTCGAGTATCATGCCGCACAAGCGGAATCCGGATCTCTTCGAGCTGACCCGGAGTCGCGCCGCGGCCCTCGAGGGGGAGCTGGTGACGCTGCTCCAGATCAAAGCGAAGCTCCCCAGCGGCTATCACCGCGACTTCCAGCTGCTCAAAGAGCCGCTGATGCGTGGGGTGGATCGGCTGGAAGGGATGCTCTCGATGATGACGGTTGCGGTTCCCCGGCTATCGGTGGACCCCGCGGTGGGCCGGCGGATTCTCTCTGGCGGTCCACTCGCCACCGACGAGGTGATGCGACGGGTCGAGACAGGGCGGGCATTCCGCTCCGCCTATCGCGAAGTCGCCGCGGCGATTCGTGAAGGAGATTTCTGGCGTGAACCCGCCACCGCCGAGATCATCGCACGCCGCCGATCCTCCGGGGCATTGGGCAATCTCGGTCTTGCCTCGGCGAGAGCGAGGCTCACGGCGGGCCGCAACTGGGCCAACCGTCAGCGCCGGCGCTTTGACGCGGCCCTCGGCCGATTGCGCGGCAAGGGAACCAGACGGCGAGCCGAATGACTGCGGATCGACGGAAGCGCCAGCTCAAGATTCTCGAGCTGATCAGTACCCGCCCGATTCGGACACAGGAGGAATTGGCGGACGCGCTGTCGGCCGAAGGATGGAACGTGACCCAGTCGTCGGTGAGCCGCGACATCGCTGCACTGCGCCTGGCGAAGGTGGACGGCGCCTATCAGCGGCCTGCCCGCGTTGTCGATACACCGGAACATCCTGATGAGCGCCGGATTGTCGAAGGCGTCCTCACGCTGGAAACTGCGGGCGACTCCCTGATTGTACTGCACACTCCACCCGGAGAGGCCAACCGGGTCGGTGCCGCGATTGACCGCTTGGCCTGGGGCGATGTGATCGGAACTCTCGCCGGCGACGATACGATCTTCATCGCGGTGAAGCACTCGGCTGCGCAGCAGCGGGTCGTCAGAGCCTTTCGCCTTCTGGGTCGGAGGAGGTAAGACGTGAGAGGTGAGATCACGTCTCACTTCTTACGTCTCACGGACTTTCGATGCCAGTCCACAATTTTCTGCGCGACCTTGCCATCGTCCTGGTGACCGCCGCGATCACGGCGCTCACCTGCCAGCGGCTCAAGCTCCCCGTTGTCCTTGGTTACCTGCTGGCCGGCTTCCTGGTCGGTCCCCGAACTCCTCCCCGCCTGATCGCCGACGAAGCATCGATCCAGACGCTGTCGGAGCTGGGCATCGTCTTGCTGATGTTCAGCATCGGCCTGGAGTTCCGCGTGCGACAGGTGGTGGCTCTCGCCCCGACCGCCGGGCTCACCGCGGCCGTCGAAGTAAGCGGCATGCTGGTGCTGGGCTATGCCGTCGGCCACCTCCTCGGGTGGTCCTCGCTCGCCAGTCTCTTTGCGGCTGGAGTCGTGGCGATTTCGAGCACGATGATCATCGTGAAGACGTTCGAAGACGAGCCGCCGGCGCGGGAGTTCAAGGACTTTCTTTTCGGGGTGCTGATCTTCGAGGATCTCGCGGCCGTCCTGCTGCTCACGATTCTCACCTCGGTTGCCTCTACCGGTGCCCTGACGATTTCTCTGGTTGGCCGTGTTCTCGCCGGTCTCGCGTTGGCGTTGCTCGTCATGCTGGCGGCGGGCATGCTGGTCGTTCCCCGCGCGGTGCGCGCCGCGGCGCAGCATTGGCGGCCGGAGACAATGGTGCTGGTTGGTGTGGGTTTCTGTTTTGGCATGGCCGCTTTAGCTCGGGCCTTCGGCTACTCGGTCGCCCTCGGTGCCTTTCTCGCCGGCTGTCTGGTCGCCGAGTCTGGCGCCGGGCGGCAGATCGAGCGGGAAATCCGCCCGGTTCGCGACATGTTCGCGGCAATTTTCTTCGTGGCGGTGGGGATGCAGTTCGATTTGGCGGGAATCCGAGCGCACTGGCCGCTGGTGCTCCTCTTTCTGCTCATCGTCACAATCGGCAAGCTGGCTGTGGTATCAGTGGGCTCCTTTCTGGCGGGACGCGGAGTCCGCACCGCGGTACGGACCGGCATGAGTATGGCGCAGATCGGAGAGTTTTCGTTCATCATCGCGGCCGTAGGCCTCCAACTGGGTACGGTACCGTCCGAGCTCTACGCAGTGGCCATCACCGTTTCGGCTATTACCGCCTTCACTACGCCCTGGACCGTGCGGTACGCTCCGGCGCTCGCGGGATACGTTGATCGCAAGCTGCCCCATCCGCTTCAGTCCTTTGCCTCGCTGTACGGGACATGGGTCGAAGCGTTGCGACGCAGTCCTGCCCGAGGTTCCCGTCCCGCCGTTGGCCGATTGCTCTGGCTGCTGTTGCTGGACGCTCTCGCGGTCCTGGCCATCGTGCTCGGCTACCCCATCGTGCATCGTCGCCTTATAGCCCTGATCGGAACCCAGGTTTCTCTCTCAGCCGGCGTGGCGCGCCTGGTGCTCGTTCTGGTCACGCTGGCCCTGTTGGCGCCATTTGCGTTTGGAATTGTCGCGGTGGCACGGCGGCTCGGCCTCGATCTCGCCGCGGCCGCACTGCCGCCGCCGGGCCGTGGGAAAGTGGACAACGCGTTCGCCCCACGGCGGCTCATGGGACTGACGATGCAGATCGCGGTGGTGCTTCTGGTGGGAGCGCCACTCGTTGCGATCACTCAACCGTTTCTGCCGCCCTTCGGGGGGATTCTGGTCCTGGCGGGGGTGCTGGCGCTGCTCGGAATCGGGTTCTATCGCAGCGCAAGTGAACTACAGGGTCATCTCAGGGCTGGCGCGGAGGTGGTTGTTGCTGCCCTCGCGAAGCAATCGGCGGCGGACTCCAGCGTTGATCTTGCCCGCCGCTTGCTGCCGGGCCTCGGTGACTTCACGGCAACACAGGTTGGCGAAGGAAGTGAGGCCGATGACCGCACCCTGACCGAGTTGAATCTCCGTGGCCGGACCGGAGCCACCATACTCGGGCTGCTCCGCGGCAACCGCCGCATCCCGTTCCCCGACGCAGGAGAACGGCTCCAGGCGGGCGACCTGGTCGCCCTCACCGGCAGCCACGAGGCCATCGCCGCTGCCAAGGCTCTACTTACCTCATCCCGGAGCTCCGATCACACCTGAAGTCAATTCATGATTCTCAATTTGCAATTGTGAAATTGCAAATCTTCAATCAGAAATCTTCAATCTTCAATTTCAGTCCCTCCCCCTCACCACCACCCGTCCCGGCAGCATCCCCGTGTGCTCCCCATCCTTCAGCACCTGGGTGCCATTCACAAACACGTGCACCATTCCCGTGGCGTATTGGTGCGGTTTATCGAAGGTCGCGTGATCCTGGATTTTCCCGGGATCGAAGACGGCGATGTCGGCGAAGTAGCCGGGCTTCAGGTTGCCTCTATGCTTGAGCCCCAGGTTTGAAGCGGGCAGGCCCGAGAGTTTGCGGATCGCTTCCGCCAAGGGCATGAGCTTTTCATCGCGGGTGTACTTGCCCAAGACCCGCGCGAAGTTCCCGTAGGCCCTTGGATGCGGGTTCGACTTGAGGAACACTCCTTCCGGCGCCTCCGACTCGGCGTCGGATCCGAAGCTCACCCACGGAAGGACTACCTCTTTCCGGATGTTGTCCTCGGACATCAGGAAATACACCGTGCCCACCCGGCTGCCATCCTGGATCACGAGATCCATCGCCGTCTCCTCCGGCGACTTGCCTCGCATCTTTGCCACTTCGGCGAGGGTTTTTCCGGTCAGGGGCTTGAGAGAGTCTTCCTTGAAGGCGACGAGCAATATCCGATCGGGGGACCCAGCGGCGAGGTAGAGGCTCTCCCACTTGTCGGTCGGCGTTTTCATCTCGCGTACCACCTTCGCCCGGATCGCCGGATCCTTGAGCCGCTTGATCCACTCCGGCAGTCCCCCCTCCTGTACCCAGGGCGGCATCGAAGCATCGAGCCCAGTCGCACCGGCGGGGTAGGTATACATATCGGCGGTGATTCGGTGTCCGGCTGCACGGGCTGAATCCACTTTCTGGATCACCGCGTCCATCTTCGGCCAGTTGGCGTTCCCTGCTGCCTTGAGATGATAGATCTCGGCCGGTATCCCAGCCCGCGCCGAGATCTGAATCAGCTCATCCACCGCTTCGAGCAGCCGGTTGCCTTCGCTCCGCATGTGGCTGATGTACATCCCTCCGTAGGGCGCCGCCACCTTGCAAAGCTCGACCAGTTCGTCGGTGCTGGCGTAGAAGGCCGGGGCATAGATGAGCGAGGAACCGATACCGAAGGCGCCCTCCTCCATTGCTTGCTTCACCAGCGCGCGCATTGAGTCCAGCTCGGCCGCGGTCGGGGGCCGGTCGTCGAAGCCGATCACGTTTTCCCGGATTGTCGTAGCCCCCACAAACGATCCCACGTTCGTGGCGATGCCTTTGCGATGCAGGAAATCCAGGTATTCGCGCAGCGTGGTCCATTGAATGTCGTACTTGATATCGCCCTGGTTGGCCTTGTTGTACGCCTTGAGCGAATCGGACCAGGGACCCATGGATTCCCCTTCGCCCATGATCTCCAGGGTTACGCCCTGGCGAATCTCGCCCTGTGATTTCCCGTCTTCGATCAGAGTTTCGGTGGACCAGCTCAGCATGTTGATGAAGCCGGGCGTAACCGCCAGGCCGGCCACGTCGAGCTCGACCTTGCCGCGAGCCTTCGATAGATCTCCAATCGCGGCGACGGTATCACCTTTGATTGCGACGTCGGCGGTGACCGGGGCAGCGCCGGTCCCGTCATAGACGGTACCGTGGCGCAGGATGGTGTCGTAGCTCGGGCCGCACCCGGCGAGCGCCCCCATCAAACCGATGAACCCGACCGACCGACGAAGCATGTTCGCTCCTCAGGAGAGTGTGACCTTGCGAATATCGGGGACATCTATGACGCGAACTCCACTGACCGGCTGCTCGACAGCGTGCACCAGGGCTCGCACCATCTGAGGACGGGAGATGAGGCCTATGCGCCTCGCCGCCTGCCGGAGAGAAGGAGTCAGCTCCGCCAGCCAGTAGCCGGGCAACAGCAGGGCGGGCCACCAGTGCCCCGGACCCAGCACATACCAGGGGCGGAGAAACGTGGCGCTGAGCCCGCTGTCCCGAATCAACTGCTCCCCGCGAGCCCGTGCGGCGACGTACGCCTTCATCGTCGGTGCCGGCTGAGCCACGCTCACGTAGATGAAGTGCTTCACGCCGGCCGTGACCGCCACGGGAACCGCCGCGGCCACGGATGCCAGATCGATAGTCAGGAATTGCTCTGCTTTGGCCGGGCTCGGACGCGAGACACCCACCAAGTGCACGAACGTATCCGCCGGCGCCACCTGTGCGGCGTACGAGAGACCGTGGAGCGCATCTCCCACGACCGGCATTGCGCCCGAAGGCAGTCGGCTGACCGAGCCCTGTCGAACCAGAGCCCGAACCGAGTGGCCACGTTTGGTGAGCTGGCGAATCAGTTGAGCGCCGAGGTAGCCGGTTCCCCCTGTGATGAAGACCGTGCGTGGCAGCACCGCGACTCCTCGGTTTCGATTGGCGGCATCGCCGATCAGCAATCAGCCATCGACTATCGACTATCGACCCCATAGCGTGCCGCTATCATCTCCGCCACGATCGCGAGCGCTACCTCGGTGGGAGACCGGCCGCCCAGGTCGAGTCCAATCGGTCCATGGATCCGGTCGATGTCGGCATCCCTGAAACCCGCTTCCCGCAGGCGCGCCCGTCTCTTGTCCTGAGTCTTGCGCGACCCGATCGCACCGATGTAGCGAGCCGGCGACCGGAGTCCGATCTCGAGCGCCGGGTCATCGAATTTGGGATCGTGAGAGAGAATGCAGATGTAGGTGGCCCGGTCAATTCCAGTCCGGGCGAAGGCGGCTTCGGGCCAATCGAGCACCAGCTCATCCGCCCCGGGAAACCGCTCTGAAGTGAGAAACGCCTCTCGAGCGTCGGCCACTATGGTCCGGAATCCCACCGCCTTGGCCAACGGCACCAACGCCATCGCGATATGGCCCGCGCCGAATACCACCAGCTTTGGTCGCCGCGCAAAGACTTCGAGGAATACCTTGGCGCTAGTGCCATCCGGCAAAGGCAATTCCACTGTGCGGCTCTTTTCGGTGCGGAGCGATTCGAGAGCCGCATCGTGGATCTGGTCGGCGAGCCAGGCCAGGTCGCCCGGGGTGGAAACGGCACCATCCTCTCGAATCACGGCCGATCGCCCGATGGACCCACCATCCAGCACGGTCGCCACCACGGATCCGCTCTCGCCGCTCGCGGCCGCGACGATCTCGGTGCGAATAGCCGGTTCGACGAAGACCTCGATCGTCCCGCCGCACGCTAGCCCGACTTCCCAGGCGTGCTCATTGGTCACGCCGAAACTGATGAGACGAGGCTCACCGCTCTTGATTGACTGGGCAATCTCCTGTAACACGGCGCTTTCGACGCAGCCTCCAGATATCGATCCGGCAAAGGATCCGTCTTCGGTGCCCAGCATACACGCGCCCTCCGGGCGCGGCGCCGAGCCCCAGACGCTGGTGACGACGGCGCGGCCGAGGCGCGTGTCCCGGGTCGAAAGCCGTTCCAGTTCGGTGAGCATGTCTCGCATGTACCTGGCCTCAGGCTGAACCGCCGCCTTCGAGAGCGCGAAGGTCATCCCGCGTGTCTACATCTGGATTGGTCCCTGGCAAGTCGAGTGTTGCTACCGAGCCGGGTTGTGACCCGAGGATGGTGCTGAGCCCACGGTCCCCCTCCAACCGATTGGCCAGGTGCCAGAGTCCTCGATCGAGCAGCACAGGATGTCCAGGAGCGTCGGGCTGTTGCGCGTATCGAGGTCGGACCGAGGTCCCCTTCTGTCGCCAGTAGTAGACCAGGAGTTCGATGGCGTCGTCTCGCAGCAGCGGCTCGTCTCCGAGAATGATGAGCGCGGCGCCCGCGGGAGGCGTTCGACCGGCCGCTGCGAGGGAGTTGAGCCCACATCTGATGGAGGTGGCGAGCCCCTCGTCGGCATCCGGATTGGGGACCAACTCGAGTCCCGCGGTATCGAGGTGCCAGCCCAGTCGAGTGTCGTCCGGCCTCACGACTGCCACTCCGCCTGCCAGGAAGCCGTTCGCCATGGCTTGAGCCACCGCAACTCCCACGTGGGCAATCAGCGGTCTTCCGTGAAGCCGGGCAAGGAGTTTGTCGCCGCCGAAGCGTAGACCCCGTCCCGCCGCAAGAACGAGGGCGTAGGCCGCACTCTCCCCATCCGTCAGGCTCACGTGGCTCTCTCCCCGCCAGGGATAGCCGGCGACCCCTGACCATGGCGCATGTGCAACAGGGTCAAGGCCTTGACCCGTTGCGTCGCAGTTCTTACCATTGACGGCCCATGATTACGAAAGCTGCCGGTCTCGCGAATCGAAACGCGAACAATCCGCCGACCAGGACGGGTTGGGCATAGCCGGCGTCTGTAGCCCGCGCTGACCGACCCGTCGCCCGGCGGGTCGCTTTGTTTTTGGGGTGTAGCTCAACTGGCAGAGCGCCCGGCTGTTAACCGGGAGGTTGCAGGTTCGATTCCTGCCGCCCCAGTCGTGTTCGCAGCGATCCCATTCCATCGGGCTGCCTTAAGCCCTAGGCCTTAAGCCTAGGGCTTACGGCTTATGTCAGGGTCGCTCGCCAGCAACAATGCATTACCCCAGTACTTCATACGCCGGAATCGTCAGAAACTCCTCCTCCACGTCCCCAATCACCAGCCGATCCAGCAGTCGCGCCGCATCCTGCATGCGACCCGGCGCCTTCCGCTCCGAAACCAGGCTCTCTGCCTCTCCCTGCCGCAGACGCTGGTACAGCTCTCCAGTGAAGCGACTTCCATCGTCCAGAGCGACTCCGCGCTTCACCCACTGCCGAAGTTGCATGCGGGAGATCTCCGCCGTTGCCGAGTCTTCCATCAAGTTGGCGATGCCGACCGCACCGCGTCCCTCCAGCCAGTTTTCGATGTACTCGAGCGCAACCCGGATATTACTCCTGACTCCAGCGACCGTAACCCGGCCGCCGGGGATCCGGACATCGAGCAACTGGTCTCGGGTGACCCGCACCTCTTCGCGCAGTCGCTCTTTCTGATTCGGACGGTTGCCGAGGACCGCGTCGAATGCCTCACGGGCCACCGGCACTAGATCGGGATGAGCCACCCAGGAGCCGTCGAACCCATCGCCTGCCTCGCGACTCTTGTCTTCCCTCACTTTCGTCAGCGCACGTGCATTTACCTCGGCATCGCGCCGTGAGGGAATGAACGCGGCCATTCCCCCGATGGCATGCGCCCCGCGGCGATGGCACGTCCGCACCAGCAACTCGGTATAGGCCCGCATGAACGGCACAGTCATTGTGATCTGTCCGCGGTCCGGCAGGGCGAATTCGGGTCGGTCGCCGAAATTCTTCAGCATGCTGAAGATGTAGTCCCAGCGGCCAGCGTTGAGCCCGGAGGCGTGCTCCCTGAGTTCATGGAGGATTTCTTCCATCTCGAATGCCGCCGGGGCGGTCTCGACCAGCACCGTCGCTCGAATGGAACCGGCCGGAATTCCCAGGGTCTCCTGGGCGAACACGAAGACTGCATTCCACAGACGTGCTTCGCGATGGCTCTCCAGCTTGGGGAGATAGAAGTAGGGCCCGCTCTGCCGGCGCAGGAGCTCGGCAGCGTTGTGGAAGAAGTGAAGGCCGAAGTCCACGAGACTCGCAGAAACCAGACTTCCGTCGAGCAGCAGGTGCTTTTCGTTCAGATGCCACCCGCGGGGACGGACCACCAGCGTTGCCGGACGCGGGCCCAAGGCGTAGCGCTTCCCTTCTGGGGAGGTGTAACTGATTCGCCCGCGCACTGCCTCCTGACAGTTCAGCTGGCCGCCGATCACGTTCTCCCAGGTCGGCGAGAGGGCATCCTCGAAGTCGGCCATGAAGACCTGCGCCCCCGAATTGAGCGCGTTGATCATCATCTTCCGCTCGACCGGACCCGTGATCTCGACCCTCCGGTTCAACAGATCGGCCGGTGCCGGTGCCACCTGCCAGGATCCCTCTCGAACCCCGCGGGTCTCGGCCAGGAAATCGGGAAGCTCTCCGGCTCTGAAGGCATCCCGCCTTCGCATCCGCGCCGCCAGCAGGTCCGCTCGCGCTCCCGCGAAGCGATGTTCCAGCGTCGCGAGAAATTCGAGGGCCTCGCTGGTAAGGACTTCCCGATCGCCCTCCACTGGCGGTCCGGCGACTCTGAGTTGGGGTTGGGGCATGGGCTCATCCGTGCGGTTAGACCACCGAATGATAGCAGGCCGGCCCGTGTTACCTTCTGTCGGTGACTACAACCACCACCACCCACGACAGCTATGCCGCCCTGCGAGTGCCGAATTTTCGGCAGCTCATCTATTCGGTACTCGGTGAGACGCTCGGCTCTCAGATCCAGATGGTCGTTGTTGGTTGGCAGGTATATGCCTTTACCAGGGATCCCCTATCCCTTGGCCTGATCGGGCTGGCCGAGGCGCTTCCTTTCATTTCATGCGCCCTCCTGGCCGGGCATGTGGCGGATGTGGCGGACCGACGCCGGGTGGTCACCGGCGCCTTGAGCCTGCTGACGATGTGCTCCGTCTCCCTTCTGGTTCTGACGATAACGGGCGCCGTGGGGCCCGGGCGGGTGTGGCCCTTCTACGTCGTCATCTTCCTGAGCGGCATTGCGCGGAGTTTCCTCATGACCTCCCGCACGGCGCTGTTCTCTGAGATCGTGCCCCGGGAGCTTTATGCCAACGCGATTCCCTGGCGCAGCTCTACCTGGCAGTTCGCCGCAGTCGCTGGACCTGCCGCGGGCGGCCTGATCTATGGCTTCGCGGGACAGAAAGCTGCCTATGGGAGCGCGATCGTTCTGATCGGTCTGGCCAGTCTCGCCATCATGATGGTTCGCAAGGAGCCTCGAATCATCCCGGCACGGACCGAGACGCTCTCGGAAAGCCTCTTTGCGGGAGTCCGCTTCGTCCGGCGGCAGCCTCTGTTGCTCGGCGCGATTACTCTTGACCTCTTCGCGGTGTTGTTCGGTGGGGCGGAGGCGCTGGCCCCCGTCTTCGCCGCGGAGATTCTCCATGTGGGCCCCCAGGGCCTGGGGCTGATCCGTGCCGCTCCGGCCGCCGGCGCCGTACTCATGGCGGTGTATCTCTCGCATCGCCAGCCCATTGAGCAGAGCGGACGGGCTCTGCTCACCGCGGTCGCCGTATTCGGCTGCTGCATGCTCGGGTTTGCCTTGTCCACCAATTTCCTGCTCTCGCTGGCGCTCCTCGCGATGAGTGGTATGGCCGACAACGTGAGCGTGGTCCTTCGCTCCACCCTGCTTCAGACCCTGCCGCCGCGCGAGATGCTTGGCCGAGTGGCCGCGGTCAATTCCATCTTCATCGGCTCTTCGAACGAAATCGGCGCCTTCGAGTCAGGTCTCGCTGCCAAGCTGCTTGGCACCGTCCCCTCGGTAGTCTTCGGGGGCTGCATGACCCTGCTCGTCGTGGCCATTGCCGCGTGGCGCCTTCCTCAACTGCGCAAGCTGGGACGGCTGGCATGACAACCACCGTGGCGTTTCTGGGCCTGGGTGCGATGGGGACCCCGATGGCCGCAAATCTCGCTCAGGCAGGCTTTCCGCTTCGAGTTTGGAATCGGACCCCTTACCCCGAACGAGTTCCTCGCGGAGCCTGGTCCGCAACCTCTCCGCGGGAAGCAGCCGAAGGCGCTGCTTTCGCGATCACGATGCTGGCCAACGACGACGCTGTGGAAGCAGTGACGAACGGCCCCGAAGGCCTGCTCGCCGGTCTCGATAAGCATGGTGTGCATCTCGGCATGAGCACGGTTTCTCCGGGACTTTCCCGACGGTTAGCCGAGACTCATGCAGCGCGCGGCAGCGCGTATGTGGCGGCACCGGTCTTCGGTCGGCCCGATGCGGCGAAGAACAAGGCGCTCTGGATTGTCGCCGGCGGCGAGCCCTCGGACCTGGAACGCTGTCGTCCGGTGCTTGAGGCGTTGGGCCAGGGCATTTTCCATATGGGCAGCCCTGCCGAAGCCGGGCTGGCCAAACTGGTGGGGAACTTCCTGCTTGCCGCTACGATCGAAGCGTTGGGCGAAGCCTTCACGCTGGCCGAGAAGGGGGGGATCGATCCCGCCCGGCTCCACGAGATGCTCGTCACGACTCTGTTCGGATCCCCGGTGGTGAATAACTATGGTCTCAAGATTGTCCGCGGCGAATTCCGGCCTCCCGGCTTCGCGCTGCCGCTGGGACTCAAGGATCTGCTCCTGGCCCGGGCCGCTGGACGCGAACTTGGCGTTCCCCTACCACTTGCCGACCTGATCACGCGGCATATCAACGACTCGATCGCGCGGGGTCGGACCGACTATGACTTCGCGGGATTCACCCAGGTCATTCGAGAAGCCGCGGGATTGCCTGAAGTGAAGCGGTAGTTGTCACTTGTGCGCCCACTGCGCCAAGACTAGGCTATGACAGACCGACGCCATCCTTGTCCCATGCGCATAGCCATTTTCTCGGAAGTCTACTGGCCGATGGTCAGCGGGGTCGGTGTCACCCTGCTGCGTCTCGTGAACGCGCTGGAGAAGCGCGGCCATTCGCTGCGCATCTACACCGCCAACTACGCACTTCCGGAAGGGACCGCCGACCGCCCCGAGGTACACCGGTCGACCAGTGTCCCGTTCTTTCTGTATCCCGATATCCAGTGGGCTTTCCCCCGCGCCCGGGACATTGAGGACGATCTCGCTGCCTTCCAGCCCGATGTGGTTCACGTGGCGACCGAATTCGCCATGGGCCTCGCCGGGCTCAAAGCGGCCGAACGGCTCGGCATCCCGGTCATCTCCTCCGCCCACACCGACTATCAGAAGTACGCCTATCGCTACGGCGTGCCGTGGGTGCTGGATATCGGGTGGATTTACGGGCGGTGGTTCTACAACCGGACTGCAAGAGTGTTGTGTCCGTCGCGCCTTTATGAGGAATACCTGCACACCCGGGGAATACTGCACACTGGAGTTTGGACTCGAGGAGTGGATCCTGAGGAGTTCAACCCCGCGTTCCGGAGCGAGAGCTATCGCCGGTCATTCGGGGTCGGTCCCGATGATCTCCTGGTGACCTACATCGGACGCCTGGCCAAGGAAAAGGATTTGGGCCGCTTGCTGGATGCCTGGCGCAGTCTGGGAAACCGCAAGGGCACCGCTCGGCTGGTGCTGGTGGGGAAGGGGCCCATGGGAGACGACCTGGAGCGTCATCCGGTGGCCGGAGTCCATCTTGCGGGTCTTCGGCATGGCCGCGCCCTGGGCGAGGCCTATGCCTCCGCCGATCTCTTCGTGTTCCCTTCTTGCACCGAAACGTTCGGCAACTCGCTCCTCGAAGCGATGGGATCCCGTCTTCCCTCCCTCGCCGTCGCGGATGGCGGAGTCCTCGAATTCGCCCGACAGGGAGAAAATGCCCTGCTGGTGAAACCGCGGGACACCACCGCCCTGCTCACCGGGCTTCAGCAACTACTGGGAGATGCCGACCTGCGTCACCGGTTGGCCCAGGGGGGGCTAAAGACGGCGGCGGAGCGTGCATGGGGCCCGATCCACGACCAGCTGCTGGCAGACTATCAGTGGGTAGCGGAGATGCGGAGGACCCGCGCGGCCTGAGGGAGTCTTGCGTCTTGAGACATCACCACGACCTTCGGCCAAGCTCCCTTCTCCCTTCTCCCTTCTCCCTTCTCCCGTCTACCGCAACGCCAAATACACCAAACCCGCCGTCGCCGCACTCATCGGAATCGTCAGGATCCAGGCCCACACGATTTTCCCCGCAACTCCCCAGCGCACCGCAGAGATCCGATTCGCTGCACCGACCCCGACGATCGCACCAGTAATCGTGTGAGTTGTGCTCACCGGGATGCCGAGCCGTGAGGCGATCAGCAGCGTGATGCCTCCGGCCGTCTCCGCGCAGAATCCTCCGAAGGGGCGAAGTCGTGTGATCCGCTGCCCCATCGTCTTCACGATCCGCCAGCCACCCGTCGCCGTTCCCAGCGAAATCGCCGAGTAGGCCGCGAATTCCACCCAGAACGGTACCCGGTCCGCGGTGGTCAGGTGCAGATGGGCGAGCCAGCCGGTCTTGTCGGCGAACAGCGACTGAGTCGCGACCAGGAGCCCCACGATGATCCCCATCGTCTTCTGGGCGTCATTGGCGCCGTGGCCAATCGAATAGAGCGCTGCTGACAGCAACTGGAGCCGCCGGAAGACTCGATCGATGGGACCCGGCTG
>Ga0068857_100002904_pt1 | contig 14114 bp, 10 predicted proteins | sample KBSCornC72_FD_66591 | JGI IMG/M metagenome (GOLD analysis project Ga0068857, IMG submission 66591) | Corn rhizosphere microbial communities from Kellogg Biological Station, Michigan, USA - KBS Corn C7-2 | ecosystem: Host-associated > Plants > Roots > Rhizosphere > Soil ...
GAAAGCGCTTCGCGTACTTCCCGCGGGTTCCACCGGCGAAGTCATACTCACCACGCATCTGCGCCGCCTTTGTTTTTCTGGTTCTAGAAGCCTTCTTCATATTTCTGTCTTTCGTAACGCGTCGCGATTCGCGCGCTGATGATGCGAATCCGATCGTGTCTTTCCGTGAGGGACAGGACAATCGACCTAACTGTGACATGCCGACCAGCACGAAGCGCGCTTCGTCGACTGAATGGGCCGGACCATCGATCGTAACTGAATGCTCGTCACCGAATGCAGTCATCGCCTCGCGGAAGTTGACCCCGTGCTTTCGATCGTTCTCGCGCGCCTTCGCCCCATCCCACTCGAATACCAATCCCACCGGCCACCTCCCCACCCAGATCAACGATAGCACCCGGAAAGTCTCCGCTCAATGGACACCTTGGCAACACGGGTGGTTACGTCGTGCATAGCGCGCTTCGTAGACCCGGGTGCTAATATCCAATTCATGTCGAAACGCTTCGCTGATGGCCCACTGACCGAGGGAGAGCAGGAACAGTTGCGCGAATTTCTTGCGCGTGGAGACGGTGCCGCCATGCCTCTCGACGCCGTGGACGGGATGTTCGCGGCCCTCGTTTGTTCCCCCGTTGTCGCCGGCCCCAGCGAATGGATGCCACTCGTCTTCGGCGGCATGCCGCTGAAGTGGAGGTCCATACCGGAAGCAGAATATTTCTACAGTCTCATGATACGCATGTGGAACGACGTGGCAACGCACATCGACGGTGGAACCTATGAAATGCTTCTTCCCGCTCACGACCTCGAAGACGGCACCGCCATCTACTATCCCCACGATTGGTGCCAGGGGTTCTTTGATGGGATGGAACTACACGAAGCGTACTGGTGGGATCTGTCGCGGGACGAAGTGATGGAGATGATCCGTCCCATTGCAGACGTTCTCGGCGATCACGCTCTCCGCTCCAATCCGAAGGTGCGCGCGCGCCTCAAGGACTTGCGAGTGATTGACGAAAGCGAATACAACGATCTCTGCGACGAGATCGTAGAGAATGTGTTCCAGTTGCGCGCGTACTGGCTGGAGCACCCCGTTCCGCTTCCAAAGCGCAAATCGCGGATAGTGCTGCTGAAATAATTCGCATCGCCGGCGTCAGGACCGTAACGGGCCTGCGGTGTCAACCTCCGTCCAGCCACTTCCCTATGGCCTAGCGCGCACGGCTCAGTGTCCGGACTTGCCGTGGCTCTTCTTGTATGGCGTGGTCTTCTTCGTCTGTTGGTTGCTCTTGTACTTCACCGGGTATTTCTTGGCGAGTCCCGGGGGTAGCGCCCGGGTGTCCACGCGCGCCCAACCGCCACTGATGTCGGACGTTCGATACCACAAGCGGTTCTTCACGCGATAGTAGTGTCCGCCGTCGAAGTACACGTTGCGATACCCCACCACGCGGTAGGCGCCGACGTAGTTGTCGTAAACGAGCACGAGGTTATCGTGATGGTAGCGATACCCGTGCGCGGGTGCGTACGGCGGCGGATAAGGTTCGGAAACCGCATACCCACCACCGCACGCTACGCACGCGAGCAAGGCCGCGGCGACGACTCCCTGGAATAGATGTTTCAATGCTGCGCCTCCGCGGGCTCGAACAGCTCGATGGCGTTGCCATCGGGATCCTCGATTTGAATCTGCTTTCCGCCGGGGCCACTCTCCATTTCATTACGAAACTGCAGCCCCTGCGCCTTGAGCTCGTTGATGCGCGCGGGCAGATCCTTCACGCGCAGGATGATGCGGTTCCAACCGCCGGGCTCCTGCGCGCGGCCATCGGGCATGGGGCGCGAACCCGACGCGCCGGGACCGCTGAGGATCAAGGTGAGATCGCCCAGCGAAACCTGTCCGAACGCGGGCAGGTGCTGTTGATCGAGCTTGAAACCGAGCACCTTCGTATAGAACTGAATGGAGCGCGCGACATCTTTGACCTGGTAGCGCACGCCATGGAGGCCTTCAACGAGTGTTTGATTCTTCGCGGATGAATTCGTCTGCGCCTGCTTGTCTTCCATAGCACGCTCCTTTCGCCTGCATCCTCATATAACGTCATACCACAGCATTGCGCGGCGCCAGCCCAATGTCAGCCGGCATCGTGCAAATAACGCGCGCTTCTACTTGGAACTACTGAGATTGAGTGGTGATCGCGGCGAATTCGCACACGGTGCGATGCGCGCAGGTGGCGCAGATGGCGCCCGGCCTTGCGTCGAACGTTCCGGATTCAAAGGAGCGTTCCATCGCGGCGACAAGAGCATCGAAGCGGTCGTGATGGGTCTCGACGGGTTCGACATCCACGGGCTCGAGACCGAGGTACACGAGGCGCGCGCGCGCATCGCGGCCGAGCACTTTACGCGCGGCCCACGCGTACACGCCGGTCTGGAAGTGATGCTCGGGTGACGGCGAGCCGAGCTTGTAGTCGGTGATGAGCGCGTCCTTGCCACCGTCGTCGAGCCGATCGATGACACCGTGAACAAGCAGACGCTGTGTGCGCACGGCGAACGAAAGCTCGCTTTGCGCCGACGCCGACGGACCGGCAAGGCCCACGGCAATGGCGGCGGTGATGCGCTCGCGCGCAATGTCGATGAGCGCCTCGGTGTGCCGGCCGAAGTCGTGCCGCGCCGCAACAGCGGCGAGTGATGCCTCGAGCGCGGCGCCTTGCTCGTTGCGCTGCTCGAGAACAGCGTGAACGAAGGCGCCGAACTTCGCGGGGTCGACACCTTTGGGGAGTTTGGTAACCGGAAAATCGCGCGGGGGCGGCGCGGACACCGCTTCCGGCTCATCATCCGCGACACGGCCGGCGGATGAACGATCGAACCAGAACGCGAGCGGACACGCTTCATACCGCGCGAGTGACGCCCACGTGACGGGCTCGAGGGCACGTGCCGGAAGTGTGGTATCGAGATCGTGTGCTTCGGCAGCGGCTCGAGCGGTGGTCCAGTCGCGCAGCGCGGCCTCGAGGTCGTGGATTGCCGTTGCCTCGGTGACAGCCGGACCCGCGCTGTTGCGCGGATTTCCCGGCTCGCGCGCTTCGACGATGATGTTGCGCTTGCGCCCCGCTCGTAATAGATCGGTGAAATACGATTCGAGCGGCCCTTTCTTGCGCGGCTTCGTCCCTTCCGCCAAAGGCGAGCTCACCCACAGATGATCGCGCGCGCGTGTGAGCGCCACGTACAGAATGCACCGCTCCTCGAGCTTGTCCTGCTCCTCGTTCTTCTTGAACTCCGGCGCCTGCGAGCGACCGCGTCCCCACTCTTCGCCCGTCGAATCGCTGAACCAGATGCCGCTGTCCGCGGACACCAGGAACTTCTCCGACTGCCCGTCGCCGGGCGCCACGCCGGGTACGGCCACCGCTTCGAACTCGAGGCCTTTGGCCTGGTGAATGGTCATGAGGGCGATGCGATCGCCGGGAAGGCGCACGTCGACGTCTTCGCGGAACTTGCGCGCATCGAGCTCGGCGCCGAGATGGTCGAGATAGGTGGAGAGATCGAGTCCACCACGCCGCGAAAGCGTGTCGGCCAGGTCGTGCAGCTCGCGGATGACATCGTCCACGGCCTGGTTGGACGCGCCGGCGGCGGATAGCTCGAGGCGCAGTGGCGTGCGCTCGATGGCCCACTCGAGAAAGGCACGGAATCCGAGGCGCTGCGATGCGTCCGCGAGTCGCGCCACACACGCGCGGAGCTCGAGGACCTTGGCGCGGTCGGTGTCATCCAGAATGCGCGCAATGCGCTCGTCGGCAAGAAGTCCGGAGGTTGTGGCGCGCTTGTCACCCTCGGAATAGAGGGCGTGCATGGATGTCTCGCTCACGAGAAAGGGCTTCGTCTCCAGGACCGCGAGCAGGTTGACCGCGCGCGGACCGGGCAGGAGAAGCAAGAGCAACTCGCGCCAGGCCTGCAGCGCCGCCGCTTCGGTCGTGCTGGCGCCGCCCACGATGGCGTATGGAATGTTGCGGCGCGTGAACTCGGCTTCGATACAGGCGCGCGTCGTGCTCTTGTTGAAGCGACGGAGCAGCACCGCAATCTTCCCCGGCGAGAGCGGCGTCTCGAGGAGCGGGAGATTCCACGCCGCGGGTGCCGGCGCGCGACCGAGCAAGTACTCGACCCAGTCCGCGAGTGCCTGCGCTTCCATGTCTTCCTGCCAGCCCGCTTCCGCAGGATGGAAGAGCACGGGAGCGAACGCGCCCACGCCGCGATTGGCCTTGAGCTCGGATACGAATCCCGCGAGCAACGGCTCGCCCGCCACCAGGCTGTGCGAAAGATCCAGCACCGCCTGCACACTGCGATAATTCTTGAGCAGCTCTTCCCGGTCGGCCGGAAAATCGATGACGTTCTCGGGCCGCGCGTCGCGCCAGCGATAGATGGACTGCTTCACATCGCCCACCACCGTGACACGATTGAAGCCGTCGCCCGCGATCGCTTGCAACATTTCGTTTTGCGCGCGGCTGGTGTCCTGGAATTCGTCCACGAGGATGTGATCGAATGTGCCGCGGTACCGTTCCGCCAGCTCGCGGTGTTCGAGCAGGGCCCGCGTCGGAATGGTGATCATGTCGTCGAAGTCGAGCAGGTTCCGGCGACGGAGCTCGGTTTCCCACGCATGCGCCAGGGCCACGACGGAATCGACACGCGCAAGGTACGGCGCCGTGTCCTCGCTGGTGCAACGTGCGCGCAGCTCGGCCGGGTCGATCATGTTGCCGCGGCACTTCTGCGCAATATTGAGGAGCGTCTCGAACAGCGCCGGGAGCTTGGTGGGCGGCGGCGGCTCGCCACCAAAGTCGGCGGGAATTCCCTCCAGCCGTCCATTCTCGAAACGCGCGCGCAGCACCGCTTTGATGCGATGGAACTCTGCGATCGACATCACGCCGATGCCGGGATCGACGCCCAGTGCCGGCGCGTTCTCCTGGATGAAGCGATAGCCGAACTGGTGGAAGTTCATGATCCAGCCCGACTCCAGCCGCGGCGCCATCTCCGGCATGCGCGCCACCACTTCGGCGCGCACACGCTCGCGCATCTCTCCCGCCGCCTTGAGCGTGAAGGTGAGCGCGAGCAGCCGTTCGGGCGGAATGCCGTCCTCTTCCATGAGCTTCATGTAGCGCGCGACCAGCACGGTGGTCTTCCCCGTGCCCGCGCCGGCCACGATGTTGCTCTTCGCGGCAAGCGGCAGGTTGGCGGCGCGCAGCTGGAACTCGTCGAGCTCGCGTTCCGCTTTTTCCGTCACGGTCTGGTCTAATCGATGTTTCGTCGACATACGCGAATGAAGTGACAGTTCTTGCAATGTTCGAGGTTGCCCGTGCGCGCATAATCGGCTGCACCGGAGATCACGCGATCGTGAATATCCCTGGCGTCGGCCAGCACCGCATCGAGAAGTCCCGGCGGCATGGGATCGTAGCGCGAATAACGATCGCCACCCGGAATCACCTGCGGGAGATCGCCCTGCGCGAGCTGCACACCCACCGCGTTCACTTTTTCGCCCGGTGGCACCACGTAATACACGAACGCTTTGGCGTTGTGGTCGAGTGCCGCCGCCAGCGCGGAATACATCACGACCTGCCAGTACTCGCGCTCTTCGTCGATGCCCTTGATAATGCTCGCCGCCGTCAGCGGCATCTGGGCCGACGTCTTGTAGTCGATCACCGCCGCGCCGAGTCCTTCGACATGATCGATACGATCCAGACGCCCCGTGTAGATGGCGTCATCCTCGGACGGAAAGTGCGCCGCGGTCTCCACCGACAGCACGCGATAGTTCCCTTCGCGCCGTGATTCCAGCTCGCGCGCGCCGTCGAGCATGCGGCGCATGTGCACCCGCGTGAGCTCGTGCACCCACTCGCCCGTGTCGGGCATTGCCTTTTTGATCGCTGCATCCACAATGTCGCTTACGTCGGCCGCCAACGCCGCCCGCACCTCTTCACCGGTCATGTCGACCTTCACGATCTCCTTCAGCACATCGTGGAACAGACTCCCGATGGTGAGATAGATGCTGCCGGGTTCTTCGATGCGAAGCACGCGCTGAAAGAAGAACTTCCGTTCGCAGCGCGTGAACGTGTCGAGGCGCGACGGACTGAGCGCCATCTTTTCGAACACGGGACGGTTCGGCTCTGCGTCCGGCTCGAGCCAGCCGCCGGCGAGCGGCTCGATGGCGTGCGCGGCGCGTGCGATCTCGGCTTCCGGTTCCGCGCGCGTAACGCGGGATGACGCCTTGAATGCAGGAGACGTATCGCGGGCGACGTCCTCCGCGTTTGCAAACAGCGGCGCCAGAGCCGACGGTATCACCAGTACCTGGTCGCCCGACTTGCGCGGGTGCGACACGCACAGTTCGCGGCTCGCAGCGGAGAGCACGGAAAGGAGGAGAGCCGACTCTTCGCGCCCGGCACGATCGCGATCGAGGCGCGCGCGAATGTCGTGTGCGGCCCCCGGCTTGACGCGCGACAGCGCGTCCGCAAGCGTTGCCAGCGGCATGTAGCCGCCTTCTACTTCCACGCGGGGAAAGACGCCATCCGCACAACCCAGCACGACAGCCGCCTCCACGTTCCTACCCGACAACGCACGGGCGGAAATCAACGTCGGGGCATTACATGCGGCACCCGCTGTCGCGGGTGTATTCAGATAAGCGTGACGGAATTCGTCGAGCGAGGGATCACCGCCGGCGTGCGAGACCACCTCGGCGTAACGACTCCACTCTCCGGACACCCGTTCGATCACGTCAAGCGATGCGTGCGTGGATACATTCTCATGGAGCAGGCGCGCGAGATCGAATCCATCGCGCGATGAGTACGCGGCGCGCAGCGCTGTCACCGCGCGGCCGGCTTCGCGCGGGAGATTGCAAGCGGCGCACACCGGTGCGAGGAGCGGCGATGCTTCCAGTGCCTCCGCGAACCTGCCGTCGCTGTCGCGACCGAGCGCTCCCACCAGGGCGTGCACAAACGCATCCGCGGCCGAGTCAGCCCGCGCGCCCGCGTCCATGGCCACGCCACGTTCGCGAAACGCATGCTGCACAAGCGCTGCCACGCGATCTGGATCGCGGGCTACCACGGCGATCTCGACCGGCGCGATTCCCTGCTCGATCCAGGCGCGCACTTGCAGCGCCGCGTTCTGCGCTTCGGCCACTTCATCGCTCGCGCGCACGGCGCGCACATTCACATTCCATTCGGACTCGAGGGCAATCTCGTGCTCTGTCGATGACTCACTCGAAGGTGCGGCAGCAAAAAGCGGCAGGGCACCGATTCCCGCAGCGGGAGCCGTTACCGCAGGTTCTTCCGACACCGGGAACAGCGATTGAAGCGCCGCAGCGAGTGCTGCATTCGACGAACGTGGCGCGCGCAGATGAAAATCGGCCGGATGATACGCGGCCGGGATTTCATCGCGCAGAAAGCGATCACCCGTGCCGCGAAAGGTGAAGCGCGCGCCCGCCGGATCGCCAAAAACTTCGAGCGCGACCTTTCCGCCCGGCGGCGCGAGCGCCTTCAACAACTCGAACTGGCCCGCGTCGAGATCCTGCACGTCGTCGACGAGCAACACGTCCCGCACGCCCGCCAACGCGGCGAGTGTTGCATCGGCGCCAACCAGCCGCGCCGCTTCCCACGCCGCGTCATAGAAGGTGACCAGGCCGCGGTCGCGGAGATGGCGCTGATACGCGGCAAAGATGGTGAGCACGTCGGCAGCGCGCTTGTCCCCCGCGCGCTTTGCCGCTGCATCGGCGTCGTCGGGTGCCAGACCGTTCTGCGCCAGCACATGCAGGAGACGGAGAAGATCGTCGCGGAACGACGATGCATCCGCGATCGAGCGCAGATCGCTCCGCATGAAATCGTGGTGACGAGAGAGGACACGGTCGAGCACGACCAGCTCGTCGACATCACGCAGTGTCCGCGCACGACCCGGCCGTGCCGAAGAAATCACGCGCGTCGCCAGCATGCCGTGCGTGGTGACAGGCATGGCGCCAAAGCGCGCGGTCCCGGGCGGGATCAGTTGTTCGAGGAGTCGATCGTGCTGCTCGCGACCGAAAGCGATGACGAGCGGCCGATTTCCCGCGCGCTCGAGATGGTGGAAGCGTTCGACGAGAAGCGTGGTCTTGCCGCTGCGCGGCAATCCCAGAATGCGCGCATGGCCGGGAGCACGTTCAATAATGTCGGCGATGGGACGCGGCGCGGGCATGGTGGCCGCATTTTAGCAGAATCGGGTCAGGACTTCTTTCGTTTGCGAAATGCTTCCAATCTTTTCCCCAACTCTTCTTCGAAACCCTCGTCCGTAGGCTTGTAGAAGGTCCAGCCCTTGAGCTCGTCGGGGAGGAAATCCTGCGGCGCTGCGTTGGGATCGGAGGGCGGGTACACGTAGTCCTTGCCGTAGCCCAGGTCTTTCATGAGCGGCGTGGGTGCATTGCGAATGTGAAGGGGCACGCCGTAGGGCGGGTGGTTGTTCACGGTCTCCGCTGCTTTCTCGTACGCGTAGTACACCGACACGCTCTTGGGCGCGAGGGCGAGATACACCGCACACTGTGCCAGCGCCAGCTTGCACTCGGGATAGCCGATGAAATCGGCGGCATCGCGTGCCGCGACCGCGATCATGAGCGCCCGTGGATCGGCGTTGCCCACATCTTCGGACGCGAAGCGCACGAGGCGCCGTGCGATGTAGAGCGGATCCTCTCCCGCTTCGCACATGCGCGCCAGCCAGTACAGAGACGCATCCGGGTCGCCGCCGCGCATGCTCTTGTGAAGCGCCGATATCAGATTGAAGTGCGATTCTCCCGCTTTGTCCGTGGCAACGACGCGGCGCTGCAGCGCATCCAGAGCGACCGCACGCGTCAGTACGCGTGGTGGTGGCGATTGCGCGAGAACCATGCCTGCGTACTCGAGGGCATTTAACGCCACGCGTGCGTCTCCCCCGGCAATGTCTGCAATGGTTTCGAGGACCCCCTCATCAGCCTTGATTTGAGCACTCCCCAATCCGCGTTCCGAGTCATCGAGCGCGCGCTGGAGTAACGCCACGACATTGTCCTTCGAAAGCGGATTGATCACGAACACGCGCGCCCGCGACAACAACGGCCCGATCACTTCGAAGCTTGGATTCTCGGTGGTGGCGCCGATGAACACGATGGTGCCGTCTTCGATGTGCGGAAGAAACGCATCCTGCTGGGCGCGATTGAAGCGGTGGATTTCGTCGACGAAAAGAAGCAGCGGCAGCGGGTCGACACCGCGCAGCTTCTGCGCATCGGCGATCACTCGCTTCACATCGGTGATGCTCGAGGTCACCGCGCTGAACGGCACGAAGCGGTTCTTGACCCGCGACGCGATCAGGCGCGCCAGCGTGGTCTTCCCCGCACCCGGCGGGCCCCACAGGATCATCGACTGCGTGATGCGCCCGCCTTCGAGCGCCGCGCGCAGCAGTGTCCCCGGTCCCACAATGCTGTCCTGGCCCACGAGCTCGTCGAAGTTACGCGGACGCATGCGGTCCGCCAGCGGCGTGGCGCGCGCGTCGGGCTTCGCGCCGCGGGGTCCGGGCGGAAGCAGCTCGAAAGAGTCACTCATATTAGCAGAGGCGTGCACACGCCGGAGTTACGTGGGTGCAGGTTAAGTGTAGACGGGTTTGCGGTCAAAACGATGATGGGCCGTGATCTGGCGCACGGTGCCCGACTGGCTGCGCATGACAATGGAATGCGTCACCGCGCCGCCGGGAACGAACTGCACTCCCTGCAGCACGTCGCTCGAGGTAATGCCGGTGGCGGCGAACATCGTGCTTTCGCCGCGCACGAGATCATCCACGTGCAGGACGGTGTCGCGTTTGTATCCGCCGGCCTGCAGCGTCTTTTCTTCCTCCGCGTCGCGCGGCTGAAACACCGCCTGCAGATCGCCGCCGACGCACTTGAGCGCGGCCGCCGCCAGCACGCCTTCCGCGCTGCCGCCGATTCCCATGACCACATCCACGCCGCTGGTCGGTATCGCCGTGGCCAGCATGGCGGTCAAGTCGCCGTCAGCGATGAGCGCAATGCGCGCACCCGCGGAGCGGACATCGTTAATGAGCGATTGGTGGCGGTCACGGTCGAGGATGCACACCGTGAGGTCTTCGACGTAACAGCGCTTGGCGTCCGCAATGTTGACGAGGTTGTCGAGCGCGCTCGCCTTCAAGTCGATGCGCCCCGCCGCTTCGGGACCGACGGCGATCTTGTTCATGTACGGAACCGGCGGCACCAGAAAGGCGCCGCGATTGGACACGGCTATGGTGGCGATCGCGTGAGGACGGCCGTACGCGAGCGCCTGGATCGACTGCAGTGCGTCGACCGCGATATCAACATCGGGAAAGTCGTTGGATTTATCGGGAGCGGCAACGCTCACGTCGGTGTCGCCGATGATGACGTGTCCGGAGAGCTTGACCGACTTCATGACCACGCTGACCGCATCGCGCGCCGCGCGGTCCGCCGCGTCACCGTCGCCCTTGCCCATCCAGCGCGCCGAGGCAAGCGCGGCGGCCTCGGTCACACGGACGAGCTCAAGGGCTAGGTTGCGTTCCATGAGGCGCGAATCGGGCGGATCACTAGACCATGGGCCCGGTGGTGCCGCCGGTCTGTACTCCGGATCCTTCTCCGTTCGGCCGCGACGTGGTGGTCGCGGTGAGGTTTTCGTTCAGCTCGCGCGCCATCTGGTACTGATGGAATGCGAACACAAAAGGAAACAGTGCATAGGCCAGCCCGAACGTCAGAATGTAGACGACGATCGAGATCACTACCGTAATGAAGAACCAGTTCCACTGCCCGAGGTAGATGTAGCCGACGGGTCCCATCAGGAGCCAGGACAGGACGAAGCCGAGAAAACCGGCCAGGCCGGGGCTCTTGGGCTCGCGCTGGGGTTTGAGGCGTGTGAGCTCGCTCCCTTCGAGGAAGGTCGAAACGGAGCTCCGGATGCGGCGACCACAATGGACGCACAGTTCGGCCTTTTCGTCGACTTCGCGTCCGCAGAATTTACAGTACATAACAACCGCCTTCGATCTGCTCTCTGTTAACCACTTTCGTCACGTCAAAGATACGACAGTCGTAAGTCGAAAGTTACCGTCCGAATGCGGAAAGATTGTCCCTGGCGGTGGCGTTTTGCGGCTCGATCTCAAGCACCCGTTTCCACTGTTCCCGGGCCTTCGGCAGCATACCACCATCCGCGAGGGCCACGCCATAGTTATTGAGGTGCGTGACGTCCCGCGGGCTCAGCGCGACGGCGCGCTCGAGGTATTCGATCGCCTTCTTCCTGTCCTTCTTCCCCCGGTAGCACATGCCGAGCACGTCCAGCGCCTCGTCGAGGGTCGGCGGCATACGGTCGACCTTCGGCGATGACTTGGGGATCTTTCCGGACTCCACACCGAGGGCAAACGGCTCCAGCACCGCGATGGCATCGTCGTAATGTTGCAGCTGCAAGTGTGCGCGAGCGAGATACACGGTGTCGCTCCACAGTCCGCCCGCGGATTGAAGCAGCGTTTCGAATTCCGTCACCGCTTCCTGGTTTTTTCCCGCCCGTAACTGGTGCACGGCGTAGTTGCGCCGGTACTCGTCTGCTTTCACCGCCGGTGCTTTCGCGAGCGCCCTGCGAAATTCCGTTTCGGCCTCGTCACTGCGTCCGGCACGATCCAGCATGAGCGCATAGTTGTTGTGGAACGCCGCGTCGTCCGCGCCGAGCGCTTTCGCAATTTCGAACTGCGCCACCGCCGTGCTGTCGTTCGCCTCGGCCAGCCCCATGGCGAGCGCCTGCGCCACCTTTACGCTGCGCGGATCGAGGTCGGCCGCCGTGCGCCACTGTGCCAGCGCCTCCTCTTTGCGTCCTGTCTCGTGCAGCGCCACGCCGTAGTTGTAGCGCGCAAGCGTGTCCTTTTCGTCGGCTTTCACCGCCAGCTCGAACTCGGTGAGCGCGCGACCTGTCTTTCCGTTTTCCATGAGCAGTGTGCCGAGCTTCATGTGCGGACTGTACGCGCCGTAGTTGAGGCGGATGGATTGCTCGTAGGCCTTGATGGCCTGGTCGGTGTGCTTCGCGCCGCGATGCGCGTCGCCGAGATTCTCCCAGAGGTCGGAATCGTTGGGAAAATAACGTGTGAGTGAATCGAGCGCTGCCGCCGCCGCTTCATACTCGTGGTCCCTCATGAGCGTCGCCGCGTGTCGCCGCTGGATGTCTGCGGCGGCGGGATCACGCCTGGGTGGCTTGTGGGGGGCGGATGAGCAGGCGAGGGCCAACAACAGGAGAGCACAAAGCAAACGCTTCATTACGGTGAGTATAAGCCTGGGAGGACGTTGCTGACAGGAAGAAGCCGCGCTATCGCGCGGCGGCCCACCGTCGCAACTACGGTGGACCGCCCGCGTGGTCAGGATGGAAGTCAGGAACCGATACGGAGGCGCAACAACTGGGATCGCAATCTCCCCAGGTAAATGTTCGCCCAGTGCGAACGAGGAAGGAACCGGAGCACAGGTGGCCGGCGAATGCCCATGCGTGTGAGCTCGGCGGCCGGCGCGGGGTGGAGCTTGTCGAGCTGCCACGCCGCGAGAAATTCTTCGTAGGCGGAGCCGTTGTCGCCCTGCAGGCGGAAAACCTTGCCCAGATTGACCCGGTTGATGGGATCGGACGGGCTCATCTTGACGGCTTTTTCGCAGATGCGCCGCGCCGAATCGAAATCCTCGGCGTCGATCGCCACGCACAGCCCGTACATGGAAAGGTATGCCGGGTGCTGCGGACAGATCTGCAGCGCCTGCTCGAGATGTTTTCGCGCCGCGGATGCCTTATTGCGATTGAGCATCTCAATTGCGCGATTGAAGAGCGCGTTGGATTCGTGCGTGCCTTCGTTGCTCGCGGTTTCGTGGAATGTGCCGGCGCTGCTCATATGCTTGCTCCCGAGGGCGGATTCGGCGCATTACAGGGGCTCGAAATGCGCCATTGTGCAACAGAAACGACCCGAATTCGGGCAATGGCGAGATTGGAGCAATTGGCGTACCGACGCCAACGGGAGGGACGAAACTAGGCGATGGGAATCGAACGGGGGAAATCGCTGAGGTTTTCGTCGGCGTGGAACAGGCCGACAAAGCGGTCGCCGTCGACGACGGCGGCAAAAGGCTGGTTCTGTTCGCGCAGATGACGGTAGACGCGCGTCGCCTCCGTGCTCGCTTCCGCCACCGGGAAATCGTAGCGCGCAATGGAGGCCAGCGGCTGGGATGATTGGCCCGTGCGCACGGCGCCCAGCACGTCCGCCGTCGCCACCACACCCGCCAGTGCGCCCGATTCCGCCGCGATCGCGTAGGCCGGAGCGGCACCCGTGTGCAGATGCGGGAACACGGCGTCGATGCGCTCGGTCGCGGCGAACACCTGGCGCGTCGTGTCGGCCAGATCTCCGGCGCGACGTCCGTTCAAGCGCATGCGCAGCGCCACCGCCCGTTCCTCGTACATTCCGCCGATGAACACGAAGGTCGCAACCAGGGCCAGCATGATGAAGCTCGTGTCGCGAAACGCGATCACAATGAAACCCAGCGCGATGATCTGGCCGACGTTGCGCGCACGGCGCGTGGCGGCGAGATACGGCATGCGCAGGTGCAGGATGCCGCGCAGAATTCGTCCGCCATCCATCGGGAAGGCGGGGATCAGGTTGAACGTGCCCAGAAATACGTTCGCCATGGCGAGCGTCACCAGGTAACCGTCCGCGTGCAGCGGCACACCCGCCAGCGTGAGCCCCAGCGCGATCGCGCCCGCGATCACGAAGTTCACGATCGGACCCGCGATGGCGACCACGATCTCGTGGCGCGGATTCTCCGGAATGGCCTCGGCCCGGGCCACACCGCCGATGGGAAACAGCACGATATCGCGAACGTGGATTCCGTAACGCTTGATCTGGAGACAGTGGCCGAACTCGTGGAGGATGACGCACACGAACACCGACAGCACCAGGATGCCGGCGTCCAGCGCGTCGCGCCACGTCCCCATGGTCGCGGCGATGACCGGATAGACCACGAAAACCAGGGGGAAGGTGGCATGGACGCGGACCGGGATGCCCGCATACGTACCGATGCCGGCGGTGTAACGCATGCCCCGATACTGGCTCACAGCACTCCGTCCGCGCGGGGGCGTTTGGCGCGTACCGGCGCCTTGCTG
>Ga0068857_100002906_pt1 | contig 14113 bp, 11 predicted proteins | sample KBSCornC72_FD_66591 | JGI IMG/M metagenome (GOLD analysis project Ga0068857, IMG submission 66591) | Corn rhizosphere microbial communities from Kellogg Biological Station, Michigan, USA - KBS Corn C7-2 | ecosystem: Host-associated > Plants > Roots > Rhizosphere > Soil ...
CGCGCGCAAGGAGCGGCCCTACATTCACGAATTACATTTCCTGGCGGCGGCGTTTACGCTCCTCACCCAGATCAGTGATGATCGAACCTTCAACCACATTCTCTTCTTCTTCAGAGCGAGTTGAACGCGAGGTAAAATCGGAGAAGCCAAAAAGGTTTGCATTGTTCTGGAGGCGGCTGACTTCCGAATAGACCGTGGAAAGGCGTGAGGTGACATTGAGGAAGGCGAGTAGTAGAGCCAGGCAGGCCCAGACGATCACACCCACCAGTAGCGTTCCGACGAGTCCCACAAAGCCGTTGAGATACGTTTCATAGGCCACCCCGGCCAGAATCAGGATTGCAAAGTAACGTACCAGCACCTGTAAGAGCCAGTGCAGGAACCAGAAGACTGCCCTTACCGGATCGGAAGGCATATTCCACGCTGGCAGCCATTTCCATTTCAGTTTCACGTCTCAGCCTCTTTCCCCCTGGCATCTCGCTCACGAAATACCAATGACGGGAATAGCGCGTCTCTCTGCGCGGAGGATATTGTTGTCTATAGATATTATAGCAGGCTGGTGTGGGACTTGCCAGAGGGGCAGGCAATATTTGTGCATGTCGCCCGCTCCTCTTGATCCCGCTTTTATCTGGTGGGTTAAAGTATCAACTCTGCAGAACGATACTATTCCCTCCGGTGGAAGATTGGAATGGCACCGGTGTGGTGTTTTGATTCAGAATACTCTCGAAATGGAATGGCCCATAGTTCAACTGATCTGGCTGGGTGAGCGAAGCTGAGCCACTCAGAGTCAGCGCTGTGGGCCAGGCAGTTGAAGCTGAGGGGAGGTGGAATGGTACCAGCAGTTGATCGCCAGGTGCAAGATTGGTAAAACTGCAATGCGTTGTGCCGGGTGCGCCTTCAAGGCCGTTACCAGCGTATTGCGCTGCGAAATTATAGTTATACATCGTGCCATACATATCGGGCAGATCCTTGAGATTTGTCCAGCTTGTCTCGACAACGCGCGAAGCCGACTCATCTGAGGCGGCTGGATCATGCCAGGTAAAGGTGCCTGGTTGGCTAGTGTTAAGGCCCAGATCACCAGTGAAAAATGCCTGATTCGCCGGTGCCGCTTGCAGAGGTTGCACAATGTAGATGTGAAATGGTGCGCTTCCCAACCTGGGCGGCTCGCTCACCAACGTAGCGGATGCGAATTGCTTGAGCAAAGCCTGGTCAAATGTGTCCGCTGGCCCGAAAAGCATCACGGCAGGCCCTTGCGCGAGCGAGGGTAAGACGAGGCAATCAGAACCGTGGAGGACCGTGGTGGGCGTTTGCATCTGCCCTGCCAGATACTTCAATGTTTCGTAGGTGTAGAGGTCTGTGTCGATGTATACATGGTGCAAATGGTGCGTCTGTGCCAGGTGATCAGCTGTGTCGATTGCCCCCTGGACGTCTTGCAAAGTATCATACGAGATAGCGTGAGCGTTATCCGCGTGAATTTCAGCAAAGAACCAGGTGAAGGAGCCAGTAAACTGTACTGCTATCAACAGGACAGAGAGAGCTGGGAAGGCGAACCGCAGAAGCCGTGCTGGCGCTTTCAGTTCCTTGCACCATGCAGTGAACTGGCTAAAGAGCAGGCCAATGATGATAAATGGCCCAGGCAAGAAAAACAGGAAGTATTGTGGCTGCTGCGGTATGGTGTGACGCGAAATCAAAAGTAGAGGCGGAATTTGCCAGGCCAGGAGCAGCAACAGGCCGCTGCGCTGTGGAGATGCAGCAATGTTGTTCCATGCCTGCCACAGTTTTTGCCAGAGAGATTGCGGCGTCTTGTGGGCGAGGCGAGTCTCGTCTTCTGTGAAACGTTCGCGAGACATAAGCTGAATCTGTTTCCAGCCAAGCACGCCCAGACCGGCTAGCAGAAATCCTCCTAGCGTGACCAGGTATGTTGCCCATCTGGTTAATCTCGTTACTCCAGCCCAATGTAACAGCGGCATGGAGTTGAGAATACCATTTTGTGCATTATCCATGGATGCCGTATCAGGAATGAGAAAAGCTAGATAATGCAATAATGCTTGTTTATCGATATGAGCAGGACCATGCGAGGCACCTAATAATGTCTGTATATCAGCGAAATGCGTCGATATTTCCCAGACTGCATAGGTTGCGAACATCAGGGCGAACAGGCATAATCCTATCACTATATCGCGTTTACGCACCGTTTTGTAGGCCAGGGCCAATGCGATGACAAGCGGAATACCCAGATACATCGGGGTGGCATGAAGCTGAAGCATGAATCCCAATAGTGGTAGCGCTGCTGCAAACCAGCCGGATTTTCGCTCAACCACGCCCCGAAAGAGTGCGAACATGAAAAGAACGGTGAAGAAAGGTAGCAGGTTAGGTTGCCAGATAAAACGCCCAAAAAAGATATCCTGAAAGGTTGTGGCGTAGAGCAAAGCAGCGATCGTTCCTGCTATGCGACCGTAGTAGCGCCGGGTGAAAGCATAGGTGAGTATGACAGCAATGCTATTGAGCAGTGCTGTAAAAATAACATCCGCGAATGGATTGGCCGTCAGGGCTGCAATTGGCATCAGCAAATAAACATAGCCGGGTGGATTTACCATGTTGATCGAGGCTACTGTACCGGTGGCGGGAATTAGCCCATGCACGACAGCTGCGCGAGGCAGCCTAAAGAGAATGGCCTGATCTGCATCGAACTGCGTGGTGGTGATCCCATAGAAATGCAGAAAAAGAGCAACGGCAATGAGGGGATAGATCTCCCACGCGGAGAGCCAGGAGAGAACAGTGCGTCCAATGCTCGATCTGGAGGAGGATGGCTCTATTCCCTTTTGTGGAAGACTCGCAACATCAATAGAGTCGATAATATCCATTTTTAACTTCTACCTTACAAATTACATAGTACGCATCCTCCTCCCTTACTACCTATCCCCTTCAATTGCTTAATCGGCTCAATTTCCTAAAGCTTTAAGGCTTTACGTACTGCATCAAACGTTGGCTCGATTGCCTGCCCGCTGATGCCTTGCGGAATGCCTGTTGTGCTATCTTTGAGCATGTGGCCCGTCAGAATGGCGACTACGCGCTCATCGCGCTTAATTGTTCCGTCCGCGACCAGCTTTTTCGCGCCGGCTATAGAGGCGGCGGAAGCTGGTTCACAGCCAATGCCTGAGCGATCAATGACCGCCTTGGCTGCCAGAATCTCCTCGTCTGTGACCTCCGCGACCAGCCCGTGACTCTCTTCGATGATCCGGCGCGCGCGTTCGTAGCTCACTGGATCGCCGATCTTAATCGCGCTGGCTATCGTCTGCGCGTGAACCCGTTCGCGGTGCGCCCAACCCTGCTGGTAGCTGCGATAGAACGGGTTGGCTCCGCTGGCCTGAATCGAGGCGATACGCGGCAGATGTTGGATCAGGCCAAGCTGATATGCCTGGCGAAATGCTTTGCCAATCGCCGATGTGTTGCCCAGATTCCCGGCGGGCAGCACCAGCCAGTCCGGGGCCTGCCAGTCAAGCTGTTGTAAAATTTCCAGGCCAATCGCCTTCTGGCCCTCCACGCGGAACGGGTTGAGCGAATTGAGCAGATAGACGCCTAGTTCGTTGCAGACCTGCTCAACGAGTTGCATCGCGGCATCAAAATCGCCCGCGATCTGCACTGTGGTCGCGCCGTAGGCCAGGGATTGGGCCAGTTTGCCTCCAGAAATTTGACCGGCTGGCAAAAAGACGATGCCCTGCATACCCGCCTGGGCCGCGTAGGATGCGAGCGAGGCGGAGGTGTTGCCCGTTGAGGCACAGGCCACTGCACGCGCGCCGCGCAAACGTGCCACCGTTACCCCGGCTGTCATGCCGCGATCCTTGAAGCTGCCAGTGGGATTCTCGCCCTCGTGCTTCAAAAAGAGCCGCTCAAGCCCGGTAAAAGTGCCAATTTGTCGATGCCCAATTCTACTCGCGCTACAGTTTTCCAGGCCCACGGGATAGAGGCCGGTATTACCTTCGGGCCGACTGACGATGGCCTCGGTTGGCACCGGCAAAATCAGCTCGCGATAGCGCCAGACTCCGCTGCGATCGGGCAGCAACGTATCAGGGCTGAGTGGCCAGATCGGCGCTGCTGAAGCTCGTTCATCAAAAAGCTGACGCCAGGGCGCGCCCGCGAGCGGCATCACATCGCTTTCGCGCCGGGCAAGTGGCGCGAGCGTTGAAGCACGTTTGGCGTGCGGCAGTTGAAACGTCGTTTCGATGTCCAGAACACCGCCGCAATCACAGCGATAACGCGCTTTTGGCTCGAAACCGCCATAGGTCGCTCCACACTCCACACAACATAAAGAGAGCGCGGCCAGGGCTTCCGCGCCTGCCTGGTAGGATAGTTCGCCAGATAGTCCAGAGGCCCCAGAGGCGTCACCATCAACTGAATTGATCCCCATAATGGATCGTGTACCTTTCTAAACAGGGCTGACCAGTACAGAGTCAGTATCGTGACGGCGGTGTCTTAGACAAGCGTGCCGGGCGCGTTTTGATAGCCTTTGCTTTTGCGCACACGCTTATGGGGAGTGATAACTCGCGCTCCTTGCTGATCGGCGGAGAGCAGTCTGCCATGTCCCTCTATACCTAAAGAACGAGCGGTCTCCTGCATCGATAGCAGAATAGGATGAAAGTTTGTGCTGGCCAGGGCAATCAGCGACGAGCCACCGCCTGAGAGACAGGCACCATGCGCGCCAGCGGCCAGCGCGGCATCGATAATCGCGGGCATAGCCGGGAAAAGCGCCTGGCGATACGGCTGGTGCAGGCGGTCCTGCATGGCCTCGCCGATCAGCTCGTAGTGGCCAGTCTGGAGTGCGGTCAACAGGAGCGCGACTCGCCCGGTGTTAAATGTCACGTCGGCTTTGGAGTAAGCGGCAGGGAGCAGCTTGCGTCCAGCCACCGTATCCATTGGGAAGGTCGGCGTAAAGATCAACGCCTTGATCGCGTCAGGAAAACGAGTTTTGACCGCGCGGATTTCGCCATCAACGACCGTTGTCGCGACCAGTCCCCCCAGCAGAGCCGGGGCCACATTATCGGGATGATTGCCTGCTTCTATCTCGACAGCGGCGGGCAGCAGATCTTCTTTGGTCAGAGCCAGCGCCGGGTCTTGCAGGCGGAGAACTTCGTTCGCGGCCATCAGCCCGCCAACCACCGCCGTCGCGCTACTTCCCAGGCCGCAACCGGGTGGAATAGCGATCGTCATGTGAATCTTCACCGCAGGTGGCTCAAGCTGGCGGTGTGCAAAAAGTAATGTAAACGCCCGAAAAAAGAGATTATCCGGGCCTGTGGAGAGGTCTGAGCCTAACTCTCCCTGCACCTCAATCTGTGGTGTGTGCGGATCACGCCCCCCTATTTCGACGGTGAAACGGTTATACAGCTGCAATGCTAATCCCAGGCTATCAAAGCCCGGGCCGAGGTTGGCCGAGGTCGCAGGTGTCAGAACAGTAATGGAAGTAGGGGGAACTAAAACCACGAAAAAGAACCTGCCTTTCTACTAATCTGTTCATCATCAGGAATAAGTATCGTTCTCTCCCATTACATTGCGCCGAGCGCGGGCAAAAGCAGAGAGATATTTCTATTGTATCAGCTTTTCCCGAAAAAAGAACCCTGTCGCTTGCTGTACATTCTCTAAAGCAGGAAATTTATGGTAGAATTTTTTCCACAGGACTCAAATAGATGTAGTTGGATTCTGAAAAACACCTATAGGAGAAAATTGACGGTGAGCAAAATGGCTTCTCAAGCTGTCGTTATCGCAGACGATGAGGGAGTAATTCATACCTGGAGTCAGGGAGCCGAGTCTTTGTTCGGATACGAGGCAAGCGAAGTGCTTGGACAAAAGCTTGATCTTATGATTCCTGAGAAGTATAGAGAGCGACACTGGGCAGGTTTTTTCGCTGCCATGAAGACTGGTCTAAAGGGAGTAGAGGGAGAAGCATTTCAATCGCGTGTTCTCTGTAAAGATGGTCAGATAAGGGCATATCCCGCGAGGTTATTTTTGTTACGTGACGCGCGTAGTGACCATGAGATCGTTGGAGCGTTTGCGATCTTCTCTCCCAGAGATGCTTAGCAACATAGAAGATCTTACTCGCCTCCCTACACCTCTCGTGGACAAAAGAGCGATCAGCAACATTGTGCCGACCGCTCTCAGTGCTTTTTCACCAGAGTTTCCGGAGTTCAACATCCGGGAAGCTTCTCGCTGAGATTAATGCATCTGTCCGCCGAGTGCGCTGACGACTTCGCCCATGAAGTTCTGTTCGGCGGGCGAAACTTTTGGTCCGCCGCCAAGACCGAGGAAGCCGCTCTCGCCAGCGGCTCCTGCGACCTTCTGCGCGACTCCGCACACGAACTCTTTGTAGGCCGTTGCGTCTTGTGGCGAGGCTTTTCTGAGAATGCTCGCGGATTGCTGGCAGCAGCTCAGCGCCTCGTTGTGCGTGATCTGGGGATCTCTTGAACTGCCGAGGTACTCGCTGGCCAGCGCCGGCGCGTTTCCCACGTTTGATTGGATGCTGTTCAGCACCTGGTGGCCATTCTGTGCCAGTTCGTTGAGCAGCGGATTAGGCGAACCCTGGTCCAGAAAGCCTTTGAGGCAGTCCGAGAGCGCTTTTGCTTCCTGGATCATGCCGATGGGGCCAGATGGAGCGGCAAACATCATCGCTTTGCCAACCTTTAAGGGCGTAGACATCAGCATTTTCCACTCGGCATCGTTGAAATTCGTCCCGGCTGGCGCAGCATAAGGCACGGCACCCTGCGTCTGTATGTTCTGTTCATAATCCTGCTGACCGGGTGCGCCCCAGGCCTGTTGACCGGGGATATTCTGGCCAGGCACGCCCTGACCAGGCTGGTTTGGATTGGATGTGCCCCAACTCTGGTTGGGATCGTAATTGGGGATGTTCGGATCGGGTGATCCCCAACCCTGCTGACCTGGAATGTTCGGATTGTAGCCAGGAATATTCGGGTTATCCCTGTCCGGGTTGATGTTTGGCATATGCTGTTCCTCTGTTCTTTTCTGAAATACACGTCTGCACGAAGGCCTCAACACCCTCTGGGTTTATTCTATTGACCTTCCTCAAACTCTTCATGCGGAAAAGAACAACCAGAGCAAGACAGGCACGTGCCTGTCTTGCTCTGGTTTTTAAGGGGCTGCGCTATGCGTTCTGCTCGATAGCGTAGCGAATAAATCCGCTGACCTGTTCGCCCGGCTGAACTTCGAGCAAGTGGGCAATATCCTGCATGCCACGTTGATGCAGGTTAATGGCGTCGGTGGAACAGGTCTGATTTTCCAGGCAGAAAAATGGCGATTGGGCAGGGGTATAGATGACCGCGTGGGTGAAGTCCTCGGAGGTAGCGAGGTGCACACGCAGGCCGAGATCGTGATACTCGATCAACGCTTCGTGTTGCGCTGGCAGGTTGGTGTAGACATGATCGAGCTTGAGCTGCGAGACCGGTGTGGGCTGGTTGAGGTCGAACATCGCGTACATCGTCGAGTGAACATCCAGCAGGCGTCCGGTGGGCAGTAGTCCCTCGTCGGCCTCCATGACTCGATCTGCTGGCAGCGTCACGCTTGTTTGTCCGTGCTGGCCCAGGAGAGTGAAATAGGGATGGAGCGCGAAGCCCGTGGGCAACGTTTGCTCGCCCGTATTCTTCACTGTATAGGTGACGGTGAGACCCTCACTGGTCAGGACATAGGTCAGGCTCAGGCGGCTTGGGAAAGGATATGCTTCAAAATACGGCTGATCCGCGTTCATTTCAACAGTAGTTGTGACGCTCGCCTGCTTCTCGTCGGCTGTGAGCTGATCATGCGTCCAGGCGCGATCAAAAACCAGGCCATGAATGAGCGGTCCTTTTCTCGGCACATTGGCAAACGTATACTGTTGGCCGCGATAGGTGTAGCGCGCGTCGCGTACGCGGTTAGGAAATGGCCAGAGAACAAACGTGCCGGTATGGCCATGTTCGAGTAAATTCTGGCGATCATGATAGATCAGCTCGTGTTCGCCCGCGCGTAGCCGATAGAGATTACTGCCCAGAGCAGGCGCGATTCTGGCCAGTAGATTGCGTGCTGGCGTATGGGGATCGGTATAAGAAAGTTCGATCGCTTCGGTCTGGAGTTCGGGGTCGGCGACCAGCATGGCCGCGTAGGCAGATGGTGTGTGGTTTGGTGACATACAATAATCCTCATTTCAGCAAGAATAGATGGTTTCTCTTGCTCATAGTATGATGTCCTGCCAAAAAATGCCAGATCTGAAGCTAGATTGAAGAGAAAAAAGCAGAAAGATCGTATAAGATGAAGAAACGTGTAGAAGCCCTTGAAATCCGAGCAAAAATCAGGTATTGTTGGAAGAGAAGAACGACAACGTGAAGAGTGATCTTCGCGCTGGAACCCAGGCAGAAAGGAGTTGCGCCATGCAAAACGCTTCTTCCGGTAAAGGCAAGGCCGTCATTTACCATCCACCGCGCCAGGCTGATGAAGCGATCATCCATTTTGAACTGGCTAATCTCCTCTCTGAAGATCAAACCCTGGCCCTCAATACCAGATTGGGCACGCTTACCCTGTTAACTCAGGATACCGCATCCGCGCGCCCGACGGTGTTAGTTGAGCAACAGTTTACCAGCGGTGAAATGAACATCCTGCTCCCTCTTTTCCAGAACCATCCCCATTACTGTCGCTACGAAGTAATCCTGGCCAGTTTCAATACTGGCACCGTCACCGAGGCCGCGATTGAACGTTATCGTCTGCGTTTGCAAGAAGCGCAATTTGCCGGCGTCTGGGATTACGAGATGCGCACGGTGCGCAACGTCCTCTCGCGCGCGCGTTTGAAGCTACGCGATTTCGGCCTTGAGATCTCCTCCATCCTCGAAACCGGCTATCTATTGATTGCATTACCTATGCGCAGAGTCCCGCGCGATATATAGGATTTCTACTCTACAGGCAAGGGAAGGCTTTCCCGGGCTGCTGCTTTATCCTGAACAGGCACGACTTCAGCCAGATTAGCCGATCGTTGCTTTTTTAAAGTCTCAATCCAGCGAAGCAATGCCTCTCCTAAACGCACACCTGGCATTTCAACCCAGCGATAGAGCGCCAATGTGACTGGAAAAATGATAAAGAGAATCCAGGCCACTATACCCATGTATGCCATATATCTCCCCCAGTCTCGTATTTGAGGAAGAATAGCATTCATATACAGGAAAAGCAGGGGCAAGTGCCACATATATAAACTGAAGGAAATCAAGCCTATCCAACGTAAAATAGGCAATTCAAGCGGCCATTTAAGGCGACCTGTGCCATAAAGCAGTGCATACATACAGAGACCGTAACTGAGAGAATAACCGAGCGGTTGCCACATTTGCCAAATCATTTCAAAAATATTCATATCCATGGAGATATGAAGAGAGTTGAGCGTGTGGCTTCCAAGTGGATCAAGCCTGATATCAATATAGTGAAGATGGAAGATTGAGAGTATACCCAGGGTTATCAGGCCTGTGAACAATAGCCAGGGGCTCCATTGCTGAAATCTCTTACGCCAGAAATCCCCTTTAGGAGCATTTTGCGTGTAGATATAGAGCATAGATAACAACATGCCCACTGCGAAGGACTCGAAATACTTCCCTGTGTCATCCCCATACACGAATGGTTTAATCTGAATAAAGAAGTTTTGCGCGAAATTTAATGATCCTGTGCTAGGAACTGACAGGCCCCACCAGCGCGTTAATAATCCCCATGTGAGCATAGCAAGCAGACAGCAAGTCAATTTGGCCATACGCCAGGGGAGAGAACCCCGCCGAACGATCAGGCAAAATAACCCTGTAAGAATTGGCAAAATCATGTAAAATTGGAATTCTATTGCTAATGTCCAAAAAGGGCCATTGACTTGTTGTGATAGTGCATCATTCATGCGGAATGTAAGCAAAGCCCACAAATCTGCTCGATGAACTGAGTGAAAGAAGTCAGGGTGAAAAAAGAGAATAATTAAAAATAAGGCAGCAAAGTATCCTGGAACAATGCGAAAGATGCGCCGAAGATAGAAACGCAGGATGGATGGCCAGGTTCCATCAAATAAGAGTGCTTTTGCAAAAGGAAGAAAGAGGAGAAAGCCGGAAAGAAGAAAGAAGAGGATTACCCCTGATTCACCAAAGTACACCAGAGAAGCAAATAAGTTTTTGATCGCACCACCTGTAGGGTCCCAAACGCCATATGTACGTGTAAGCAAATTAGTATGGTAAGAAAGAACAGCAAGACAAGCAATTGCTCTTACTCCGTCTAATACGAGCAAATGATTTTTGGGCTTACTTACCTCTAAAGAAGCTGTTACTTTCTGATTATGATCTTTTACTCTTCTTAATATAGAAACATATAATTGTTTGGGGGGGGGCTTGATTGATATCCATCTTTTTGCTTTTCCTCATACTCTAGCTTTGTATGTCCAAATTATTGTGCCAATCATACATGTATAAGTTTGTAATTATCAACTCAAGGATAACGAATCGGTACTTTTAGGGAAACTTGCTGGCAAGGCAGGCAAAAATTTCGAGCAGGTAACTCAATCTTATACCCACTGGTATAAGACACCCCAAAAATTATCCCTCTGTACCCCTCCGCGCTCATTTCCTCAGACGCTCTGCGCGCAAACGGGAGCTGAAAAGCGCGGGGTGAGAGATGTGGGAGATAGCAGCAAGCCGCGCACTTATACTCGCCAGTGTGCGGGAGTGGGAAAACGCGGGTCGAGCACGGTGGATAGGAGCGTTCTGGGGAGATTTTGAGTTGAAAGGAGACTCTTATGCAAGCAATCTGGCGTACACTGGCTAGGGGGGTGGGGTGGATCGGCTTGGGTATGGTGGTGGTCGTGGTCTTTCACCTGGGCGGCATTGTCGCTCTGCGCGTGGGGCAGTTTTCTCCGCTCACCGGCGCGTTTATCGGTGGGACGATGGTGCTGTTAAGCACGCTCGCGCCCATTCGACGCGGCGAAAATGCGGAACCCTGGATCGGCAAGGAGAAATTGGGTTGGTTGCTCATTGGCCTGGGTGTTCTCATGTGGGGATTGGGTGAAACAAACTGGCGCTATTATGTCGCGATGGGCCAATCGCCGTTCCCTTCGACGGCGGATATCGGGTACTCCACCTTCCCGCTGCTTATCTTTACCGGCCTGCTTTTGCAGCCGTCCGCTGAGTCGGGTGGCAAACGTTTGCTGGTTTTGATGGATAGTTTGATCTCGATGGGGTCGATCCTGGCCATTGCCTGGTATCTTCTGCTTGGTTCAGTGGCTCAGGCTCCCGGTGAGGCTGACCTGGGAAAATTCCTGCTGCTTTACTATCCCATCGCGGATACTGCTCTGCTCAGTTGCGTGGTCTTTTTGCTGATTCGTGGGCAGGGGCGACTCTATCAGGCAACGGCGCGGCGAAGCGCGCTGCTCATTGTGGGGTTAGGTCTGTGCTTCTTTGTGTTCTCTGACTTTATCTTCAATATCCAGAACAACGCCGGGACCTATGTCGAGGCGACCTGGATCGATATGGGCTGGCCGCTGGGGATGATGACCATTGGCATCGCGGCCTTCTTGCGCCGTTATTTGCCTGCGACGTCGGCCTCTGTCATTGAAGAGCGGGTTGAACGCAATCAGTTGCGCAATCTCTTCAGTCCTACCCAGTTTATCCCGTATGTTTTGCTCGGTTTGCTCTTGCTCACCCTGACGCTGAACGTGCTCTCAACCGCTTCAGATCAACTGGCTATTCGCCCGGTTTTGCTCTGGGCAACGTTGGGTGTGGTGGCGCTGGTGGTGCTCCGCCAGATCTTCACGCTCTGGGAGAATGCACGCCTGGCACGTGAGCAGGCCGAAGCGCTGGTTGATCTGAGCAGAGCCAATCAGCGTGTGGCGGAACAGGCTCAGGAGATTGCTGAGCACAGCGCCGAGCTGGAGGGCGGGATTGTGCATTTGAAAGATGTGCAGGCCCAACTGGCGAACGGCAATCTCAAAGCTCGCGCGACCCTGACCAGTGGCGTGCTCCTACCTCTGGCGGGTAGCCTGAACCTGATGGCCGAGCGCCTGACGCGCCTGGGGCAGATGAGCATCTATACCCAGCGTCTGATGCATGCACTCGCTGAGTTCTGCATGGCGCTGGAACGGAGTCCAGCAGGCGCGCCGCTCATCGTGCCAACCAGTTGTCGCGAGTTTACAGAGATCAACCGGATTATTCTCTCGTTGCAGTCGAAGGGCAGTTTGACCGCGTTTCCGTCCACCAACCCGCTGAACAATCCGTATCTCCAGCCCTCGACGCAACCTCTGGCCCAGCGTTCAGGTTCGCGTACCGTCTCTGGCGCGCGCCCATTGCCCTCATCCGGGCCATTGGAAGAGTCGTCAAATGGCTCGTCACAACCGGTTAGTCAAGCCGCGCGTCGGCACAGCCAGGTAAGTAACCAACCAGCGTTGCTTCCCAGCGTGCAGGAAGCGGATTAGGCTCGACAGAATAAGAAGCAGGTGTAGATTTTGTAAAGCTCTGCATCTGCTTCTTATTCTATTCTTCATTAACGGAAAATTATCGATTCTTCCTATTTTTATTGACGAAACAGCATAAAAACCATACATTTATCTGTAGTACACAAATAGATTCTCCCCCTATCTTCTCTTTCTGGAAAGGAAAAAACATGCCCTGGCCTTTTAGCAAAAAAAAGCAGCCTTTACATACACCCGTCGTTGAGCTACCCACGCACCCGGAGGGCGTCGTTTTGCCCGCGATGACGAATGATCGGCGTTACTTAAAAGAAGTTCCCTACATACTGCCGAAAGATCTGGAAGAGATCAACCGTCTAGATTTTCAACATTATGCTCTCCGCGCTAGCCTGAAAAGCAATCACATGGCCCAGCTAGATAATCCGCGTACAATTCTGGATGTGGGCAGCGGGACCGGCCAATGGTGCTACGAGATCTGCGCCGAATTCCCCGACGCGCTGGTGACAGGTTTCGATCTAGAAGCGGGTAAAGCGGCCAATGTTGGTAATTACCAATTTGTCTCCGGGAATGTCCTTGATGGCTTGCCTTTCGCCGATAGCAGTTTTGATTATGTGCACCAACGCCTCCTCGTCACCGCGCTGCCGCTGACCGCGTGGCCGGTTGAGGTCAGGGAGTTAGCGCGCGTGACGCACTTCGGTGGCTGGGTTGAGCTGCTCGAAAGCGGACGTGAGATTGCGCCGGTTGGTCCCGCGACCAACCGTTTATTTGATTTTACCGGCCAACTCACAGCCATACGCGGCCTGGATACGACCGGTGTGGTGACTACTTCGCTTCCCGATTATTTACGCCAGGCCGGCTTACAGCGCATAGAGACAGGCTACATTGATGTGCCTTTAGGACAATGGGGTGGTCGTCTCGGCGCATTGATGTCAACGAATTTCGGCTCGACTTTCAGAAGCATGCGCGGCCTGCTTGAAGCGCGTTTCCACCTGCCCGGCAAAGAATTCGATCAATTGCTCTCTACCGTGCAACGGGAATGGGAGCAATACCATACGCTCTACCGTTTCCGCTATGCGTATGGACAAAAATATAGTTAACCTGCCCGCTTGACAAAAAAAGCCAGAACAGACGAAATACTCGGTTCTCTATTCTGGCTTTATTCTGCAAAATAATCTGGACAATCAACGCTTCCTATGCTACAGTCACAGCAGACTTTATTCACGCTATGAGCTTTGTTTATGAGTCTCTTTAACAGAAGGCAGGGAAGAATAATGACAATAACGGTTGAAAGTCTGCGCATTGCTCGTTTACGGACAGAATTGACAAATGGCCATCCAGAGGCGTTGGCGGCTTTCTGGCAAGAGATTGAGGAACAGGGTGCGCCATTGATCGAGGCCGCGGATGAGGATGGACAACGCCTCGTGACGTTCGTCTATCATGCGCGTGAAAAGACGCACAATGTCGTGATTATCAACGGTCCCATCTCTATCTTTGAGATAGCTAAAGGCCAGATGACGCGCCTGGAAGAGACCGACCTCTGGTATAAGACGTTCAAGCTGCGCGCTGATCTGCGCAACGTTTATCAGTTCTCACCCAACGATTCGCTGGTTCCCATTGAAGAAGCGGAAGATTGGAAGGAGCGCTCAAAGACCTTCCAGTTAGATCCATTAAACC
>Ga0068857_100002911_pt1 | contig 14103 bp, 13 predicted proteins | sample KBSCornC72_FD_66591 | JGI IMG/M metagenome (GOLD analysis project Ga0068857, IMG submission 66591) | Corn rhizosphere microbial communities from Kellogg Biological Station, Michigan, USA - KBS Corn C7-2 | ecosystem: Host-associated > Plants > Roots > Rhizosphere > Soil ...
GTGACTGTAGCGAGAGGGATCCACCCGTTCCCATCCCGAACACGGAAGTTAAGCCTCTCAGCCCCGATGGTACTGCACGCGCGAGTGTGTGGGAGAGTAGGACGTTGCCCAGATTAAATTAAGAAGCCCCCAGTCCGGAGGATAAACTCCAGCTGGGGGCTTTTTGCTTTTCAGGGCGCATTCGGTTACTCTGAAGTCGGAACGTAGTGTACGGCGCCTTCTCAAATTCGTTTTGGTCGCTTCTATTGGTCGTTAGTTACCTGTGGGGCGGTTGTGTGTCGTGCGAGCAGTTCTTCATGTGGCCTGGCTCCAAAGGGCACTGCTGCGAGACACGGCGGTGTAAGAACCCCACCAAGAATTCGACCGATCGTTCCGAATCGCAAGCTACGCAGCGAGACTGCCAGACGATGCCGCTGGAGCGGTCCTCCGCGGGGCATTCAAGTGACTTCGCGGCGTCGCACTCGACCATCGCGGTTTCAGCAGGGCCGACGGCGGATCTTATCGATCTCACATATGGTCAGGCGAAGGCCATCATCGAAATTGATTTCACGGCCGGATCGCCCCCGGACATTCCTCTTACTAACTCCGCACTCCTGATCTAGCTCTCCTTTTTCTCCACAAACAATCTTTGGCCGTAGTGTTTGGTGCGGAAGGAGAGTCTGTGATCGATCGTCTGATCGAATTTTCACTTCGAAATCGTTTTTTGGTGGTAGCGTTCTATCTCGGTATCGCGGGTTGGGGATATTGGGCGCTGACGCAGAGCCCGGTGGACGCGATTCCGGATCTGAGCGACAACCAAGTCATCGTGTTTACGGATTGGACTGGGCGGAGTCCGCAAGAAGTCGAAGACCAAGTCACGTACCCGCTGACGACCAGTCTGCAAGGTCTGCCGGGCGTGCGGGTGGTGCGGTCGAGCTCGGCGTTTGGGTTCTCGATGATCTTCGTGATCTTCGAGGACAACGTCGATCTGTATTTTGCGCGCACTCGTGTACTGGAGCGGTTGAATCTGGTGAGCAAACAGATGCCTCCGGGAGTGGTTCCTACGTTGGGGCCGGATGCGACGGGCGTGGGACACGTCTTCTGGTACACGGTGGAGGGCGGGGGACGCGATTTACGCGACCTTCGTGCGTTGCAGGACTGGTTTATTCGCTACCAACTGAACTCGGTGCAGGGGGTGGCGGAGGTTGCGAGTGTCGGCGGGGAGGTGCAGCAATACCAGATCAATGTCGATCCGAACCGGCTCCGCACCTACGGATTGCCGCTTAGCCGGGTGGTGGATGCGGTGATGCGCAGCAACCAGAATGTTGGCGGGAATGTTTTGGAATCGAACGGGTCATGGTCGATTGTGCGGGGGCTGGGGCTGATTGAATCGGTCGGCGACATCGAGAACATAGCGGTGGGAGCTAAGGCAGGTGTGCCGATTTACGTCCGCGACCTCGCGAACGTAAGAATTGGCAATGCATTCCGTGTTGCATCACTGGTAAAGGGCGGGCGCGAGGCGGTGGGTGGGGTGGTGGTGGCGCGTTCCGGGGTGAATCCCCGTGAGCTCATCGATCGCGTGAAGGCCAAGATCAAGGATCTGGAAGCGGGCCTTCCTCAGGGCGTCAAAATTGTTCCGTTTTACGACCGGTCGGAACTGATTGACAACTCAGTCGACACGTTGCGGCGGGCGCTGCTTGAGGAGATCTTGCTGGTCACGCTGGCGCACGTCATTTTTCTTGCGCATTTTCGCAGCATCCTGATCGTGACGCTGCCGTTGCCCTTGGCTGTGTTGAGCTCGTTTCTGATTCTGTACTACCTGAACATCACGTCGAACATCATGTCGCTGGCGGGGATCGCCATCGCTATCGGGGTACTGGTGGACGCGGGAATTGTGGTTACTGAAAATGCATTCCGTTCACTGGAGAGAGGTGGCATTGACACGGGGGATCGGGGTGCTGTGTGGCAAGCCGTGCTCAATTCGACGAAGCTTGTGGGCCGCCCTATCTTCTTCTCGATGGCAATCATTCTGCTGGCGTTCATACCGGTATTCGCCCTGACTGGCCAGGAAGGAAAATTATTCCGGCCGCTGGCCTTTGCGAAGACGGCGGCGATGATTGGCGCGACAGTGATCGCGGTCTCGCTCGTGCCGGTACTGTGCACTCTGCTGCTGGGCGGTAAAGTTCCTCGCGAGCAGGACAATCCGGTGATGAAGGCGCTGCGATGGATCTACCAGCCCGTGTTGCGATGGGCGCTAGGGCATCGAGTGGTCACGCTGGGTATTGCAGTTGTCCTGTTTGGCGGAGCGGTGTTTCTGAGTACGCGAATCGGCAGCGAGTTCATGCCGCCTTTGAATGAAGGCGATTTGATGTTTATGCCCATCGCCGATCCCAGTATTGCGCTGGCCGAAAATACCGAAATCGCCAAACGTCAAGACGCAATCATCGAGAAGTTTCCGGAAGTGAGCTTGGTGGTCGCAAAAGTTGCGCGGGCCGATACCGCGACCGATCCGGCAGCGTTGAACATGACGGAAACCATTGTGCACCTCAAGCCGCGAGACCAGTGGCGGCCTGGGATGACTGTCGAAAAACTGAAGTCCGAAATGGACCGGGCTGTGGCGATTCCGGGAGTCGCGAATATTTGGACCATGCCGATCATCAACCGGATCGGTATGCTGAGCACCGGCATCCGGTCAGAACTGGGCGTCAAGATTTTCGGGGCCGATTTGAAGATCCTAGAGCAAAAGGCCCGTGAGATCGCTGATGTGCTGCGGCGGATTCCGGGAGCACGCGACGTATATCCAGAACAGGTGACTGGCGCGCTCTACACCGATATTCAGATCGATCGCCAGGCGGCGGCCCGCTACGGCATTAGCGTGGGCGACATTCAAGACGTCATTGAAACCGCTATTGGAGAGAAAAATCTTACTACGACCATCGAAGGGCGAAGACGCTTTCCGGTGCGGGTGCGTTATGCGCCGCAGTACCGAAAGGATGTTCACGCGCTCAACGATATCCTGGTGGCGGCTCCCGATGGAGGACAACTGCCGCTGAGCCGTCTTGCATCGATCAAACCGGCGAGCGGGCCGGCGATGATCAACAGCGAAAACGGGTTGCTGGTTGTCTCCGTTGTGCTCAACGTGAGGGATCGCGATATCGGTGGCTTTGTGGATGAAGCCAAGCCAGCCATCCTTCGGCAAGTCAGCCTGCCGGCCGGTTATTACCTGGGCTGGAGCGGTCAGTATGAAAACAAGGAGCACGCGCGCAAACGGCTGGAAATAGTATTCCCGATTGTTTTGGGCGTGATCTATATCCTGTTGTTTCTGACCTACCGCTCCTTCTTGGAAGCTGCCCACGTGCTGATGGCCGTTCCATTTGCGCTCACCGGGGGTGTTTATCTGCTCTATCTTCTGGACTACAACTTCAGCGTGGCGGTATGGATCGGATTTATTGCGCTTTTCGGCACCGCAGTTCAAACGGGCATGGTGATGGTTATTTATCTAGAAGAGGCAGTGGCGAGGAAGCAGCGGGAAAGAGGCGCGGAATTCAATCTGAGCGATCTGCGGGGCGCGGTGATGGACGGAGCCCTGCTGCGGCTTCGGCCTAAAGTCATGACGGTTTCGACTATCGTCGCCGGGTTACTGCCCATCATGTGGAGCCAGCGCGTGGGGGCGGAGGTGATCAAGCCACTGGCCGCGCCGGTTCTTGGCGGAATGGTGAGTTCGCTTATTCATGTGCTTATTGTTACTCCCGTGATCTTTCTTTGGCTGCGAGAACGGGAACTTCGAAAAACTCAAATTAAAGGAGCATAGAAATGAAGAAGACCACAAGCAATATCAGCATCGGTGCACTTGTTATAGTGGCCCTGGTTTTGAGCGGTTGCAAGAGTGCAAGCGCTCCTGCGACAAAGGAAATAGAATCGCACACCGCGGGAGACGTCGTGATCTCGCTCTCTAACGAAAAGGGAGAACTCGCCCAAGGACAAAATACCCTGGTTATCGCGTTCCGATCGGCCAGTAAGAGTCAACCGATTGACGCCGGTAAGGTTACGTTGGAGTCGTCGATGGCGATGCCGGGGATGGCCCCAATGACCGCGCCTATCGAGATTGAATCGGCAGGACAGACCGGAGAGTACAACGTAAAAGGCGATTTCGGCATGAGCGGTTCGTGGCGTTTCGAAGTGCGTTGGGACGGCCCGGCGGGGCAAGGAAGCACTTCATTTAACAGCAACGTGCGGTGACGACGATGAACAGAATTGTGTTGATGCTGGCAGCGGTGGCGTCGCTGTGGGGGCAACGGGCAAGCGAAGGAATTGTCGACTCCGTTCACGGGCGCACGGCGGAAGAGCTGGTTGCCATTGCATTGCAGAGGAATGGGGAGGTCCTTGCCGCCCAGCAGCAAGTGGAGGCGGCGCGCGGAAGCTTGACTCAGGCTCGGTTACGGGCCAATCCTTTGGCTGAATTTAGCGGATCGAAAGAAGTGGGAGGTCCGCAGAACACCTTGATGATAGGAGGGTCACTTCCTTTGGAGTTGTTCCATCGCCGGGACCGGCGCATGGAAGTGGCGGCGAGCGGAATCCATATGGCCGAGTTTGAGCGGATGGAGCGCGAACGACAGGTCCGCGGGGAAGTGGAAGCCAAGTTCGGCGAGGTCCTGGCCGCGCTAAGAAATTTGCAGTTCATTGAGGATCTACTCAAACTGAACCAGGATGCATTAGGACTGACTCAGGCGCGGGCGGATCAGGGCGCGATTCCGCCGCTGGACGCTAATCTTCTCCGCGTGGAAGTAAACCGCATCGATTCCCGGCGGGCGGAATTCGAGGCCACCTTTGGGGTGAGCGTGCTGGAGCTAAAGAGTCTCATCGGAATGAGAGCGGATGAAAACTTGCAGTTACGCGGAACGCTAGGCGCACAGCCGCTCGAAATGACTAGAGAAGAGGCGGTCCAACGGGCTCTAACCATGCGGCCGGATCTGCTTGTGGCGCGTGCGACGGAGGAAGTCACGAGCGCTAAATTGAAGCAATCCCAAACGGAGGGCAAGGCGGACGCGAATATTTCGGCGAACTATCAGCGAATGGACTCCAGCTTTGACCTAAACGGTTTGGATTCGGCTGGACAGGTCCGACCGATTCAGGGGGTATTTCACTATTTAGGAGGGGGCTTGTCGATCACGTTGCCGGTCAGAAATCGCAATGAAGGCGCAATTCAGACGGCGGTGGCGCAGATGGAGGAGGCCAGGAGGCGCCGCGAATATATGGAATTGACGGTGACACGTGAAGTGCTCGCTGCATTTCTGGTGGAGGCGAAAGCCAGAGAGAGTCTGGACATTTACAGCCGCGGCGTGAGGGATCAGGCGAGCCAGAACTTAGATGTGATTCGGAAAACCTATGAACTGGGACGAACGCAATTGCTGGACGTCATCGCCGAGCAAAGGCGCTTTATTGAAGTTGAGACCGGCTATACGGAAGCCTTGAGCCGCGCTTATCAGGCTTCCGTGCGGGTCAGAACGGCGGCAGCGTTGGGAGTTGGGGGGAGATGATGCAACCCAAAGGCAAGGCGGCGCGGCGCTGGCTTTGGCTGGCGGGTTTGGCGATTCTAATCGTAGGCGTCGGGGCGGGCGGATGGCTAGCGCAACGCGGCATGATATTTTCCGCGCCGAAATCACAGCGAACTGCCGCGAATCCTCTGCCTGTTGCGAGGTCGTTGCCGGAGGCGGCGCCCTCCAAACCCCTGGAGGTTGAGGTTACTGTTCCGGTCGACTCTCTGGATCGCATGCATCTTCAGTTTGCAAAAGTGACAGGCGGCACGATGAGTACTGAGATTCGAGTTCCCGGGACGGTTCAACCCAACGCCTATCGTGAGGTGCACGTGACGCCCATAGCTGGAGGAGTGGTGACGCAGGTTTCAGCCGAACTCGGGCAGAATGTGAAACGCGGGCAACCGATCGCACAGGTGTTCAGCAGGGATCTGGCGGAAGCGCAGACGGCATTCGTAGGGTTCGAAGCAGAACTCGAAGTGGAACACAAGAAGTTGGAACGCACGCAGGAGCTGGTCCGGATCGGTGCGGCCAGTCGGGAGGAACTCGAAAGGGTGGAAGCGGACCATCGGGTTCATGCAGCACACGTGCAGGAAGCGCGGCAAAAATTGATTCTCTTAGGAATGGAAGAATCGCAGATCGAGTTTTTGAATACTGGACAGACCCCGAGCGCATACATCTCTGTGCCTGCGCCTATCGATGGAATCGTGACGGCGCGCAGCGTGAATTTGGGACAAGTGGTGGGCGTGGGACAGGACTTGTTGACGGTGACGGACCTTTCCTCTGTGTGGATAGAGGGCAGTGTGCTGGAGGATGACTTCGGCGCGGTTCGTGCGGGGAGCGGCGCAACCATTTCGACGCCGGCATATCCGGGGCGAATTTACCGTGGAGTGGTGGACTATATCGAGCCGCGAGTTGATCCGCAGACACGAACGGCGAAGGTGAGGGTGACCATCCAGAATCCGGGGTTGGCATTGCGCATGGGTATGTATGTGGATCTCACGTTCATAAGTGTACAGGCGGGGAAGGTGGCGATGGTGCCGAAAGCGGCTATCCAGGCGATGGCATCCGGCAATGTGGTTTATCTTCCGGTGGCGTTGAAGGAGGGGCGGTTTCTGCAGCGAGCGGTGAGGATCGGCGAGGAGACTGGAGGGGGCTTCGGCGTACTGGAGGGATTGACGCGGGGCGACACCGTGGTTACGGAAGGGAGTGTGTTGCTGCGCGCCGAGTCGCTCCGGCAACATCCGCAATGAGTCTTGGACCTTGGCGGTAATTTACAAATTTGGCGAATGTTTAAAGCCAATGACTTCATGTATATGGCGATGTGGAAAGATCGGCTGAGTCGCGGGACGTGATATCACGGTGGAATGAGTTACTTAGCTGAAATGGACGGAGTGAAGATTCTTCCGCCGGATTTGCGCAGTAACGAGCGGTCGTCCGCTAATCCGCTAACGGTGTTGGAGCGGCGGGCGAATTTCGCGCGGGCTTATATTGCTCGTGGAAGGAGGGACGGGCAGGGGCAGAAATTGGACCCAGTGCTGGCGTCTCATCTGGGGTTGCAAGAACCAGCGGAGTAGCGTCGCTCAACGCCAGGGGTTCGACGAGGCCCAGTTCGGCTGGAAGCGGGGGGCTTTTTGCGTTTCGAACTAAAATTATTGGCTCACAGATGGACACGGATGGACACAGATCCGAGACGGATATACTTGGAGCTGCATATGATTTGCTACGCATTTCGGGTCATTGTATTGTTTTCACTGATTCCTGGGTTCACTTGGGCTTCCGGAGATAGACCGGCGTCGCTGGTCGGCTTGGCGTCCCAAGCAGATGTAGTCGCGGTCGGCATCGTCAAACAGGTAGGGACGGAGCAGAACCAGCAGATTGAACTCCAATTGACCAGTGTTCTTCGAGGGACGCCGGGATCGCTCGATATTGTCGTAAACCTTGCGCACTCGTCGGGCGGAATTAGGAGTGCGGGCGGCGTATTGTCGTCCACCGCTGCCGGTCAGAAGGGGGTTTGGTTTTTAAAGGCTTCCAGTACGGGCTACCAGGTGATGCCGATCTTCGAGAATCCCGTTCGCCCGCGCGAAGTCTTTATCCCAATTTCAGATGCAGCGCTTCAACCTGTCGATTCTCTGGGCATAGGTTCACAGTTATTGCAATACGAGGTGGCAACTTACATGGCCCTGTCCAACCCCTCTGTTAGGGACGTCAGCCAACTCAGCTCGGCTATTCTGGAGGCGGCTCCCAAAGATGCCGCTATCGCCGTTGCTTCCTTGCAGGGTTCGGTTTCGCTGGATCAACACACCATGGGGCTGGCTATTTCCATCAGTCTGGGTTCCCCGGCTGCGGTGATGCAAGCGGCCGACGAGTGGGATACGATCAAGGCCAGCTCGAAATTCGGTATCCTGATGACCGCGATTGAAGGCTTTCCAGCCGTGCGAAGCTCCGAGGCCATCGCTGCATTCGAACGTCTGATTGGTCTCCACTCGGATATTTCTGGTTTTGACCGCGCCGTAAGCAGCGCATTTCTTGCTATCGGAGGAGCAACCACGGCAGCCGATTCTCCGCTGCCGACAAAGGCGGTGCTACCGGGGGTAGTTGCGCTTCTCGATAGCAAAGACTCGGACACCCAAATCCGGGCGGCCAGCTTCCTGGCATTTTTCACGCTCTTTGCCGATGCGAACGGCGACATGCCGCGCACTGGCGTTGCGGGTCCATTGGCTACCGAAGCCACCCGGCAATTCACTCCTTCCAACGCGGCTCCCATGGCGGCCAGTCAATATACAGCTTTCTGGAAAGCGTGGTGGGCGCAGAACCGAGCCAAATTCGGATACTGAGGAAAGGAAATCTGCTGCATCTGAACGGCAATCTGCGCCAATGGATTCTGCAGTAGATGCTGCTGTAAACAGGGGGAGGCCGAATATGTATTGGGACGTGGTAGAAGTAAAGACCGAGCCCGGCCACCGATTGTTCGTACGCTTCGCCGATGGGACTAGCGGCAAGGTGCAGTTGGACTTTTCAGAACTCAGCGGTGTACTGGCGCCCCTGCGAGATCCCGCGTTTTTCGAGTACGCCTTTGTGGATCGTGGTGCAGTCGCATGGCCTGGGAATATCGATCTCGCGCCGGACGCTATGTATGAGCAGGTGATCAGGCGGCGGAGTCCGGCGTAGGGATAAGAATGGTTTTGAGATGACCTGTAACGAGACTCAGCCGTCGATGGCTAACCTTGCCGAGATAGCAACAGCCTGATCTACCGGATCGGTGCTTGTGTCTTTTACTAACCCACACCAGTGCTTTCGTTCATCGTCTGGGAGAATGGATGCCGCCCAGATTATCGCCCTTCTGTCCCAAGGCGAATGGTTCGACCATCGTTCTTTTTGCGATCGAACCCACTGAACTTGCTTGTATGATCGACTCAGGAGGGCTATTGGGCGGATTCCTAGTTGCTCCCGAGACTCTTCAGCGATGTTAACGCACTTAGCGTACATGCCGGGAATGGGGCGTCTGACGAAAAAATCGAGTATCCACATCACTACGAACGGTAGACTACCTGATGGTGATGACTTGACGTGTTCAATCAGTTTCTTTGCAACGTCTTTTTCGGTATCTTTTTTGACTGAAATCACCAGATAGTCGACGACCTCTCGCATAGCTGGTGCAAGTTGGTCGAGGTTATCGAGCACGGGATCACGGAGCACTGCGGTTTTCAGTTGCTTGGCTCGTCGGAGTACGTACCTGATTAATCCAAGATGCAGCGGACGCTTGTCAATTGCAATGTTGAATAGGTCAACTAGGTTCTGTCGTGTCACCTTGTTCAGATCTGATTCAGGAAGCTCCTCGAAATCCATCTGGTAGCCCGTAATGTTCCAGATTTCCTGCATTAGCTCCTTCAGCTTGGATACTTTTCCTCTTTCCTCTTCTTCCCGCGGATCGACCAGTTCTCTCTCGATAAAGGTCTTCACGGTGTACAGACCTGTCTTAGCGGATGCGAGCGCAAGCCGATGTGCGGTGTACAGATACTCCGTTAGATCGTGACTCGCCAAAATTGCGTCGGATTTGTGTTTCGTGAAAATACGGAAATCGTCCACATAACGAACATAGGAAATTCCTCGCGATAGCAGAAATTTATCCACGTCGTCCAGAGTGGCTTCCGCAAGCGCAATTGACGGAAACGGCCCTACCGGCACGCCTCTTGAGTGCTTTGCGCTTAATTGACTCAAGAAGGATTCGATGTTCTTGGTTCGTTCGAAGGGTACTCCGGCCGATTGCAGGAAGTTATTTACGCGATGGTGGTAGATGTGATTGTAAAAATCTGCGATATCGGCAGTGAGTACAAAGTTCGTCTTGGCAGATCGCGCGAGTTTTGACGACCGTTCGTGGTATCCTTGCCAACCGGACTCGTCGATTGCGAAAAGTGAACCGTCGGACTGAGGCTTTATCCTGTAGGAAAAGACAGTTTTCTGGCTCTTAGGCACTCTGTATTTTTCTATCGCGGGTGCTGCCTCATAAATGAGCGCTGCGTAAACGATCGAGTCGATCGGGTCTAACTGCGTCGCCACCCGAAATCCGACTCTAGACTTCGGCATGAGAATACGTTGGGCAGCCCGGACGGAATAGGTTGATAGATCGACCTGCTCCAAGTGCTTGCGAATCTCCTGCCAACGATCCGCAATGGGTTTAATTTCGAATGGTACCGGAAATATATCGGTATCACCAAATTTGCGTATGTGTGCTAATGCCCAATCGAGTGAAGTCGGAGAAAGATGATCAGGCATTTAGTGTGCTTATTATACGGTAAACTTAGCTATGACCTCAGAACAAATGACACCACTTTTGTTTACGTTTTTCCGTGACGACATCCGGCGTTTTGTAGGGAATCGCTGGCGGTCGTTTCGCCGTGCAAGGACCGCGGACTTGAGGATTCTTACTCAGCGTAGCCTTGGGCCGTACAACGAGAAACATTCCTTGCCGAGCCCTATGGCTCGTGAGAATTTTAGGACTTTGATTGCGTTGGCTCCGCTTGCGGCCTTTTCGCCCTTACTGAAAAGCCACCCCGAGTTTCTGTTGCCTTATCGTATCGTGTCTTTAGCCATAGTAGGGCGCCTTTTTTTAGTACTAGCGATATTCATTGGATACCGGGCGAAGTTGTTGCCACGAGTGCTGGTAAATAGCAAGTAGTCCGGATTCTCGCAGATGTTGCCGTTGACTTCGTGATCGCCGCAATTTAAGCAAAGACTCTGTATCGCTCGTTGCAGGTTCCATTAGACAGCCAAGGGTTCGGACGAGGCCCATCGGGCCGACTTTCGGAAGGAAATCGCGTGCGGCAAAAATAGGACAGTGCCCAAGTTTCGCAAAAGCGGCGAAATTGGGGACTGTCCCCATTTTGCAGTCTGTCCAGAACAGTGCTCTGGGGTTGCGGATGTCCGGGAGTGGGGGGCATCGGCAAATTCGCGTGGGGCAAAAATAGGACAGTGCCGGAGTTTTCGCAAGGGCGGCGAAAATCCGGGATTGTCCCCATTTTGCGGGCTCAAGAAAGTCAACGGAAAGAATGCAGAGACCTGGCGTAGTGCATTAGGTTGATTTCGGGGGCTGGGCCTCGGGCTCTTAGGCGTTCTAGTAAACGTAAGAGGAAGAAGATTAGAGACTCGTCGGGGGAGCTGATTTGGAGGGTCCTCGTCTGTTCGAAGGAGCCGTGTTTTAGGCAGCATCCGATGTCTAGAGGGGTCGATTTTAGGGCGCGGCTTAGGTTGGCGTGGAAGGTGGACTCGGACCAGACGGAGGTGGCTCCGAGGAGTCCGGAGAGGATGGGTTTGGGGCGGCGGGTGGTGCGGTGGAGGGCGGTTACGGAAGACGCTTTTTCGGCGGCGTCGCGGAGCCATTGGCGCGAAAAAGTCGGCTTGACTTCGAAGACGGCGTAGACGCTTTCGGCGGGGACGTGGACTCCGGAGGCGTGGGGGAAGAGCAGGGGGGAATGGAGCTGGTCGAAGATGGCGATGTCGATTTGGCGGGAGCGGCGGCCGGTGGAATCGATGATGAAGGCGGGGGCGGCGCGGTAGGACTTGGGGAGATAGCGGTCAAACATTTCCAGCCAGAGGTGTTCGGAGGCGGCTCCGGCGGTGGAGGCGTGTTCGAAGAGGCGGCCTACGGCTAGTTGGGCTAGGAGTTCTTGTTGGACTCGGCGGAAGACTTCGCCTAGGTCTAGGTGGGCGGAGTCTGGGTGGCGTGGCATCGTCGGTCATAGTGTGGGGGCCGGGGGCGCGGGGGGACTGAGGAGCGGGGCGGTATGTGGGGCAACTGGGGCGGGGATCGAGTGCGGGTGGCTGGGGAATGGCGCGGCGGACTGCTTTGGGTTTAGGGGGATGCGGGTTGGGCGGGTGCGGTCGACGGGCGGCGGCGTGTTATTTCGGGGGTATGAGGATACGGGTTGATAGTCCGTTATGGGGGTCGACGCAGAGTGGTGGCGGTGGGTTGGACGAGAGGTCGGTTGAGGAGAGGATTCGTGCGGGGGTGCGGGGGGTGGTGACTCCGCGGGCTAGTTTTGCGCGGGCTTATATCGCGCGTGGTGGGAGAGACGGGAAGGGGGAGAAGCTCGATCCGGTGTTGGCGGCGCATTTGGGGTTGCAGGAACCGGTGTAGAAGAGTGATCGGATTCTACGGGAGCGCAAAAATAGGACAGTGCCCAAATTTCGCAAAGGCGGCGAAATTGGGGACTGTCCCCATTTTGCGGTCTCAGGGCTTACGAATTTTCTGCGCGGCGCTGCCTAAAAGGAGAGCCAGGCCGACGAGTCCGAAACTGGCGGGTTCGGGGACTACGCTGACGCCTTTCACGTCGACTTCGGCGGCAGAGGTAAGGACGTTGCCGTTCGAAATGGTGTCGGTGTCGGGATCGAAATTGGGGTCGTTGGGACTGACGCTGAATAAATCGTAGGTGAGGGTGAGCAGGCCGGTGATGACGGATCCGGGCGTGGCGGAGGAGGAGATTAGGAAACTGCCGACGCCGGTCAGGGCACTGGGGTCGAAAGTCTGGGACACAGAGGTGGATTCCGGCGAGGGTCCTACCACGATGAAGTTAAATTGACCGATGAAGTCGGTGAAGGTACCGAGGGGGGTAGCGGGCGTGAAATCCGCGCTGGTGATTAGCAGATAATTCGTGTCGTTGGAAATTGTGAATCCCCAACCGACGGTGTCACCGGGGGCTCCGGAAATGGTGGAGGGTGTCGGCGTAAAAATGGCGCCGGCGTGCGCGGCGGGGAGCAGGAGTGCCGCGGTTAGAAGTAATAGGACGATTCGGTTGTTTAATGGCATGGTTATTTATTAGCGAAATTGATTAAATAGCGTCTTCGAGCCGGTGACTGCGCCGGCGTCTGACGAGTAGGAAAGCGTGATTGTAAAGCGGGCTAATGCGTTGCAACCGCTGAAATCGATGGTCACGGCGGCGGAGCCGCTGGCGGCGGGAGCGAGGTCTCCGACGGTGACCGGGAAGGGCGTGGAGATCACGGGAGTACAGGCTGGGCCGAAACTCTGTAGCAGAGTCAGGCTGGTAATTTGTGAGGCGGCGGCGGGGGATGAGCCGATGTTGGTGATGGTGGCGGTCCAAAGGCGTGCGTTGGCGGTGCCGGACTTAGCGGTGATCAATCCACTAAGTTGAGTGCACGGGGTGAAGTTGAAGAGATTTACGGGTGCGCTGAAGCTGTTTATAAAGCGGGGAAGCGGGCCGGCGGTGGAGGTCAGGGAGGTGCCGAGCGAAAGCGGCGTGCCTACTGTTGAGCCCAGCGTGTTGTCGTACCAGGGAGCGAAGCCTACTTGTGCGGTGGCGGTGACATTGGTTTGCGGATTGGCGGCGGTCACGTTGGCGGTTACGGGGATGGTGGCGCTTTCAATCGCGAAAGGGTTTTCGAAAATTACTTCGTAGATCACGGTGAAAGTCGCGCCACTGCTGGTGAGATTCCCGGCGCCTACTGTGCCGCCGGCGCCGTTGGCATCCGTGCTGCCTACGGTTAGCATGACTCCTGTGGTGCCAGTGCCGCCGCTGGTATCGATCAGGTTGACCTGGCCCGGAACGCTGACGGTAACGCCGGCGGGAATGTTAGCGAATCTGATTGCGAAACGCGTGCCATTGCTGACTGTGCCGGCGGTTGAGATGCCGCTTGGATCTCCGACGCCGGAACTGAAGGGATTGTTGCCGGAGGGTACGCCAGTCGAATTCGAAATCCCCGGGGGCGGATTGATCGGCGGAAGATCGGCAACGTTAGGTGGCGGATACATAAATCCGCTTTCCGTGTTGTATTGCGCGCCTGGGACGTTTTGAACCATATCGGTCACGTTGTAGAAATTGGTCCCGGTATATTGCCAACCGAACTCAACGAAGGAACCGTTATCGTTAATCTGGCGCCAATTGCGGACTTTCCATGCGGCCGGAAAGCCTTCGGCTAGGGTTATGCTTCCACCGCTGACGGAGCCTGACGCCGATGCGCACTGCAGATACGGGCCTGCGGGAGTACTAGTGACGGAATCCAGTCCGTTGCGGATGCTGCCGTTGGTCACGTTAATCAACTGAGCGTTTACCGAGTTGGGAGAGAAAGTAACGAA
>Ga0068857_100002914_pt1 | contig 14100 bp, 15 predicted proteins | sample KBSCornC72_FD_66591 | JGI IMG/M metagenome (GOLD analysis project Ga0068857, IMG submission 66591) | Corn rhizosphere microbial communities from Kellogg Biological Station, Michigan, USA - KBS Corn C7-2 | ecosystem: Host-associated > Plants > Roots > Rhizosphere > Soil ...
ACCTTTTCGCCGGCCTTGATGGTGAAGCTGAGGTTACGGAACAACGCATCTGCCTTATTGTTGCCGTCGTGCGTGAAGGTGACGTCACGGAATTCGATAGTGCCCGACGTGATGCGTACGCGTTCAGGCGTGGCTGGGTCTTTGATTTCTGCCGGAATAGCCAGAATCTTGACCATATCGCTAGCGTCGCCAAGGCCACGATTGTAGTTGCGCAGAATATTCTGAAAACCCCATAGCCGCATGCCGACGACGTTGGTGTAGGTCACCAGCAAGAACAGCGTCGCGATGTCGCTATGGAACAGATTCAACCCGACGACCGGAATCAGTACCGACAGCACTGTAATGCTGCTGGTGACGACGCTGGAATAAAAGTCACGCTTGGTAGCGGCATGCAGTGCATTGAGGCCGGCGACGTGAACGGCGTCAATCGCTTGTCTGTACCGCTGCTGTTCGAGCGTCGTGGCGGCGAAGCTTTTGATTGCCATGACATTCGTCAGGCTGTCGGCCAGGTAACCGGTCTGCCGGCTCTGCGCCTCGGCTTCGAGAGCGTTCATCATACGGACTTTGCGGGAGAAAAACGTTGTGCCTACCAGAAACACAACTGAAAGTATCGCCAGGAGCGCGGCATACAGGGGTGCTCGTGGTGCCAGAACTACAATCGTCGCGACGAGCGTCAGGATGAGCGGGTACACTTCAAACATGGTCACATCAAAACAGCGCTCGAACGCATGAGTCAGCTTGGTGGCATGCGAAACGAGCGAACCGCCGAAGCGATTGGCATGAAAGTTGGCGCTCATCTGCATCAAGTGCGCAAAGCTCCGCTGCGCAAGATTGTCCATGACGAGCAGCTCAAGGTGCCAGAGCAGCCAGATAATTATCCGCCAGCCGAAAACCCGGCTGATAACGATCGCAATGATAAACAGCACGAGCTGGTTGCCGAACTGTTGCCACAAGGAGGCAGACGTGGCGTTTCCCCGGCTGATGGCCTGCAACACCTGCGAGATAATATAAGGCACCAGAAAATCGCCCAGCAAAATGACTATCGGTACAAAGATAATCAGCGGGATAAGGTAGCGTTTATGGCGCAGAGCGGAGCGCGAGAAGAGCGCGATAGTCTCTCGGGTAACGTTCATACATTGTTCCTGTTAGATGTTAGATACTGGCGACGGTTGCGGACCGTATATAGAGGACTCAGCCGAGTCATATTAACAATAGTGGGCTACGAACGAGCCATAATCTTTTTAGTATAAACAAACGGCTCCATAAGCGCAACACCTGTTCACGCGCAGCTGCTGCGAGTATGCTAAAAACGTAAAAAGGAGTAGTTATGAATAAAGTTGTTCACTTCGAAATCCCTTACGATGACATGAAACGCGCCGAACAGTTTTACCAGTCGACCTTTGGCTGGCAATTGAACGAAATGCCGGAAATGAGTTACACGATCGCCACGACTGTGCCGTTGGGTGATGACCGGTTGCCGACCGAGCGCGGTGCTATTAATGGTGGTATGATGCAGCGCTCTACAAGGTTGAGCGCACCGATCATCACCATTCAAGTCGATTCGATTGATGATGCATTGAAGACGGTGAGTCAGAATGGCGGTACTGTAGTGGTGGCCAAGCAGGAAGTGCAGGGTATGGGCTACACGGCATATCTCAAAGACACTGAGGGTAATGTCATCGGCCTGTGGGAATTGATGCACTAGAGACGATTTGTTCGGCAGGTGAGTTTGTGCGCTCTGCACGTCTGTGCTGCACGCAATGCCCACCGACGCAGATCGGGAAGAATCTGCACATTTCTGCTATACTAATAGCCGATTTATGCAAAAGATTATCCTCTATTATAAATTTGCGCCCATTGCCGATCCCGAATCGGTCAAGCTTTGGCAGAAAGCGCTCTGCGAACGGCTGAATCTGAAAGGCCGGATTATTATTGCGCCGCACGGTATTAATGGTACGCTCGGCGGCGACATTGAAGACGTGAAAGCCTATGTCAAAGAGACCAAACAGTTCACCCCATTCCGCGGCATGGCTTTTAAGTGGTCGATGGGTACAGGGAAGGATTTTCCGCGACTGAGCGTCAAGGTCCGGCCTGAGCTTGTCGCGTTTGATGCGCTCGACGAACTGCGCGTCGACCAAAACGGTGTCGTTGGCGGCGGACAACACTTATCACCCGATGCAGTGCACCAGCTCGTTGCTGAGCGCCCGGATGACGTGGTATTTTTTGACGGCCGCGACCAGCACGAAGCAGCTGTCGGCCGGTTCAAAGATGCCGTCGTGCCGGAAACGCGCACGAGCCATGATTTCAAGGCAGAACTTAATAGCAATAAGTATGATCATCTGAAAGACAAAGCAGTTGTCACGTATTGCACGGGCGGCATCCGCTGCGAAGTGCTCAGCGCGATGATGAAGAATCGCGGCTTCAAAGAGGTTTACCAGATTGACGGTGGCATCGTCACATACGGCGAACGCTACAAGGACGATGGGTTGTGGGAAGGTAAGCTCTATGTATTCGACGGCCGTCTGGTCACGCAATTCTCAGAGAAGGCGAAAGATATTGGCCATTGTATCCGCTGTGATGTCAAAACGAGCAATTTTGAAAACTGCGCCAATATGGCATGCAATAATCTGGTGTTGCTGTGCGAAGCTTGCAACCGGCAGTCGACGAGCTGTTCGGTGGTGTGCGAGCAGCTTCTCGTAAACGCCGCCTAACAAGAAATAACCCCGTCAGCGTAGGTTGGGAAAGCTGACGGGGAAGCGTTAGCGCGGAACGCGCCTACGCTCGAGACGATCGCGAAGCGATTCGTATCGTGATGGCCGGGGGTTGAACACCGAACCCAGCCAAATGGTGGCAATGATCCACAGGAACGCAAAAACGATAAGCAGGACAGTGCCCCAAAACATTACCGTCGGGTCCTGGTTAAAGGCGTCAAGCCGATCACGGAGCGGCTTAATTATCTGCCATAGCCATGGAAGGCCATAGCTCAATAGGCATAAGCTGCCGAAAACACATGTGACAACAAAGAAGATTCCTCTCGTTGTTGTCGGAAGCTTCAGCTTTGGCATTACATCACCTCCTTAATGCAAGCTGCCCAACCAGCCTTCTACTCTAGCAGGCAGCGTATGGCTTTACAAACGATTTTTCTGCCATGCACTCCGTTCTGTCTTACAATAGAACTGTGAACGACAAACTTGCCGCCAAACTCAAAACATTGCCCAGCGATCCTGGCGTATATTTTCATAAGTCCAAAACCGGCGAGATTATTTACGTTGGCAAAGCCGCCGTGCTGAAGAACCGGGTCCGTCAGTATTTTCAGGATAGCAGGCTGCGTGACGCCAAAACCGATGCATTGGTTGCCGAAATCGCTGACACCGACTGGATTACGACCGAATCAGAAATCGACGCGCTGTTTCTCGAGAGCGAGATGGTCAAGCGCTATCACCCGCGCTATAACATTTTGCTGCAGGATGACAAATCGCAGCTGTTCGTGCGTATTACCATGCGTGACGCCTATCCGTATATCAGCTTTACGCGTCAGCCGCTGGATGACGGCGCCGACTATTTTGGCCCATATTACAACGGCTTTGCGGTCAAAAAAGCGCTGCGCTACCTGCGCAAAATCTTTCCCTATTCGACACACGCGACCATGCCGCAACGCGTCTGCCTTCAGTATCATTTGGGGCTGTGTCCGGGCGTTGAAGAGCAGAAAATCTCCAGCACTGACTACAAAACGATCCTGCGCAAGTTAATTATGTATCTGAAAGGTGAGCGCAAACAACTCATCACCCAGCTCGAGCACGAAATGAAAAACGCGGCTGCTCACCACGAATACGAACTGGCTGCCAAGCGTCGCAACCAGATTTATAATCTCAAAGAGCTGCAGAAGCAGATTCTATTCAGCGACCGCGAATTCATGGACATCAGCAAGGACCAGGCACTGAGCGGGCTCAGCAAATTGCTGAATATTCCAATCCCGCGCCGTATCGAAGGCTACGATATCAGCCACATGCAAGGTACTAATAACGTTGCCAGTATGGTGGTGGCGACGAATGGCCTGGCGGACAAGGCCGAATATCGCAAGTTCAAAATGCAGTTGCCCGGCAACAACGACTTTGGCCACATGCAGGAAGTGATGAGCCGGCGTTTCAGCGGCCGGCATCTGGATTGGCCCAAGCCCGATCTGCTGCTGATCGACGGCGGCAAAGGCCAGCTCGGTGCAGCGCTGAGCGCGCTTGAGGCGAAAGGTGTACAGATTCCAGCGATTGGCCTGGCGAAGCGGCTCGAAGAGATCGTGATTCACAAGACCAAATCCAACGTGGTGCTGAACGCAGCGGTTTACCCGGAAGCCTTTATTTCCGAAAGCGAAGATTTCTATATCGTGCTGTTGCCCAAAGATTCCCACATCGTCAAACTGTTGCAGCGTATCCGCGATGAATCGCATCGTTTTGCGGTCAGCTATCACACCGTACTCAAACGCCAACGCCAAACTGCCAGTGAGCTGGAAGAAATTCCCGGCATCGGTCCGGCCACCCGCAAGAAGCTGATCCAGTCGTTCGGCAGTCTGCGCGCTGTTAAACAAGCCACGCGCGAGCAACTCGTGGCGGCGGTCGGCGAGAGCAAAGCGGCGCAAGTGTACTCGCAGCTCACTCAGCGTACAGATACTAAAAGATAACAGAAACAAGAAAAATCGGTTTTGTTTTCGCCAAAAGCGAGAGCGGACCGATAACCGCTCACTAGAGGATTAGCTTTCAGCTTTACTTTCTGCCGTCGGGTCCGGTTTCGCGTGGTATCTTGTGATCGCTGTGCTCAGCTCCTCTACGAGCTTGCGTTGCTCATCTTTGGGCAACATACCCTGCACGTAGACTGCGCAAGATCGATCCTGCTGCGATCCGTCGCGCTTATTCCAGTCCTGCGACCAGGGGATAAGGATGGCGACTTTGGCGTCAGCCCGCTGAAAGGTGAGCTCTGAGAACCAAGTGTACCCGTCAGCCGTCACTCCATGCAGTGACACGTCTACGTGTCCATTAACCGCCGTGCAAATTTCCCTCAGGCTCGCATTGGAGAGTGGCCCGGAATCGATGGCTCGATTGAGCGTGTCGATATCAGGGAAAAATGGCCCCTCATAACCCTGTAAAGCCGTTTGGTGCTGTTGCGTGCTCATCGCACACCTCCTAGAATTTGCTCCAACTAGTTGGGCATCAATACTTTACCATGAGGTATCCATAGCAGCAACGTCTCACGCACCTTGAAGTGCTCGGGGTTGTGATTGACGGTAGGGGCAATTAAGTTTATATTTGCTATTGCTGAAGGTACCTTGAGCTTTTTTGATTGTTACTGCGTCTCAGCAACGCATATTCTCCACAATTAAGGAGTGATAAGTATGGGAACTGGTCGTCCCCAAAAGGGCATGAGCAGTCGGAACCATCACGACAATCGTAGCAACAGTGGCCAACAGAGTTTTAATCGTACCCCTAAGCCCGGAAGAGGTAAGCGAAGCGAAGGCAGCATGGATGGCTACTATTCTCAACGACCCGTCACCGGCAGCGATTACACTCACGGCCCCGGCAAGCGCAAAAAGCGTTAACCATCAGTCGCTCCATTAGGAGCTAGCCGTCTCCTGCCTTACACTAAAAGGCAGGAGACACCCAACTCTATGATTAGCTACCAAACTTATTTCAAAGACACAAGCGGTTTCAATAATATCTATGTACCGCATCTTTATGAGCATGCTTTTCTCAATGCCATCATTGATCAATATCCGCAGTTGCCGTACACGTCTATCTCTAATGCCACGACTTTCCGCCGAAGCGGCACTTTTATGAGCTTTACGTACTTCGACGAGCAATCACACCGACAAGTCGAGAACTTTGTGCAGGAGAATCCTATACCGACGCAGGTACAGATTGACCAGGCAATATTGGAGACCGAAGCAGAAGAACTTGGCACTTTCAAGATTGTCAGCAAATCCCACCTTCAAGAGCAGCTTAACGAACTGGTTTCCCGACCTTGGCGTCACCTGCAAGCACTGCCACTTCTAGATATTAGTGCTGCAAGAGTACCATTACCACGAGCGGTAAGCTTTCATCCTGCTCCAGAGAACTTTCAGCGCATTGAAGTTACCCTAACGCTGCAAGTTACTTCTCTTGAAGATAAAGTCATGTTTAGTATGTTTGCCAATAGCTTGATGCCTGAGGTGCTTCTTCATAAGCTTCGCGAGCAATGCGCAGCTCGCCGAGAAGCGGCGCACTTTGTGGAAGATAACTACAACGGTGACAAGCTGATGCAGACGAGCGTTTACATCGTATCCAAGAGCATAAAGCGAACTTCTATCGCAGCGAATGTCCGAAATGTTCTCGAGAGCTTTCAGGAAGCACAGCATCTCAACTATTTGAAAGCATATGCTGAGAGCTATATCGCCTCAGGTGATGCGGGTAATTTTGTAGTACAGGCATATGAGCAAAGTGGTGTTCTTATAGGCGGCAGAGCACTGAGTACTTTGCTCACTCGTGAACGGCTTGAGAGGATTACCAGGAATGTGCATATTAAGGTTGGGTTTCACAGTTTGTAGGCTTGAGAATGTTTGACGCAACTTTTTTCCGGGGTAACCGCCAGCGTTTGGTGACGCTGTTGGCAAAAAATAGTTTTATGATTCTCACTGCACATGGCCAGATGCAGCGCAGTGACGATAGCGCCTTTCCGTTTGAACAGGAGGCGAATTTCTGGTATCTGACGGGCGTCGACGAGGCGCACTGGTGGTTGATCGTCGATGTGGACGCTGGCGAAGAATATCTGGTCGCACCGCACCGCCAGGAATATCAGCGGATTTTTGATGGCTCGCTCTCAGCTGCTGAAGCAAGCAAACAAAGCGGTGTTGCGCAGGTGCTCGATCGTGCTGCCGGGCGCAAGTTGCTCAAAGATTTGCTGGCCCGCAAACAGACTGCCTATACACTGAAGCCGCGGCCACGGCAGCAATATGGTTTTTATACGAATCGCGCCCAGCATGATCTGCTGCAACAACTGCGCGGCATTGCCATTGAGGACCTGCGGCTGACCTTGGCGCGTCAGCGGGCGGTCAAACAATCGGTTGAAATTGCGGCTATACGTCAGGCGATTGCGATTACCGGCGAGAGCCTTGCCGTGGTTGCGAGCCAGCTACCGGAACTTCGGTACGAATACGAAGCGGAAGCGCTGCTGAGTTACGAATTCCGTCGTCGTGGCGCCGACGGACATGCCTTCGAGCCTATCGTTGCCGGCGGCAAGAACGCCTGCACGTTGCATTATTTGAGCAACAACCAGCCATTATTGCCGCATTCGCTGCTGGTGATGGATGTTGGTGCGCGAGCTAACAGGTATCCGGCGGATATCACGCGGACGTACGCAATCGGCGAGCCGACCGAGCGTCAGCGAGCGGTTTTTGCGGCTGTCCAGCGTGTGCACGACGGAGCGATCAAGCTGTGCCGGCCGGATATGTCGACGAAAGAATATACGCTGGAGATTGAACGTCTGATGGGCACCGAGCTAGTGGCGCTCGGCTTGCTCAAGCGCGCTGATGACCGTGCAGGCGTGTATCGCTGGATGCCGCATGCCATCAGCCACGGACTGGGCGTGGAAGTGCACGATAGCCTGGGCCGGCCGGAACGCTTCCAGGCGGGCATGGTGCTGACGGTTGAGCCGGGCATTTACATTCCGGGTGAAGGGATTGGCGTGCGCATTGAGGACGATCTGCTGATTACCGCCGACGGGCCGGATGTGCTGAGTGGCTCGATTCCTATTCGGCTGCCGTAGCGTGGTATACTAACAATAATTCTATGAATCGAAGCATTTCCCTGTTCCTTCTGCGATGGATACTCAATAGTGTCAGCCTGTGGGTGGCGGCGCGGATTTTGCATGGGCATGGTATCACGTATGACGAATCGCAGAGCTTTATGCTGTTTTTCGTCGCCGGGCTGGTGCTCTCGCTGGTCAATGTCGTGCTCAAGCCGTTGATCGTCCTGCTATCGCTGCCGGCGATCCTACTGACGCTCGGGCTGTTCACGATTATCGTCAATGGCTTTATGGTATATCTGGCAGGTTTGCTGGTACCGGGGTTGGAAATCGGCTTCTGGGCGGCGGTACTTGCCGGTATTGTCGTGAGCTTGTTAAACTATGTACTGACCAGTGTACTGGATATGCGTAATATAAGGACTTCCTCTGATGAACATTAATCCCCTGGCAATTCTCACCATCGCCTCTGGCGTACTGGTGATTATTGCTATTTTGCTGCAAGCGCGCGGCGCGAGCCTCGGTGCCGGTTTCGGTAGCTCTGGCGAACTGTTTACGACCCGCCGTGGTACGGATAAAAGCCTGTTCGAAACAACCATTGTGCTTGCAGTGATCTTTGTTGGTTCACTGATGGCTGCATTAATTCTAGGATAAGTCGAAAGGGTGGGCGCCAGAAAGCGGCAAGTATGATGGACGATCAAGACGACAAGCGCGAGACAGGCCAAATGCAGGAAATTAACGGACGGTTGCGCAAGATTGAAGGCGCAACGATCAAGCATGCCCATCGCTTTTTGATCCGCCGCTGGAAAAATCTGCAGGAGGTGCGCCGTCATGCGACGAGCTGGTTTTTGTTCGTACTCATACTGAGCGGTGTCGTGCTCTGGCAGACAGCGCAGGGGATGAGCCTTTATTCGATTAACATTCCCAGCGAAGGCGGGACCTATACGGAAGGCGTTTTTGGGGCGCTCGACAACCTGAATCCGATTTTTGCCAGCACGCAGGCTGAGCGCTCTGCGTCGCGGTTGCTGTTCGCACACCTCATGCAATACGATGACAAGGGCGATCTGGTAGGGGAGCTCGCAAGTGGCTGGCAAAGTGATGCCCAGGGTAAAGTTTATACCGTGGGGTTACGCAAAGACGCGCGCTGGACTGATGGCGTGCCGATCACAGCCACTGACGTCGTGTATACGTTCAACGCGATCAAAGACGCCGACACCAAGTCGCCGCTCTACAGTGGCTGGCGCAATATCCTGGTTTCACGCATCGATGACTACACAGTGGTGTTCACCTTACCAACCCCCTATGCGCCGTTCCTGAACGCGCTGACGATTGGTCTGCTGCCGGAGCATATCCTGGGGAAGATTCCGTTGACCGAGCTGCGTAATAACGGCTTCAACCGGGCACCGAGCGTGACCAGCGGGCCGTTTGTGTTTCAGGATATCCGCGCGCTCGATGACAAGCATACACATTTTCTCGTTCGGCTGGCGGCAAACGCCGATTATTTTGCAGGTGCGCCCAAGCTCAGCCGTTTTCAGCTCAATACCTACGCTGACCCTGATCAGCTGCTGAATAGCTACCGTTCGCAGGAAGTCGCGGCGGTCAGCGACCTCAACACCGAGCAGCTGGCGCAGCTGGGTCACACTCATTCGCCGGTGCGTACCGAGTCGCCGTTGTACAATGCCGTCTACGCATTCTTTAAGATAGACAGCCCAATGGTTCAGGATCCGAAAGTCCGTCAAGCGCTGGAACTGGCGACCGACCGCAGTAAGGTTATCGCTAAGCTCAACAACCGCGTGCAGCCCGTAACCGGTCCGTTGCTACCGGGCCAGCTCGGCTATAATCCTGATCTGCATCAGCCCGATACTAACTTACAGCAGGCCGAGCAACTGCTCGATGCGGCCGGCTGGCATCTCGACAAGCAGGGTCAGCGCATCAACAAAGATGGCCAGCACCTCAAGTTGCAGCTTGCCGCAGTCAACACCGGCGATTATCCGATCGTTGCCCAGGAGTTGATGAGACAGTGGTCGAAGCTGGGTATCAGCTTCGAATCGCAGCTCATCCGGCCTGAGGATATTCAACAAAATGTAATCGTGCCGCGCGCCTACGACGTGCTGGTGTACGAGATCGCTCTGGGCAGTGATCCGGACGTGTACGCCTACTGGGATTCTACGCAGGCAAACGCGCAAGGCTTCAACCTTTCGAATTACAAATCGGCGATCGTCGACGACACGTTGGATACGGCCCGCAGCCGTTCGGACGCGGCGTTGCGTTCGGCCAAGTATCATACTTTCACCCAGCAGTGGCTGACAGATGTACCGGCTGTTGGTCTGTACCGGCCAAGCATGAGCTATGTCCAAACGCCTGACATTACCAGCTTTACGCCGCGTCCGCTGGTCGATCAGACCGATCGCTATTTCAATGTGCGATATTGGTCAGCCAGCAAAGACAGTATGCGGCCAACGCTCTAAGCTTGCGTTTTCTCTGTTAAAACGGTATCATTAGCCATGTCCTCACATCTGCGTCGCAGATGATACGTGCGCGAGTGGCGGAATCGGTAGACGCGCCAGCTTGAGGGGCTGGTGCCCGCTTTTAGGGCGTGGAAGTTCAAGTCTTCTCTCGCGCACCATGAAATTATCACAGACAAGAAAACGCCGAGTACTCAGTTTTTCTTGTTGTAACGAATAGACCACATCTGTCGTACAGGTTTACGCCTTCTGTTTATTTATACACGGCCTAAACTTAATCCTGAACTGTGACAAACCCTCAGTGCGTCGCTATAGCAGTGGGCAATGGCACACTCCCGCCTCCAAAGACGGAGCGGATTGAGGTCGGCGTTCTACTCTGCAAGGGGATGCTCATCGCCGACATTGCAACGGAACTGGGCGGCATCGCAGGCAGCTATATTTCCGCACAGGCTCATTAGAGAGCCTGTGTTCGCCGTAAATACGGTATAAGTATCAAGCTATTAGCAATGAGGCCAAACCTTTACGGCTTCAGGACAGTAAAATGTCATTCCACTCTCGTAGCTGGTACTCACTGACAATCCCTTTAAGCAGAAACGGTTCCTGCTTCATGAACTCCTCCGCTGCTGCTCGGCTGCGGAATATTGCCATATTGCCTCCGTCGGCGAAAGGGCCAACTCCTACCACTTCGCCTCGCGCGACGAACGGGTCCAAATAAGCCTTGTGTAGCGGATAAATAGCCATGATTTCCTCGCGTGATTTTCCGGTGCCAGTACCAATTAATACAAAGAGCATATCGTATTTCTTCTTTCGTTTAAGATGACAAGTCTTTGATATCATAACAGAAGATACCGGAAATATACCTATCTACACTAGGGGGCGGGCCACTTGCGTCTAGCGCTAAATAGTGTATATAGAAGTGCCTGCAAAATTACCAGAATTGTTCTTGGTCGGCATGTCCGATACCATGACGGTATAATTAAGCAAGGAATTATATGGAAACAACCGCTCATGGTCGCGAATTTCTGGCCGGCTATCAAAAGGCCTTGGCCGACAATAACGCAGAGGCAATTGGAGAACTGTACGCAGAAAACTTTATGTTTGCCGACCCGCATGGCGTTCGGCCTGTGGCGCGCGCTCCATTTCTTGCGGTTGTGCCAAAGCGCAAGCAGCTTTTTGACGCACTCGGCCTCAAGAAGACCGACCTTACGGCTGCTGAGGAAGAAACACTCAGCGATGGCTACCGCATGGTGCGTGCGACCTGGACAATGCATTTCGAAAAGGACGGCAAGGCTGTCGAGAGCATCAACAAGGCGACCTACATACTCCAGGAGCATGAGGGAAAGCTACAGATCGTCTTCCAGCTCGATCATCAGGACTTGACTGAACGTGCGCGCGAGCTAGGTTTGCTGTAGCCTGATTAGCGCGCAGCAGCAAGGTGGGCAATCAAGCCCGTGAGGAGTGCGGTTTTTTCGGGTACCGCTGCAAGGTCAATGAATTCATCGGGGCTGTGGCCCTGATGGCCGACTGCGCCTAAGCCATCGAGCACGCTGAAACCGAACGAGCTCACATTGCCACCATCTGAGGAGCCGCCTCGAGTTTCGGGAACATATTCGTGGCCCAGGAGCTGAGCGAGTGTTGCAAGGTGGCGGGCCGCAGCCTTGCTGGCTTCGGTCGCGGTCATCGGGGGAATGCCGCCGCTGAGCGCTGTCAAAGACAGCTCCACGCCCGGGACAAGCTGCTGGCGCATGAGCTCGTGCCAGCGCGCAAGCAGCCACTCCAGATGTTCCCAAGCCAGAAACCGAACGTCAAAAATAACCTGTGCGTAGTCGGGGACGATATTGGGCTGTGAGCCGCCATATTTCGGGCCGGCATTGACGGTCATTCCTTCGGGCAGGTCGCTGATGGTCGAAAACTGCACGATCTGATGTGCCAGCTCGAGCACGGCATTGCGGCCGCTGTGTATATCGGCGCCGGCATGCGCAGGCACTCCTTTCGCGACCAGCATCAGACGTTGCACGCCCTTTCGCTTCAGGACAACGTTGCCGATGCTGCGTGCGCTTTCAAGCACAAGGACGAACGGCTGGTGGGCGATAGAGATATCTTTGAGGAGCACTTCCTGCCAGCGGTCGTCGATTTCTTCGTCAGGTACTGATAGGAATACAATTTTACCAAAAGCCCGGGTGTGAAGCTGCAGTGCTTCCAAGGCGAAAATACCTTGCAGTAAGCCGCCTTTCATGTCGGCCGAGCCTGGTCCAAAGAAATGATTACCCCGAATAATGCTGGGCGGTTCGGCCGCGCCGCTCATATAGATGGTGTCATGATGTCCAAGGAGGAGAACGGTCGGTGCCTGCGGCGAGTTGCCGGTCAGCTCGGCAATAACGGCATCTCCGCGGGCATGTGAAATGAGCTGCGCCTTCAGGCCGGCACGTTCCAGCCGCGCGGCGAGGTAGCCGGCCATCTTTTTGAGGGCAATAGGATCGTCGGAGGGCGAGTCAATATCGCACATCTCTCTGAGTTCGGCCGTAAAGCGAGGCAGCTCGGTTTCCATAAAATGCTGCGTGGCACGTAAGAGCGACCGATGGAGTGGAGGTGCGGTGGTAAGCTGCAGATCGGGTTGCAGATCTGTTCGGGTCATCTGTGTATACTCTAGGACGCAGCGAACGAATAGGCAAGCTTTTGCTATACTAAACCGCATGGAACAGACCGACTCAATCAAATGGTTACAGCAAACGGTAATGGATATGATTAACGCCCGAGGTTGGAAGCCGTCGGATCGTGGTCTCGCGATTTCCATGGCGCTGGAGGCTGCTGAGGTGCTCGAGCACTTTCAGTGGGAGGATTACGAGGTGCGTCAGGATCAGGACGAGATTGCTGAGGAGCTGGCTGACGTGGTTATTTACATGCTGCAATTTATGTATAACCGGAAGATCGACATCGGCAAAGCGGTCGTCGCGAAGTTAGAGAAGTCTGCCAAACGGTATCCGGTTGGCCAGACTGCGGCGCAATATTATGGGGCCAAACTCGCCAAACGCGGTGGTGCTCCGCGGCAAGCTGAGGCGGCCTAGCTTTTACTTTCCGCCTCTTGCTTGGTATTATGATAAGCAAAAGCAGTATTAGAAGAAAAAGGTGGTATGAACAAAGTTGCGAGCTATCTGCAAGAGCACGTTGTTGGCGAAGTCATGGCGAGCCCAGGCGTGCGTGCGTATTTTTCGACCGATGGCAGCGTGTTTGAAGCGACGCCAAGCCTGGTTATTTATCCGCGTAACACCAATGATATTCGCAAAGTGACGCGCTTCAGCTGGCAGCTCGCCGAAAAAGGCCATGTGTTGCCCATTACGGCCCGCGGCCGTGGTAGCGACCAGGGTGGCGCAGCCATCGGCAAAGGCATGGTGCTGGTTTTCCCGGCGCACATGAAGCGCATTTTAGAGCTCGACACCAAACAGCGCCTGGCGCGCGTTCAGCCCGGCGTCAATTATCTGGCATTTCAGGAAGCGATGAAAACGCACGGCCTCTTTCTGCCGCCGTATCCAGCTTCGATTGACGTCGCGACGCTCGGTGGCGCGATTGCCAACAACGCTGCCGGTGAAAAGACCGTGAAATATGGCGCCACGCGGCAATACGTCGAAAGCCTTGAGGTGGTGCTTGCTAACGGCGAACTCATTCAGACGGGCCGGTTGAGCAAGCGGGATCTGAATCACAAAAAGGGACAGACCAATTTCGAAGGCGAAATCTATCGCCAGCTTGATAATCTTATTTCCGATAGCTGGGATCTGCTGCAACAGCACGCCAACACACCGGCAGTCAGTAAAAATGCCTCGGGCTACGATGTGTTCGACATCAAACGCAAGGATGGCTCGTTCGACCTGACGCCGCT